>Ga0116192_1000194_pt1 | contig 48760 bp, 38 predicted proteins | sample AD_UKC113_MetaG_FD_89876 | JGI IMG/M metagenome (GOLD analysis project Ga0116192, IMG submission 89876) | Active sludge microbial communities of municipal wastewater-treating anaerobic digesters from Hong Kong - AD_UKC113_MetaG | ecosystem: Engineered > Bioreactor > Anaerobic > Digestate...
CTTCGAACAGCGCGAAAGGTAATCCCTATGACAATGCGCTCATGGAATCATTTTACAAGACCCTGAAACGGGAACTTGTGAACAATGCCGGATTCACGACAAAAGACGAGGCTCGTCAAGCCCTGGTCAGCTACATAGAGTTGTACTACAACAGCGTAAGAAAGCATTCGGTGTTAGGGTATCTTGCTCCTCGGGAATATGAGGAGCTGAATTCATAGATTTTTTTATCTTTGTGTCCAAAATAACTGGACCCTTCCAAGGCATCAGAATTATACCCTGTCCGAATATCGGGGTCCACTATACAATGATTCCCAAAATAAGAATTGCAAACACTATCGCGTAATTTCTTGAAAACCTAGTGAATGCATTGTAAACTTTTGACGTACTCGCTGGCATTTCGTTTCTCCCAATACGAAGATTCTGCAAATCGCAGTCATTTTACAACCTACATCAACTCCTATATGGCAACATAGAATCCACCATTTCAACATCATTCCTTATCTTGTATTCATTAGTAAACCATTCCCACATCAAAGCTTGCTTTTGACATTACCACTATGTTCTTTGGAGAAGCCCCCGGCGGAACTGAACAGGCGGTAGAAAGGATATATCCGGACCTGTGTCCAAGCCGTTCTATCAGTCTTACTGATTGTTCATAAACAGAATCCGGAGAACCATTCAGTACGATATTGATGGGGTCGATATTGCCCTTGAGAAACAAATCCTTCCCAAACTCTTCCTTGATCAAAAAGATGTCACAGTTTCCAATTGGGGGTGGGTCCATGGTATCGATGCCGTCATATCCAGCTGACCTAATAAAATCAATTCGGTCGGCTATCTTGCCACAGGTATGAACGTAAATAGGAACATCGGAGTTGGCATGGACCATATCGACAACCCTCTTTTCAAAAGGTAATACGAAACGGCGGTAGTAGTCGGGAGAAATGAAACCGCCACCTGCAAATGCAGAGGAAACTAACACGGCATCAGTACCAGCCTCAATTTGCATTTTTGCAAGGGCAGCGGCACCGTCTGCCAGAGAATCAAGTATTCTAAGGCATTTTTTGGAATCATCGACTAATGCCATCAAGGCTTCGGAATAACCCAATAATTCCATGAACTGTGTAAAAGGCGAAAAAACTTCCGAAGAAACATGAATATCTTCCCCTGCCTTCTCTAAGGTCAGTCTTAGAGTCTCAAGAAGATATGGCGGGAAAAGGGAATTTCGATCTGAACTTGGAACATATTCACCAAAGTCGTAAAAGAATGGATATTTTATCCCCGTGATGTTCTCAGGTTCGATATAGAACAGCTTACCAGGGTCTATTTCTTCCAAACTTGGCTGCGGCTTTCCAAAATAGTGTACATTATCTCCCCTTTGAACTATACTATATCCTCCTGTGTCCCAGTCCAAGCGCAATGAGCCCTCGCTGGTGGAAGTGCCAGCTATATGTGCCCGCCAATTACTAGGACGCCCCGGTAGATTGACTAATATGCCATCAAAGGAGTATCTCTTTGCGAGCTCAACATATGCACTGCTTAAGGCCTCAGAAGAATACCAAATCTCCACTGGAGACCAATTCGTGTTGAGCATGTAATGGCCGATAGCAAGCTGACAGAAAACAGGGACTCTATCTGTAGGTTCATGTCGCATCGCTCGCATTACACGTTCTTTACCGGTCATCATCTGATACCCTTCTCCATCAAAAAAATATGCAAGAAATAACCGAAAATCTCGACACTGCTGACAGTCAAGGCAAGCAATATCTACCTAGTTTTGGTCTCGTCCGGGCCTCTACAAATTGCCAACGTAGAATCAAAGAATCAGCAAACCCAACAACCTTCTCGTTGGGAATTATTAGTTTATAACACTTCGTAACTGATATTAGGTCTGTATTTTCAATCTGTCAAGAACATTTTCTCACCGTAAGGGAACTCTCCCAGCATCGTCTGATTCGTATTCATATCAATATCAACATCTTGGAGTAAGGGCTAAGCCCCCCAAGATTATTGATTACTCTGATACATGTCAGCTTGACGCCCCAATATAATAAACGTAGACTGCTTTCGAAGTTAGAATCTCAGATTCAAGCATTGTACTAAGTGTTGTCAGAACCTGTTATAAGGTAACCATATCTTTGCTAGAGAGGAACTTATCATGATTACTATCCACGGAACCGGTTGTTCGCTTATGGACTACCTCTATACCAATATCGATCTTTCATCCCCAACCATCATGCGCGCAATGTCAAAACGACCAGGAGACGGAGGGCTTGTGCCTGGGAAACTCGTCTTTGTGGAAGACCTGGAGAGGTTCTTAAATCAACCTTTCACTGACTTCTTGAACGAGGTAACAGAAGGGAAGGAGCCCGATAAGGCGAATTTGGGCGGACCGTCTATTGTATCTCTAATCAATGCGGCACAGATTCTGGAAGGTTCATATAATGGACAATTCAAGGTTGCCTTTTTTGGTGGCCATGGGAACGACGAGACAGCTCGCCAGCTCCTGGACATTCTTGCCAGGACGCCAGTCGACATTTCGGAGTATAGAGAGGTTGCTGGGACAACTCCTTTTACTGTGGTGCTATCTGACCCAAAAGCCGATAATGGTCATGGGGAACGTACCTTTATAAACAACATCGGTGCAGTCTTGCATTATGGACCAGCCGAAATTCCAGCCACATTCTTCGATGCCGATATAGTTGCATTCGGTGGAACAGCTTTGGTTCCAGGTATACATGATAATCTTGCGTCGCTGACCACGAAGAGCAAAAAAGCCGGCAGTATTGTCGTCGTGAACACTGTATATGACTATAGGAACCAGGCAAAAGACCCCATTGGGCGTTGGTCTTTAGGTGAAGACGATACAACATACTTGGCTACAGATTTGCTTATCACGGACCGAGAAGAAGCGTTTAGACTGAGTGGAGAATCTTCTATCCCAAAAGCGCTAGCCTATTTTGAAAATATGGGTACTGACGCTGCGATAGTAACCGATGGTTCCCGTGATATCCATTTTTATTCGAAAGGAAATCTGTTTGGCAAACTCGACATACGGAATTTGCCTGTCTCTGAATCCGTTAAGCAAGATATCCTCGACTCACGGATTCCGAAAGGAGATACTACCGGATGCGGCGACAACTTCGTGGGTGGAATCCTTGCCTCAATGGCAGAACAACTCGATGCGGGCATGCCCAGGGGTAAGCTCGACTTAGTAGAGGCCTGTTCGTGGGCCGTTGCCTCCGGTGGTTTTTCCTGCTTCTACGTTGGAGGAACTTTTTTAGAGCAGACCCCAGGTGAAAAACGCAAGAAAATAAGTCATTACTATGAACTCTATAAGCAACAGATTGGTAGAAACTAATGAAAACTCTTGTGCAATTCGGAGCCGGTAATATCGGCAGGTCATTTATTGGGCAACTTTTTGCTAGAAACGGCTATGAAGTCATCTTCGTCGATGTGGTAGACAGAATCGTGGAACTCCTGAACGAACGGCACAGCTATCGCCTTGTAATCAAGAGGAACGACAAGCCAGATGAGGTAATCAACATAGAAAACGTCAGGGCTATCAATTCCAAAGACACACCTGCTGTGGCTCAAGCTGTTGCCAAAGCCGACTATGTTGCTACGAGCGTTGGGAAAAACGCTTTGCCCTTTATATTCCCCAATTTGGCACAGGGCATCACCTTGCGGGAGAACCTATTTCCAGGAAGGCCTATCGACATAATTATTGCGGAGAACATCCACAACGGCGCCGCTTTTTATCGGGAATCCTTGAGGTCACTCCTGCCGCAAGATTTTCCTTTTTCTCAACGCGTTGGATTGGTGGAAACCTCGATTGGGAAAATGGTCCCGATCATGCGAGCGGAAGATATCGAAAAGGACCCCTTGTGGGTTTTCTCCGAGGAGTACAACGAGCTCATCGTGGATCGCCACGGTTTCTTGGGGCCCTTACCCGAGATCGACACCCTGAATCCCGTAGATAACATAAGAGCCTATGTGGACCGCAAATTGTTCATTCACAATATGGGACACGCTGCAACCGCGTACCTTGGCTACGCCGACAATCCTAACATTACTTACATATGGGAAGCCCTGGAGAATCCCAAGGTACTCGGGCTCGTGCAGTGCGCAATGCGGGAGTCGGCTGCAGCTCTGGTGGCTGCATATCCCAAAGATATGGAGCCTGCTGCGCTAGAGGAGCACATCATCAATCTACTTGATCGGTTCAGGAATAGGGCCTTGGGTGACACGGTTTTCAGAGTCGGCCGGGATTTGTATCGAAAGCTCGACCGCGAGGATAGACTAGTAGGAGCAGTGCTTTTGGCAGCTCTATTTGGGTTACCATATGATGCAATTGCAGAGGCTATCAGGGCATCGCTTCAGTTTAAAGCGGTCGGCGAAGATGGGAAACCATACCCGGCGGACGCAGAGTTTCTTGCAAAGGAAGCGCCGCGCGGTTTATGTCACGTATTGGTTGCCGTGTCAAAGCTGAACGAAGCTTCTGTACTAGAAAAGGAAATCATTGATACAATTGCGGGACGAACCGCCTGATCCAATAAGAAATGTAAGAAAAAGGCATCAAGGACTATCCTTGTCTTGAGCCGCTTCTTATAATGAGCCCGTGTCGTAGAACAGGAAAAGAAAGAAAACAGAGTGGACTGCTCCTCCTTGCAAGAAAAGAACAAGGAGGCATAGAGTCTAAGTATGAGAAGGCGGTACGACAAAGAATTTAAGGCGAAATTAGCCTTAGGAGCCATAAAGGGCGAAAAGACAATGAAGGAATTGGCAATCACCTATTCATCCAGTCCATCCCAATATGATTGCGCTGTGGAAACGGCAGATTCTGGAGAATGCGGCAGCCCTTTTTGAGAATGAATGTAACCGTCCAATTCTCCCCATGCTGACAGGATAGAAGATTCTGTTATCCTTCCCTAAGCGGGAGGAAACAGAATCAATGTACCTAAGGAAGGATCGGACGATTTACCTCCTTGCCGGAATCACCGATATGCGGAAACAGATCAATGGCTTTGCAGCAATAGCACAGGCAAAGAAGCCAGATGAAGTTTTTTCAGGAAGCTATTTCGTATTCTTGGGAAAGACCAGAAAAGTCATGAAGATTCTGTACTGGGACAGAAGCGGCTTCTGCCTGTGGGTGAAACGGCTCGAAGAGGAGACGTTCCCGTGGACGGGAAAACAGAAAGGCGTTCTTGAAATCGGGCATGCTAAATTCAAACTCCTCATACGTGGAATTGATGTCTTCAGGGAACATCGGAAGCTTGAATATTCTTCAGTGGCATAAGCGGTCAGGGGCAACAAAGAAGGCTTTTCGTGGTATACTGCAGGTACGGTGCGTGAGCCTGAAAACCTTCCCGATGATGTTGATACACTTAAGAAAATCATTGTTGAACAGGCTTCAACCATCAGAGGATTTCAGGAGACACTGCGTGCCGAACAGGAAAAGTATGCCGCCCTGCAGCGTCTGATCTTCGGCCCGAAGAGCGAAAAGCGGCACAGTGAGAATCCTAAACAGGATCTGTTATTCAATGAAGCTGAAACTTTCGCTGCGCTCCCTGAACAGAAGCCTGTAACGGTAACCGTCGGCCAGCATGAGCGTAAGAAGGTGGGAAGGAAGCCTTTTCCAGACACGCTGGAGCGTAATGAAATCGTCCATGCCTTGAGCGACGAAGAACGGGCCTGCCCTGTGTGTGGGACACTGCGGCCTGAGATTGGTGAAGAACGCACCGAAGAGCTCAGGCTTATTCCCGCTAGGGTAGTGATCGACGTGCATATCATGAAGAAGTATGGCCCCTGTCCCTGTAAAGAATGCCAGGGTACTGAAGCATCCCCCATCATTCAGGCTCAAGGGAATGCGAAGCTCATTCCGGGCTCGAGGTTTTCGAACGGGACACTCGCCTTCTTCCTCACGAGCAAGTTTGTTGACGCGCAGCCCTTCTACCGTATGGAAGGGATACTGTCACGCTGGGGAATCGATACCGGGCGTTCGACTTTGTGTTCGCTTGCCATGAGTGCAGGACGGGCAGTTGGTGAGCTTGTCCAGGCGATTCGTGACGATCTTAAATCGTCTCCGGTAATCGGGATGGATGAAACGCCGGTACAGGTGCTGCACGAAAAGAACCGGAGTGCGACGGCAAAGTCATATATGTGGGTAGCGTGTGGTTTTAGAGAAGGGAAGAAGCTCCTCTTTTTCCACTACCACCCGACGCGGTCAGGGACGGTTGCAACAGAATTCTTAAAAGGCTACACAGGGTATCTTCAAACCGACGGGTATGCAGGCTATTCGCAAGCAGGACAGGCTCAAGGGATTATCCATGTGGGCTGCATGGCCCATATCCGGAGGAAGTTCTTCGATGCTGAGAAGGTTTCGGGCGGTTCTCAGGACGCACATGAGTTTCTCCCGATGATTGCCGGCTTCTACCATACCGGAGCACTCCTGCGACAACGGTATGAACATAATGAACTTGATGATTCGTCATTCCTTAGGCAACGGAGAAAGGTACAGGAACCACCGCTTGCGGCCATGTATGAATGGCTTCCCGTACGAAACCGGCGCCTGGCACCCCTAAGCAGCCTTGGGAAGGCAGTTTCCTACGCCTTAGGGCAATGGCACGAGGTCGTACACTATCTTGAGCATGCGCTCTTAACGCCTGACAACAATGCTGTTGAAAATGCCATTCGGCCCTTTGTGGTGGGCAGGAAGAACTGGCTTTTTTCGAACACGCCGGCAGGTGCACACACGAGTGCAGGGCTGTACAGTATCATAGAGACGGCGAAGGCCAATGGCCACGAGCCTTATAAATATCTTTGCTACGTGTTTGATATACTCCCGAAAGCGAAGACGCTAGAAGACAAGCTTATGCTCCTTCCCTACCGGCTGGATCCTTTGACGTACTAGGCGTCTGCCCCTACGGGGAGAATTGGACGCTTACGTTGCGTAGACATGCCTTCCAAACTTTGTTTTGGTTGAGACTGTCAAGGTCAGTTTAAATTTTCCGGTTTGGGGGTGCGGACGAAATCCTGGACATGAATCATCGACAGGAGGTGGTCCGTGTATTCTTTGGAAGATCGAAGTAGGGCAATTGAGCTTTGGCTGAAGTACGACAGGAATTTGGCCGCAGTCGCCAGAGAGCTGGGCTACCCTAAGCACAAAAATGCTGGGACTATGGTGTAAAGCGTATCTGCATGAGAAAGAAACTGGTCCATCCACGATGCGTCACCAACGGGCAGGTACGTACGCTGCAGAACAGAAGAACGTAGCGGTTGAGTATTGTTTTTCTCATGGTCGGTGTCTTGCCCGGACCATCCGGACAGTGGGGTACCCTTGTCGGGAACTACTCGCCGAATGGTGCAAAGCGGTCGAGCCAGCCAGGCGTACACAGAGCCGGAATAAGGTACACTTCTGTAATGAGCAGAAGCAGGAAGCGGAACTGTCCTTTCTTTGTGGTAGGTCTTTTGAAAACAGAAACCGGCTTTCGAGCCATTCCTTCTCCTTTTCCCAATTTTGGGTAACAATTGGGTAACAGTTAAGAAATTGATTCGAAATCCGGTTTTCCGGTCTTTCGTTAATTCATTGTCTCTAAAAGAGTTATCTCTTGGAGAATAGGGGATTCGAACCCCTGACCTATAGATTGCGAACCTATCGCTCTACCAACTGAGCTAATTCCCCATAAGGTCAGTCTTGCGAAAAAGCATAATATCCAAAGCAAGAAGGAAAATCAAGGGCTGAAGTGAGGCGCTTATCCATGCCATGCTTACTTGTGCCACGCCTATTCGTGCCTCGATTACTCACGCGCTGCCAATTCTTCCCAACGGGCGAGCTTGGCAGGCAGAACTTCAGCAATCTCTCCATAGCGTCGAGTAGCCTGGTTAAGCGCGTCGGGCGGCGTACCGGGCGTCTGAAAGAGCTCGTCCAAGCTGCGTTTTTCTGCCTCGAGCACATCGATTTCGTCAAGAAGCGCGGCGAGCTCCTGTTTCTCTTTAAAACTGAGCTTTGCGGCGGGTTTGCTTGCCGCGCTTGAAACGCCAGCTACACTGGAAGTGCCCGCGGTTCTTGAAGCGCTTGAAGGGGCTGCATCTCCCGAAACAAAAGCCGCACCTGAAGTACCCGCCGCGCTTGTCGTTCCGGCGTCGGATTGAGCTCTGGTACCAGATCGTGTGCCGCTGCCCGCCCGCGTGGCCGCGTCGTGTTCGAGCTTCCAGTCGAGATAGCTGCCGTGGAACCGCTCGACGCCGCCCTGGCCGTCAAAAATGATGAGCTCGGTCGCGAGCCTGTCCACAAGGAGCCTGTCGTGCGACACCATGAGCAGCGAACCCGAAAAGTCAGCGCAGTACGCTTCAAGACTCTCTATCGTTTCGATGTCGAGGTCGTTCGTCGGCTCGTCCAAGAGAAGAAAATTAGGCGACTCTGCGAGTACCCGCACCAGCATGAGGCGCCGCAATTCTCCGCCCGACAGCGTACGCAGCTTTTGTTTCTGAAAGTCGCGCTCAAAACCGAAGCGCTCCAAAAGGAGCTGGGCATCCAGCGTGGTACCGTCCGGCAGGCGGAAATGATCGGCGTGTTGCTGAATAAAATCGAGTACGCCAAGCTCGCCGTCAACCGCTTCGTTGGTCTGCTCAAAAAACGAGAGGCGCACCGTCTGGCCAAGCTCGACCCTGCCTTTGGTGGGCTCAAGTCGCCCTGCGATTATCTTGAGCAGGCTCGTTTTGCCCGAGCCGTTGGGGCCCACGATACCGATTTTGGCGCCGTGCGCAATTTCCATGGAAAAGTCATCAAAGAGCACGCGGGGCGCGCCGCAATTAGCCCCCGTGACGTCGCTGTCGTGCCCATTTTGGGGCCCATTGGTGGGCGCATCGATGGTTAGCGCCGCTTCGATGGTTGGCGCTGCATCGAAGGCAAACCCAACACCGGGTGCCGGTGGCGCATCGAACGTAAGCCCAACATGCTCCAGCACGCAGACCTTTTTGCCCAGGTAGGTTTCGGAAGAGACAAATTCGATCCGGTCGCGCTGCTTTTCCAGGAGGGAAACCCGCATCTTTTCTATGTCTTTTTTCCGCCGCTCGCTCTTGGTGGCTCTGGCCCGCGCCCCTCTGCCCAGCCATTCGAGCTCGATTTTGAGATTGGCGAGCCGCTTGTTTTCCATTCGATCCAGACTTGCAAGCCATGCCGCCTTCTTTTCCAGAAATTGCGAATAACTGCCGGGATACGCGCGCAAAGCGTGCCGGTCAATCTCCACAATCGACGTGACCACTGCGTCCAAAAACCAGCGGTCGTGCGTGACGAGGATCACCGCATTGGGCAAGGCCTGCAGCCGCGCCTCGAGCCACTCAATGGTGTCGATGTCGAGGTGGTTCGTGGGTTCATCCAGAAGGAGCAGGTCGGCCTTCGGCGCAAGGGCCCTTGCCAGGGCGAGCTTTTTTTTCTCACCCCCAGACAGCGTCGCGAGTGGCAGATCCATATCGGCAAACCCAAGCTCCCGGCACAACGCCTTATACCGATTCTCGAGTGAAATAGCCGGCACCTCAAGCGTCGGTGCACCTTCAATTTCCGAAGCCCGTCCTGAATAAAGGAAACTGGCTACCGTAGCCCCTTCTGGCACATTAAATGTTTGTGGCAAAAATGAATACGTAAAACCCTTTGCCCACATGAGTTCGCCTGCATCGAGTTCGATATCCCGGACGAGCAGGGCAAGGAGGCTGCTCTTGCCAGAACCATTTAGACCGATCAGGCCGATTCGGTCGTCGGGTTGAATTTCGAGGCCGGCATCTTCAAAGAGTGGGCCATTCTTAAGCGCCAGAGATGCGTTTTTTAGGGAAAGTATGCTCATTTTTCTGGTATGAGAGTATATCGAGAAGGCTCGAGCTGTTCTATCTCGAGCCGCGCTACCATACATGGTCCAATGTCATCGGGCCAGCGCCTTGGATCACCGTACGCGATTCTTCAAAAATGAAATTGACAAACAATAAATATATATTTATTCTTATACACCAGTAACGAGGAGGTTACCATGAAGAAACGGATTCTATTTGTTGCACTCATTGCCGCAATCGCCGTTGTCGGCGCTTCCGCCGCAGACCTGACGATTTCTACCCAGGTCAACATGAAAGCTGCTGACTATGCCGGCAACTTCTTCACCTTCAAGGGCGCAATTGGTGCGAGCGACAAGGACCAGTACGTACCGGTAGACGCCACATCAGGAGCCAGCAAGTTCCGCTCCACGGAAACCTTCAACCCGTACCGCACGGATGTGCAGGGCAAGAAACTCCTTCCGGCGGGCCTGCGCGGGCTCTTCCTCTATGGCGTCGCAGATTACGGGACGTTGACTGGGGACAACCTGAACGTAAGCGTGGCTGCCAACGGCGTCATTACGATTCAGTCTTGCCACCGTGGCACTGCATACAAGCTCGTCACCACTCCGGACGGCAAACTCACCTTCCCGGGCGCGAACTGCACGATGCGCGTAATTGGCACGACCAGCAACATGGTACATCCCGATTTTTCCCCTACCGGCAAGACCGCCGATATCGACTGGGCGAAAGTGTGGGATGCTTCAATTCCCGATGGCAAAGTCATTGGTACAACGACGACCAAGACCGGCAAGATTCTGCCTGATGAGGCAACTTCTGTGCTGTTTGGCTGGGCCGGCAGTTTGCAAGTCGCTTTTGATGGAACGTACTTGAAGGTCAATGGCGAGCTGAACGCGGTGAATAAGTAAAGGTGAATAAGTAAAGTTGAAAGTAAATAGCTAAAGGTGAATACGTAAACCGATAGATAGGCAGGCCAAAAAGGCTTGGCTTCAATTGCTTACGACAGGCCCCGGGCGGGCGCACATCTGGCGCTCACCTGGGGTTTTTTTGCATTGTGGCTATTTTTGAGTCGTCAGAGCTTGTTGCTTGTCGGTCGCGGGGCTGCTGCAAAGTCCTCAGGCTCCAGAAGCGACCAGCCAAGCAGCGCACTTAATCCGATGAGCACAGCAAAGCAGAAAAGCGGCAGCGTATAGGATCCGCCTGCGCTCCGCAGCGGTTCCATAAGATAAACAAGCACCACCGAGACCTGGCCTGCCAGGGCAATCAGCCCATTGGAAGTGCCCTCCGGCGTCGGAAGAGAAATCTCCGAGGCGTATTGAGTCCCTGTCGGGTTGACCGATGTAAGAAAAAAGCCCAAACACACACATGACGCGATTAGGAGGGGGAAACTTGGCGCGAGCGCGAGCCCGATGAGCCCCGGGATTGTACCGACGAGGCCAATCATGATAAAGGGCCGCCGCTTGCCCTGTTTGTCCGAAATAGCCGGCAAAAGGACCGACCCTATGACACCCGCGACCATCATGACAGTCACCGCAACGCCAGCCTGCACCGAATCGAAGCCGCGCGGCTTGACGATGCCCTCGATCCACGTGGTGACGCCGTTGAAAATTCCCATCCCGATAAACGTGATGATCAGGAAACGCCTAAACGAAGGTAAAGAAAAGGCGTGCTTGAGACCGTCGAGCATCAGAGCACGTTCTTCCTCCGCGGAAGCGTCTGGAGGCGTGGCTGGCTTTTCTTTGACGAACAGAACGAAAAGCAAGGCTGCCACGGCCGAAGCTATTCCATAGTAGAGCTGGATTTGTGCAACCGTGCTGCCGGCTTCCACAAAAATCGGCGTTAACACCTGTCCGAGCGCCGCGCCCAAAAGATTCGCAAGGGCAAGAAGCCCAACCGCCGTGGCGCGCTCGTTCTTAGGAAACCAAAGCGCAGAAACTTTGGTCCAGGAATTGAGGAAGACCGGCTGCGCGATGGACATGCCCACCGTCATTGCAATGGCGAACCCAAAATTGTGGCCCGCTAATCCCCGCAAAACACCACAGACGCCGGTCAGTATCGAGCCGGCGGCGACCACCGGTTTACAACCGTATTTATCTATGAGCCATGAAATTGGGATGGAGACTGGGATATAGATGATCATGAAGAGCATGGAAAAAAGCCCGATTTGAAACTCCGAGACATGGTAGAAGTGGCTCGAAAGGGTCGTTATGGGCGCGTAACAGATCCACAACGTCTGAATCGTCAGGTTGACGAGCATGTGGAGCGCTAGGATAAACCACCGCGATCGATACACGCGGTACTCGGCCTGCGACGTAGTTGCCATTGTTCCAGATTGAGGGTTCGTGGTCGTCTCCTTTTTGGGAATTCCGATTTTGGGAACTCCCGTGGCCCAGAGGGTGCTCCTTGATGCCGGTCGGTATCTTACACCGAACTAGGTATTCTACACCAAGTAGGCGATAGCTCACAAATTGTTTTGCAAGGCGAGTTTTTTGAAATTTATGAAAAAATACTACATAAAGATACAAAACGGCTGTTGACAACCCGTTTTTGCGGTTTCTATAATTTTGCATCTCTAGTCTGCGAACTAACTCTTTTCAAAAGGAGATAAGAATATGGATCCTATTTTGCAGGAAGCCAAATCGATTCAGGAAATCATCGTCAACCACCGCCATTATTTGCATCGACATGCAGAACTGGGCATGGACCTACCCGTCACGAAGGCCTATGTCATCGAGCAGCTCACCAAGATGGGGTACGAGCCCAAAGAAATCTGCCCCTCGGGCCTTGTAGCGACTGTGGGCAAGAATAAGTCCGGCAAGACTTTCCTGATTCGAGGCGACATGGACGCCCTGCCCATCAAAGAAGAATCGGACTTGGAATTCAAGTCAGAGACGAACGCGATGCATGCTTGCGGGCACGATACCCACACTGCCATGATGTTGGGCGCGGCGCAAATTCTCAAGAAACATGAAAATGAGATTGAAGGGCTCGTCAAGCTGATGTTTCAGCCGGGCGAGGAAATTGTTGCCGGAGCAAAGGCCATGGTGGCGGCCGGTATTCTTGAGAATCCAAAAGTCGACGCCGCCATGATGATTCACTCGATGGCCGGCATTCCGATTCCTTCGGGTACTCTGGTTTTTACAGGCGTCAACACAAGCCCGTCCTCGGCGGACATTTTCAGAATCGATGTGACCGGAAAAGGAAGCCACGGCGCAATGGCGAATATGGGTATCGATCCTCTCAATGTCATGGCACATATCCACACCGCCTTGCAGGAACTGAACGCGCGCGAGATGCCGACCACCGAAATGGCGATCCTGACCATCGGGCAAATGCACGGTGGTGCTGCCGCGAACGTGATTCCCGAGACGGCATTCATGGAAGGCACCGTGCGCACGAAGAAGCCGGAAATCCGCAAGCAGATGCTGGAGCGCCTGTCTGCTATATCGGAGAATATCGCCACGGCATTCAGAGCCAAGGCCGAAGTCAAGATCCTAAATGGTTGCCCGAGCGTGGTTGTGGATCAGCCGCTTGTGAAAAGCACCATGGCCTATGCAAAAGAAATTCTTGGCAGCGAAGCGAATGTCGTGTATGCGGATGACGAGCCCAAAGCAAATGCCCTGGGAGGAGGATCCGAGGACTTTGCTTTTGTAAGCGAAAAAGTGCCCAGTATTATGGTCATGCTTTGCCTTGGTTCACCGGAAGAAGGCTATCTCTATCCGCAGCATCATCCGAAGATAAGATTCGACGAGAGCAAACTTTATCTCGGCAGCGCCGCCTACGCCGGAATTGCAATGCGTTGGCTCAGAGACAACAAGTAGGGAGTTTTTTCAGCGACTTCTGCCGGGAACACCTCGGCCTAAATGCAACTTTGCGGTAAGGGTAACAGTTTTGTCCGTTGTATTGGATTGCGTCTATTGGATTGAGATTGGGTATGACAGGCGGCAGTGCTCACCGGGTATACCCAATTAAAGTAAGAAGGTGTGCGAAGGAAAAGGAAGGAGGAGGGGCAAATGAGTCAGATGCTGGCGTTTCTGATTTTTGTGGCTGCGCTCGCTGTCGGAGAAATTGTATCTTCTTTGACTCGTGCGCGAGTTCCGTCGTTGCTCGTTGCTATGGTGATTTTCCTGATCGGCTTTTGGGTCGGGCTACCAAAAAATCTTGTTGAAACTTCTGGCCTGTTAGCTCTGGCCGGGCTTGCGACGCCGATGATCGTTACCCACATGGGTACGTTGATGTCGCTCAAGCAGGTAGCTCAACAGTGGAAGTCCTTCGTGATCGGTATTGGCGCACTTGTCGGCGTTGGTGTGTTGCTCCTTACCATCCTTAACGCCATTTATGGTATGCCCATTGCGGTTGCTGCAGCGTGCCCGATTTCCGGTGGTATAGTAGCGGCGCTGATCGGCATGGATACGATGAAAGCCATCGGCCAGCCACAGCTGCAGGTACTTGTCGCCCTATTCCTTGTGCTACAAGGACTCATAGGAATGCCGCTTGCCTCCAACCTCCTCAAGAAGGATGTTCAGAAGAACTGGGACAAAATAATGTCCAAGAAGGGAGAAATTGCCGAAAAGGAGAGCAAGCCTGAGAAAAAACTGATTCCTCCACTTCCTGAAAAGTTCCGGAATCCTTTTGTCATGCTGGCGAAAGTGGCGCTGCTGGGATGGCTTGCTACACTGGTTGCCGGGCTTACCCATAACGCGGTGAATTCCAGTGTGGTCGCGATCGTTTTCGGCCTTATTGCTTATTACTTTGGTTTTCTGGAAGACGATGTTCTCACCAAGACGGGGACATTCAACTTCTTCATGTTGATTCTCCTGGGTTCAGTGATGGGAAGCATGGGCCAGGCGACACCTCAGCTCATTCTTTCCTTTATTGGACCGATAATCCTTGGTTTTGCGCTTGGTACCGTGGGCATGGCCGTAATGAGCTGGCTTGTGGGCAAGTTGGTCGGTATAAGCGCAGGCATGGCCATAGCTGTCGGTTCTACCTGTCTCTATGGTTTCCCTGGCAACTACCTTGTGGTACAAGAAGTTGCGCGGGCGATGAGCAAGGATGAGGACGAAAGAAAGGCGATTTTGAACTACATTCTGCCACCAATGATCGTCGGAGGTTACGCGACCGTTACTATCGGTTCGGTCATCTTCGCCGGCGTTGTGGTCCGGTTCCTGTAATTCTTTTCCCTGTAATTCTTTTTCGGCCTTTTTGATCTGATTGATTCAGGGTGAGAAAAGAGCGCGCGGCCTCGGGTTGTGCGCTCTTTTCATGTGCAAGGGCAGGCAACTTTGTCTAATGACCATAATAGACAGAACAATAATCATTTTTTGCCTGGCGACCGTAATAAGTACCTTATGCACTTTACGGCATTCGCACAAAGTTGGACCCGATTGTTTCGATGCGAAAAAAGTACTATTTTGAATACACGTAAAAGAGGACGGAAGTTACCACGCGGCTATGAACTTTCGGTCTCAGGTTTGGCTCGGCACTTGCGTTCCTTGTGATAGTAACGGGCTGTGGCGCGCAGAATCCGATTTCTCAAGCCTATTTGCGTAATTACTATAAGGCGGTTCCGCTGAATGAGGGGCCTGCATCCGACTACAGGCAACTAAAGTATTGGGCCGCTTCGCCGTACAAGGATGATGCAAGCGATGAGGTCCCTGCGCCCATCGGGAACGTCGTCAATGTCGCTGCGCAGAATACACAAACTGTCACAAATGCCGGGGGTGGGTCATTTCAAACTGAATCGACGTGGGGCAGCAGCTCTATGCCCGCGGCCGACGTGTTCTTCATCTAGATGAAAGATGTCCCATGGAACGCGAATGTCGATGACGATGCCCTCAATAAGAAGATAGAGGAGAGCCCCATTCGGTTTCAGGCTTCTGCCTTCAATGGATGCGCTCGGATTTTTGCGCCGCTGTACAGGCAAGCTAACCTGAAGGTCCTCCTCGTACCGGAGACTGACCAGGCAAAAGCGGGCCTTGATTTTGCCTATGCCGACGTCAAAAGAGCATTTGAGTCTTATTTGCAGTACGAAAAGAAAGGGCGACCCATAATCATTGCGGGGCACAATCAGGGGAGCCAGCTCGCGATTCGCCTGGTCCGCGACTACTTTGACGACAAACCCTTGCAAAAACAGCTTGTCTGCGCGTACAAAGTCGGCTCTTTGGTCGGAAAGAGCGCATTTACGACGATTCCGTTGGGCATCACACCAACTGCCACCGATTGCTACGTGAGCTGGCGCAGCTTCCAAAAAGGTGAGCTACCGAAGTCCGTTAAGAAAGAAACCGACACGGCGTCATGCGTAAATCCCATAACCTGGACAAATTCCCAGGACTGGGCCCCCAAGGAGCTGCACCAAGGTAGTCTGGAAAGCGACTTTACCATTGCGCCACATAGCGTTGTGGCTGGCGTCAACCCGCCCTCAAAAATCCTGTGGGTCTCGATCCCGGACAACGCGCCCAAAGCCATGAAGGCCAGCAAGAACCTGCACATCTGGGACTACAATTTGTTCTGACTCGATATTCGGCAAAACGCACAAGCACGCGTCGAGGCTTTTGTACAAATCACTGGCTTCATGACAGAAGAGTGAAGATTTGATGTGCCTTCGTTAGGCCAGGATACAGCGCACCATGTGCCCGCCACCTACGTCGCGCAAAGCTGGTATCTGCTCAGCACAGACTTCTTTGGCAAACGGACAGCGCGTCCGGAATCGACAACCCGACGGCGGGGAAACGAGCGAAGGGATTTCGCCTTTAACTTGCACGTTGTCATGGCTGCGCTCCTTTTCCGGAGCCGGAGCGGAGGCTTTGAGCAGCTGGACGTACGGATGAACGGCATTCCCGATTACCTCATCCGTCGGACCGATCTCCATAATCATGCCTGCGTACATAACAGCAATACGTGAGCTCATATACCGGGCACCTGCAAGGTCATGCGTGATATACAAATAGCTGACACCCTTCTTCTCCTTGAGATCGAGCATCATGTTCATAATGCCAAGCCTGATGGAGACGTCGAGCATACTGGTCGGCTCGTCGGCAAGAACGATCATCGGTTCCACGGCAAAGGTTCGTGCTATATTGACCCGCTGGCGCTGTCCGCCTGAAAGTTCATGAGGAAACCGGCGCAAGTATTCCGAGCCAGGAGAAAGCCCCACCTGCTCAAGGGATTCCACCAACTTTTTTTCCAGGTCGGAACGATCCCGTACGAGTCCGTGAATAAGGAAAGGCCTCTCCATAATCGCGCGAATTGTGTGTGTTGGGTTCAGACTTGCAAACGGATCCTGGAAGACCATCTGAACGCGTTTCTTATATTCGAGTGCCTCTGCGCGATTCCTGAAAGGCCTGATGGGTTTTCCGTCGAGCAGGATTTCGCCCGAGGTTTGTTCGTAAATCCTCGCTATGACGCTCGCCGTTGTCGTCTTACCGGAACCCGATTCTCCCACAAGAGCCAGCGACTCGCCCTGTGCAAGCGAAAAACTCACATCGTCCATAGCCTGCACGGTCTTGCCCCTGTTTCTCATGCCGGTCAGCTTGAAATGTTTAGACACACGCTTCAGTTCGAGAATTGTACGGCTCATTTGGGGCCTCCGGCTCGGCGCGCGCTTGGTGCGGTCGGTGCGGTTGGGTTTGTGGCCTGCGCACAATGCACACAGGCACAGGCACGACCCTCTTCCGTCCAGACGAGCGCCGGCACTTCATCGCCGCAGCGGGCTTCTGCCTCGGAACATCGCGGCACAAATCTGCATCCGGGCGGAGGGTTTATGAGCCCCGGTGCCTGACCGCCTATGCCAGTCATGCGTTTTTGAGGTCCGGTAAGCGCAGGGAAGGAGTCCATGAGCGCGCGTGTGTATGGATGGCGCGGACCGGCGTACAGGGCACGCGAAGGCCCATATTCGCATAGTTTGCCCGCATACATGATGGCGAGCGAATCAGAAATCTCCACAAGCAGCGATAGATCGTGCGTTATAAAAATGACTGAAAATCCAAGTTTCAGGCGCAGTTCCTGAATCTTCTGCAAAATGGACCGTTGCACAACCACATCGAGTGCGGTGGTCGGCTCGTCCATGATGAGCAGGTCTGGACGCAGGATAAGCGCCATGGCAATCATGACGCGCTGGCGCATTCCTCCCGATAGCTGATGTGGAAAACTCTTTATTCTGTCGGCATTTATGTCGACAAGCTCGAGCATCTGGACTGCCATCTCGCGCGCTTGTGATTTTGGCATGTTCTTGTGGGCAAGCACCGCATCTACAAGCTGATCCTCGATCGAAAGTACCGGGTTGAGCGCGTTCATTGCAGACTGAAAAACCATGGCCATGCGCGTCCACCGGTAGGCGTTCATTGCAGCATCGTCGAGTCCTGCCAGGTCAACTCCATCAAAAAAGATATTTCCGGATTCAATTTTCGCGTTGTCGCGCAAGAGGCGCATGACGGTATAGGCAAGTGTCGACTTTCCGCAGCCGGATTCTCCAGCTATGCCGAGAAATTCACCTTTTGCAAGCGAAAAACTCACGTCGTCCACGGCGCGCACAAAACCAGCCTTGGTGGCATAGCCGGCGTTGAGGTGGTCGATTTTCAACAGAGGTTGCGGTGCCACTTGTTCTGCCATTTGCTTCACAATTTGCTCTGCCATGGTTCACCTCTTTCTCAGGCGCGGGTTCGATATTTCGTCAATACCGAAATTGATGAGCACAAACGCGGTACCAGTGAGTGCGATGAGGAGCCCAGGCGGCAAGAACCACCACCACGCGCCCCGCAGTATCGCTCCATTGGCTTGCGCCCAGTAAAGAATTGTACCCCAGCTGACCACGGTAATGTTGCCCACACCGATGAACTCCAACGTCGCCTCAGAAAGAATCGCCGAGAGGCTCACAAAGAAGAACTGCGACATGACGATGGAAATCATGTTGGGCAAGATTTCACGGAAAATAATGAACGACGTTCGCTCTCCCATGACACGCGAAGCAACCACAAAGTCCCGATTCTTGAGGGTCAGCACCTGCGAGCGTAAAAGCCGCGTGGGATAAGGCCAGCTTGTGAATGCCAGTATGACGATTATTGGTAGAATTCCGCGCATTGGAATGTACGTGCCTATGACGATCATGAGCGGCAGCCCGGGAATGACAAGAAATACATTTGTAAAAAAGTTGATGATGTCGTCAACCACGCCACCAAGGTATCCCGCCAACAGCGCGAGCGTAAGCGAGACAACAATAACAAAGAGGCCGGTAGCTAGCCCAACGAAAATCGAGATCCGTGAGCCCATGATGAGTTGGCTTAAAAGGTCGTTGCCTGCATGGTTTGTGCCAAGTGGATGCTCGCGGGAAGGCCTTGCTCTGAGCGGAAAATACTCAATCGTTTTTTCCCATTTCTGCGTCGTTGTTACCGTATAGACAGATTTCTCAATGTCTTCAGAAGGCGTGTCCACAGAAAGTGTCTCTGGGTCGGTTCTATTCTCCTCTATTAACGCCGATTCTTCGGTTCGATCCGCCTTGGGCGGGTAGGGTGTAATGAGTGGCGCAAAGACGGCCATAAGAACGAGCGCAGCCAGGATCATGAGACCTGCAAGGGATTTGTGGTTCTCTACGAGTGTCTTAAAGAAATCTCTAATCATTTCGACCCATCCCTAACCCTCGGATCGAGGAACATAATGACAATGTCTGCAATGAAATTTGCGACTAGGACCGACGCCGCAATAATCAAAAAGATTGCCTGCATGAGCGGATAGTCTTTAGCATTGACAGCCTGATAGAGCATGTAACCCATTCCTGGATAAGCAAATACCATCTCCGTAATAAGACCGCCGCCAACGATAAACCCGAATTGCATTGCAAAACCGGTGACGGAAGGCAACACGGCATTTCGAGCCGCATACATGTATTTGATACGCCGCATTGGAAGGCCTTTGGCCATAGCGAGCGTGATATAGTCTTCAGCAAGCACGTTGATCATATTGTTCCGCATCATCAGAAGCCATTCGCCGATCGAACTCAGCGTAATGGTAAATGCAGGCAGTGCGCCATACTTGAGTACCGAAAGCCACCAGCTCGAGCTGCCGCGAACCTCGTCTATCGAGTAGGCTCCGCCGAGCGGGAAGACTCTCAGTTTGAATGCAAAGACATAGATAAGGCACAAACCGAGCCAAAAGTAGGGAAAGCTCCGAATAAACGTGAAAAAGCCCACCGTAAAGGATGCGAGTTTGTGCTGCCTTCTCCATGCAGCCCAGATGCCTAAGGTGGTGCCTATTACAAAACCAAAAATCGTGCAGAGCCCCATAAGGCCTATGGTCCATGGGAATGCAACCGCAATTACGGATGACACCGGCATAGGGAAGCGCGACAACGAAATACCAAAGTCGCCACGCATTGTATTAAGGAGGTACTTGCCATACTGAACGATAAGTGGATCCTGGGTGTCCAGGCCAAAAGCCGCCCTAATGGACTCGAGTTTTTCGGGTTCAACCCCTTCCATGCGACCGATCAGCGCCTGCGCCGGATCCCCAGGTATGAGGCGGGGCAGGAAAAAATTGATGGTCATTGAAACGAGGAGCGTAAAAAGCAGCATAGCAAGTTTTCTGGCGAAATGTTTCATAAACCTCACCGTTCTAATCTGAAACGTGGGATCGTTGTGACACAATTGGAGCAATTAGAAAGGCGGCACTCCGCAAAGGAATGCCGCAACATGTCAACTAAAAGGTTACTCCACTAAAAGGCTGCCATGCGCGAGGGTCTGTCCCCTAATCGAAGAGCGCCCCACGAGTGCACGGCATAGTAAGCAGGCTTCGTATGCTTACTTCAGGTGAACTGCAAGCAGAATTGGCATCTTTTGCATGCCAATAACGCTTGGCCACGCGTATGGATTATCCTCGCTTGGCCAGCCCACAAAGTTCCTTGTCGAATATTCAAACCACGTCGGATTGAAGAAGAGTGGAACGCAGGGTGTGTCCTTCATGAACTGTTCTATGATGGCCGACATGTAAGCTTTCTGCTTTGCAGGATCGGGGTCGCGCCGATATGCTTCCAGATTCTTGTCGATATCATCGTTCTTGTATCGCATGTTGGAGAAGACTTTGGCTTTTTGCCCTAGTGGAGCAAAGTTGTCCGAATACAGCCAGCGATTAAACTGATAGTATGGTGTTGTCCCTGTGTTGATAAAACTTACTGCCATGTCGTAATCGCCTGTCTCTAAGCTGGTCTGGAACGGAACCGGCCATGCGCTCTGCGTTATGATGGCTTCGACGCCGATGTCTTTGAGCATAAGAGCTACTGTTTCGGCAGCACCAATCCAGTCGGTCCAGTCCGTAGGAACATAAAGTTTGAAGGACAGTGGCACGCCATCTTTTTCATAGATACCTCTGGCATTGAGCTTGTATCCTTCGCCTTCCAACAGTTTTCTGGCTTTAACTTTGTCATAGGTGATGTTGTATTTGGCTTTTGCGCTTGTTCCGAGGGATGCAAAGGATTTTTTGAGTCCCGTCATGTCGGCAGGTACCGGGCTCGGGCTCATTTTTCTGGTTATGTCACGCTGATTGATGGCGTAGGCGAAGGCCTTGCGGACATTGGCGTTATTGAAAGGCGCCTTAAGGTTGTTCATATAAAGGAATACGAGGTTGCCTTCGGGGAACCAATATTTGTTGTCAGGGCTGGCTGCAGTGTACTCATCTGCGTTGGGCAAGAGATAACCTGCCCAGTCGTATTCACCATTGATGAGTTTGAAGGCGACCTGCTCGTTCGTAGTGGAAACGTATTGGATTGCGTCAATATAGGGGAGCGGCTTCCCGTCTTGAGCCTTTTGCCAGTAGTTGGGATTGCGTACCATTCGGTAGGACTGTTCGCTAAAGGACTTGGGATCAAGCATAAATGGACCTGTCCCCACGGGATTGTCTTCTCCAACCCAGGTGAGCGGGTCTTTTACCTTGGACCAAATGGCCGATGGCACAACGATGAGGGACCCGAACTTTTCCAGCGTGGTGACATTGACGTCCTCGAATTTGAAAACAACTTTGTTCGTTCCAATCGCGTTGACCGAAACAAGCCCCTCGGACCAGATGCCAGATGTGTCGAGAGCCTTGTTGGTCTTACCTAGATTCGTGGTAAAGACGACATCGTTTGCGGTGAGCGGCGTGCCATCGTTAAACTTGATGCCTGGGCGTAGGGTAAAAGTAATCTCTTTGAGATCCGGAGACCACGACCAGCTTTCAGCGAGCCACGGATTGGCGCTTCCATCGGCGTTGTTAAAGTAAATGAGTGTTTCGTAAACACACCCGATCGCCGAATCCAAGGCCGCCGGGCTAAACGGGTTAAAGTTCTTGGTGAGCACACCTTGCTTGGACGAGGTCATTTTTAGGACACCGCCGCGTTTGGGCGTCTGAGCAAATGCCATGCCAGCAACGATGACGAGCAGAATTGCAGCTGCGGCCATCTTTTTTCTCATACATTGCCTCCTCTTGTTCTCAATTGGGCACCAGACCATCTGGTTCCTTTGTTGACGCTTGACCTTTCTATTCTACAACCTTTTTTCCATATTTGGTGCGACAGAATTTGGTGCGACAGATACTTGACGTTGGGTGACATTATGTGGAGCAACTGTTACCGGGCAAACTCCCTTGGTCTTACAGTTTCCGAGAAGGAACTCCGCAACGGAGTGAGCCGAAAGCGAAGTGTATTCATATGCGGCCAAAACCAGTATATCTGCATCTGGAACGCCAGCTTCTCTGCACCGTACTAGAACGTCCTCATAGTCGTAGGGACTTCGCATCAGGAAAACAATAAGCTTGCTTCCATGTTTTGCAGCATAGTCAGCGCATAGCGCCAAAAGCTCGAATTGCCCGTTGTGGGAAAAAGGTGCAAAAAGCGAAAGGGCAAGTGCAAAACGCTCATCCCGGGCGCTAGAATCGGAAGCCGCAGAACTTGGATTTGCAGCATGGAAGAATTTGGCACCACAATCGTACAACGCGTTACGTACTGCTTTTATCTCTTCTTGTGTGGGGCTGGCAGAAATGCGGGCAGTCTTCCATTGGGCACTACTAGCCCCAAGTGTCATAATCTCATTCGCGACGGACGGCAGTGCAGTTTCGTCTTCAACACCAGTGAGGTTTTCTGGCATTATGTCGACAAGGAATCCTCGGGATACAGGCGCAAGCGCAGGCGTGAGCCCAGCCGCTGAAGCGTTCTCTTTAAGCTCTTCCATTTTGAGCCCTTCCGCTTGCCCCGCGTCAAGTTGCGGACCCAGGAATGTCAGAGAACCTTGCGACACTCTGGTCACAAGATCAATTGCCTTTTCCGTATTTTGCATTCTTGGCGCCTCATTCGGGACAGAGGGCTTACCGCAATACTGGTCCTTAAAGCGTAGTATCCGCTCCACCGAGCAATTTATTCTTTCTTCAGGAATTATTCCTTCTGTGACAGCTCGATAGATCGACCGCGCCGCCTCTATCTGGCGCTCCGCCGTGTGGCTCACTACGATTATATCCGCACCGGCCAGCACCGCCTTAACATAAGGGTCACTATACCGGTCCGCTACTGCCTTCATTTCCATGCAGTCGGTACAGATTATTCCGTCAAAACCGAGTTCTTGGCGTAAGAGCCCCTCAAGAATGTTCCTTGAGAAGGTTGCGGGAATTGGCTCTTTCTCCAATGCTGGGAACTGTACGTGGGCCGCCAGAATCGACGGTATGCCTTCCTGTATGAGGCGCTCGAAAGGAACAAGATCCACGCGCTTGAGCATCTCGAGGTCATGAGAGATAAGCGGCAAATCGAGGTGCGAATCGACTACCGTGTCGCCATGCCCCGGGAAATGTTTAGCAGTGGCCATAACCCTTGCTTTTTTGAGCCCTCGGGCAAAGGCAGAAGCGTAATCCGCCACAAGCGTGGGGTATTCCCCATAGCTTCGCACCCCAATGACCGGATTCTTGGGGTTTATATTGACATCGACCACAGGCGCCAGATTCCAGTTGATGCCGAGCCGATGCAGGTCCGAACCACAAATTTCGCCCAGGCTTTCTATATCTGCAAGCGTCGCGCTTGCGCCAAGGCAACTGGCAGCCTGAGCCATAGCGCCAGGAATAGGGATAACGCCCTTGCGGATGCGCATCACAAAACCGCCTTCCTGGTCTATTGCCACAAGAGGCGGACAGCCAGTAGCGGCCTGGATAATGTTTTGTGCGCTGCAAACCGAGCAGGCTGCCGTCTCGGCGTCTGGAGTATTACGGGAAAAAAGGATTACATTGCCGGCATTTGTCGTGTTTACAACGCTTTCCAGAGTACTTGCGCCCGCCTCGCCAGAGCCAAAGCCGACAGCAAGCATTTGGCCGACTTTCCATCGAAGGGGTTTTGTGTCCACACGTATCATGCTTCTGGACACTATATAGTCGCCGGTGCCGGCGGTCAAGGAAAGTTTTGGGGCAGATTCTTCTTGCACACTGTAGAAACCGACTGCATAGTGCATATAATGAATCACATGGAATACAGCCATAGCCAGGAATCGCCACAAAGTACCGTAGGCGAGGTAGTTTCTCTCTGGAACAAATCACTTGGCAACCATTTCCCTCTCGAAGAGCGACTCTATCGTCAACAGGTGCTCTTTCCAAGACAGAAAAGCGCACTTTTTGTTGCAAGGCAGACGGAACCAGATACCAAGATGGTTGGGGCGGCACTGGCAAGAATCAGCGCTGCATTCGCGGATGCACGGCAGCCAGTCGTTGGCCATGTCTCTTTTATCGTGGTGGACCCAGACCAACGAAGGAAGGGCATTGGAACCGAACTACTTTCGCTGGCGGAGTCCTGGTGCAAGAGGCAGGGAACCCAGATTCTACGGTTGGGTTCTGACTATCCCCATTTCTTCCCTGGTGTGCCGGTGAGTATTCCTCCTCAAGAAAGTTCTCTGCTCGGCCGTGCGCCCTTTTCTGAAGACGTTACAACAAGCGAGTTTTTTGCGAAGAGAGGCTTCAGAGCCGACTGGACGGAATACGACCTTATAGCGGATCTTAAGACAATCGATCTTGGAAGTTCACCACACGAAGTTTTTGCGCAAACTGATTACCACTTCAGTCTTTGTTCAGACGAATTGCGCCCCGCAACGCTTGAGTTTCTGTCAACTTCATTTCCCGGGCGCTGGTATCAGGAGATGGTCGATGGTTTTGAAAATGGTCTCCAAAATGAAGACGTGGCACTGGCCGTGCAAAATGACAGCAAAAAAGTCGTCGGTTTTGCTCGCATTGGCAGCAAGACAAGCAGCCACTTAAGCCCGGGCCTGTTCTGGAGGGGCTTGCTGGGTCCAAATTCGGGCGCGCTCGGTCCTATAGGCGTTGATAGTTCATGTCGGGGCAAGGGCTTAGGCTTAGCGCTTCTGCGGGCATCGCTGTCGGAGCTCAAGCGTAGAGGTGTAGATCTTACCGTCATAGATTGGACAGATCTCGTAGGATTCTATGGCAAGCTTGGATTCAGACCCTGGAAGGCTTACAGGGGAATGAGTAAGCAGGTTTGATGCATGACGGTCTGCAGATCTTTACTCAAAATGATGTGTGGCTTCCATGGATCGATCCAGTGCTGCAATAACATTGTCGATGTCGTTTGAAACGATTACGTTGAATAGTACGTCGATTGTTGCAAGTTGACTTATTCTCGAAAGCTCGGCTGCGCTGCGGTAGATCCGTTCGACCGTGGGAATCTCCAACACCAGATCCACAAGCCCTTTGAGAGAATTCTGAGCCGTTGTCATGGCGATGGTGTAACAGCCTTGCTGGCGGGACTGATATGCTACTTCTAGCATTTCCCTTGTTTCACCGGAATACGAGATAATGAAGGCCACTGCAGTTGGCTTAAGTGCGCACGAGGCCGTTATTTGTGCATGGACATCGAAGAGGTAAAAACTTGGGATACCGATGCGGGTGAGTTTCTGATGAAAATCAGCCGCAACAAGGCCAGACGCCCCAATGCCAAAAAGCGCCGTAAGACCTGCGCTCCTTATGTGAACCGCGGCGGACTCGATGGCCTCTGGAGTCAGGGTCTGCGACAGCGAGGTCATTGTTCTGCGGACGGCGGCGATTGTGTCCCTGATGGCACGCGCGCCAGGCGTCTGCGTTTCAAGATCGAGGTCGGGTAGGCTTTTTTCGTCCCATCCCCGGTAGACATCTCTGGCAAGCCATAGCTTGAAATCGGCATACTTTCCTATGCCGAGATGGCGACAAAACCGGACCACTGCAGCAGGGCTGGTCTGAGCCTGTCTTGCGAGTTCGTTGATATTGAGGTGAAGAGCTTTTTGAGGTGATGCCAGGACGAAATCAGCAATTCGTTTTTCTGCGTCGGCGAGGTTTGGAATTGCTGCTTTGATACCTTTAAGAGCGGTGTTTTGTACCTTGCTCTCGTCTTGTGGATTGTCGTCACTCACCGTACTGCCCCTTTTTGGCATCTGGAACCTGTGGATCAGATCCACAGGTTGTGCGCCTTTCAGTGTAAAGCTGCACTGCTTCTGAGATCCGCCCTTCGGCTTGGGCAAGCAGTTCCTCAGCTTCGGGCGCACTGACCTTGAGCAAGACCATGACAATGGCCACCTTGGGTCTGCGTCCTGAAGCTATGAATGCAGCTTCTGCCTCATTTTTCGAACACCCCGTTGCTTGCCTGATGAGTCTCTTGGACCGCTCCACTAACTTGCGGTTTACCGGCATCAGGTCAACCATCAGGTTGCCATAGACCTTACCAAGGCGAACCATGCTGGCAGTGGTGAGCATATTGAGCACAAGCTTCTGCGCCGTGCCCGCCTTCATTCGTGTTGAGCCCGTAATGACTTCCGGACCAACCTCAACCAGTATTTTGTGTTTAGCGAGTTCGAAGGTTTTGGACCCTCGATTGCAGGATAACGCTCCAACAACAGCGCCAAGGCTCCTTGCATATTCCATAGCACCGAGCACATAGGGCGCAGCACCAGATGCAGTTATTCCAACAAGTACATCTTTATCTGTAAAATCGATGGCTTTGAGTGCAGCCGCCCCATCTTCAGGCCGGTCTTCTGCGCCTTCTATGGACTTTCTGAGTGCGGTATCGCCCCCCGCTATAAGCCCCACCACCATGGTAGGAGGCACTCCAAAGGTCGGAGGGCATTCTGAAGCGTCCAGAACTCCAAGCCTGCCTGAAGTTCCAGCACCTATGTAGACGAGGCGCCCGTCTTTATTAAACGCATGGACGACATCCTCTACAAGCGCGGCGATTGCGGGCAGGGCCTTTTCTACCGCAAAAGGTACCTTTTTGTCTTCCTCATTGATGATCTTGAGAATATCGATGACCGGAAGCGCATCGATGTGTTCTGATTGCATGTTGCGCGATTCGGTTGTGGCGTGCTCTAAATAGTCGTCCTCGATAATGGCATTCATTTGTATAGTCGCCTCCGGACTCTTGTATGGAACTTTGTTCCCCTATCTCTTTAATTCGATTTTGGCCACAATTCAACGTGACCACTCTTGAAATAATTTTTCACAGTTCTGCAAGAAAAGCAAGATAGATGCATGCCAGCTTAGCTGCCGAAAGCTAGTCAGGGAGAAGCGAACACGGCACAATGCTGTTTTTTGCAGTTTTTGCCACAATTTGGATTTCTTTTTTGGGTGCTCACGTGGTAACATAAAAATATCTTTCGGTTCTTTGGTGTTTGGAGCGTTCAATTTCGTTTTTGGGGGCAACAAAGCCATGCGCATTCTTGTGCTTATCAAACAGGTGCCTGAAACAGACAAGGTCAAAATGGACCCGGAGACGGGTACCATGATCCGGACCGGGCAGGAGACCATCATCAATCCGCTTGACCTCTACGCTATTGAGGAAGCGCTCGTCCTCAAGGAGTCCTTGGCGAAGGTGGTCCGGCCCAAGGCCACGGCGCAGCAGAAGCTCCAGGAAATCCAGAATTCCGGAGCAACGGCAGCGGGGGCAGACGTGAGGATGAGCGGACCAACCGTGACGGTGTTGACTATGGGGCCGCAGGATGCAGACCGCGCCTTGCGGGAGGCTCTGTCTATGGGCTGTGATGAGGCCATCCTGCTGACCGACCGAGGCTTTGCCGGTTCCGATACCTGGGCCACTGCGCAAGTTCTGGCTTCGGCAATCAGGAAGGTGGGAGATTATGATCTCATTCTTTCTGGAGAACGGGCTACCGATGGCGACACAGGCCAGGTCCCGTGCGAAGTTGCTGCTCAACTTGGGCTGCCTGTCTTCACCTATGTCTCGAGTCTCAACATGGACAGACCTGTGCAAGGAGCGCAGGCTGGGGAGAGTCTTCTCGTGCGCAGGCTTACTGAGGAAGGTTACCAGATTCTTCGCGCCAGAACCCCCTGCGTGATGAGCGTCGTCAAAGAGGTTGCGTCACCGCGGCTACCGACCTTGCGGGGCAAGAAGGCAGCAAGAGAGGCGAGCGTTGTACGCTGGGGGATGTCCGACTTGGAGCTTGAGCCGGGCAGCGTCGGACTGGCAGGCTCTCCAACCCGAGTCACCAAGGTTTTCTATCCTAAAATCACGCGCAATGGACAGAGAATTGTGGCTAACGATGATTCATCGATAGATGTGGCAGCGAAGAAGTTTCTTGAAATCCTCGACCGAAACGGATTCTTACCGAGTTCGTATGCCAGGGCAGCCAAGGCTGGGAATGCTGCAAAAGACATTGGAGAGGCGGCTAGAGCTCTTCATTACGTGAACCTGGAAGTTTTGGAAGGACTTTCTCTGGACAGGCTGGTTTCAAAACAATTGCCACAATTGCCGCAGCCAGAACGCCCAGAATTTTGGGTACTCACCGAGTTCCGGAGCCAAAGAGCCGGGTCTATTCCGGAAAACGATGCTCCGGGCAAAGAGTCTTCCAGCACGGATAAGGCAGCGACGTTAGACACTGTCTCTCTGGAACTTCTTGCAAGGGCAAGGAAACTCGCCGATCAACGTGGGGCCAATCTCGTCGCAGTGGCATTAACCAAGAAAATTCCAATGCTTGACGCGCAAACGCTCATCGCGCACGGTGCAGACGACGTTATCGCCTTGGAAGGCGAGGGGCTTGCGCATTTCGTATGCGAACCATGGGCAAGAGCCCTTGCCTCGCTTATACAGTTCAGAAGGCCAGAGGTGGTCCTTGGCGCAGCAACCTCTACAGGGCGCACCTTGCTGCCCTACCTCGCGGCACTCATTGGGACTGGACTTACAGCCGATTGTACAGAGCTTGCCATAGAACCGGACACGGGACTTCTTCTACAAACACGACCTGCCATTGGCGGAAATGTCATGGCGACTATCAAGACCGCGCACCATAAACCACAAATGGCGACCGTACGGCCTCACTCTGAAAGGCCCCTTGAACCGGATTCTGCGCGTCACGGCAGGCTTATGCGTATCCCGTATGCCATGAGGGAAGCGGATGCCTCCACAATGGAATTCCTTGGGCTCGAGCAGAATTCAGGCAATTTTGAGAATCTAGAAGGAATGCGCCTCGTAATAGCAGGGGGCCGCGGGCTCAAGAAAGCTGAGAATTTTCAGCTTATACGGGACATGGTTGGGGCTTTGGCGCCTGAATCTGCTGTCGGTATAGGGGCAAGCCGGGAAGCGGTGGATCGGGGCTGGCTGTCCTATCCCCACCAAGTGGGCTTGAGTGGCAAGACGATTTCGCCTGAGGTTTATGTTGCAGTGGGCATCTCCGGAGCTGTGCAACACTTGGCAGGTATTCGCACTGCCAAAACCATCATATCGATCAATTCTGACCCGGAGGCGCCTATCCATTCGATCGCTGATCTAGCCATTGTTGGCGACCTCTTCGAGATTGTGCCCCGGCTTACGGCAGCGCTCTGCCGGCACAACCACACAGATACGAAGGACACTGCAGGGAGGGCGCAATGAACTACAATCCTTTGACGAGTGAGCTACTAGAGACTCTCAGACAGATCGTTGGCGAACGGAATGTCGTTCTCGACGAAGCCATGCGGGAGACCTACTCGCACGACGAAACCTCTAAAGACGAGTATGCGCACATGCCGGACGTGGTGATCTTCCCTCAGTCTACCGATGCAGTTGCCCGCGTTGTACGACTTGCCAATGAAGCACACATACCGATAACGCCGCGCGGCGCAGGCAGCGGCCTTTCCGGTGGCGCCATTCCTGTGTACGGCGGCATCGTGCTGTCTTTGGAAAAAATGAACAAAGTCAGGGAAATCGACTACGACAACCTCACCATGACAGTTGAGGCAGGAATTGTGACCAATGAGATCAACAGTCTCATCAAAGAGAAGGGGCTTTTCTACGCCGGATATCCCATGAGCCTGGAAACATGCACGCTCGGCGGGAATATTGCTGAAAACGCAGGTGGGGGCAAGGCGATAAAATACGGAGTGACCTCGCGCTACATTCTCGGCCTGGAATTTGTGACTCCCAGAGGTGAGATCGTGTGGTTGGGCGGAAAACTGGCAAAAGATGTCACCGGTTACGATCTGGTGCACTTGATTATAGGATCGGAAGGGACACTTGGTATTGTTACTGCAGCGATCATTCGGCTTATCGCACTGCCAACCGCCAAGACCGACCTTCTTGCGCTTTTCAAGACACCGGAAGCAGCCATTAGCTGTGTACCGAAGATTCTTGCCAAAGATTTGACGCCCACATCCATCGAATTCATGGACCGACAGAGTTTTGCCGCCTCCTGTACATATCTGAACGAAGGGCTTTCTTATGCGGAGTGCGGGGCAATGCTGCTTATAGAAATGGATGGCCGGGATGCTTCTACGGTGGAACGGGAAGCCGAGGCGGTTGGGGATCTCTGTACTGAGCTTGGTGCCATTGAGGTATACGTTGCGGACAACCGCACAACGCAGGACCGTCTGTGGGCAATCAGGCGGAACATCGCAGAGGCGCTCAAAGTGTACTCGCCCGTTCAGAGTCTTGAGGATATTGTGGTTCCGCCAGCCTCGATTCCTTTGGTCTTGCCGGAACTGGATCGGATTTCCAGGAAGTTCGGCATTGCGATTCCGTGCTACGGGCATGCTGGAGACGGAAATCTGCACGCAACCCTTGTCAAGGATCCATCGATGAGTTTTGAAGCGTGGCAGAAGGTTGAGCCCGAGGCTCTCCTGGCCTTGTACGATGCGACCTCGCACTTGGGCGGGAAAATCTCCGGAGAACACGGCATTGGTCTAAAACGAAAATCGTACATGTACCGGTTCATGAGCCCGGTCGAGCAGATGCTTATAAAAAGCATCAAGCAGGCATGGGACCCTAATCTTATCATGAACCCAGGGAAAATGTTGGATTTTGAGACGCAAGAATAGCCTGGACGATAGCGGATCGATACGGATCTACACTTCGTGGCTCAGGGACATTGAGTCGATTAGTAAGGATTGCGACGCTGAGCCTACGTTCCGGGTTTATGTAGACCATGGTACCTGTAAAACCGGTGTGGCCAAAACCATCGGGATAGCGTGGACCAAACTCAAAGCCAAGGCCCCGGCCCAGCCCGGTGTTTGTCGCAGCCCGCTTTGCAAGGGCGGGGTCTAGAACCTCGGCGGAACCCCAACGTGTGGCGCCTGAGGTAGGGCGCCGGCCTTCGAACAAATAGAGATTACAGAGGCTACACAGATCTCTGGCTGTCGAAAACAATCCTGCATGCCCGGCCAGGCCGTCAAAATAGTAGAATGAATTACCATCGTCGGCTTGCCCACACAGTGGCAGGTCGATTGGTCTCCACCCAGAAAAAGTCAAGCCACGCGACCTAACCATTTCCATTTCGATTCGATTGCCAAACTCGGTGGGAACTACTCTGCCAAAATCCGGCTCAAAGGTTGTGTCGCCTAACGCCAGCGGAGCAAGCACAAGATGCTCCATTGCTTCTCCTAAAGCATGGGACTGCAGGACCACGCCAGCAATTACTCCAAGCAGCATAAAGTTGATATCAGAATACAGCATCTGTCCCAATGGGACTCGGTTCTCTGATTTTATTGCACTATCAATAATTGAGAAAAAATCGCCAGGGATGCCGAAAGCCTCGTGCAGCGCATCCTTCTTGCTTTGAGCCTCTCTGTCAATCTGCTGTGCTTTTGGCATCTGCGTCTCAAGCCCAGCGTGGATCCGTGCCTCTCTGCCTGCATAAAAAGGATACCAGGCGGGAAGGCTGCTCGTGTGGGTGAGTAGCGAGGCAATAGTGAGCCTGCTCAACAATTCGTGAACCTGCGCAGAATCCTGCTCCAATCTCACAGCCTCGATAAGCGGTGCGGCCCAGTTCTGATGAGCAATATCCGAATCGAGATTGATTTTTTGTTGCGATGCCAATCTGAGAATTGCCGTTGTGGTGAACAGTTTAGTAAGTGAGGCAATATCGAATTGCCAATGGGAAGGTGTTAGTGCATAAGTTGGCGAATCTGAATCAATTACCGATTCTGCCAGGATAGCCCCGTCCTGTTCGACACGCACCTCTGACCTGGTAAAATAGCCATCGTGGGCGAATCTCAAGCTGATCTTGGCCAACTCATTTTCGAGGTTGCATGCCGCAGATCTCATGAGTTTGCCTTATGCAACTTGTACATGACGATCTCGTCGATTCCTTCCCGTGCAAAATTCCGCAGCCTGCCTGCACGTTCGTAACCATGCCGCTCGTAGAAAGCTGCAGCCTTGTCGTTAAAATCTGAAACAAGGAGAAGCCACGCCCTTCCAAACTGAGCAGTTTCTGTTTCAAAGGCCTCAAGCAGTTTGCTCCCAATACCTGCGCTTTGCAGTCTAGAATCAACGGCTATAAGTTTGAGATAGGGAGCCTGTGCAAAGGCGCCTTCTGGTTCGAACCATGCAAAACCCGCAATGTGCGACGCAGCTTTGGCGTCCTTTGCATTCTGTTCTTCAGTTTTTTCAGTCACGGCACTTTTTGCCACAACGAAGTGGCCTGATCCGGCTATACTTTTGGTTATCGATGCACAAATGCCTGCTTGCGTAAAGCCATATCGTCTGCCAATCTCCGAATCGCAGGCGATGGCCGCACATGCAGCGATATCGTTATAGGCACCTTGCGCGATGATATAATCAAATGACATAAAGCCTCCCTCTCATTACAGTTGCCGGGCGTCTTTGCATACCTTTCTGGTTCGCTATCATACTTTGTCATAGAGATAACAAGCCACCTGGTGCTCTGCTGTTATGCCCTTTACCGTGCTGAGCTTTGGGCGCTCGTTTTGGCATCGGGCCTTTGCGTCTGGGCACCTGTCTGCAAAGGGGCATCCTGTTCGCATATTCAGAGGCGAAGGGACATCGCCCTTAAGTATAGTTCGCGAACGTTTTCGCTCCTGCGGAGGATCTGGAATTGGAACCGCAGAAAGCAATGCCCTGGTGTAGGGGTGAAGGGGCGTGCCATAGAGTTCTTCTGATGATGCAATTTCGACTATCGTGCCCAAGTACATAACGATAATACGGTCGCTAAAATTTGACACTACTGCCAGATTATGCGCAATAAAAAGATACGTTAACCCAAATTCGCCCTGTAGGTCCTTCATCAGATTGAGAATCTGCGCCTGGATTGAAACATCGAGCGCGCTTACCGGTTCATCAGCAATGACAAGTTGTGGGGACAACGCCAGCGCCCGTGCAATACCAATCCTCTGCCTTTGACCGCCAGAAAACTCGTGAGGATATCGCTGAGCATACTCTTTGGCGAGCCCCACCTTATCCATGAGTCTATAGACTTTGTCTGCAATAACCGGTTGGCTCAATGATTGCCGATCTGCCTTTTTGCCTCTGAGTGCCTGAACACGAAGGGGTTCTGCAATGCAATCAAACGCATTCATTCTTGGGTCGAGAGAAGAATATGGGTCCTGGAAGATAACCTGCAAGTCCTTTCGTGCCGACCTCAGTTCCTCAGAGGACAACTTGAGCAGGTCTCTTCCATTGAAAATAATCTCACCCTTGTTTACCTCCTGCAGGCGTGCAATTGCCATCGCGGTTGTGGATTTTCCACAGCCGGACTCACCAACAAGGCCAACTGATTCCCCTGGATAGACATCGAAGCTAATGTCGTCTACCGCTTTAAGCCAGCCGATTCTTTTTCTGAATACGATTCCTCTTTCAACAGGGAAATAAACTGAAAGGTTCCTTACCTGAAGCTGTGGCATTCTTCTGTTCATAGATTCGATCCTATTTTATTAAGGTCCTTTTCATCAGAATAAAGCCAACAGCGCACGACGTGGCGATCGTCGAATACTGCCGTATTGCTTTCACCTGGATTACCTGATGCTCCCAACCCATCCACGTGAACAGACGAACACTTCTCTGGCGGGTACGCCCTTGTGCACTGTGGCATTGCCTTATCGCAGCGCGGTGCAAACGCACAGCCTTTTGGCAGACCGATAAGATTAGGTGGAGCTCCAGGAATCGAATAGAGCCGCTTCTTCGCCTCGTCGATTCGAGGTACTGATGCAAGGAGCCCTTTTGTGTAAGGATGCAGAGGATAGGCAAAGAGCTCGTCAACCGGAGCTTGCTCCACAATGCGCCCTGCATACATTACTGCGACCGTATTGCAGGTTCCGGCAACCACGCCAAGATCGTGCGTGACCAAAATAACGGTCATGCGTCTTGTGTCAGAAAGAGACTTTATAAGTTCAAGGATCTGCGCCTGAATTGTAACGTCCAACGCTGTCGTTGGCTCATCCGCAATCAGTATTTCAGGGTTACATCCAATGGCCATTGCAATCATTACGCGCTGTCTCATTCCCCCGGAAAACTGGTGTGGATAGTCGTCCATACGGCGTTCCGCATCCGGTATCCCAACAGCGCGCAAAAGCCCGATCGCAGTTTCTCGAGCTTGCTTCCTGTTTATTTTGTGGTGCTGCAGCAAAGCTTCTTCGATCTGAATAGAGATTCTCAATAATGGATTGAGCGAAGTGAGCGGATCCTGAAATATCATAGAGATTGAGCCGCCGCGTACCATTCGAATCTCGTCTTCTTGCACAGCGAGCAAATCCTTGCCTTTAAAGTAAATGTGCCCATCCGCATACCTGCCCGGAGGAACCGGTACAAGGCGCAATATCGATAGGTTAGTGATACTCTTGCCAGATCCAGATTCTCCCACTATGCCAAAGACTTCTCCTTCATGCACCGAGAATGATATTCCGTCTACAGCCTTAACTAGCCCTTGGTTAGTCTTGAATTGTGTTTTCAGGTTTTCAACATTCAGAATAACAGGTGCACATTCACCTGGCTTATATGCAGCTTTATTGGAAAGTGTCTGGTCTTGCATAGGTACCTCTATCGAATGTTACGGAGTCGCGGATCTATAATATCCCGCAAACCGTCGCCAAATAAATTAAAACCCAGCACAAGAATCACGATGGCAAGTCCTGGATAGATAGCAGTCCATGGCGCCAGAATCATGACTTTTCGTGAACTGCTGAGCATGTTGCCCCATGAGGGGTTCGGCGGTTGGACACCCAATCCCAGAAAACTCAGTGCAGATTCAAGAAGTATTGCAACGCTTAAAGAAAGAGAACTTTGAACGATAAGTGGCATCATAATATTGGGCAGCAAATGGTGAGTCAAAATATATGACTTACGCGCCCCGCTCGCAAAGGAAGCGCGAACGAACTCGTTATTCTTAATGGAAAGAATCGCACCGCGAGAGATTCTTGCAAACTGCGGAATGTACCCAATCGCAATCGCGATAATGACGTTGTAGGTATGTTCACCCAGGACGGCCATTACAAAAATAGCGAGCAATAATGATGGAAAAGAAAAAAGTATGTCGGCAACACGCATTATCCACCGGTCCCACGTTCCACCCAGGAAACCCGACCAGACTCCCATAAAGGTTCCTAGTGCTCCTCCCAGAGCTGTGGCTGCTACGGCTATAAGAAAGGAGATCCCCGCGCCTCCCATTATCCTGGACAGAATATCACGCCCAAATTCGTCGGTCCCAAGAAGATGCCCGGTCTTTAAGGATGGGGGCTGCAACATGTTGACTGTTTCCATCTCGAGGGGGTCAAAAGGGAGCCAGAACTGTGAAACGACAATAACTCCAAGGTAAAGCACAATAATGCATAAGCCGATTACTGCAATAGGATTCTTGAGTATTCTTGCAAACAATTCAGGCCTCCTTTTGATCAAGGCGTATGCGTGGGTCAATGGCAGCGTACAGAAGATCTGTGAGCAGATTGACGACTACGAACATGATGGCAATGATAAGAACAATGCCTTGAATAAGGGGATAATCTCGCTGATAGATTGCATAGAGCACAAGTCTTCCCATACCTGGCAGGGCAAATACTTCTTCAATAACGATTGCGCCTCCCAAAAGGTATCCCACATTGAAACCTGCAACGGTAATAACAGGCAGAATTGCATTCTTTAGTGCATGCCGTACAATTACGACATTTTTCTTGAGGCCTTTGGCTTCCGCCGTACGGATAAAATCCTGTTGCATCACCTCAAGCATGCTATTGCGCATATAGCGCATTATTACGGCGGCAAGTCCAATGCCTATGGCCAAGGCAGGCAGCAACATCATTTTGAGGTTTGCAAGAGGGGCTTGCGCAAAGGGTATGTAGTTCCCCATCGGGATCAGTCCCTGTATGCCAGAGAAGGCTATTACCATGAGGGAAGCCAGCCAGAACTGTGGTAGGGAAAGCCCAAGCAATCCAGCAATTCTGATTGTAAGGTCAAGGACGGGGTTCTTCTTTATTGCTCCAAGAATCCCTAAAGGAATACCTATGATCAGCGCCATGAGGAGGGCAAGAATTGTCAACTCAATGCTCAACGGAAGGCGTTGAAGAATATCGGGCAGAACTTGCCGGCCTGTCCGCAGGGAATACCCCATATCGCCCCGCAGTAAATTGCCAAGCCATTCAACATACAGAACTGGTATAGGTCTGTCTTCACCAAAAATTCTCCTGAGTTCCTCCATCTGTTCCGGCGTTGCCTCCACCTGCGTGCCCAGATACATCTGGAGTGCAGAACCAGGAATGAGTCGCACGAGAAAGAAAACTATGATTGAAACACCTAGGAGAACTGGAATCAGGGACATAAGTCTTCGAATAATGTATCTTGCCATTCAGTCCGCACCTTTCAACGTAAACAAAGAATCGCTAGCAGGTACCAGCGATTCTCTGTTATGAGCAGATCAACAGCATGTCGTCCATAGAAGATGCTGTGCAGAAATTACTCAAATTACCTGGATATTACTTTTGTCACTCCTTAGTCTCCACCACATAATAGAGACTTCCGTCGCCGATCTGCTTAAAGCCCTTAATCCCCTTGTTCGCAATATGCGTCTCGAACGGGCAATACAGGAAAATAACTGGCGCCTTCTGAGCGAGCATGGCCTGCAAATCGTCGTATACCTGCTTACGGGCCGCGTACTCAGTGAGCGTTCTGCCCTTGTCGAGCAGGGCATCTACTTCCGCGTCCTTAAAGAGGAAGTTGTTGACGCCACCAGTTGAATGGAGGGTTCGATAAAGGAAACGATCCGGTTCGCCAGAGCCACCACGCAGTTCTACCATGGAATCAAAATCCCGCTTGTTCCACTTGTCAATGTAAATTCCCCATTCCACAACGTCCAGGTCTGCACTTACACCAATCTTCTTAAGCTGGTTCTGGATTACCTGCGCCACTGCCAGACCGCCTTCAAAAGAATTGGAACAGACTATTTTGAAGTTGAATCCGTTGGGGTATCCGGCCTGTGCAAGGAGCGACTTTGCTTTGGCGATGTCTGGACTGTAGTTCGGCAGCTTACTTACAGGTGTTGCCCACTGAGTTGCTCCAGGAGGGATTGGCCCAGAGGGTTGGGCCATTCCAAATTCCGCTGCGGCAATGATTTCGTTTCTATCTATTGCTAGAGAAATAGCCTGCCGTACGCGGACATCGTCAAACGGCTTGCGTGTAACATTGAAACCAAAGGTGCGAACATTGATACCGGGCTTTTGCAGCACGACAAGATTGGGATCCTTTTTTGCCAGCATGACAGTGCCGCCATCATTGATTTGGGCAATATCAAGCGAACCTGATCTAACACCGGCAAACAGCGAAGCCTGTTCCGGAATCACTCTAAAGATAACTTTGTCCATGTAAGGAAGCCCCTTCTCAAAATAGTCGGGGTTCTTAACAAGGGTCATCGAGTTATCGGGGATCCACTCTTTGAGCATAAATGCACCTGTGCCAGCCTCAAGCTTTTGGAGATTACCATATTGCTCAACTGCAGCCTTGGAAACAATCGCACAGTTGTTTGAAGTCAGTCCCTCAAGGAAGGATGCCAAGGGAGCAGAAAGTGTGATCTTTACCCTATATTTATCCAGAGCCTCCATCGTCTTGATGGAAGTAATGTAAGATCGGCCAGGTGAGGCCGTCTTGGGATCCAGAATCCGATTAAGAGAAAAAATGACATCATCTGAAGTCATTTCCTGACCATTATGGAACTTAACCCCTTTTCGTAAATTGAAAACATAGGTTGTGTTGTTGGGAACCTCCCAAGATTCTGCCAAATCAGGTACGATCTTGAGGTTTTCGTCATGCCTTACCAGCTTGTTATAAAGCAGGTCCACCCGGCGATGTGACGAAAACGCGGTTATGATGTGTGGGTCTAGACCAATGGCTTCCTGGTCGACGCCAATGGTGAGCACTTTCTCTTGGGCTACCAAAGGCATGGCAAGCGCAAGTACGAGTAACGAGAGGGCAATGCGAACCGACAGCTTCATAAGGCCTCCTTATAGTCTATCTAAAATTGAATTTCATTATAAAGCGAGATTTTGTGTTGTCAATGCAAGATTAGCAACTATTATTGAAAAAAAATTTTATATTGACAGACTGACATCAGAGCGTAAGGCTGCCCAACACGACTTCCCGTTGCGCGCCAGTGGCCTTTGGCAGGTTCCCGGGCCTTCCCATGAGTGCCAGGTGCCCAAGCAGTGCAAACGCCATAGGTTCACGCACAAAGGGCGGAAAGCCAAAATCCATGGTAGTAAGCACCGCGGCGTCGGACCCGAGACGCTGCCTCATCATGTTGAGCAGCGTCGTATTAAGGGCACCTCCGCCGCCCACGACGACATCATCGATTTTCATTTTGGGCATGATAAAGTCGCGATAGGCGCAAACAATTGTTTCCGCAGTAAACGCTGTCGCTGTGGCGATTCTGTCCTCATAGGAAAGGCCTTGTTCTGCTGCGAATTGCTCCAATTTGTCGACGAACGTTGTACCATAGACTTCCCTTCCAGTGCTCTTCGGCGGGGCCAGCCTAAAATAAGGATCGTCCATAAGGTACGCAAGAAGAGGCGCCGAAACATGTCCGCGCGCAGCGATGGCGCCATCTGCATCGTACTGTTGTTCACCGCGGGTAAAGCGCCGCACCAGTTCGTCCATGATCATGTTACCAGGACCGGTGTCGAAGGCAAAGACGCCGGCCTCGTCGGGGCCAGCAGGAATCGCGGTTGCGTTGCCGATACCACCGATGTTTTGAACGATCCTTCCACGTGCTCGGTCGCCAAAAAGGAGCGAATCGACAATTGGGGCCAGGGGCGCGCCCTCGCCTTGGGCCGCCATATCCGCGGAACGGAAGTCATACAGCACCGGAATGCCCAAACGCTCCTTTACCACGGCGGCGCAACCGATCTGAAGTGTGCCATGCACGGCAATTGTGGCGTTCGGGGTGGACTCGAAATCTGGACCGGGCAGCTGCCTCCATGCTGGTGCATGCCACACTGTCTGGCCATGAATGCAGACTGCGTCTATGTCTTCTTTTCTTAGGCCAGCAATACCCATGAGTTTGTGTACGGCACTTGCATACCACTCGCCCAAAAGAAAATGTGCGTACACAAGATTATCGATTTTACCTGTCTCTACATCACACAAGGGCAGGAGCAGAGACCTGACCTCTTTTGAATAAGGAATCGAGGCATGATTCAGGTATTCGACTTTTGCAATATTGCCGTGAGTATCCGTCGAGATGCGGACGGCAACAGCGTCTATTCCATCGAACGAGGTACCCGACATGACGCCAACAAGGACGTGGTCACTTCTCGTTGTGTAGTCGGCAAGACGGGCCAGGCTGCTTTTGCCTACGGTCCTGGCAACTTTGCACCCATCGTTACTTTCAGTCGGTTTTCCGGTCCGATGTCTGTCTTCCATCTCTTGCTCCTTAAATGATTTAGGCCATTTCGCATTTACTGTGTTACTACCTTCATCACCAGATCTGACCATTGCCACAACCGCTCTGGGTGGTATTGCACGGTGCTGATATCTTTCATAATGATTTCGGCAGGTGTCTTATTGGAAGCTGCGCATTGAACCTTGTCTTGAAGTTCCTTATACACAACTTCAGGTTCCCAATTGCTGTCGAGGAAGCAGGCCGGATTCGGTTTGATACTCGCCACATAATTGCTACCGATTTCGCTCAAGATGAGGGGCAGATTATTCCAGGGACTCACGGAGATTTTGCGAAGGTTAGGAATTCGCCTTAAGATATCGATCTTCTTGTCCAAGGGTTCGCAACAACCGTAATACACCAAGCCCCAGCGCGATAACCACCGCATATCGTGCTGTATCGCAAATTCCCAATGCATTTCGGGCGAAACACTTGAAAAGATCTGTGCGTTGGAACAACCCCACATATTCTTCGGTTTTACCCTTTCCGGATTAAAATCCTCCCCAGGCAGATCGGATACGTAACCATAGCCACCGGACCCAATTCTCGTGTTGTTGCAGTCAAGTGAAAGAAGGTTTTGTTCTTCAAATTGATCCAATTCTACCATCCATGCGTCTACCATTCGATCCACGGCATCATGTACCATCTCTGGCCGCATGACGAGATCGATCATCGCTTCTTCAATGCCCCACCATCGAATCAGGTAATCCCAGGGAGTAAACCAAATATGGGTTTGGCCAACTTTCCTTACTTCTATAACATCAGAAAAGAGCTCCTTCATGGTCTCAAACGTGACTTCAGTGGTCTTTTCATAATGGGTTACCTTAGGTAAATGGATTTTTTCTATATCTTCTGGCTCCCGAATTTGAATATTGAAATGTCTGGAATAGATGTCGTTATTGGGATCAGTTCTTGCAATCTCCACATCTTCAACAATTCCGAAATCCGTCGAATGAATCGCAAGCGGGCACTCAATCCATGGATTTATTACCATGTCGGCAGGCATATGCTTCCACTGATAGATAGCCCTGCGCAGTTTTGTCTCCAAATCTCGAGCCCACGGGTCCTGACATTGCAGCGTCAGTTCATCGTTCACGTTCATCTCATGCCATGGAATTTCGTTGATCCAGACCATTGGGCGCTCCGGTTCCAGGTCATTGAGCTTTCTCCACAACACGGCCTTTTCTTTGTGGACCGGCAGTGCCGCGATTCCGGCAATTTCGTCAGTAAGCCTCCTCAAGACGTCTTTCTCCTTATTCGACAAATCAATATGGTCAATGATAAGAGGCTCGGAATAACTACCTGGATCATGCAACATGGTTTCTCTCCTTGATGATTTTGTCTGTTTAGACTGATGCGATCGACCCTCGATCTATAAAATGCTCTTTCACTTTGAGCACATGGATCCCGTCTGGCCTTTCCGTGAGGCGACCCAAGAGCATTTGAGCGGCGATTGTGCCCATATATGCGGTGTTAATGCTCATGGTCGAGATTTGGGGAACATACGGAAGAGAATAGTCCAGAATATCGCCGGCAGCGATGATCGAAACATCCTGAGGAATCCGTTTTCCCAATGCTCTTAGTGCTACGACTATTAGAGAAGCCAACGCGTCATCCAGTACAACAATTCCGGTCAGATTAGGGAATCGAGCAAATGCACGCTCAACCTTGGATTGGATATCTATAAGATCGGTGGGCTCTACACGTATTCTTAGTTCTTCAGGAAACTCAAGATTGAATTCATCGATGGCCTTGGAGAAACCAAAAAACCGGTCGATAAGAAGATTGGGAAGATCTTGGCGTATGCAATCAAAATAGGCGATTTTGGTATGCCCATGTTCGATGAGTTCTCTGGTGCCTTCGTACGCGCCCTGGTAGTCGTCTGCGCATACGGAATAAAACTCTGTCTGATGGTTGCTATTCATTATGACAATAACAGAAATCCCGTGTTGTTCCAGACGCTCAAACAGCATGCTGCTTCCATAATGCAACGACATAATGGCGATTACGCCGGATTTCCTGATTCGTGCCTCAATGTCATCCACGTTGTCTTCCTTAGAGATGGGAATGATTACGGTAGAATAGCCTGCCCGTTCAAGCGTAACCTTGAGGCGTTCGATCAAAGGGCGTACAAACTGATAGACAAATGCCCAGTCGAGATCAATGCTAAAAAGAATGCCAACCAATGACTCCGATCTTATTCGCGCATTCGTCGACAAATGGGGCTTATAACCCTTTCTACGAGCAATACTTAATATGTTTCGTCTTGTCTCCTCAGAGAGACGTCCAGATCCATTTAATGCCATAGAAGCGGTCGTAACGGAAACGCCCGCCTCTTTAGCTATATCTTTTAATGTTACTTTCACTCCAACTCCCTGATTGCTAAATATTCTATCATAATATTGCTTTATGTAAAGCTAATTCTTGATAAAATTCCTTGACAAGTTGCTAAACAATGATAAGATCATTTTTAGATCGATAGAAAAGGAGAGCGTTATGATTAGGGTGGGGCAGGTGATCAAACTGAAACCGGATGCGTATGCGCAGTATAAGAAGTACCATGAGGCAATTTGGCCGGAGGTCGCTGCGATGATTCGGGAGTGCAACATTAGAAACTACTCTATCTTTTGTAGAGATAACGTTTTATTTTCCTATTTCGAATATGTTGGCAGCGACTATGAAGCGGATATGGCCAAAATGGCGGCCGACAAAAAGACTCAAGAGTGGTGGGGTGTGACTAAGCCATTGCAGGAACCAATCGCAAGCCGCACGAAGGACGAATGGTGGGCCGATATGGAAGAAGTCTTTCACCAAGATTAAAGCACGCTCTAGGGAAATATGATGGAACGAAATGCTAACTGCCTTAATAAACTCGATAGAATGAATAAGACTCTGAGGCACCAGGAGGCAGATCGGGTGCCCGTAAGTGACTTTTTCTGGACGACATTTCTTGACCGCTGGAGACAAGAGCTTGGGCTGGCCAAAGATACGGATATTTACCGTTACTACGATCTGGACTGGATTTGTATAAACCCGAATATGGATCCGCATATCAAGCCATTTGAAGTTTTGACCGAAGACGATGAAGGGATTATTCTCAAGACAGGTTACGAAGCCGTTATCAGGAAGAAATTTGGCACCCAGATGCCTTACTTCGTTTCTTTTGAAACGGACACTCTTGAAAAAATGGCCAATTTCCAGTTCGACGATCCGTGGGACGAACGGCGCTTCTTCTCTGCGGGGGATAATCAGATTGCAGGAGTGGGCGACGTAATCACCAGAAACTCTCCTGCTTGGGCGGAGTCTGTCAAGAGCTACTATCCCGATTTCCCCGTTTATGGGAGCATTTGCGAAGGGCACGAGCAGCTATGGCGTATTATTGGCAGTGAAAACACTTTCCTCTGGATGGCAATGTACCCCGATGAACTTGGGGCTTTTATCGAACGCGTTGGAGAATTCTTGATTGAGTTGACGAAGGCACAGATTAAGGCTGCGGATGGTTTGCTCGATGGAATGGTAATTTGGGGCGATGTCGCCTATCGCAACGGCATGCTTTTTTCGCCGGTCTTTTGGCGCGAACATTTTAAGCCCATCGTCAAGGAAGAAATAAGGGTCTGTCACGAGGCCGGTATCCCGGTTATTTATCATGGCTGTGGGAATGCATCGGTTCTCTATGATGATTTTATAGAGATGGGGCTGGATGCTTACAATCCACTGGAAGCCAAATCTGGCCTCGATGTTGTCGAGTTGCGCAAGAAATACGGCCACAAAATGGGGTTCTGTGGAAATATAGATGCACTCGCATGGGCGAATGATTCGCTCGACGAACTTAAAACTCAAGTCCTTCGAAAGATGAACGCAGCCAAGGGTGGTGGATATATCGTTCAGTCTGATCATTCCGTACCCAGCAATGTGTCCGCGGAACGCTATGAATTTGTTCTTAACCTGGTGCGGGATTATGGCAGTTATCCACTTGATCTCGGTGAATACGATTTGCCTGAAATGGATATGTATCGAGTGGGGCATACCGCCGACCCAATACCGTCACAGAGTGGTAGCACCTTATGAATTCCAGGGAGCGTGTCCTGGCAGCAATAGAACACAGAACGCCGGATAAAGTGCCGCTTGATCTAGGCGCGACTCCAAGTTCCGGGATTTCGGCCATTGCCTATTTCAAACTGCTAAAATACCTGGGGCGGTCGGATTTGCCTGTGCGGGTGTATGACGTCGTACAGGAACTTGCGATTCCCGACGAGACTCTCTTAGATGCTTTCGGTGCCGACGTCATAGATATTGGTCGTGCGTTCGATAATTCGCCGACAGAGTGGCGCGACCTTGAATTGCCCGGTGGATGGAAAGTTCAGTATCCATATATGTATCAACCAACGCGTCGTGATGACGATTTATTTTTTTATGACGCAGAGAACACTCTGATTGCACAGCGGCCTGCCGGTGCGACGTTTTTTGATCAACGCTATTTCCCGTATCTGGATGGCTATCCAGAGGACTTTAGTCACCTCCCTAGAGCCATGGAGAAGGTGCTTTGGTCCGCACTAGTCCATTCACCCTGGAACTATTCTGCCAACGACAGCTTTTGGACCGAACTACGTGCCCGCGCAATCAGGATGAGGGAGACAACGGACCGCGCCATTATTATAGTGGCAGGTTGTAACCTTTTTGAATGGGGCACCTTCTTGCGCAGGATGGACAACTTTTTGATGGACCTCCTGACCGAACCAGAAGAAGTTGAAAGGCTTCTGGACGCACTTCTGGAAATCCACCTTGCTACGCTGGAAAAGGTTTGCGATGCCGTAGGCGATGTAGCTGATATTATTCGATTTGGGGATGATCTGGGGCACGACCTGGGAACGTTTATGAGTCCCGAGGTGTACCGGACATTGTTTAAGCCACGACACGCACAGTTGGTAGACTATGTAAGAAAACATAGCTCAATGAAAACATTTCTTCATTCGTGCGGGTCCGTCTATGCCATTATTCCAGATCTTATAGATGTCGGTTATGACATCCTCAATCCAGTACAAACAAGCGCGCGGGATATGGAACCAACAAAACTCAAGAAGGAGTTTGGGAAAGACATTTGTTTCTGGGGCGGCGGAATCGATACGCGGACTGTGCTCAATTCGGGCACGCCTTCCGAAGTACGGAAACAAGTGCTTGAACGCCTAGAAGTCTTTTCAGAAGGAAGTGGGTTCGTTTTTAACACGGTACATAATATTTTGCCCGATGTCCCACCGGAAAACATTATCGCCATGTATAAAGCGGTGGCGGAATTCAATGGGAGCGTCATGTGAGTGAAGATGAAATTAGTATCGCACTGGAAATGCGGGGTGTTAGCAAGCGCTTTCCTGGTACTGTTGCAGTGAACAATGTGAGTTTCAAAGTCTATCCGGGTGAAGTTCATGCTCTCGTCGGTGAAAATGGTGCAGGCAAATCGACATTGATGAAGATCCTGGCGGGATCGTTCAATGACTATACCGGCGATATTTTAATAAACAACAAGAAGGTATTGCTTCATACTCCATTTGAGGCACGCAAGAATGGCATAGGGATGGTGTACCAGGAACTTAGTCTGGCTCGTCCCATTAGTATTGCTGAGAACCTATTGGCCGGTCGCCTGCCTAAGAAGCGGGGATTCTTGGATCGCCGTGCTTTGTACAACGAAAGTAAACGTTTACTTACTATTGTTGGATTGGAGAATCTGGATCCGTGGCTTCCTGTGGAGGACTTAAGCCAACATGAAGCACAGCTAGTTGAAATCGCCAAAGTACTGGGTACAGATCCCTGCATCCTGGTAATGGATGAACCGACAAGTGCTTTGTCACAAAACGAAGTAAAACGGCTTTTCGGTCTAATACGCAATCTCAGGAACAACGGAATTGCAATCATTTACATATCGCATCACTTGCAGGAGATCTTTGAAATAGCCGACAGAGTTACCGTCATGCGTGACGGGAAAAGAGTCGATACGAAAGATATTGCCGAGGTATCCCACAGCGATGTCGTGCAAATGATGATTGGACGCTCCATAAAAGAATTCTACAGTCGCGAAGAACGCGAGGTTTCTTCAGACGTTTTGTGTCGTGTCTCACATTTGACTCGATACGGATTCTTCTCCGACATTAGTTTTGATGTAAGAAGAGGAGAAATTCTTGGAATCGGGGGGTTAGCCGGTGCCGGGCAAACCGAATTGGCACGTGGAATGGCCGGCGTTGATCGCACCGATGAAGGAACGATAGAGATTGATGGGAAGGTGCTGACAAGTCATTCTATGCGCCGCCGATTGGATCAGGGTATTGCGTATTTGACTGATGAAAGAAAGAACGGCGGACTTGCTTTGAGGCTGCCCGTTGACGAAAACATTCTCGCGCCGATTATCAATCGCTATGCCCAGGCGGGAATCTATTCGAAAAAAAAAGCCGAACCCGTGGTAGTGGATTCAATCAAGAATCTGGAGATATATCCTCCTGACCCAAGCAGGACCGTAGGAAATCTCTCCGGAGGGAATCAGCAAAAAGTTTTGCTTGCCAAATGGTTAGCCAGTGCGCCAAAGGTTTTGATTCTCAACGAGCCAACGAGAGGCGTCGATATTGGCGCAAAGGAAACGATTCACGCAGCCATAGAGCGACTTGCCGCGAGTGGTTCTTCCGTTATTCTTATTTCTTCAGATCTTCCGGAGCTCGTCAGCCTTTCCGATCGAATTGTGATCATGGTCAATGGCAGATTGACCCGCGAAATGAATTACAAAGAATGCACTGAGGAATCTGTGTTGCTTGCTGCGAATGGGGAAGGGGGAACTGAGGCATGAAAAAGTCGGCAAGAGAAAACGAGATGAGCGTGGAAAAGCAGACGACGCAGCAAATAGAAGTCAGCCGTCTTAGTAAGTTTGTCAATGATATAGGAATTTACGGCATTGTATTGCTCTTCATCGTATTAGGCGTGGTACTTGAAACGACAGGCGTAATAAAGGGCTTCATGTCCATTAGGAACATGATGAATATTATAGACGCTGTCGCCATATTGGGTATCGCGGCAGTTGGCTTGTCTTTTGTCCCTTATTCGGGCAGTTTTAACGATATGTCCATCCCGACGACCATGGCATTGACCGGGATTGTCGCGATTCAGATGTTGAAGTACGGATTTGTTGTATCGCTCATTTCGGCGCTCGTGGTTGGAATTATAATTGGTTCGATAAATGGGCTTACCGTGGGCAAACTTGGCGTAAATCCAGTCATTTGGACCTTGGCAATCAACTATGTCACGATGGGTGTCATCAGATTGGTCTGGGTTAATAAACAGATATATCCGGATATGATGGGTGCCAGCGAGCAAAGCATTCGGCTCTTCGACGATATTTTCCGCTATAGAGTCTTCGGTGTAGTGGGATTGCCCGTCGTAGTTCTTATAGTGATGGTAATTATCGCTCAGCTGGTCCTGAGCAAAACAGTCTTTGGATTTCAGATCAAGTTCACTGGTTCTTCCAAACTTACTGCCAAACTTTCTGGTATCAATGTCAACAAGATCGTAGTCATAGCTTTTATTCTGTCATCATTGGCCGCAACAATCAGTGGACTCATGATTACATCCCTGGGACGTGTCGGGGCTTGGTATAATGGTAGCGGTTACGATTTCAAAGCGATGACAGCAGTCGTCATTGGCGGTACAAGCCTTGCAGGCGGGCGCGGGTCGGTAATAGGAGTTTTGGGTGGTGCAATTGTTATGGGCGTGATGAGCAACATCATGACTTTGCTTGGAATAGGAACTTTTTCGCAGGACATGATAAGTGGAGCGATTTTCATTTTGGTTGTGGGCATAAATGCCAAGACACTTCGAAATTTGGGGCGAGATTATGCATGATAAATCGAGTAGAAACACAGTTCTTGCATGGGGAAACAAGAATCGAATCTATATTCTCCTTTTTCTTGTATTCGTCGTGATGTCCCTTTTTGCACCGAAGTTTTTTAATCCTTTTAATCTGACTTCAATTATGCGCTCCTTCAGTATGAATGCTTGTGCTGCAATCGGCTTCACCATTGTGATGATTTGCGGGCAGTTGGATCTTTCCATCGGCAGCATTATTACTTTGTCTGGCGTCATTGCTTTGGGATTGAAAGGGCAACTGGGTTATTGGGGAAGTGTTCCGGTCGCGATTATGATCGGCGCGTTGATTGGGCTCATAAATGGATTGCTCGTCGCAAAAGGGAAAATCATCTCTTTTATTGTAACGCTCGGAACTATGACCATTCTCCAGGGCGCGATTTATCAAATCACGGGTGGAAACTCCATAAGCCTTTCTACACCTGACGCCTTTGCTGTTTCCGATTTTCTTACGAAACGGCTTTTCCCGCTTATAACACCGAGAGTGTTGATCACCCTTTTGATAGCGATTCTGGCAGAGATTCTACTTAGAAGGACGAGGCTTGGCAAAAACTTCTATATCGTTGGCGGTGGCAAGGATTCGGCATGGTTGGCCGGAATCAATACGGACAATTATACGATTCTGGCCTTCGTGCTTTCCGGTACGTGTGCTGCGATAGGCGGTGTCCTGTTCGCGATGGAGTCCAGTGCGGCCACTCTTACCCTTGGTCAGCAGTCGCTTATGTATGTGCTATCTGCTACCATAATCGGTGGAACATCCATGGCTGGTGGCAAAGGAAGCGTTATCCAGTCGGTCATTGCAATTCTGACGCTGGAAATGCTCTATACGGGCATCATTCTGTTCGGACTGGGCAACGAAGTCAAAATATTCATAGCGGGACTGATTCTGGCTCTCGTGGTGCTGTATGAAGCTTTTGCAGAATACCAGCACGCGAAGA
>Ga0116192_1000196_pt1 | contig 48705 bp, 39 predicted proteins | sample AD_UKC113_MetaG_FD_89876 | JGI IMG/M metagenome (GOLD analysis project Ga0116192, IMG submission 89876) | Active sludge microbial communities of municipal wastewater-treating anaerobic digesters from Hong Kong - AD_UKC113_MetaG | ecosystem: Engineered > Bioreactor > Anaerobic > Digestate...
CATGGTGGTCGGAGTATGGAACAAGGCCAGCCTCGCATTGCAGGGGTTGCGCGCGCTCATCGCGTCGTTCCGGGACGGCACGGGCGAGATGTCCGCGGAACTGGCGCAGAAGCTTCAGGCGGCGGGCTTGATGGGTTTTGTCACCACGGTGTTTCAGGTCTACACCCGTGTGCGGGCGTTCGTCGAGGGATTCGCGTCGGCGCTGGGACATGCTTTCGGGCGCGTGAGGGCGATATTGGAACCGCCGATCCGGGCCTTGCTGAATGCCTTCGCCTCCGTCTGGAGGGCGCTGTTCTCCGTCGTGGAAGTGTTCGACGTCGTGGGTACCGCGGCGGACGCGTCCTCGTTCCAGACCTTCGGCGAGGTGCTGGGAACACTGCTGGGCGTCGTGGCGCAGGCGGCGGCCATCATCCTGCGCGGCCTCGTCTATCCACTGGCGTTCGTTGTCCGAGTGCTCGCGGTCGTGGTGCGCGCGGTGGTCTGGGTCGCCAAAACAATCGTGACGGCCTTCGTGGAGTCCGCGCGCTTCGTTCTCAAGTTCCTGCTGCCTGTCCGTCTATTGGTTGAGGCGTTCCGCCTGGCCGGGCGGGTGATCTATTCCGTCTGGCGGATACTCACGGGAGACGTGTCCCTGACGGAAGGGCTGAAGAATATCGGCGGCGCGGTGTTTCGTTTTCTCACGACGCCGTTCCGTTGGGCATGGGATGTGATCAGGGGAGTCTGGGATGGAGTCAAGGCCATGTTCGCCGGGGCCGTGCACCTTCTGAGCGGTCTTGCGTCCGCCGTCATGAATGCGTTTCTGAGTCTTCCTCTCGTAAGCACGCTGGCGGATGTGTTCGGGACGGTTCGTTCGTTCCTGTCCGGGGACCTGGGTTTCTTCGAGGCGGGCAAGGCTGTGCTCGGCGCCTTCGCCTGGGGAATCTGGTCCGCGGTAACGTTTCCCTACCAGATGCTGAAGAAGGCACTGGGCTGGCTGCGGCGGTTGTTGCCGTTTTCCGATGCCGAGGAAGGTCCGCTGGCCGACCTGACCGCGTCCGGCGCATCGCTGTTGAGAACCCTGGCGCAGGGGATGCTGGGAGTGCTCGGCCTGCCCGGCAAGATACTGGGATTCGCACTCAAAACGGCGGTCCGCGCCGTGTCCTGGGCGTGGGGCGCGCTCAAGACCGCCGGCGCCGGCCTCGTTTCCGTCGTGTCATGGCCTTTCCGCAAAGCGGCGGATGTTGCGCGCGGCGCATGGGACGGAATCAAAGCGGGAGCACGGGGGATTTGGGATGGACTCAGCGCGGCGGGTTCGGTCGCCGCAAACGTGGTGACGGCTCCGGTACGTTGGATGGCAGGCGCCGCTTCCGCCGTATGGAACGGCATGGCCCAAGGCGCGACGAGTGCCTGGAACAAGGCTGTCACGCTCGCGCGCTCCGGCGCTTCCGCAATCACAGCCGCTCAGGACTGGCTTGCAGCGAAAGGCACAGCCGCTTGGAGCGCCATCCGAGCGGGAGCGGTGTCTGCGTGGAACGGCGTCACGAGTGCCGTGAGCGCGGCGGCCGGAACGGTCGCGACGACCTGCACGCGCATGTCGAATGCCGCAGGTAGAATGTGGTCGGCTCTGACAACCGCCGCAACGTCGGCATGGGGACGCATGACCTCCCTGGCGCGGAATGCGGGCGCGTGGTTGCGCGCGCCCTTCGACGCTCTGGCATCCACCGCCGCGAGGTCGTGGGAAAAGGTTCGGGCCGCGACGACCGGCGCATGGGGCTCGATGGAGTCTTCGGTGTCCGGTCTGGTCCGGTCCGCCGCAGTTCGCGGGCGAGGTATGCTCGATACTGCGGTCGCGGGAATCCGGAGCGTGCTGGCATCGCCGGTCGAGAATGCCAGGAACGCACTGGGACGGGCATGGAAAACTCTGTCCCTTGCGGGGCGAGGGAATACCGCAACGACTCCCGTGCAATCCGCGAAAGTGCCCCGCGTGCTTGACAGTGTCCTGCCGGAGATCGCCTCGGCGGCGGATGCCCTTGCGCAAGCGATTCGGGCCGCGGGCGACAGGGTGTTCGGGTTCGCCGCGAACGGCCTCACGGGCGCGGTAAAACCAATTGTCCTCGCTGGAGTCGCGGCGGCATCTTCGTTGTCCGCGATGGCCGAAACGTCGCCGCGTGTGCCGGATGCTCCCGTCCATGTCGCGACGGCTGTCCGGCAGGCTGCGCCGATGCCGGAACGTCGCGTGGTGCGGGACATCCCGGCGAGTTTCATGCTGACACCGGTACTTGCGGAAACGCCGCCCGTGATGACGGGAGACATTGGGCTTCGCCCGTGGCTGAGCGGCATGCTTCCGCCCGTTGCTTCTTCCGTCGCTTTGACCCCGGTGTTGAGGGAGCAGCCCGCGACAGTGGCGGGCGAACTGGGCCTGACGCCCGTGGTGCGAAATCCCGTACCACCGCTGGCGTCGAGCGTGTCTGTCACGCCCTTCTTGACGGCAGGCCTTCCACCAGTGACTGCGGAGGCTGCCGTCTCCCCGCGCGCCCTGCCGCAGATACCGGGAATGAAGGCCCCGCCGGCCCTGTCCCCTGAAGTGCGCGGCGCGATCCCGAACGTGTCCGGCGGTCTCGATTTGACGCCGCGCATGGAAGGCCCCGTGCCTCGTGTATCCACGGAGGCGGCAGTCCGTCCGGTAGTGACAGGCGCCCTTCCGCCAGCCGTCGGGCGGGCAATACTCACGCCGCAACTCGTGGGTAGCGTACCGCGAAGTGCCGCGAGCCTCGATATCGTGCCGCGTCTCGCGGCAGGTGTACCTCCGGTCAGTTCCGACCTGATGCTGCGTCCCCGGACGGACTTCTCGCTGCCCGCAATCACAGGCGACATCGGACTGCGCCCCCACCTGACCGGGCCGGTGCCGGAAGCGGTCGGCGCCGCCGCGCTGTCTCCCGTGCTTTCCGGCCGGTTGCCCGCCGTACAGGGGCAGGCGTATCTCCGCCCAATCGTGCCCAAGACGACTACTGCAGTGCGCGCGGAGGCCCTGATGCCTCCGGTGTTGCCCACCGTGCCGTCAACGATGGCGGAGTTCGACGCGCGAACAGCGCTGCAAAACTGGAGCGTGCCCGAAATCGCTACCGCAATACCGGTCGCCCATGTTCTGTCGCTGAAGAGTTCTGAGTTGCCCGAAAACTCTCGCAGAGAGGAATTGTCCCCGGACCGTGCCCGGTTGCTCGGTGCCGCGCGTGGAACGGCGGCGGGAGCGTCGGCTCCCCCGATCTCCGAGGACGGCATCCAGGTCATCCGGCATCTTATGGAATCGGCGCTCGCCAAGCTGGACGCGCTGGTGGAACGCCCGATAGCCGTGTCCCTCACAACTACGCTCGACGGACGCCAAATCGCGCAGTCCGTGTACAAGGACCTGCGCGAACGGAAGGTGCGGAACTATGAAACGCTCTAACAGTTCAAGGTTCAAAGTTCAAGGTTCGAGGTTGGGATGCTTGCGAAGGTAGTTGATGAATCCATAGATGAGCCGGGATGTCTTGGTGGCCTGTTCGTATGCGGCATCGAACTCATCTTGCCGGATGTAGCCTTGGTCAAGCGCAACGTAAAGGTGGCTCTTCACTTCGCTGCTGGAAGCAAAAGCGATTCCAAGGAAGTTGATGAACTCCCTATTGGAACGCCTGTCAAAGCCCTCAGCAATATTCGCCATGACGGATACCGCCGCACGGCGAATCTGGTCCACCAACCCAAAGTCCCGAGAGAACTTCTGTCCCTGAGTGAGCGCATAGATGGATCGCGTCAATTCCCTGGCCTGTTGCCAAGCCTGAATATCCTCAAATCGCTCGATTCCCATAGCTTGTTCCTCCTTGGGCATTCTGCACGAGTCTACCAGAAGAAACTTTGAACCTTGAACTTTGAACATCGAACTATTTCGGCGTATCTGGTCGACATGGACACAGGCGAGCGGATGGAGTTCCAATACAACCCGAACGAGATCACGGACGAGAAGAGCACGGCTTATGCCGCCATCAAGGTGCCCGGCATGAGCCATCCCCGGTACCAGTTCGTGGCGGGTGAGGCGCGCAAGATCACGTTCAAGGTGGAGTTCTTCAAGGGGCCGGTAAAGGAGAACGTCCGCTGGCTGCAGAGTCTGCAGTACCCCGAACACGACGGGACGATGCTCAAGAACGCGCCGCACCGGGTGCTGTTCATCTTCGGGGACCTGTTCCCCGGCGTGGTATGCATCGTACCGAGCGTCAAGGTGCGGTTATTTCACATGTTCGACCAGAGTACGCTCGCGCCGCAGCGCGCCGAGGTGGACGTGACGCTTGAAGAGTACGTCGAGCAGTCCAAGGGACCGAATGAGGCGAGGGCGTGACCATGTCCGAATCGCGATACGAGGAATGCGAAGCTCTCAAAGACGGCGGACGCGAATACCTGGGTGTCCGGCTGCCGGTGGAGATTCCACCCCGGCCAGACGACCGGTTCCATACCGTCGTGACCGGCGACCGGCTCGACGTGCTGGCGCAGCGCTATCTCCGTAACGCCAGCCTCTGGCCGCTCATCTGCGACTGCAGCGACATCGCTTCTCCTCTTGATCTTCATCCCGGAACAGTCCTCCGGATTCCGGCAATCGACCGTCTGTTTGTCTGATGCTGCCGAATCGCCGGTTCCCGGCTGGCCCCGCCTTGGCCGAATCCTGAAGAGTGCAAAGACGACGGCACGGCCTTGACAGTTGTCAGAAAAAATGGCATTATTTCTGACAGAAGAAAGGAAAGAGCATGAGCGTTTCCGAGCAGATACGCGGGAAGGCGGAACGGTTGCCCATTGGACAACCTGTTACTTTCAAAGAGTTTATGGGGTTCGGAAGTCGCGCGGCTGTGGACCAGGCGCTCAGCCGGCTCGTCAGAGCCGGGGTCCTATCGCGTCCTGCGCGAGGCATCTATGTGCGCCCCAAGCGGAGTCCTTTTGTCGGAGAGGTGCCGCCGGAACCCGCTGAAATGGCCGAAGCCATTGCCCAAGAGTCCGGGGCCGTTGTTCAAATACATGGTGCGGAGGCGGCCCGGCGTCTTGGATTCAGCACACAAGTGCCCGCGCGCCCGATCTTCTACACGAACGGTCCCAACCGGCGGTTCCGTCTGGGCGGGATGGAGGTGACCCTGAAACACGTCAGCCCCCGTAAACTTGCTTTGGCCGGGCGAATGGCGGGCGTTGCTTTGACGGCGCTATGGTACCTGGGCAAGAACTCGGTCACGCCGCTGACCATCGAACAAGTGCGCAGGCAACTGTCCCCCGAAGAATTTGAGGCGCTTCGGAAGGCCACCAAGACGATGCCCGGCTGGATGCACGATGCCTTTCTCAGGCATGAGAACGAGATGCATCATGCCTGAATTCCTCAGACTGTCCACGGAGGAACAGGCGGATATCCTCTCCGGGATGTCGGTCAAACTGGGCCGTTCGGCTCAGGTGCTCCAGAAAGACGTGTGGGTATGCTGGGCGTTGAAAGAGTTGTTCGGGACCCAACGCGGCGTGCGGATGGCCTTCAACGGCGGGACGTCGTTGTCCAAGGTGTTTCAGGCTATTCACCGGTTCTCCGAAGATGTCGACGTTTCCCTGGACTATCGTGACCTTCAGAGCAATCCTGAGTTCGATCCGTTCCGCGAGGGTATCTCCAAGAGCAAGAGGAAACAGTTCAGCGAGCGGCTCAAGGAATGTGTTCGCGACCACATCCACCAAGTTTTGATGCCGCCCATATCCTCGTCCTTCATCGAACTCACCGCCGGCGAAGGGCAGGTGGAGATCAGCGAAGACGGCGAGAGAGTCAGACTCCTTTATCCATCGGGACTTGGCGCCGGCGCGGCCTATCTGGGAGATTGGATTCTGCTGGAGTTCGGGGGGCGCAATGTCACCGAGCCGAATGGACCGCACAGGATCGTTCCTGCGATTGCGGCCGAGCTTCCCTCTCTTCGTTTTCCCGAGGCCAAGGTCATGGTATTGGCTCCCGAACGGACGTTTTGGGAGAAGGCAACGTTGATTCATGTGCTGTGCCACCGTCAGGGTGATTTCGGCGCACAAAGAATCTCGCGTCACTTCTACGATCTCGTAATGTTGTACCGAAGAGATATCGGGGTTCGCGCGCTCGCGGACCGGACGCTCCTGCACGATGTGGTCAGGCATAAGAAGGTCTTCTTCGACGCAGGCTACGCCAACTATGACGCTTGCCTCGTCAGAGGATTCCGGCTTGTCCCGGACGAACCGCTCCTCGCCCAACTCAGGCAAGACTACACCGCGATGGACTCGTCGGGCATGTTTGACGTACCGCCTCCTTCCTTTTCCGAGATAATGGACGCCTTGAAGGAAATCGAGAGCGCAATCAACGGCTGATCTTGCCTCCTTTGTTCGTCCGCGATCTGGCTTTGTGCCAATCGCCGAAGACCTCCCTGCCTCACTCTCTGCATTCCGGTAGATAACCTCCGAGGGCGTTTTGCGCCCGACCGGAGGCCGGATGGATCTCGACGTATTCAAACCGACGTTCCTCATCCAGATCGAGGGACAGCAGCTCTCCCTGGACATCACCCAGGAGATCACGTCGTTCGTCTTCGAGGACAACGAAGAGGAACTGGACGTGATGGAACTGACGGTGGCCAATCGCGGCCTGCAGTTCACGGACGATCCGCTGTTCCAGGAGGGCAACGAGATCGTCGCCCGCTTCGGCTACGTCGGCAACCTGTCCCCGGTCAAAAAGGCCGTCATCAAGGAAATCGACTACGACTTCCCCGAAGACGGCGTGCCCACCATCCGTCTCAAGGCCTACGACAAAGGCTACAAGCTCTCCGGCAAGGAAAACCAGAAGGTCTGGCAGAGACCCGCGCCCGGCATCCTGTATTCGGAGATCGCCGAGGAGAGTGCGGCGGCGAACGGACTCATTCCGGTCGTCACGCCGTCCGTGGGCCGCCACCTGCGCGTGGTCCAGAGCAATATCTCCGACGCCCAGTTCCTCAAGGAACTCGCCGCCAAGGCGCGAGACCGGGAGGGCGAAGGCGTCGCCGGATACATGTTCTACGTGCAGGACGACGAACTGCACTTCCATCCCCGGATGCTGGACCAGCCGCCGGTCCTGACCCTCGAATACTTCACCGACCCCAAGGGCGTCCTTCGCTCCTTCAAACCGTCCACGCAGGCCCAATGGGGCAAGGGCGCGGGCGTGGAAACGAAGGCCGCCGGCGTCGACCCGCGCAAGAAGGAGCCCGTCGAGGAAGTAGCGAACAACGACAACACGACCGACCGGACCTCGCTGGGGAAGCGCACCTATCTCGTCGACGGCAACAGCGGCGAAGGGCAATTCAAGGAGCAGGAAACGGGGCGCGTCGTCGCCAGCTTCGAACGCTCCGAGGGCTTCCACGAAGAACCCGAACAGGAGCCCGCGAAGGACGCCGCGGACGCCGCGTTCAAGGCGGCGGAACTGCAGCAGGTCGAAGCCACGGCGGTCACCTTGGGCATCCCGACGCTGCGCGCCAAGCAGAACATCGAAGTCAAAGGCGTCGGCACGAAGTTCTCCGGCGTGTACTACTGCCGCTCGCTGCGGCACAGCTTCGGCGACGCGGGCTACTCCTGCGAACTCACCCTGCGCAAGAACGCGCTCGGCAAAGGCGCCGGCGCGAAATCCGACCCGTCCAAGGGCAGACCCAATGATTAGTGCGAAGTGCGAAGTTCAGAGTGCGAAGTAACAACAAAGAGGAGAGGACACTGTGGAAAGCATCAAAACCCTCATCGAGTTCGTGAACAACAACCGCGAACTGTTCATCACGCTCCTCGGCAGCATCCTGGCCATCATCAAGCTGACGGCCTGGGGCAAGGCCAAGGCCGAGGCGCTGGACACGGTCATCGCGGTCATCGAGCGCGCGGGCGCGAACGTCGTCAAGAGCGGCGTGGCCGCCAAGGAAGCGCAGCTCACGGCGGGCGCACTCGATGCCCTGCACGTCTCGGTCGCCAAGGCCGACCCCAAGAAAACCGTCCCCCGTCCGGCCACGCGGCTTGTCCGCGAATTGTTCCGGGGCATCATCTGAACGCGGAATGCGGAACGCGGAGTGAAAAGCTTTTTAGTTCCGCATTCCGAGTTCCGAATTCCGCATTTGAGCGACCGAAGGGAGCGAGCATGCTCGACGTCCAGGACCGCCAGCACGAGGAGCGGTACAAGAACCGCTGGTACGGCAAGTACCGCGCCTTCGTGCGGGACAACAACGACCCGGAACGGTTGGGGCGTCTCCGCATGGAGGTCCCCGCCGTTCTGGGCACGGGCCGGGAGAACTGGTCCGAATGGGCCTCGCCCTGCTTCCCGTATGGCGGCAATGACGACACGGGCATGTTTCTCGTACCCGAGGAGGGCGCGTCCGTTTGGGGGGAATTTGAGGGCGGCCAAGTCCAGTACCCCATCTGGAGCGGCGTCTGGCTCGCGAAGAGCAATCCCGGCGAACAGCCCGAGGAGGCCAAACGGCTCTGTGACGAGGCCCAGTGCCAGGACTGTGAGGACGCCAAAGAACACAACGAGCCGCCGGACAGCCTCGAGCACAAGAAGTACCACGATCACCCGCCCTTCTATTGCCCGCGCCGCAAGGTCCTGCTCAAGACCGAGACCGGCCACACCATCGCCGTGGACGACAAAGATGGCGAGGAGTTCCTCAAAATCATCGACCGGGCCGGGCAGATCATCGAGATGCTATGTCCGGTCAAGCCGGAGTCCCAGGCAGGCAACAGCCTGCCGCGCCGCACGCGCGACGCCGTGCAGGGCGACCAGTTGGACATCGATGCGGACATCGTGGACAAACGCGCCAGCATCGAGATCGCCGACCTCTGCCGCCAGCAGTTGCGGTTCGAGGCATGGAAGGATGAGGAGAAGATTCACATCCAGTCCTGCGACGCGCAGCGGACCCGGTGGCAGAAGATTCTGTTGGACACCACGAAGGACCGGGAGAAGGTCCACGTCTGGGGCCTGAACGGTCAGCAGTACGTGCTCATCGACTCCACGAAAGACGCCGAGCGCATCCACGTCAAGGACAAGGCGGGCAGTGAAATCGTGCTCGATGCGACATCCGGCAACATCGTGATCCGCAGCGCCAACATGGTGCTGATCAACCCATAGGAAGACAAAAGAATGCAGGAAATCACCGTATCGCAGGTCAGGGAAATGATGGCGATGCTGGCCGTGGCCACGGGACTCGTGAGCAGCTTCGTGACGCTGGTCGGCTCGTGGTTCATGCTCAAGTTCCGCATCGGGCGGCACGACGAGCAGATCGGGGAACTCAAGAAGACGATCACGAACGGCAACGGCCTCGTACAGCAGGTAGCGTCCCTGCAACTGAACATGGTCGACCGGCAACGCTTCGATCACATCATGTTCAGCGACCCGAACGCCGTCATGACGCAGCTCGCGGGATTGCACGACCGGATGACGCGCATCGAGACCTCCTGCGCGGAGCGGCATCCGGCGCGGCGCGCGTCTGCAGGGAGAAAGTCCTAATGGCCGCGCCGCAGGCCCGGCTGGGCGACACGAGTTCCCACGGCGGAACGATTGTGACCGGCGCGCAGCGGACGCTCGTGGACGGGAAACCCGCCGCGCGCATGGGTGACCTGCACAGTTGCCCGATTCCCTTTCACGGGGTGACGCGCATCGCGCGGGGAGCAAGCAGAACGCTGATCGAGGGCAAACCCGCTGCGCGTGTGGGCGACATCGCAGGCTGCGGCGCGGTCATCGTGACCGGCAGCGATACGGCCCTGGTGGAGTGAGCGATGGTTGCGGACATTCGATACTGGGACGTCTTCCCGAAGAGCATTCGAGGCTTCCGCACGCCCAACGGCGGCCAGGATGTGACCGTACCACTCGTCCTGTGCGGCGAGCCGGAGGGCGTCGCCTTCGAGAGCGACGATGCGTCCGTCGCGACGGTCACGGGCGCGGGCGTCGTGACGCTCGGCATGAAGATCGGCCACACCACCATCCGCGTATTCGAGGCAGACCGTCCGGAGAATACGCGCAGAATCGTGGTGGACGTGGCGCCCTGTCCCGGAACGGATATCCAGACCATCGGCATGGCGAACGCACCCGGCGAGGACACGGGCCGTTACGCCCTGGAAGGCCATATCCACGAGAACAACCTCAAACCGGGCAATTCCATCCAACCGGTCGGCACGGCCAATGCGCCGGGGACGGATGACACCCATTTCGCGCGCGCCGACCATGTCCACGAAGGCCTGACGCAGTTCGGGACGAACATCCAGCCTGTCGGGTCGGCCAACAGCCCCGGCACGGCCAACCAGGCCGCGCGCGTGGACCACGTCCATCGCGGCACGCTTCCCGGTACGGCCATCCAGACGTGCGCGGCGAACAATCAGGCGGGCGCCTCGGAGAAGTTCGCGCGGGAAGACCATATCCACAAGATCGTCTGGCTGGAGTACACCGGCGCATGAGCGGCAACCCCTTCAGAAACCAACCGATCTACGCGCGCACGGCCTCCGTCCTCATGCGGGACATCAATCGAATCGAGGCATCCCTCAATTCCCAGGGAAGCGGCCTCATCGACATAATGATCGTGATCGACACTTCGGGCAGCATGAACGACGTCATCAACGCCGTCAAGCAGAACGTGCGATTCATCTTCGATGAGGTGACGGCGCAGATCGCCTCGGCCCGGATCGGCCTCGTCGAACAGGGTGACTGGTACGTGGATTCCGTCTACCGGTGCCAGCCCACCAGCGACACGGCTGTGTTCCAGGCGGCCATCAACGCTTTCGGGAATTGCGGCGGCTCCTATGAAGCATATGTGGACTCGCTCATCATGGCCGTCCAGCAAACGCAGTGGCGCGCCGGCGCGACGCGGCTCGTCATCATCATCGGGGACGAATCCGCCAACCAGCAGGCCCGGTCCGGAAAAACCTGGAGCCAGGCCATCGCCATTGCCTCGGCGGCGGATGTCATCGTGGCCATGATCATCGCCAAGGCTTCCGCGGAATACTACTGCCGCCCGTCCTATTCCCAGGCCACCGAAGCCACGGGCGGCGTGCTGCTGGTCGCTCCCACCAACGACGACGTGGTGGACATGATCATCCTGATGATTGGCTATTTCGTGTATGACCAGACGGAGTTCTTCAAGTACACTCCGGCGGGGAAGCAGTCCCTTGGCATGCCCGACGGCGGCGTCAGTGTTCCCTCGGACAACGCCCTGGCGAATACGCCCCTTACCCCGAACCCCATCATCGATATGCGGAACGCGGTGCTCGGCATCGTGAACACGGGCCGCCTCAAGGCGGGTTCCGGACAGCCCTTCAACTGGACCAGCGGCAGCGCGGACAATCTCTACCGCATTGCGATGGGCGACCGGACCGCCTACGGCGCGACGGGCGGCATCCGGTACACGTGGACAAGAACGCTCGCCCAGATGCTCGGCGCCGCCCCCTATGACATCGATATCGGCGAAGTCCACGAGTGCGTCCGCGTGCTCAAGGTCGCGGTGGGAATCTGATCATGCCGGAATCCAATCCTCTGTGCGGACTGCTCTATTGCCAGCATCCCCTGGACCCGAACCAGCCCGACGTGCAGTTCGTGAGTCCCTCGGAATCTCACTACGAGTTGATGGAGATCGCCAGGCAACTCGAAGGCATCCGCCTGGTGCTCGAAGCGATGTTCGCCGCCTCGCAGCAGTTGCAGGCGGAGGCGCAGGCGTACCTGCAGAACCAGACCATGCACGCGGAGAGCTACATCGAGCGGCTGGAGAGGCCGGACTACTACCCGTTCGTCTCCTTGCCGCAAGGAACGGCGATCACCGATCTGCCCGACGGCGGACGGCAGTTCGTGCTGCCAGGCGGCATCATCATTCTCGTGCGCACGGACCACACCGTGGTGGTCATTTGCGATGGACGCGCGATCAATGTGGACATCTCGTTGGGCGGCAACGTGGTGCTTCCGAACAGGCAGACCTACCAGGTTCATGAAGAGTGGCTCGTGGTGACGCATGCCGCCGCGGGCATCGAAGGGCTGCCGCAGGATGTCCAACCCGTCTGTATCGGGCGGGGACGCTACCGTGCCGAGTTCGCGGACGGCGTCGTGCTCACCCTCTGGCACGCGCTTCCCGCAGACGACGCGCACCCCGCGCAGGGGTGCATGCTCCACGTCGCCAACCCGACCGGCGGCATTCTCGTGGTCTCGCGGAAAGGCATCCAGGGCATCGGCGTCGAGGTGCAGGTGCGGCTGCTCGCGGATGGCGCGCTGGGGTTCCGCGTCCTGCCGGACGGCAATCCCGACGTGGTCCAGTATCTTCACGCAGGAACCGCGCGCCCCATGCAGGGCATCGTCGAAGTCGCCCTTTCCAATGGGAACACGATCACGTACCGCTGCGGGCGCAGTCCTGACGATCCCGGCGGCGGGACCGGCGACGGAGACGGCGCGGGTTCAGGTGAAGAGGATAACGGGAACGCGCCCGTCATCTTCCAATGCGAGGATCGCGGCCAATGCAGCATCTAGCCTTCCTGGGGCGCGGCATCCGCTTCCCGTTCCGCTTCTCCGAGCGGACCGGTGGGACGGAGGAATCCTCCGATCTGGACCGTATCCGGGAGAGCATCCTCCAGATTCTTGAGATCCGTCCCGGCGAACGGTTCATGCGGCCGGAATTCGGGTCGCGGGTGAAGGACCTCGTCTTCGAGCAGAACGACGCTGTGCTCAAGGGGCTGCTGCGCTTCCACATCACCGATGCCATCAAGCGATGGGAGAAGCGCGTCGTGGTGACCAACGTTTCCTTCGACGATTCACCCGATGTGGCGGACGCCAATCGGGTGCTGGTGCGCATCGCCTACCGTGTCATCCAAAGCCAGGTGGAGGGGAATCTGGTCTGGCCGTTCTACCGAGAAGGCCGTTGAGTACCAACGCTGGACGTCACTCCAATCCCGCCCTTCCGATCTTTTCCGGTAGATAACCCGTGAGGACCGGACGTTCCGGTCTCTGGAAACACGAGGTTGTCGCATGGGACGGGCTCCGCTGCCGTATACCACCAAGGACTACGAATCGCTTCGCCGCGAACTCGTCGCGCGCATTCCGCAACTGACGGACCGTTGGACGGACTTCAACCCGACCGACCCCGGCATGGTGCTGCTGGAACTCTTCTGCGGCGTCGCGGACATGCTCTTCTACTACCTCGACGCACAGACGGCGGAGGCGTTTCTGCCCACGGCCCGCCAGCGGCAAAGCCTTGTCAACCTGTGCAAACTCATCGGTTACCGCCTGGACGGGCCTGTGGCTGCGACTACGGAGCTCCGTCTTTCGCTGCCCGCCGCGCTAGATGGCGATATCGTCATCCCCCTACATGCTGTCTGCCGCGCGCGCCTCTCCGACGGCGCCGCCATCGACTTCGAGACAACCCTACCCGCAACGATCCCCCGTGGCGTGGTATCCGCCACAGTGCCCGCGCGCCAGGGCAGGCGAAAGAGCGAGACCTTCACCGCCCGCGACGTACGCGGCCAGCGCATCCGCCTTGCGGGAAAGAACATCGCCGACGGCAGCGTCGCCGTTTCCGTCTCGGGAGAACCCTGGACGGAAGTCCCGCACTTCGTCGAGAGCGCGGCGGACGCGCGCCATTACCGGACGGAGACCGACGCACAGGGCGCCACCACCGTCCTTTTCGGCGACGGCGTGAACGGGGCCGTCCCCCCGAGCGGCGCAACCATCGTCGTCGACTATCTGGAGACCCTCGGCGCGTCGGGCAATCTCGGCGTGAACACCGTCCGCGAACTCGCCACGCCGGTGTACTTCGACGGCACGCTCCTGCAGCTTCACGTGACCAATCCCATCGCGGCGACGGGCGGCGCAGACCCGGAGACCCTCGACCACGCGCGCCTGCACGCGCCGGCGGAACTGGCGTCCCTCTGGAAAGCCGTCACCAAGGCGGACTACCAGGCGCTCGCCGAGGGCTACCCCGGCATCGCCAAGGCGCAGGTCCTGGACACCAACGACTGCGCCAACATCCGCTACTACGTCGTGAACCTCGCCGTCGCGCCCAACGGCGGCGGGTACTGCTCGCCGGGCCTCAAGCAGGAACTGGCCGCATATCTCGAAGGCCGCAAGGTCATCACGACCGAAGTGAACCTGTTCAACCCGCGCTACCGCGAGATCGCGGTGGACGCCGAGGTCGTCGCATACAGCACAGAGGACTCCGCACTGGTGCGGAGCCGCGTGGAAAACGCCCTGCGGGACTTTTTCGCCTTCGACCGGATGGCCTTCGGCCGGAGCGTGTACCAGAGCGACCTCATCGCGCTGCTCGACGGCGTGCGCGGCGTGAGTTACGTCCACCTGTTCGCACCGGCGGAAGACGTGCTCATCCGGCCCGGCGAGATCCCCGTCATGGGCGCACTCAACCTGGACGTCAAACGAGGAGGACAATCCTGATGGCCATGCGCGTGTATTTCACTAACAGCGTGGGCGCCGAACCCGTATCCGAGGGCGACCTCAGCAATCCCATTTTCTTCCAGATCAATCCCGACCTGGACCCGGACGAAGAGAAGACGCTCTTTCTCGCGAACGAACGGGCCACGCTCGCCTCGGACATCGCCGCCGACGCCGTGAACGTCCCGCTCGTGGAGACCGGGCGCTTCGCCGACGGCGATTACCTGGTCATCGGCCAGGAGATCGTGAAGGTTTTGTCCGGCGGCGGTACGACGAACCTGACCGTGGCCCGCGCCCAGACCGGCTCGACGGCGGCGGCCCACACGGCTGGAGACATCGTGTACTCCGGCTACGAGTACTCGGACATCAGCGTCGAGTATCAGGACACCGAAGGCTCCGACGAAAGCGCCTGGACTCGGCTGGTCTGGGCGGGCGGCGACCTCGACCTTGTCGAGGACGGCAACGCCATCACGGCGCAGAACAAGGCCTACGACGAGGTGCTCGAGTTCAAGATGCGCATGACGGTCCCGAACACCGAGCCCGTCCACTACAAGCACGACCTGGTGCTCCGCGTGACTGCCGTGGAAACCCAGGCCATTCCGTACTGAAGGTAATCCGCCATGGGTTTCCATTTTCCCGTCAACAACTACCGCGCGACGCTGGGTGCGCCGCTGGCGCCCACCGACTTGGAGATCGTCCTCGACGAAGACGGCGGCGGACCGCTCACGCAGATGCCGTGCTTCGTCTCCATCGAGGACGAGATCATCGAAGTGCGGGAACGCAAGCGCGCGCATGCAATGACCGGCGCGGAAGGTATGGACCGGACGTACTGGATTGCCGTCCAGGACGGGGACGCGGGCAACGGTGTCTCGATCACGCTGGCCGACCCCGGCGCGAGCAGTTCGCCGTTGTCCATCGCGGTTAGCGGCAACGCCGTAACGGTCGACCTGGCCACCGATGAGAACGGCGACCTCGCGAGCACCGTGGACGACATCCTGACCGCACTGGCCGCGAACGTCGCGGCGTCGGGGCTGTTGTTCGCGTTCTCCGAGGACTCCGGCGTCGTTTCCGCGGCGGCGGAGACCGTGCTCTCGGGCGGGGACAACGACATCCTTTACGTTACCGAAGACTACGGCGGACGCGGCGCGCAGGGCACGACACCTTCAAGCCATTCGGCGGGGGCGTCCGTGGATATCAGATGCACCGCGGAGCATCTGAGCGAACTGCAGATGATCGCGGGCATCCACATCCTCTACCCGAGCCAATTCGCCGTGCTTTCCGGGACCCCGTCGCTCGATACGCTCGATGTGGGCGCTTCGGGCGGACACAAGACCAAAGCCTGGAAATTCGCCCCGTCGGAGGATGGGGCGATATCCCTCCTCTTCATCCTGCTCCCGACCTTCCGCGGGCGCAGGCTCAAGGTTCTCTTGTTCTGGTACAGCAAGGCGGAGGACACCGGCGACTGCCTTTGGACCCTTCGCGGGAAGGCGATGAACTGGATGTTCGGCCCGACCGTGGGCGGACAGCCGGAAGTGGTTGTCTCCGATGTATGCGGCGCGCCCGGTCCGGAACAGATCACGATGTTCGAGACGACACTCGAGTTTCCCGGCGTGGGCATCGGCGGCGGCCCGATGACGCTTGTCATCGCCCGTGACGGCGCAAGCGCCGAGGACACGTTCACGGGCGACGCCTGGCTGGCCGAGGCCGTGGTACTGGAGGCCGAATGAATACGGCCCTGTTCAACGAGCGGGTTTTCAACGGAGGGGACCCGGCGAGGACCGTCGGAATCCGCGCCGCCACCGTGGTGTCGCGCCGGATGGTGCGGCAGTGCGACTCGCGGTCCGCCGTCTCCGTGTGCGGATACCTTCTGTTGGAACCGGCGACCCGAGTGAATGTCCAGCATGCCCGCCTGTGCGATTGCGGCGCCGTCTTCGGCATATCGCGCAGCCGGGAGCGGCAATCGGCGGCAGCGATCTCCATCGCGCATGACTGCTCGTCCAACGCCGCAGCGAGAATCCGCATCGACCGCAGTACGGTGAGCGATTGCGGCACGCTCGTCGGGATACCGCGGCTCGCCGCGCACGATGCCTCGTCTCTGGTGCGCGTGGCGGCCCGGCGCCTCCGGGACAGCGAGACCATTCTCTCCGTCGGCGCGCGCCGCGTCATCGCCGGGGAAACCGGGACGCGAATCGACCGCGTTCGCACGCGGGATTTCACGACAGGCGTCTCTGTCCCCGGCAGCCTTGATCGCGCAGCTCAGACCGCCGTTTCCGTGGGCGCGTGGCGGTTTCTCGAAGCCCCGACAATCCTGTATCCCAAGCGCACGCGAATCAAGGACGCCGCCACACGGATTCAGGTCGACCGCGTCCGCGAAGGGGATTTCTCGACGGACCTTTTCGTGGGGCGGAAATGGTCCCGCGCGGGAGACACGACATTGTCCGTCGGCGCAGGACGCAGCCGCCCCGTGTCCACCAATCTGCGCATCGACCGCGTCCGCCGCCGTGACGCTGCCACGGGGCTGCAGATCGACCGGTCCTGGTTCGACACCCATCTTCTCGATCTCCTGCCTTCCGTATGGCGGGAACGGGACACGACAGGCGACCTCGCAGCCTTCCTGAAGATCCCCGCCGCCACCCTGGACGAATTCAAGAACCGGGTGGACGCGCTTCCCTCGGTGTTCGACATGGACGACTGCGACCCGGCGTTCCTGCCCCTGCTTGCGGCGTTGATCGGATGGCCGATCGACCCGGACGCGAACGCGGACGTCCAGCGCCGGGCGCTGCGCGAGGCCGTCGAGTTCTACCGGCGCAAGGGCACTATCCCGGCCGTTGTCCGCAGCCTGGAGAACATCGGCTGGCGGGGCAGCCTCTTCGAGACCTTCCGCGCCATGCTGCGCCTGTCCGGCAGACAGGCGGACACGAACCGGCGCGCCCGCCTGAACGCCTTCCGTCTCGCCGGAACGGTATTCAATCAGGGCGTGTACCGGGTCGAGTCGGACAACATCGTGCCCGGCGTCCGGACCGCGCTGGCGCCGCACCATCCCGCAGGCGCGCGGGTCTTCTTCCTGCAGCGCATGGACGGCGCCGAGGACGCCGGCCAGGACGCGGAGGCCGGCTTCCGCCACGCCTCCCGGCGCGGGGCTTTCGCGCGCCAGTACGAAGACTTCATCCTCAACGACACGGGCCTGAATTCCCCCCTGCCCCTGACGCGGCGGGTTACGGTCCACGATGTGTCGCAAGTACGCACGGGCGCCTATGCCGTCCAGGAGATGACGGCATCCCACGGCATCGTCGAGCGCTGGCAGCGGCCGGTTCCCGGCTTCACTGTCAACCGCGACCGCATGAACCAGAAGGACATCGTCAATGCGGACCGGACCGCGATGCGCCTCTCGCTGGAACTGGACGTGGACGTGCGCCGCAATTCGGGTAGGACCGTCCCGCTCCAACTCAACAAGCGCCGCCTCAACCAGACCGGGCCGCAGCAGGGCAGCGCCTACCGCTGGCGCTTCCGGCAGATGGAGGACAAGGGCGAGATTCCGGCGGCGCTCGAATCGGCGGCCAACGAATACATCATCCGCCAATGGCCCGCGGCATAGGAGAACGGACGCATGGCACTGCACGTGTACGACGACGAACTGCTTACGCGCCAGTTGTCCGAGGGCGACATGACCGCCCCGGACTTCGCGCTGCTGGAGGGCGAGCAGGGAAGCTACTCGGACAAGCAACTCTATCTCGCCGCCGAACACACCGCGCTCGCGCAGGCCGTGTCGGACAACGCGACAGCGCTCGCCGTCCAGGACGCGGGCCGCTTCCGCAACGGCGAGACCATCGCCGTGGGCGAGGAACAGATGCTCATCCTCGACGGCGGCGGCACGACGCAGTTCACCGTCCAGCGGGGATACAACGACACCGCGCCCGCGGGACACAACGCGGGCGCGCGGGTGACTTCCGGCTACCTCTACTACCTGTTCGGAATCCTGGGCATCGAAGTCTCCGGCGAGCAGACCTACCCGGCGCTCTGGTGCAGGCTCGCGTTCACGCGCGAGGGTCTGGACAGCGCCGTGCCGGGGCAGTTCCTCACGATTCCCCAGGGCAGCGAACCGGTCCTCATCCGGAACGACCAGGTCATGACGTTCTGGCGGCGCATCAGTTGCCCGCCTGGAACGCCCGTTCAGTTCCGCCGGGACATCAAGTGGCGGGTGTGGGGCATCGAACTGCCCATCGCGCCGCCCTTCGGATGAGGTGACGCACGATGCCGGAAACCCCCTTCGAGTTCCTGACCGACACGGGCGTGATCATCGCCCGGGTGACCCCCGGCGACGTCGACACGTTCGTCGCCGTCGGCGGAACCTTCGACGGGATCGAGATGAGCATCGACGTGCGCATCGCCGTGACGAAAATCCTGTTGCAGGAAACCCACGTCATCGAGACGTAAGGAGGAAATGAACCATGCCCGCCGGACTCATCAGCGATTCGGGGCGCGTCCTCATGGCGCGCCTGCTCAAGGGGGACGCCCTCGAAGGCATCACCCACTGCGCCATCGGCGACGGCGACGGCACGTTCACGAACCCGCTCAACCCGCCTTCGCCGTCGCGGACGCAGACCGCGCTCAAACACGAACGCGCCCGCAAGAAGTTCCACAAACGCTCCTTCCTTGCCGTGGACCCGGCGGGCCAGGCCCTGCTCGTGGTCAACGGCGTACATTACCTCGAGACCGCAACGCCCACGAACATCCTCGGCGTGTTCTTCGTCTTCGACGAGACCGAGGCGAACGGGATCACGGTCAAGGAATACGGGTTCTTCGGCGGCGGCGTGACCTACGTCCAGGGGCACGTCTCGGACTACGCCGAGGGCGGCGTGTACCACGCGGTCTCGAACCCCTCGGGCAAGGTGCTCAATCCCGGCTACCTCTACGAGGTCAAGAACCTGCCGGATTTCAACAAGGTCGCGGACACGCGGATCGAACTGGTCGGCGTCATCAAGGTATGAGGAGACACACGCCATGGCGGTTTCACGGAACACATTCGACCCCACGAAGAACTACAAGAAGGTCGTCTACCACGAGGACCGGACCCTGCTCGATTCGGAACTGAACGAGCAGCAGGACATCGCCCGCGAACAGGTGAAGCGGCTCGCGGACGCGCTCTTCCGCGAAGGGGCCGTCCTCTCCGGCCTCGATGTCGCGCGCACGAACAACGTGCTGCAGATTGCCGCGGGCCGGGTCTACGTGGACGGCTGCATCGAGAACGTCCCCGGCGCGACGCTCGCCTACGACGTCAATAAGCACACCGGCGCGGACTACGTGTACGTCGAGTTGCTCAAGTACAACTACACGTACAACCACGACGGCGTGCTGGTGAACCCGGCCACGGGCGAACCGACCGCCGAACGGGAGAAATGGGTCACGTCGCTCAAGAACCGGGACACGTCCGGTGACGCGCTGCCCGCGAACGTGGTCCAGAGGAAGGTCGTCTGCCTGTACAAGTTCGAGCGAGACACGGGCGATGTGCTGCCCGCCGTCCAGCAGAAGTGCAACATCGCCCTCGAGGATTTCGCGGGCACGCTGGCCGGGGCGCGCATCACCGTCGGGTCGGTCACGGAGAACCAGCTCGCCTTCGCCGCGGCGGAAGGCCTGAGTTCGCTCTTGAACAACCTCGCCGAGCGCACCTTCGACCAGGCGGGCAACTATCTCGTGAACGGACTGGACAGCTTCACGAGCGGCGACGACGGCCAGAACGTGAAGGTGGTCACGAACGCGGGACGCGCCTATATCCAGGGCTACCGCCTGCAGAAGGAACTGCCCACCACGACGCTGGTGCCGAAGTCCGTCTCCACCAAATTCGTGCGCGGCGAGCAGAAGACGTTTCAGGAAGGGGTGCGGCGGTACGCGCTCAACAGCGGGCCGCTCAAGGCGACCACGCAGGTCGAGGCCATCGTCGAAACCACGTCGAGCATCACGCGCGGCTCGGTGTCCGGCGGCGAGGACCTGCTCGAACCGAATCCCGTCGTGGACATCGTCGAGGTGAGCCAGGGCGCCACGGTGTTTCTGGAGGGCGTGGACTGGCAGCAGTCCGGCAATTACGTGGACTGGCTCGGCCAGAACGAACCGGCCATCGGCACATCGTACACGGTCCGCTGGACCTACACGCGCCAGATGGAAAAGGGCACGGACTACTGCGACGGCGGTTTGTTCGGCCAGAGCGGGTGTCCTGCAGCCGGACTGTACCATTACCTCGTGACCGTGGTCACGGTCTACGGCGAGAGCGGATACGATTCGACCCGCGTCGTCTCGCGGCAGACCGGCGCGGGCGAGATCAACAGGTTGTCCTGGACCGCCGTGCCCGGCGCGGTGCATTACCGGGTCTACCGGGGCGTGTCGAACACGCGGACCGGCCTGCAACTGCTCTACGAATGCGCGGGCACGGCGTTGTCCTACGACGACGACGGCGCGGACGAACCCTCGTCCGCCAACCCGCTGCAGGGCGGGACCGCGGGCATCGGCATGTCGCCGGTCTCCATCGCCCTCGGCAACCTGAACGTCGTCAATTTTGGGAAGCCCGGCGTGGGCATCCAACCGGTCGCGGGGTCGAACTGCAGCATCGATTACGACTTCTACATCGGACGCCGGGACGTGCTCTGCGCCACGGCCTCGGAGATCATCCGCATTCCCGGCGCGCCGGCGGAGTTCCCGAAGGACCCCGTTGTCCCGGAGAACGCGCTCGCACTGTGCTCGATAACCTGTCCGCCGAACTCGACGGCGATGACAGTGCGGAACTTCGGCCTCACCCGCGTGACGATGGACCAGTTGCACCGGCTCATGCGGGACATCGAGACGCTCAAGTACAACGACGCGATCTCGCAGATGAACACGCAGCTCCAGAACCGGACGGCGGAAACGAAGAAGGGCATCTATTCCGACGATTTCTCCAATACAGCCCAGTCCGACCCGACGCACCCGAACTGGAACGCGCGCGTGGACACGCTCCAGAAGTTCGTGGCGCCCGCGCGCACGGCGACGCCCTATCTCCTCGAAGTGGACCCGGCGCACACGACCGTCCGTCTGGGCGCCGACCTTGCCATGCTGCCCGCCACGGAGGTGGTGCTGGTCGAGCAACTGGACTGGTCCGAGGAGCGGAACGTCAACCCCTGGTCCGCCTTCGACAAGCCCCCGGCCTCGATCACGGTCAGTCCCACGATGGGCCGCCGGGGCCAGACAACCATCGGCGTCAACGGCATCAACTTCTCCCGGAACGCCTCGAACGTCACGCTCCGGTGCGACGGGCAGGTCGTGGCCACGGGCATCACCACGGACTGGTCCGGACGCTTCTCCGGCACGTTCCTGGTCCCGAACAGCGCCGCGCTCGGCAACCGCATCGTGAGCGCCACGGACGGGGCCTACGGCGCGGAAGCCGTCGTCCAGGTGCAGGACCCCGTCGTCATCACACGCATCCAGACCATCGTCGAGCAGCGGGTGATCCGCGTGCCCGCCTGGGACTGGGTCTGGTGGTGGCGGCAGACGCGGCGGCCCGTGGATCCGCTGGCGCAGACCTTCAACTTCACGCAGAACCGGGTCGTCTCCGCCGTGGGCCTGTTCTTCACGACCAAGGACGCGGAGAAGCCGGTGACGGTCCAGATTCGCGGGGTGACCACGGGGTTCCCGAACGCCGTGGTCTATGCCGAGACGACGCTCGCCCCGGACGAGGTGAACCTCAACGCGGAGACGAAGGTCGTCTTCCCCAACCCGGTCTACATCGAGGCGGACACGAGCTACGCGGTCGTCATCCTCACGGACAGCAATGACTACCGGCTCCGGGTCGCCATGCTCGGCGCCATCGGACAGAACGGCGTGATCACGAAGCAGGTCTATCCCCAAGGCGTGCTGCTCGAGAGTTCCAACGCGGAGACGTGGAACGCGCGGCAGGGCGCCGACCTCGCCATGCGCATCTATGGATTGAACTTCGCCTCGTCGGGCGTCATACAGTTCATGCCGACGCCCTACACGGGCTACGGGTTCACGGAGATCAACCTCGACGAGTACTCGGTCATCCCGGAGGGCGCGAACATCGTCTGGGAGTACTCGCAGAACGACGGATACTCGTGGGACGTGCTGGTCCCCGCCGAGGAGGAGAAGGTGCCGTGGTTCAACGTCCGGCACACCATCCGCGCGCGCCTGACGTCCACGCTCCCGAACGAGTCGCCCGTCCTCAACTTCCGCAACGTGACGATGGTCGGCTACCTCAACGACTGGAACGCGGCGTATGTAACGCGGCAGATCGAATTGACGCAGGGCGTCGCCTCGACCACGGTCTATGCGGAGATGAACGTGCCGAGCCACACCACGATCACGTGGTACGCCTCGAACGACGGCGGGACCTCCTGGGAACCGATGACGCTGGACGGGACGCGGCCCATCTCGCAGGAATGGACGGAGTACACGTACAAGCGCACGTTCTACAACCCCGCGGGAAACAAGGTCCGGTACATGGCGGTGTTCTGGGCGGGCTGGGCGAATATCTTTGCGCGCATCCACCGTCTCGGCGCAACGCTCGCGTAGTGTTCTGGTGGCTGGTTATCTGGTTTCTGGTTGACGGGACAGGTAATTGATGAAGCCACCAATGAGACGGGACACGGAGTGCGCCAATTGATACAGGGAGTCAAATTGCTCACGGGACAGATAGACGAGTTCAAGGGCCACATGAAGATGGCTCTGAACTTCGAGGGCGGAACCATTCGCGATGTTGAGGAAGTGGATGAACTCTTTCCGGCTGCTGCGCCCAAAGCCTTCGGCGATGTTGGCCATGATGGACACCGATGCGCGCCGGATTTGATCGCGCAAGGCGAAGTCTTTGGAGAACACACCCTCATTCGTGACGCGATACACCTCCACAGTGAGCCGTTTGGCTTCCTGCCACCCTTGGATGTCCTCAAAACGTTCGATTCGCATGGCGGATACTTTACGGATTCCGCGTTCTTCGGACAACCAGAAACCAGCCAACCAGAAACGAGGACACCATGATAGCGAAGCGATCATGCGGCTTCGTCGAGTTCATCCCGTCGCCGCAGGAAAAGCGCGAGGCGGTCCTGCGCGATCATGCGCTCGACCTGCTCCAGAACCTGCATCTCCGGGTCGAGATGATCGAGCACTGCCTCGGCCTGCATCCCTGCCTGGCGGACGAGTTCCACGCGGTGCTCCGGAAGATCGCCCGCGAGGAGGCGGACGCCAAGCGCGCCCACGACGCGGCCCAGGCGGACGCGTAGACCCGCATTTCGCCCCGAACGCCGGCGGACCGGCCCCAATCCGGGGAAGGACCGCCGGTTTCCGTATTTCCAAGCCGTTTTACCGCAAGGGTTTACGTCGAAGATTCGACTTGACTTCCGGCGCGGAAGAAGCGTGAATGTGTTCAGAACAAGGCGTAAGCCCTTGATGCGGAACAGGTTAAGAAAGGAGACAGCCGGATGGACATGCGGGAGTTGAGTTACGGGGTCGAGATCGAGACGGTCGGACGGACGCGGGAAGCGGTCGCCCGGGCCATACAGACCGCCGTGGGCGGAGAGGTGCGGTACCTGGGGTCGCCGTACTCCTTCGATCCGTGGCAGGTGACTGATGCCCAGGGGCGAATCTGGAAGGTAGTCAAGGACGCCTCCCTCAACAACGTGCCCGAACACCTGCGGGCGGAGATCGTGTCACCGATTCTGAACTACGGGGACATGGAGACGCTGCAGCAGGTGATTCGGGCGGTGCGCGCGGCGGGCGCGCGCGTGGACGCCACGACGGCCATCCACATCCATGTCGGCGCGGACCCCTTCGACGGGCGGTCGCTGTCCCGGCTGGCGAAGCTGGTGTACAAGCAGGAGCCGCTCATCCTCACCGCGCTTGGCATCCGGCAGGAGCGGCTCAGCCGCTACACCAAGCCGATGAGTCCGGACTTCATCGCGCGGCTCGAACGCTACCGGCCCTGCACGAAAGACCAGTTGAACCGCATCTGGTACGGCCAGCGGAACACCTGCCCGCAGCACTACGATTCGACCCGCTACTACGGTGTGAACTTCCACAATGTCTGGTATCGCGGGACGGTCGAGTTCCGGTGGTTCGAGGGAACGTTGCACGCGGGCAAGGTCAAATCCTACGTCCAGTTCGTGCTGGCGCTGGCGGCGAAGGGACTCAACGGGCGCGCGGCGTCGAGCCGGAAGCGCGAGTTCCGGCCGGAGAGCGCGAAGTACGACTTCCGGGTCTTCCTGCTGCACCTGGGCCTCATCGGGGACGAGTTCAAGACGGCGCGCAAACACCTGCTGAGCGCGATGCCGGGCGACGCGGCCTTCAAACGGGGCAGGCCGCAGCCGAAGCCGCAGTCGGGCGAGACGGCGGCTGCGCCCGTGGTGGAGGGCTGATTATGCGGACGTACTGGGAAGCGGTTCTCGAGCGGGACGCGGAGCGGTACTTGTTCAGGGCGGTCTGTAGCCGGGGCGAGGCGTTCGCGCGCTTCACGGGCGCGGACCGGGTCACGAACGCGGAAGACCTTGGCCTCGCCACGGCGACCGGCTGGCGGGTGCGCTGGTCCGGGCGGACGATGCGCGACGCCAGGAACGAGGGCGAGTTGCCGTACTTCAAGGAGCGGCTGCAAGCACGGGAAAGGGAGGCGGACGCATGAAGATTCTCCTGCGGAATACGAGTCTGGACGGAAAGCCGTTCGAAGGCGAGGGCGAGGTGTTCACGGGCGAGCATCCGCTGGACGTGGTTATGGCCATGAAAGGGGCGGCGTTTTTCTCCGACCACGGGAGCGTGACGGGCTACGTGGACATGGTGCTCCGGAACGCGAAGATGCTCGCGGGCATCGAGTTGGCGGTCTCGGGGGACACCCCGGAAGCTCTGGCCGAGTCGCTCTTGGCCGCGTTGCTCGAACACGGGCTGGCGGAGGTGCTCGAAGAGAAGCCGGTCGCGCCGCCCGCACGGCCAACGCCGGTGCCGATTCCCGAGAAGGTGTTTCGGGTCATCGATTCGATACGGCGGTCGGGCATCACGAACATGCTGGATCGCCCGATGGTTCAGCGGCTCGCGCGCGAGATGGGCTTCGAGGATGAGGCGGCCTGGTTCGAAGCCAACAAGAAGGAATACGCGGAGGGACTGTTCCGGGGCTTCCTGCCGGTCGCCGGGCGGAGGGGACGCTGATGTGCGGGCTGGCAGGAGTCATCCTTGGCGAGAAGCCGAGGACCGGGCGGGAACTGAAGCGTCTGGCCGGCATCTTCACGCGCCTGTTGGTAGCCAGCGAGGCGCGCGGGCCGCATGCCGCGGGCGCGGCGTGGATGAATACGGACGGCGAGTATGGACTGTTCAAGCAGCCGATGCCGGCGTCGCGGTTCGTGAAGCGGCCCGAATACGGACAGATGCTTGCGGGAGTAGATGACCGGGTGACGGTTCTTATGGGGCACGCGCGCTGGCGTACATGCGGGGATGAGCGGAACAACGCCAACAACCATCCCGTTCTGGCCGGGGACGTCATCGGCACGCACAATGGAACGATTCTGAATGCGGACGATCTGTTCCGGCGGCTGCGCTACCGGCGGGAAGCGGAGGTGGACACCGAAATCCTGTGCCGCATCGTCAACGGCGCGACGAGGTCCGGCGAACTGGACGTGTCCTACCTGCGGCAGCGTCTCGCGCTGTGCCGCGGGCAGATGGCTGCGGTGTTCGCCTCACGTCGGATGCCGGGAACGGCTCTTATTCTTAAAGGCGATAAGCCGTTGAAGTTCCGCTGCCACACGCAGCGGCAGGTCGTCCTGTATGCCACGGACGGAACCTATCTGGACGAGGCGCTCGCGGGCGAGCGAGGATGGATGGAGATGATCGTTCCGCCGATGACGCTGCTCGTGTTCCAGCGGCCCGGCGTGTGCCCGCCCTTCGCGGGTGACTTTTCGTTCACACCGCAGGCAAGGGTCAGGGAACCGCAGGAGACTGAGCAATGACGAACCAGGACGGCGCGAAGCCGAACACGCCAGGCCTATTGCGGGTTCTGGTCTACGGCACGCTGAAGCGCGGCATGTGGAACCACGAGCGGTTCTGCGCCGGCGCGCTGTCCATCGAGGAGGCCGTGGTACGCGGAAGACTCTACGAGATGGACTGCGGCCTCCCGGTGCTCCAGGTGCCGGAGGCGGACATCCTCGCCCACGGGACCGCCGACCCGTGCTCCGACGTGGCCGTACAGGCGCGATTCGATGCGGAAATGGCCCAACACCCCGATCCGCGCGTCAAAGGCCGCACACGGCGCGGCTGGGGGCTTGTTCGCGGGGAACTCATGACCTTCGACGACCCCGAGGAACGCCTCCCGCGCCTGGACCGCTTGGAGGGCTACCGCCCCGGCGGAGTGGGCCTGTACATCCGGGTTCTTGTGCCGATTGCAGTACGCGCAAACACTTGTACCGCATGGCTTTATTGCATGAAGTCCATTCCAAGTGGATATCGCATCGGCGGAAGCTGGCCCACATGACCGCGCTGCGGCCTGACAAGAACCCCCTCCTAGATCAAGTGAGTCTCTTCTATACATCGCGTGATGGCTTGACAGGAGATATATCATCTGTTATAATCCTAAACATGAGACGCCCCACGGTGTACAGGAGTAGATGAATGGACCCGAAACCGGACCGGGATTACGCCGAGCAGATCAAGCGGCTTCGTGCCAAGCTGGGCTTGACGCAAATGAGTATTGCCGAGCGTCTCGGTGTCTCCTTTCCGACAGTCAACCGATGGGAAAACGCCAAATCCACGCCTTCCCAGCTCTCCTGGAATCGCCTGCTCGAACTTGCGGAGGAATTTGAGGGCGGTTCCCGCGCCGCTGAACCTGAGCCGCCGCCATACGGCGACGTGCCGCCCAAGATCGATTTCACTGCCCCGCCGGACGTGGTCAAGTCATTGGTAGAAGGTGAGCGTCTGTCCTTTGGGCATCTGGCCAACCCGGCTTTCGCCACCGAAATCGCCAGCATTGACCCGCTACCCCATCAGCGCATCGCGGTCTATGACCACATGCTGAAACAGGCGCGCCTCCGTTTTCTCCTGGCCGACGATGCAGGCGCCGGAAAAACCATCATGACCGGCCTCTACATTCGCGAGATGCTTTCGCGGCGCCTCTTGAGCCGCGTTCTTATTGTTCCCCCGGCGGGTCTGGTCGGCAATTGGCAACGCGAACTGCAGGTGTTGTTCAGCCTGCCGTTTGAGATTGTCAGCGGCAGTGACGCCAAGAGCAAGAATCCGTTCATCGGTCCCGGCAGCGACCGGGTGATTGTCAGTGTTGACACGCTGGCAGGCGATAAGGTCTTCGCTCGGCTGGGGGAAGAAGGGGTCGAACCCTATGAGCTCGTTGTCTTTGACGAAGCCCACAAGCTCTCCTGTGATCGGGGCGCCGACTTCCGCATCCGCAAGACAGGACGCTACAAACTCGCTGAAGCAATCGCTGGCATTCAGGATGGCGAGCGAGGATGGCAGTTGCCTTGGCATGCGCATCATCTCCTGCTCCTTACGGCAACTCCCCACATGGGGAAAGAGTATCCTTACTATGCTCTCTGGCGTTTGCTGGAACCCGAGGTGCTCACCACTCCGGAAGCCTTCAGCGAATTCCCAACAGCGCAACGCCACCATTACTTCATTCGTCGCACCAAGGAGGAAATGGTTCGCCTCGACGGTGAACCGCTCTATCCAAAGCGATTCTCCGATACGCTCGGCTACGCGCTTTCCCAGGGCGAGGTGAGCGAGCAGAAGCTTTACGACGAGACCACCGAGTACCTGCGCCACGTCTACAACCGCGCCAAGTTGTTAAACCAATCTGCGGCGCGATTGGCCATGGGCGTTTTCCAGCGGCGCCTTGCCAGTTCCACGTATGCATTACTTCGCTCGTTTGAACGCCGAATCGAAAAACTCGACAAGATCATTGACGACGTCCAGTCCGGTCGCTTGACCATCGAGCAACTGATTACGCTGCAGCGCAGAATCCGCGAGGATGATGATGTTTTCGAGTCGAAATCCGCCGATGAAGAAAGTTGCGGCGAGGGCATCGAAGAGAATGAAATCGCGGAGGACAAGCTCCTTCAAGGGGTCATTGCGGCATCCCTGGCGGACCTCGTAGCCGAGAAAGAACAGGTGCTCGCGCTATGCAAACTTGCCGAAGCGGTATACCACAGCGGCATGGAATCGAAGTTTGAGAAGCTTCGGGAAGTGGTGACCGAAGACAGGCACGCCAACGAGAAGCTGCTGATCTTCACGGAGCATCGCGACACACTGGAGTTTCTTGTGCGCCGACTGGGCGGCTTGGGCTACACCGGACAGATCGCACAGATTCATGGAGGGATGCACTACATCGAGCGCCAGGAACAAATTGAGCGATTTCGCGCGCCCTCCTCTGAGGGGGGCGCCCGGTTCATGGTGTGCACCGATGCCGCCGCGGAAGGCGTTAACCTTCAGTTCTGCTGGGTCATGATCAATTACGACGTGCCGTGGAACCCGGCTCGCCTCGAACAACGCATGGGCCGGGTACATCGCTATGGCCAGAAACACGACCCGGTCATCATCCTGAACCTGGTAGCTCCAGCAACGCGCGAGGGCCGCGTTCTTAAGGCCCTTCTCGACAAACTCGAGAAAATCCGCAAGCAGCTCAAGTCGGACAAGGTCTTCGACAGCATCGGTCGCATCTTCAGCGAGGTCTCGATCAAGGCATATATGGAACGCATCGCGGCGGGGGGCGACGTGGATGAAATCGCCGCCGAACTTGACGGACGCCTGACCAAGGAGCAAGTCAAGGCAATCCAAGACCAGGAACGTCGCCTGTTCGGGGACGGTGGCGACGTCAAGAAGGAACTGCCGCGTCTCCGCGAGAGCATCGAACATGAGACATACTTCCGCCTCTTGCCGGGCTACGTCCGCAAATTCGTTGCCTCAACCGCCCCACTCATTGGTATTGAGGTGGAGGGCGACCTTGGTGGATTCTTCAGCCTGCGCCCCGCGCGCAGAGGCGCCATTGACCCGCTGTTGCCGGCCTTTGAAGCTTACCCGCCCATGCAGTCCCAACGTCTTTCCGTTGTGCGTCCGGACGACCGTCAGTCCTGTATCTGGATGCATCCAGGAGAACCCGTATTCGAGCGGTTCCGTGAGCTTGTTCGTGAGAAGCTCGGCAAAGACGCCCTGCGTGGCGCAGTGTTCATTGATCCTACGGCGGACAAGCCCTACCTTTTTCACCTTGCGCGACTGACCGTCATTCGCAAAGCCGATCCCGAAATTCCAGAACTGGCCCACGAAGAAACTGTGGAATGCCGTCTGGTGGGCATCAAACAAACCGAGAACGCGGAAATCACCCCGTGTCCCGTGGAACACCTCCTCCTGCTGCGCGGCGGCCACGGTTTACCGCCACAAGCACAACGCCTGGCCGTTGACGCCCTTCGCCAGAAAGACCAGGCCCGCGCCTACCTTACAGAACGCATCTGCCGCTCCCTTGCGGTCGAATGCAGGGAACGTCGGATGGCCTCGCTCCCCGAACGGGAAGCCTTCGTCCGGCGCGGATACGATTACCAGGAGGCCGAACTGGCCGCTGCCCGCGCCAAGATGACCCAGAAGGCCCGGACGGGCAACAAAGGCGCTGCCGCGGAACTCACGCACATTAAGACGCAGCAACGTGAACTCGGAAACCGGCGCGAACGGGCGGTGGCTATCATACGCAGGGAACCGGAGCTTCTTGTGCCCGGTGACGTGGATTTCATAGCGCATGCGCTGGTCGTGCCCACAACGGACCCCGCTGAACTCGAGTGGCGCGACGCCAACGTTGAACAGATCGCCATGGACCTCGCCAAGGCTTTCGAAGAAGCCGAGGGAGGTGCGGTGAAGTTCGTGCACACCCCGAAACTCGCGCGCGCCGCTGGGTTGCCGGAGCATCCCGGCTTCGACCTGCTCAGTACAAGACCGGGCAATCGCCAGCGCTGTATCGAGGTCAAGGGGTGCATTGACGTCGGTGAAATCCAGGTCACGGACAACGAATGGGCACGCGCGTGCAATCTGCGCGAGGATTACTGGCTGTATGTCGTCTACCAATGCGGATCGCCTTCGCCCCAATTGGTCCGGGTGCAGGACCCTTTCACGAACCTCCTGGTCCGGCCGTTTAGCCGAACGCAAACAGTCGAGCGTACCATTCGCGCTGCTGCAGAATCTGGCGGTTTGCGTATCGCGCACGCGCAAATCATGGAGGTAGGGCAGGTATGACAAATCAAAGGTATTACTCACCTAATAGACACGTGACTTGGAAGCATGAGCGGTTTCGTCGCATTTCGCCTAAGAGGATGGTGCCATGTCTGTAAAACTACTCCACACTGCTGACTGGCAGATGGGCATGAAAGCACTCCATGCTGGACAGAAGGCGAAAGATGTCCGCGCCAAACGCTATGAGACGGCCGAGCGGATTGTGGAACTTGCGAAGCGTGAAGGCGTCGACTTCGTGCTCCTGGCGGGTGATCTCTTCGAGCACCACGATGTCGACGATTCAGTCGTCCGGAAAACAGTCGCCGTCCTCGACAACTTTGCTCCCATTCCCGTGTTCGTCTTGCCTGGCAACCACGACCCGCACATCGCTGGCGGCGTCTGGGACCGCCAAAGCTGGCAGCGTGTCGGGAACCACGTTACGTTGCTGCACGAGGCGGGCGAAGTTCGCGTCCGCGACGACGTGGCCTTATACCCTGCGCCCTTGAAGCAGAAGCAAAGCGCCCTTGACCCTACCGAACGGTTGCCGGTGCGAGAAGCGGACGACACGCGAATCCGGATTGGCATTGCGCATGGCGCTTTGGACGTATTGCCTGAGCGGACCAACTTCCCTATCGCGGCCACGCGGGCCGATACCACAGGTCTCGATTACCTTGCGCTCGGGGATTGGCATGGTTTCGCACAACACGGGCGAAGCGTGTACTCCGGCACGATGGAGCAATCGAGCTTCACTGAGAATGATCCAGGCAACGTTGTTATCGTCGAGATATCTGGTTCGGGGGCTGAACCCATCGTCTCAAAACACCGGGTCGGGGGCCTTGTGTGGACCGAGTACGCGCCCCTGATCCGAGATGAGTCGGATGTCGAGCAACTTCGTAAGACGGTGTTCGATGCCGGCCCGCTGCTGGCTCAGCTTATCCGCATCACTCCACAAATTGATCCAGATGTATCGGCCAGCGTCTTGGAAGAGCTTCGGTCCTTAAGAGATGAACTCGAGGCGGAGGCGTTTTTTCTAGATTGGCCGGCAGAGACGTTGGACGCGTCGCCGCTCACTCTCGTGACGATCCCTGAGGGTCTTCTCTTGCAGGTGGGCGAAGACCTCGGCGCCATCTTGGACGGCAGGTTACCAGCGGGACCAGGACGAGAATTCGCTGTCGCGGATCCGGAGACTGTCAAGGAAGCGAGAGTCCTCCTGCATCGACTTGTCAGGGAGGTGCAGCCGTGATTATCGAGCAAATCACGATCAAGAACTGGCGCGGCTACCGCGAACCACACACATTCAAGTTCCAGGACGGCATCAACCTGCTGGTGGGTAGAAACGAGGCCGGCAAGTCCACGCTTTTTGAGTCGCTCACGCGCGTGCTGTTTGATAGGCACAACTCCAAGACAGAGGAAATTCGCGCGATCCAACCCATTGGCAGCAGCCTAGGTCCGGAAGCACAGATACAATTCCGGGCGAACGGCCAGCGTTACCGGGCGGTCAAGCGGTTCCTACAAGATGCCAGGAGCGAACTCTATTCAGAGCGCGATGGAGCTTGGGAGTTGGACCACGAGGGCGATGCTGCCGACGCGCAACTCCGTGAAATTCTTCGCGGCGAAGCGACCTCGCGCACGGCTGCACGTCCCGAACACCGCGGTCTTGCCCAAGCCCTGTGGTATCTCCAGTCCGACGGGGCCATTCCGGACAAGGCCTGGAACGATGGGGTAAAGCAAGGATTGGGTGGCCTCGTGCCGTTAGCCACTCACTCTCCCATCGAGACGGCTGTGCTCGAACGGGTCAGAGCAAGTTACAGCGAGCACTGGACGCCGACAGGCCGCATCGTTGTGAGCAGCGATCTGGCGCGCCTGCAATCGGAGTTGCCCAAGCTTGAAGATCACCTTGCTGAACTACTGGAAAAGGCCAAGTCCGTCGAGTCATACCGTTCGGATCTGGAGGAGATTCAAGGGTCGGAGGCCGAGAAGCGGTCGGAACTCGAGAACGCTAAAGCCGAACTGGCCGCATCGTCGGAGCGTGTGCAGGCATCGGAGGCTTACGAGCGCGACCGCGAAGCAAAGGAACGGGCAAAGAGCGACGCGGAAGAAAAGGCCCGGCGTCTGCGTCAAGACCTGTCCAAGGTCGAGGACACTGAAAAGAAGATCCTCGCGCTTAGAAGCGATATCAGTAAACTGGAAGAATCTCTGTCCGAAGCAGGCGCCAACATCAAGGTAGAAGCGGCCACGCGGGATCGTCACGCACGCCGATGGAAGGAGGAACTTGAACCCGACCTGAAAGCGTTGGAGGCCCAACTCCAGGCCCTCCATGCTCTTGAACGGTTGCGAAAGCTTGAAAAGGACCGTGAGCGTCTGGAAAAGCATCTGGAAAAGGTCAACCAGATCGAGGTGCAACTCCAAGCGCGCAGGAAGGAGCGCGCAGAACTCGTGTCCCCGAGCGACAAGGATTGGAAGCGTTTTGGGACTGTGTCAAAGCAGCTCAGCGTTCTTCAGGCGCAGGTTGAGGCCAGCGCAATCCGGGTGGCGTTCGAGTGGACCGGCACGCTCCGCGCCGTAAGGACGTCGCCCGGCTTGGGTGCTACTGAGGACAACGAATACGTAGTCACAGAACCGACCGAGTTCGACATCGAGAATGTAGTAAAGATCCGGGTGCGTAGCGATGCAGCCTCTTTGAAAGACCTCATCGCCGAACGAGACAAGGTCGAGCAAGAGTTCAAGCAGTTCTTGACACGGTTCGCTGTGATCGATGCGGATGGTATGGCAACCTTGCACGAGAAAGGCCGCGACCTGGACCGGAACATTGCGTCGCTTGAGAACATCCTCGAGGAAGCCGAAGCAACGGAGCCAGACGCCAAGGACGAGATTGCGCGGGTAAAGAGGGGAATCGAAGAAGAAACGCGGGGCGTGGCCGCACTCCCGCCAGAGACCCGGGAGCAGAGCGGTCAGTGGATCCGGGACGAAATCGCCGCAAAGGAACGGGACAAGAAGCGCCTCGTCCGTGAGATCGATGACGAGCAGAAGGCTGAGAAGGCCGCGTCACAAAAGCACTTGGACCTCGTGGGTGCGCGAGAGACCACGTCAAATCAGTTGGCCGGGCATAAGGCCGAGATTAGGACACACGAAGAGAGCGTCACGGCAATTCTCAAAACCTACAGCACCGTCGAGCATCTCCGCGATCTTGTCGATCGCGCTGACGACGAGGCCAAGAGTGCGGCGTCGAACCTGGAGACGTTCCTTGGCGACTATGCGGAAAAGGTAGAGACGCCGAAGCGGCTTCATGAACAGGCGCAGCGCCGCGTCCAAGATCTGGAAAAACAACTAGGCAATCTCCGAACCAAGATCGCAGAGACGCGGGCACGCATCGAGGAAGCGGCTGCGCAGGGGAACTACAGTCAGCTTGCAGACACCGAAATCGAAATTGAGTGGAAGAGGCGGCGCATCGAGGTGCTCAAGCGCCGCGCCGATGGCGCTAAGCTCCTGCACGATCTCGTGCTGGCGCACGACAAGCAACGCTCAGCGGCGCTCTCCGGGCCAGTCCAAGAAATAGTCAACCGCTGGCTCCGCCTTCTCACCGAGGACAACTACGATGTCCTTCAGATTGATGATGATTTGAAACCCGCCGGCGTCCGCGTGGCCCGGTACAGTGCTGATCTTCCCCTCACGAGCCTCAGCCACGGTGCCCAAGAACAGACGGTGGTCCTGCTGCGGCTCGCCATTGCCGTACTGGTCAGCAACACGGAGCGTAACCTCGTCGTCATCGACGACCGCCTTGTCAATGCCGACCCCATCCGCATGAAGCGCCTCTGTCTCATTCTTCAGGAAGCGGCCAAGGTCTGCCAGATCGTCATCGCCACCTGCAACGACACGCCGTATGCGGGTCTGGGCGCCCGGATCGTGCGGGTGCCGGGCGACGGCATCACGATGGAGAGCAGAACGTGAAGTTAACGCGCGCCAAAATCCATAACTTCCGATCCATCACAGAATCCAGCGCTAAAGGATGCGGCTATGCCATGGAATGACGGACTAAAGGGTCAAGCCCTCACCATTGCGGCCTCGCCAAACTCGCCACTATGCGTTGTTGCAGGACCGGGGACGGGTAAGACCTTTGCGTTAATGCGACGAATCACGCGCCTTCTGGAGGTAGATAAGGCCAACCCGCGGCGGATTCTGGCATGTACGTTCACGCGCACTGCGGCCGAGGACATTACGCGTGCCATTGCGGAACTCGGTGTGGATAGGGCCGACGAAATCCAGACGCACACTGTCCATGGCTTCTGCTTTTCAATGCTCTCGTCGCAAGATGTGCTGGAGGCAACTGGGCGTGTGCCACGTCCGCTGCTGCGTTTCGAAGAGAGGTTCCTTCTGCAGGATCTTTGCAAAACAGGCTTTGGCGGTGTTCGCGAGTGCGGAAAGAAACTTATCGCATTCTCCGCCGCTTGGGCGCGGCTGCAACATGAGCAGCCCGGTTGGCCGCAGGAACCTGCCGACCGAGCCTTCCAATCTGAATTGCTGAAATGGCTCAAGTTCCACGAAGCGATGCTCATCGGCGAACTGATACCCGAGGGCATCAAGTACCTTCGTAACAATCCGCTATCGCCGTATCGCGACAAGTTCGACCATCTGCTTGTGGATGAGTACCAGGACTTGAACCGCGCGGAGCAGCATCTGGTCGATTTGCTTGCCAATGGTAGCCTGGTGATCGTTGGCGATGAAGATCAGTCCATATACTCCTTCAAGCACGCTCACCCGGCTGGAATCGTTGAATTTCCTGGCACGCACCCAAATACGGAAGAGGTTGGCCTTGACTTATGTCGCCGGTGCCCTCAGACGGTTGTCGCGATGGCAAACGCCTTAATCGCGAACAACACAATACGTAGCAACCGTCAACTGCAGCCCTCATCGGACAATCCAATGGGCGAGATTCATGTTGTCCAATGGAAATCCATGAATGCCGAGGCGCGCGGGATTGCCACCTTCATCAAGAATCGCATCGATTCCGGAGATGTCGAACCGGGTAGCGTGCTCATTCTGGCGCCGCGCCGGGAATTCGGATATCTGGTGCGTGACGAGCTTAACGCACAGGGCGTACCCGCCCACAGTTTCTTCAGCGAGCAACTGCTTGACGGAGATCCCAAGAAGCTTAGCGAGTCTCAAGCGCAACAGGCCCTGGTTTTGTTGATGCTCTTGGCGAATCGCGATGATCGCGTCGCACTCCGCTGCTGGTGCGGCTTTGGCAGCAATACGCTGGCGGATGGCGCCTGGGCACAGCTCCGGGAACACTGCGAATCGAAAGGCGACAGTCCGTGGGATGCGCTGGAGAAACTCGCTGGCGGCACGCTGAAGCTCGCGCACACGGGGCATATCGTAGACCGATTCCGGGTGCTACAAGCACTGCTGGCGAAACTTGACAGTCTCACGGGGCAAGCATTGGTTGACGCTGTGCTTCCTGCAGCGGAAGATTGGGCGGCTCCGCTCGCGGATATCGCCGGTGGCATTGAGGAAGATGACTTCGGACCGCAAAAACTCGTAGACACTATCAGGCGCTTTGTGTCTCAACCAGAAATGCCGACGGACGTCGACTACGTGCGCGTCATGAGTCTTCATAAATCGAAAGGGTTAACCGCCGACCTCGTCGTGGTCTGCGGGTGTCTGCAAGGCCTCATACCGCACATTGATACCGATGCATCCCAACAGGAACAGCAACTCTCGGTCGAAGAACAGCGACGCCTCTTCTACGTCGCCATAACTCGGACGAGGCAAACACTTGTGCTTTCGTCAGTGACCGGATTGCCCGCCGCCACGGCATTCAAGATGAGGGCACGAACGCGCCGGACTTTTGCGGGCACCGCAAGTACGATTACGTCTCAATTCATCCATGAGCTTGGGCCGCAGTGCCCTGCAGCCGAATCAGGCAAGAAATTCTTGGCAGAGATCGGGGCGCACTCATGAAAATAACGTGGCGCGGGGACATTGCTCGCAGGATACGGGGTATTCATGGCAATCGACCTTGACATGTTTTCGGACAAGGTGAAGCGATACTGCTCCCAGTTCCAGGTATCACCGCGTGAACTGGCCGAGCAAACCGGAATTTCTGTAGAACGGTTTGAAGATATTACGAGTTCGAAAGCGACCCCGACAGGTGATGAAGTACTGATAATCGCAGACTTCTTCAAGTGCGACTACAAGTTCTTCATTTCGAATGAGCGTCTTGCCCCCTTTGAGCAGACCGAAGAACTATTTCGCTCCCATGGAGACGTTTTGACTCGCGAAGACCGATGGGGTATTCAGGAGTTCTTGTTCCTATGTGAGTGCCAAGAATTCCTTCTTCGCGCCCTTTCAGAAACGCCCCAGGTTCAGCCCTTCACGTTCGTAAAATCAGGGACATACTTTAAGGCGCATGGTCAGCAGGCTGCAGCAGCCTTGCGGCAGTTCCTGAACTATGCGCCCCATGCCGTCCCAACCAACATCTATCGAGATTTTCGGCGATTAGGCCTCCACGTGTTTCGCCGTCAGATTGGTCAAAGCACGATCTCTGGAATATACGTGCGCCATCCTGTCGCCGGACACTGTGTGCTCGTCAATTACAGCGAGGATGTTTTTCGGCAACGCTTCAGTGCCGCCCATGAAGTTGCACACGCAATCCTCGACTACGACAAAGATGTCATCGTCTCGTTCACAAGATGGGACAGGCAGGATCTATCAGAGGTTCGTGCCAATACCTTTGCTTCGCAGTTTCTTATGCCTCCTGAGTTCCTCACCAGAATTCCAGACGCCCGGCAATGGGATGACCGCAAAATCCTTGAATACGCGCGTAATCTGATGGTCAATCCAGAGGCACTTACTTATGCGCTTCGCGACGCTGGTCTAATCACAGACGCTGACGTTTCTGCATATAAAGTTCTGAGGATTCCCCAAGACGAAAAAAGCGATCCCGAACTACCTGTAGAACTTTCTGAGAAGAGTCGAGCGAGAAAGGCAGCCATGCTGCAAAAGGGGTTGTCGGATGACTACGTGGCGCTCTGCATCAAAGCGTATGAAGAAGCCGTCGTGACACGTGGTCGTCTTTCTGAGATGCTCTTGGTCGATGAAACGGGTTTGGATGGCCTATGTGATCTGTACGGAAGGAAACTAGACCATGGCCATTGACCCGTCCAGATTCCATCTCTACAACGTGGCCGATACTTGCTCTGTCTGGAACGTGCTCTCATCGTCTACGCTTTACCGAAGGTCTAAGACCGCAGGTGTCTGCTACATTTGCACGGGTTTTGTCGTTTACGAGTGCCTCTTGAAACCGAGGCGGTCTGGCAATGATTCCGACAGAATCTTGCGCGAGCGACTTAGCAATGCGCGCCGAAATGGGCAGGATTTTCAGACATATCCGCTGGACATTGAAGATCTCCAGACGGTCGAAATCCTGCAAAGACGCAAAAATCTAGGGAAGGGTGAACTCGCCTCGATCGCGTTCGCAATGAAAACGCGTCAAGCATTCATGACCGACGATCAGAAAGCTCGCAAGTTGGGGTGCCAGGTACTACAGGACTCACCGACGCAAACTACCCCTCACATGCTGAGTTGGCTTATTTACAACAATCACCTTTCCGATGGCGAGATGCCAACTGTTCTCTCCGAACATAATGAAGTAGACCGCCCATTGGCCAAGCATTTCGAAGACGCGTATCAAGAAGCGTGTAGATGTCGATTGATGGCGCATCATGGAGTTTCTAAGGAATGACCGATAAACCACGATTAATTGAGCGCGCGTTCCCGCTGAAGCAGGCGTCGCTGACGTCGGTGCATGAGAAGAACGTGCGCCATGGACACATCTCGACGCTGCATATCTGGCCGGCGCGGCGGCCGTTGGCGGCGTGCCGGGCGGCGTTGCTTGCCACGCTTCTCCCGGACCCGGGTACGCCGGAGGAGCGGCAGAATCTGTGCGAGCGCATCGGCGGCAAGGTCGTTGAGAAAACCGAGCGCAAGAAGATGCCGAATGGCAGCGTGGTCGAACGTATACGAGAGGAAGTCGAGGGCGGCGTGCTGGGTTGGCTGGGCACGGAACCCAAGTCCGGTGGGCGGAAGGCCATCGAAGTGTACCGTACGCAGGCTCAGCACCGGGAAAAGGAATTGGCCTGGTTCCGGGAACAGATCAAAAGGGCCTATGGCGGGCGTATGCCGCGCGTGTTGGACCCCTTCGCGGGGGGAGGTGCGATTCCCCTCGAGGCCATGCGTCTGGGCTGCGAGGCCGCCGCGGTAGACATCAACCCGGTCGCTTGGTTCATCCTGAAGTGTACTCTCGAGTATCCGCAGAAACTTGCCGGAAAGACTCTCCCACTGCCCGAATTTATCCTCGAAGATGAGGAGTTCATGAGTGGTTTCTACAAAGCGCATCCCCACCTTGTGGGCAGAACAAAGCGTACAAAGAAACAGGAGCAGGACTTTCAGAACGACCTCTTTCTCAAGGACAAACGGGATTCAGGACGCGTGCCCAAAGCCGACCTCGCTTGGCATGTCCGTGCATGGGGTCGCTGGGTGCTGAACGAGGCCCGCAAGGAGTTGGCACCTTTCTATCCGACCTACGCCGATTTCGAACCGCTTGATCTAAAACACCCCAAGCCCTACGAAAAGCAGTCTATGCGCCTCGTGCCGATCAAGGAAGACGGCACACCGGACATAGATGCACTGAATTCGGATTTCTCGGAAGAGTATCTAAGAGACAAGAAGAATCCCCGATGGATTGCCAAGCCTACCGTAGCTTATCTTTGGGCGCGCACAGTGAAGTGCAAGAACTGCCGGGCTACGGTGCCACTGCTCAAGACGCGCTGGCTCTGTAGGAACGACCGAAAACGCGTTCTACTCACGATGAAACCAAACGCCGAAATGACCGGAGTCGAGTTTGGCGTGCAAGCAAACGTACCCTCGCAAGGAGGAAATGCGGCACAGAAGAGGGAACACGATAAGCGGTTGGGAGCGGGCACCATGTCGCGCGCAGGCACCCAATGTCCCTGCTGCGGAACCATCATGACGATGGAAGACATTCGAATCGAGGGCAAGGCGGGGCGGTTGGGCACCATTGCGACGGCTGTCGTAACAGAAAGTCAAACCACCAAGGAATACCGATTACCGACTCAATATGAGTTGGAGTGTGCAGCCAAGACCACAGATGAACTGGAGGGCGTTTTCGCTGACATCCCATACGGTATCCCAAACGAAACAACCCCCGCAGGGGGCGGTCGTGGCGCTGCAAGAGCATTTTCAATTCAAGGCTATGGATTGATGCGATGGAGAGATCTGTTCACCTCTCGACAATTACTGGCGATGGGGACGCTAGTCAAAAAAGTACGCCAAGTCGCCACCTCAAACGATCCCTGTCTCCCGCCGGAATGGCGTGACGCCGTTGCGGCCTTCTTGGTCATCCTGTTCGACAAGACCGCCGACTATAGTTCAATGGTCTGTACGTGGCACAACTCAGGAGAAAAGATCGGCCATACCTTTGCTCGTTTTGCCCTGCCCATAACCTGGGATGCTGCGGAGCTTGCAACCATAAACGAAGTTGGCGGTTCCGTCTCTGCACAGCTCGACTGGATAGCACGATATATCGAAACCGCCTTGGAGGCGTTCAAAGCTTCACCCGATGTCTCCGTCGTGCGGCGGTCCGCGACGCAGGCAGGAGATGTTCGCCTCGATGCCGTTGTCACTGACCCGCCCTATTACGATGCAATCCCGTACTCCGATTGCATGGACTACTTCTATGTTTGGATAAAGCGACTCGTCTGCGATACGCCTTTGGAAGGGGAAGGATGGCTGAAAGCGGATGCCTCTCCGAAATGGAATCATGAAGAGAACGACGGTGAACTGATCGATGACGATAGTCGTCACGGTGGAGATGCGCGAGCGTCCAAGCAAACCTACGAAGATGGTATGGCTCGTGCGTTCATTGCTTGCGAGAAGAGTCTCCAGGATGACGGACGGCTCGTGATCGTGTTCGCCCACAAGCATCCCAATGCTTGGGAGACACTTGTTTCCGCCATCATAAAGGCAGGTTTCATTGTAGATGGGAGTTGGCCCATCCAAACCGAAATGGGGAACCGGATGCGGGGGATGAATTCCGCCGCGCTTTCCTCATCAGTGTGGCTTGTCTGCAAGAAGCGGCTTTCCGGCGGCCCCGGTTGGGATAACAAGGTTCTCGAAGAAATGCGGACCAACATCACGGAGCGCCTCCATGAATACTGGGACGCGGGAATCCGGGGACCAGACTTCGTTTGGGCGGCGACCGGTCCGGCGCTGGAGGCCTACAGCAAGCACCCTGTTGTCAAGAAGGCGAACGCTCCCAGGGAGGTCATGGCGGTTGGTGAGTTCTTGTCCATCGTCCGCCGCATGGTGGTGGACTTCGTGGTCGGCCAAGTGCTAACGGGCAAGGCAGACGATTCCGACATGGCGGCTGCGGACCGCATGGACGCGCCGACGGCCTACTACCTGCTCCATCGGCACGATTTCGGTCTCGATGAGGCACCCGCAGGCGCCTGCATCCTGTATGCTACTGCCTGCGGCTTGGCGGACCGCGACCTCGAGTCGGTCTGGGACTTGGTGTCGCATACCGGCAGCGCGGCCACAGATGAGGACGAAGAGGAGCCTGATCCCGACGCGGATTCTGAAGTTGAGGACAATGGCGATTCCGGTAGCAAGATCAAACTTAGGACCTGGGCGCAACGCAAGCGCCGTTCGATGGGTTATGAGGCGCCGACTGGCCGCCCCATTCCGTTGATCGACCGCGTTCACCGGATCATGCACCTGTGGCGCGCCGGAGATGTGCATAAGGTAGACGATTACCTGGACGATAACGGCCTGCGCCGCCAGGAACTGTTCAAGCGGCTCGTCCAGTCCCTGATAGAACTCTCGGATACCGGTAGCGAGGAACGCTCGCTTCTGGAAAGCCTGAGCAATCATATACAAGCAAAGGGCGCAATACGAGATGATGGGCAAACAGAATTACCCTCCACATCCGAGGACTGACAGGATGACAGACATTCCCAAGAAACTGAGGTTAGATAGATGAATCAGCCGAGGGATGAAAGACAGTCACAGATGATCACGCTCAATTTCTTGCCGTGCGACCCACAGGATTTCACGGTTATGGCGTACCGTCAGGCCTGCGATTCGGCCCAGGCCATCCCAGCAAGCGACGACATGCAGATCAAGAGGTATCGACTCCCTGTCACAATTGGGGAGCAAGAGTCCGAATACGAACAGTACAACGTGTCTTTCGCACCCATTGCGGGTTACGAGCAGTTTGAATGTGGGCTGTCGGCTAACAATTATCTCTCGCTTCACTATCTCTATCTATGCCTGCTCGAACGATGCCGCAATGTTCTTGACGCCTCTGAATTCGCGTTCGAAGGGCAGAGATTCAGGTCACGGATTGACTTCCCGCTCTACTGTGATGCTCTTGGAACGGACAACGTATGGCTTGAGCCTTATTACCTGCAGGCCGAGCGACGTTTTGGATTCCTGATCGGCTTTCACTTCAGTTCAAACTCGGAGACGGTGAACCGCGAGATACTGCAACGTAGTCTGAGCTTGGGTCAGGATGGCCGGGAGAACAAGGATTTCTATGCCGATCACTACTTGAAGTGCGAAGAGTTCCGGCAGAGGTACATGGGGCGCTTGTTTCCAGTGCAACTCACCAATGGCCGGACGCTCAACCTGAATTGGCCGCCCCTCGCTCTTCAGACTGCGCAATTGGAGGCGAAGACGTACGTCCTGGCAGAGGAAAGGTCATCCAAGTCACAGTTCATGGGACTCAAATCGCATGGTCCTTATGAGCGTCCGGCGGGATCTCCAGTGGTGTGCTTTATGTACCGCCCTGAAGACAAGTCGCTCGCCTATGATCTTTACTACGCCTTGAAGGGCCAGCGATTCCAGACCTTTCCCGGCATGAGCAAGATGTTCTCGCTCGACCTAGCGCGAGAAGACGTTCTGGGCATTGCCGTGGACAACTTCACATCCGAAGGCTTGGAGCCTTCCATTCGGAGTGCCCTATCCCAGGCAGCCGGAAAGCCACTGCTTCCTGTCGTTGTTTTCCCCTGGAGTCGACAGGACCATGACGCAGATTCCGAAGACAGATATTACATGGCGAAGCATTGCTTCTTGAAGCACAAGCTGCCAACGCAGTTCGTGAGCATCGCGAAGCTATCGGACAGCAATGCTTTCAAGTGGTCCGTAAGCAATATCGCTCTTGCGATGTTTGGCAAACTCGGCGGTAAGCCTTGGAAAGTGGAACCACGCCACGCCAAGTGCCTGATCATTGGAGTCGGACAATCTCACCGGCGCAATGCCGAAGGTCGGATCACCCGCTACTTCGCCTATTCCGTGCTTACTGATTCGAGCGGACTATACGAGACAATCCGGGTTCTCGCGAGAAGCGACGATCGTGATGCGTATCTACAGGAGCTTATGAATGGCATCGACGGGGTCATCAGTACACACTGCCAGGACTACGACACGTTTGTTGTCCATACTCCATTCTCGTTGAGAAAGGACGAGATGAACCAGGTTCACGCTGCCCTGGATCGGTTTCAAACCCGCGACGGCGGGTCGAAGCAGTTTGTCGTCATGAAGTTCAACGAGCACAACAAGTTCATGGGATTTGCCCTGTGGAACAATAGTCGAGTACCTTACGAGAGCACCTATGTGAGACTTGGCAGGGGCGAGTATCTTGTTTGGTTTGAAGGATTGCAGTATCACAATCCGACGGTCAAGCGGCGGATTGCGAAACCAATGCATATCGAGTTTACGTACCCTGTCGGCGGATTGAACCGGGAGGAGGAGGCCGGATTCTTGCAGGACGCGGTCAATCTTTCTGGTGCCAACTGGCGCGGATTCAACGCGAAGTCACTTCCCGTTTCTGTCTATTACGCTAAGTTGATCTCCGACTATATCGGACACTTTGACCAACTGGGGTTCGCTGAGCTTGATGTGGAGGATTTGCCCCCATGGTTTCTCTGATGCCTGGAGAACGCTTATGAGTATGGTCTTCAAGAAGGACGAAATTGTCATCCTGCTCGGCGCGGGCGCAAGTGTTGACGCGGGCATCCCTCATTCGTGCGGGATGGTGAATAAACTCGAGCAATTGCTTGGTGAAGGCAAGGAATGGGCGGACTTCACCAACCTCTACAACTATGTAAAGAGTGCGATCATATTCGCCGATGGAATCAAGGGGCGATCTGGCGGTGGATTCAACATCGAGCGCCTGGTCGCCACACTTGACGACCTCCGAAAAGGCGATGAGCACCCACTTTACCCATTCATCGGATCGTGGGCGCCGAAGCTGCCAGAAGTGGCTGGGAACGGCTTAGAAAAGCTGGGGACCTTCCGAAAACTTATCGTTCAAAGGCTGCGAGATGAATGGGTCCAACTCGACTATAATGAAAAGGCCTCGTACTACGGAAAACTCTGTGAGTTCCAACGAGAATACGAGCACCCGCTACGCATTTTCACGCTCAATTACGACCTCTGCGTAGAGAAGGCTTGCACAGACGTAACGGTCGAGCGGGGGTTCAGCGAGGAGAAGACTTGGGACTGGCGGGTGTTCGATCCGTCGCCGGATCAGACCGCGGACATCTATCTCTACAAGATGCACGGTTCTATTGACTGGGAACGTGACGACTCCGGCAAGGTTACCTTTCGAGACAGCGTGTCGCGGATCAATGTCGACAACCTTGAGATAATCTTCGGCACGACCTACAAGCTTCAGTATGTTGACCCCTTCCTGTTCTTTGCATACGAGCTACGTCGGTGGACCCTCAGCACCGCCCGACTGATCATTACTGTAGGTTATGGCTTTGCCGATGAGCACGTAAACGGGATACTTGGGCAAGCACTGAAGGGAGACCGCCAAAGGCGCTTGCTAGCTGTAATCGGTCATCACGCGAAAGCCGATGAAGAATTGGAGAAGATCGGAAATCTGCTTTCGCTTGGTTGCGAAGAGCAGGTCAAGTGCTTGTGTATGTCTGCGAAAGAGTTCTTCAATTCACGTCTTTCAATTGGGGAACTGATGAAAGAATTTCCGAATGCCGAACCACCGTTCGACGAGGTTTCTCCGACGAGCGAAGAGGAAAAGGAATAGAAAATGGCGAAGACTCCCTGGAAGAGCTGGCATGAGGTTGTGACACTGCGCGACGACCTCAAATCGGGCGAACTCCCGCTGCACATGTTCGCCGCCGACCTCTATGAAGTCCTGATGCAGAGTGGGAAGCGCCCGGTCTATGAGGACCCGGAGCAGTTCTTTGCGTTGACCTTCCCCACATACAATCTGCGCCAACTTGTGCGCGATGTGGCGCTCCGCGTGGCCGGGAAGAACGACAAGGCCGTGCGCCAGTTGGAACTCACCTACGGCGGCGGGAAAACGCATACGCTGATTACCTTGCGACACCTCGTTAGCGACCCCGCCACACTGCCCGATCTTCCCGCTGTAGCGGAGTTCCGCCAGGCCATCGGTCAGGAACCGCCGAAAGCCTGCGTGGTCGGAATGTGCTTCGACAAGTTGGACCCCGAGACGGGAATGGATGTCCGAAGCTTTTCAGGCGAAATTCGCCGTTTGCACAAGCCGTGGAGCGTCTTGGCCTATCAGATTGCGGGTGATGACGGTCTCAAACTGATGCACGCGGACGGCAAAGCGGAAGAGCGGAAATCTCCGCCCGCTGAGAATGTCCTCATCGATCTGCTGGAGATTCCGGTCAAGCAAGGTCTCGGCGTATTGGTCCTCATAGACGAGGTACTGATGTACGTGCGCTCGATGGTGGACCTTGATCGCGGTTGGAAGGACCGCATGGTCAACTTCTTCCAGTACCTTACCCAGGCCGCGACGAAAGTGGACCGTTGCTGCGTCGTCGCCTCACTGCTGGCAAGTGATCCCACGAAGAGCGACTCCTCCGGACGCCAACTTCAGAGTGAACTCTATGACATCTTCCAGCGTCAGCGCGAGGAGGCCGTAGAGCCGGTCGTGAAGGAAGACGTGGCGGAAGTGCTGCGGCGCCGTTTCTTCACACCGCAGTCCATCAAGGACCGCGACGCTTTCCGCCCTCACGTCCAAGCGGCGTTAAAGGGTATTTGCGACCTTGATGAACAGACCCGAAAACAGGGGGCGGATGCCGAAGAACGTTTCCTTCGCAGCTATCCGTTCCATCCTGACCTGACCGAGGTGTTCTATACGAAATGGACCCAATTGGACGGCTTTCAACGCACGCGCGGCGTGCTACGCACCTTCGCACTGGCGCTTCGGGAGGCGGTGCAATGGGACACCGGCCCATTGGTCGGACCCGCAGTCTTCCTGCCTCGCCCCGGTAAGGAAGGTTTGTCCGAGGCGATGCGCGAACTGGTCACGGTCGCGGACACGGAAGAACACGAGGGCAAGCGACAGGCCTGGACCGGCATTCTTGAAGGCGAACTGGTGCGCGCGCGTGATATCCAGCGCGATTCAGTGGGGCTACGTTTCCGTGAAGTCGAACAGGCCATCATCGCGACGTTCCTTCACTCGCAGCCGATTGGCCAGAACGCGCGGACGCGGGACCTGACGGTTCTGATTGCCGCTGCTCGGTCGGACAGGATAGAACTTGAGAAGGGGCTGCTGCGGTGGGCGCAGGTGAGCTTCTGGCTGGATGATCAATACACGGCAGCGGACGAAGACCAGTTGCCAGGCACTTGGCGTTTGGGCAACCGGCCAAACCTCACCCAGATGCATGCCGTCGCGGCGAGCCGCGTCTCTGATGACGTAGTTCGTGCGCGCCTGCTGGACGAGATCGGGAAGGTCAAGAGTCTCTCCGCGGGCGCCAACGCCGTTGGCGTGCGCGTGCATACGTTGCCGACGCGGCCTCGCGACATCGAAGACGACGGACTCTTTCACTACGCCATTCTGGGACCGAATTGTGCGAGTGACTCCGGGAAACCCAGTGCCGAAGCCAAGCGGTATCTCGATGAAACGACCGGGGCGGAGAAGCCGCGTGTCTACAGGAACTCCCTGATTATGCTGGCGCCATCGCGAGATGGCCTTGAGGTCGCCCTTGCGAGTGTCCGTGACTACCTGGCGTGGGAGCAAGTCGCCGCGGACCTCAAGGACCAGCAGAAGGACGGCAACGTAGATGTTGCCCGCATGCAAACCCTCACCATTAACCTTGACAAGTCGAAGGGCCGCATTCCCGACACGATTCGGCAAGCCTACTGTATCGTCGTGACCGTATCGGACAAGAACGACGCCCAGGCGTTCAAGATCAATGTGATTGACGAGTCCCACTTCACCATCATCAAGAACGACCCGCGTTCCCGTGTGCAGGATTCGTCCATCTCCGCGGAGGCACTGCTGCCAGGAGGACCGTATGACCTGTGGCGCGCAAACGAGACGAGCCGGCGAGTCAAGGACTTGTCCGGTGCCTTTGCGCAGTTGCCGCACTTGCCGAAGATGCTCAAGGCGCAGGCCATCATCGACACGCTGGTGGAGGGATGCGAATCAGGGGCGTTCGTGCTGCGTTTGACGCGGCCCGATGGGTCGGCACGCACGTGGTGGTATTCGCGCCCTGACGAAGCCGCAACCAACGACCCTGCGCTCGAACTCGTTCTGGCTGAGGCGGCAGAGCTGCAGGAAATCGTTCCCAGGCTGCTCGAACCTGACCGACTGCCGGACCTCTGGAAGGGTGACGCTATCGCGGTCCAGGACGTGTTTGTGTACTTCGGCGGCAGCAATGTTGTCCAAATCCAGCGCGACGGCTACATGGAGCCACAAGCGATACCCAAGGCGTCAGAAGAAGTGGTCAGGACCTCGATAGCAAGGGCCGTGGAGTCCGGCCTGCTGTGGCTTACGAATGGCCCGGCGAGCATTCTGGCCGAGCCGATTCCTGCGGGCATTCTCACCCCGCAGGCCAAAATACAGAAGGCGCCGGACCTGATAGCGGCGGCGGAGATTCTGCCCGAGAATCTGCCACAAGCTTGGGCCGACGACGCGGCTACGGGCCTTTCCATAGCAACCGCCCTCTCCCAGAAGTTCGGGCAGACACTGCCATGGAAAACGGTGAGCGACGTGATATCGGCGTCCCTTAACGCTCGGTTCACGCAACTCGACCCCATGTCGGGGTCATGGCCGTGCGAATTCCCGTCCGCCCAAACGGTAAGACTCAGAGTATCCACGGGGGCGGGCGCGGGCGGAGGGCCGGGATCTGGTGGCGGCTTTGGTGGAGTTCCAAGCCCGAAGGTTCTCGTTGCACGAGGCGAGTTGACGCCCTCCGAAGTACAGGACCTCGGCGATGTCATCCCGCAGATACTCGAAGTGAAGAACAAGGCCAATGTGCCCCTGACAATCCGCGTCCAGATCGAGTTCGGCGACGGTCAAACCCCGCCAAACAAGGAGGTGGTCCAGGAGCTCAATCAACTGCTGAGCAACGTGAACGAAAATCTCAGACTGGGGCAGTGAGAATACCCGACTGCCCACCGAAGTCTTTTTCCTGGCCTATCGTCTGCGGCGGATGTACGCTGCGCCGCCTCCGATTGCGGACAGCACCAAGAAAGCCAAGCCGACAAGGCCTGTAGCCGGGATTCCCCAAGTCACGAAAATTCGGTCGAAGATTCAAGCGTACCAGTGTTGGCATCGCTCACTTGGACCAGATACGCACCCGCCTCTTCAGCGGACACGTTCTCCAGAGTCGGTTGCGAACAGTCGATGCCAAGCGATGTCTATTCTCAGCTGCTCTCGATGGATGCTCATGAATACGGTTGCCTCTGGGGAGCCAATTATTTCCCGCGTGATTTTCGCGGTTGATTTGTTGACGCAACGCCCCGGAGAGTGTCCCTCTCTGGGGCGTCGTCGTTTTCGGCCAATACTCACGGGCTTTCTTGCGATCTCGCCCTCATCCTCTCCCGATCTCTACTCTCCATATTAACCAGCAGGTCGGCTGTTCCCTACCGGGTTACGACCGTTGAACCAGAGTTTTCCGGCACGAAATCTCTGACTCTCTGGTTGCCAACCCCCATTTTGTTAACGCAACCGTTGCTTCCGCTCGCCCCAGACCGAATCACATCACATAAATCGTTCCGGTAGATATCATCAGACGGTCTTGCCGACA
>Ga0116192_1000199_pt1 | contig 48137 bp, 38 predicted proteins | sample AD_UKC113_MetaG_FD_89876 | JGI IMG/M metagenome (GOLD analysis project Ga0116192, IMG submission 89876) | Active sludge microbial communities of municipal wastewater-treating anaerobic digesters from Hong Kong - AD_UKC113_MetaG | ecosystem: Engineered > Bioreactor > Anaerobic > Digestate...
GGGACGCCTTGCATCCCGGCGAGCAGGGAAAGCTCATCATCGTTTCCGAAGACACCCTGCTGGGAAGAAAGCTGCGGATTCCCGTAGACATGGTGATCCTGTGCACGGCCATGGAAGCCCGCAAAGACGCTTCCGAAGTGGCCCGCGTATTTGGGATCAATCAGGGAGGAGACGGCTTTTTTCTCGAGGAGCACCCCAAGCTGGGGCCTCTTTCCACGGCCACCGACGGGATTTTTCTGGCGGGGACCTGCCAGGGCCCCAAGGACATCCCCGATGCCGTCTCCCACGCCTCGGGCGCCGCCGCCCAGGCCCTCGCCCTGGCCACCCGGGGAAAGGTGGAGATCGCCCCCACCACCTCCTGGATCGACCCGGACGTCTGCGCCGGGTGCCGGACCTGCATCCAGTTGTGCGCCTACAATGCCATCGAGTTCAATCCCCGAAAGGGGGTGTCCGTGGTCAACGAAGCCCTGTGCAAGGGGTGCGGCAGCTGTGCGGGATTTTGTCCCAGCGGCGCCGCCCGCATCAAACACTTTACCGCCAAACAGGTATTTGCCGAAATCGAGGGGCTCCTCGAAGCCATGTAACATCCATGGGAGGATCACATGGGAGAACATGAACCAAAGATCATCGCATTTGTGTGCAACTGGTGCACTTACACCGCCGCGGACCTGGCCGGCACCTCGCGCCTCATCCAGCCTCCCAACGTCCGCATGATTCGAATGATGTGCACCGGAATGGTAGACCCCAAATACATCATCAAGGCCTTGCTGGAGGGAGCGGATGCGGTTCTGGTGAGCGGCTGCCATCCCGGGGACTGCCACTATATCAACGGGAACCTCAAGGCCCGGCGGCGCATCAAGCTGCTCAAGGAAATCCTTCCTCGATTCGGACTGGACGAGCGGAGGCTGAAAATGACCTGGATCGGCGCCAGCGAAGGAATCGACTTTGCCGAGACCATTCGGGGATTGGTTGCCGAAGTGAAGGCTTTGGGTCCCAACGCATTGCGAAATCAAATGGTCCTCTGAGGGAGAAGAACATGGCCAAGACCGCCAAGATAGAGGTCAAAGAACAGAACCCCGTCACCTCCTTGCGAGGTTTTCTTCAGGAGCTTCTTGGGGGCGGGCAGGTGGATGGACTGCTGGTGGCCGCCCACCTCCCCGTAAAAGGGTCCGTCATGCCCGTCCTGGTAACGGATCCTCAGCGAATGGACGGGGTGGACCCCCTGGCCCCGGCCTTCCCCATCAACGCCGCCAAGGTCGTCTCGAGGCTCACCCGCAAACCCACGGGACAGCGGTTGGCCGTGGTGCTGAGACCTTGCGAGATCCGGGCTTTCATCGAGCTGGTGAAGCTCAAACAGGGGAGCCTCGATGAAGTGGTGCTCATCGGCATGGACTGCCTGGGTGCCTACGGCAACGTGGACTATGCCCGCCTGGCCGGGGAGAACGGCGGTCAGGAAACGACCCTGCGGTTCTATCGAGACCTGCCCTCGAACATGCGCGGGGCCCTCGAGGATTCGGAGATATCTCCCGCCTGCAAAGCCTGCGAGCACCCGGTCCCCGAAAATGCCGACCTGCAGGTAGCCTTCCTCGGGGTTCCCATGGACCGGATGCTGCTCGTCCAGGCCCGGACGGAGAAGGGCATGGAGCTTTTCCGAAAGCTTCGGCTGACGGAGTGCGAAGAACCCAAAGAAAGGCAGGCCGCGGTGGCGGAGTTGGTGGAAGGGCGTCGAGCCTATCGCGACCGCATGTTCGAGGAGACTTCCCGGGCGACGGCGGACGTGGAAAAGCTCATGGAATACCTGGGCCGTTGCGTCAACTGCTACAACTGCCGGGTGGCCTGCCCCGTCTGTTACTGCAAGGAGTGCGTCTTCGTCACCGATGTGTTCGATCACGAACCCACCCAGTACCTGCGCTGGGCCCGGCGCAAGGGGCTCCTGAAGATGCCCACCGATACCGTTTTCTACCATCTCACGAGGCTGGCTCACATGAGCACCGCCTGTATCGGGTGCGGTCAGTGTTCCAACGCGTGCCCCAACGGCGTGCCCGTGATGGAACTCTTTCGAACCATTGCGGCTCATACCCAGCGGGCCTTCGACTACGAAGCCGGTCGAAGCGCCGAAGAACCTCCGCCCCTTTCGGTGTTTCGCGAGAAGGAGTTCTCCGAAGTCACCGGGGGAAAGGATTAGGATCCAAAATATAGAAGGTCGCAGCCCATGAGGAAAAAAGTTGGCTCCGCCCTGGTGGTGGGAGCAGGCATCAGCGGAATCCGTTCGGCCCTGGATCTGGCGGAGATGGGCTACGGGGTGACCCTCATCGACCGGGCACCCCACCTGGGGGGAACCCTGAGGCAGCTCGACCTCCAGTTCCCCAACGACCATTGCGGCATGTGCCGGATGCTCCCCCTGGTGGATCGGGACGCCTCTTCTCAATACTGCCTGAGGAAGGGGTTTTTCCACGAGAACATTCAAATCCGGTTGTCCACGGAGCTCGTGGGGGTCGAGGGAGACCCGGGGAAATTCAAGGTCACCCTGCGTCGGCAGCCGACCCTGATCCGGACCGAGATGTGCGTCGGATGCGGGGAATGCACCAAGGTCTGCCCGGTGGAAGTTCCCGACGAATTCAACGCCGCCCTGGGTCGTCGCAAAGCCGTGTACCTGCCGGTGCCTCACAATATCCCCAACCGTTATGTGATTGACCCTCACGCCTGCACCCGTTGCGGGCAATGCGAGAAAGCGTGCCCCACGGGAGCCGTCGACCTGGGGCTGCAAGCCCGCCGCGGATTCCGAGTCCTGGTGGTCGACGACGAATTCGTCATTCGCGATTCCATGAAGGAATGGCTCGAAGTCGAGGGTTTCTCCACGGACACGGCCGAATCCGGGTTCGATGCCGTGGACAAACTAGCAGCCAACTCCTACCAACTCATGCTCGTGGACATCAAGATGCCGGGCATGGACGGCGTGGAAGTCCTCAAACGGGCCAAAGAGATGCAGCCCGAGCTCGAAGTGATCATGATGACGGCCTACGCCACGGTGGAAACGGCCGTGGAAGCCATGAAGGTGGGAGCCCGGGATTACCTGGTAAAGCCGTTTGATCCCGAGGCCGTGATCGCCATGGTGGTGAAACTCTTCGAGAGCACCCTGCCCAGCCCGGAGGCGCAGATGGAAGTGGGGGGCATCATCCTGGCGGCCGGGTTCTCGTCCTACGGTCCCCGGGTGGGGGCCAACATCTACCGGTACGGGGAGCTGCCCGATGTGGTGACGGGGGTCGAGTTTGAGCGCCTGGTGAGCGGCACGGGCCCCAACGGGGGAAGACTCCTGCGTCCCAGCGACGGCAGGCAAGTCGGAAAGATTGCGTGGCTCCAGTGCGTGGGTTCCCGGAACCTCCAGGAAAACGCCGACTACTGCTCCTCGGTCTGTTGCATGTTCTCCGTCAAGGAAGCCCTTTTGGCCAAGGAAAAGGCCGGGTATGACCTGGATGCCGCCATCTTTTACATGGACATGCGAACCTTTGGAAAACACTTTCATCAATATCGGGACGCGGCGGAACGGGAGGCGGGGGTTCGATTTGTGCGAAGCCGCGTCCATTCCGTGGACCGGGAAGATGACTCGGGAAACCTTCGAATCCAATACACGGAACCCGACGGCACCATGAAGGAGGAGGAATTCGACCTGGTGGTTCTGGCCACGGGTCAGAGACCTTCTTCAGGGACCGAAGAGCTGGCCGAAGTGGCGGGAATCGAGCGCAATCCCTGGGGGTTCTGCCGGGTGAACGGGGAATCCCTCAGTCGGTCTTCTCGGGAAGGAATCTTCGTGAGCGGGTCCTTTTCGGGACTCCGGGACATTTCCGAATCCGTCATCCAGGCGGGATCGGCGTCCTTGGGGGCATCTTCTCTCCTGCACTCCAAGGGAGGAAGCCTGGCCCAAGTGGCGGTCGAGGAAACCGCCTACCGGGATGTTTCCCGGGACCCCCCGCAGGTGGCCGTGGTCCTTTGCACCTGCGCGGATATTTGGGCTCAACGGGTGGATTGGACGGCGGTGCAATCCCATCTGTCCAAAGACGGAGCCGTGGCCCGGGTGTTGCCCATGGAACGGCTGTGCACCGAACAGGGATGGAATGCCCTCGAGGAGTCGCTAAAGGACCCCGGGTGGAACCGGGTCTTGATCGGGGCTTGTCAGCCCTACGTCTATGCACGCAAACTCCGAGACCTGGGAAAAACCATCGGCCTCCATCCCTCTCTCATCGAGGTGGTGGATACCTGCACTCCCGTTTTCGCCTTGGGAACGGACAGCGGCGTGGATCCGACCCCGGCCGTGCGGGACGTCCTGAACATGGGAATCGCCGGGCTCCGAACGGCGGAGCCGCCTCTCCCCTCCACGACGCCCATGAATCAAAAGGCCCTGGTGGTGGGAGGGGGAATTGCCGGGATGACTGCCGCCAGGGCCCTGGCCGATCACGGATATCCCGTGGTGCTGGTGGAACAGCAGGAGGAGCTCGGGGGAAATCTCCGGCACATCCATCGGACCTTGGAGGGACCCTCCCCCCGGCAAATCCTGGAGCAAACCGTCGCCGCGGTCGAGAACCATCCCCAAATCACCGTCCACAAAAACGCCCGGATCATCCACTCCCAAGGCCGGGTCGGCCGGTTTTTCACCACCATCGGGAAGGAAAACGGCCTGGGGGAAACCATCGATCACGGGGTCACCATCCTGGCGGTGGGAGGACTCGAAGCGCCCACAACGTCGTACGGGCACGGGCAGAGCGAGGCCGTCGTCACCCAGCATGAACTCGAGGCCGGGCTCGAGGCGGGCAAGATCCGCCCCTCGGATCTCCAGGTCGTGGTCATGATCCAGTGCGTGGATTCGCGGGAGGAGGGACGCAACTACTGCAGCCGGATCTGTTGCGCTTCCGCTCTCAAAAACGCCCTGCACCTCAAGGAACAAAACCCGGAGCTGGACTGCTACATCCTGTACCGGGACATCATGGCCTACGGGTTCCTGGAAAGTCATTACACCGAGGCGAGGCGCCGGGGCATCGTCTTCATCCAGTACCATCCTTCGGAAAAACCGTCGGTACGGGTGGAGAACCATCGACCCCATCTGAGTTTCCGGGACCCCATCCTCAATCGGGACGTGCGGATGAACCCGGACCTGTTGGTTCTCAGCACGGGAATCGTCCCCACATTCCCGCCCCAGGTAGCTCCCATTTTCGGCGTGGAGATCGACGGCGACGGGTTCTTCCGGGAAGCGGACTCCAAATGGCGTCCCCTGGACTTTCTCCAGGAGGGAATCTTTACCTGCGGGATTGCTCAATCCCCCCGGTCCATCTCCGAATCCGCCGCTTCGGCGGAAGCCGCAGCCCAACGGGCTTTGAGACTGCTCAGCAAGGAGCACGTGGCGGCCGGTACCGTGGTGGCCGAAGTCCGTCACACTCTCTGCTCTCTGTGTGAGAGATGCGTGGAGGCCTGCCCTTACGGAGCACGCTGGGTGGACGAAGAGGAGGAGAGGATCCGGGTCGACGAGATTGCCTGTCAGGGTTGCGGTTCCTGTGCCGCCGTGTGTCCCAACAGCGCGTCCGTATTGCGGGGTCATCGGGACCAGCAAGTCTTTGCCGTGCTGGATGCGCTGATGGACGAGGTCGGCTAGAAGGGAGAAAACATGAGCGGCCATACGGTTCAAACGAGCAGCGGCGCAGGAGAACCCTCTCACAAGGACCCCCTGGCTCCCATAGGGGAATGGGTCCGTGCCTGCATGCAGTGCGGCACCTGTACCGGCTCCTGCGTCAATGCCGATGCCATGGATCCGGTTCCCCGGCAACTTTGGCGCATGGTTCAGCTGGGCTTGAAGGAAGAGATCTTCCGAAGCAAGACCTTCTGGCTCTGTTCCAGCTGTTACTACTGTACCCTGCGTTGCCCTCGGGGTCTTCCCCTTACCGAAACCATGGCGGCACTCAAACGGATCGCCATCCGGGAGAACCTCCTGCCCGACAAGAAAAGCTCCCGGTTCTACCTCTCCTTTATGGAGACCGTGCGTCGATACGGGCGGGTTCGAGAAATGGAGTTGATGGCCCGGTATTTTCTATCCCTCAAGGACCCTCTGACACCCCTGAGCTTCACTCCCTTGGGGGTGAAACTTCTGACCAGGGGGAAGCTTGCTCCCCAATTCCCCTCGCTTTTTGGGACCGGAAAACTGGACGCCATTTACCGGAAGGTGCAGGAACTGGAGGCCGGCCGATGAAATACTTCTACTATCCCGGCTGCTCCCTCGAAGGTACCGCGGCGGAATACGACGTTTCCACCCGGGCCGTCCTGGGCAAGCTCGGGGTCGAACTGGTGGAGTTGGAGGATTGGACCTGTTGCGGGGCCAGTGCCGCCGAGGCCGTGAGCCGGCTGCTGTCCATGGTCCTTCCCGCAAGGAACCTGGCCCTTGCGCAGAAAGCCGAGGTGAAGGCGGATTTCTTGGTTCCCTGCAGCGCCTGTTACCTGAACCTTCGAAAGGTCGAGGAACAGGTGAGACAGGACGGAGAACTCCTGGCCCGCATCAATGAAGTGCTGGAAGAAGAAGACCTCCGGTACCGCGGAGGAATCCACTCCCGCCATCTGTTGGATGTTCTCGCCAACGACATTGGAGCCGACAGGGTCCTGGGAAGCCGGACCCTGTCGCTCGAGGGGCTTCGAGTGGTGCCGTACTACGGATGCCAGGCCCTTCGCCCGTACCAGACCTACGACGATCCCGAGTTCCCCAAATCCATGGAGCCCCTCATCGAGGCCCTGGGGGCCGAGGTGGTTCCCTGGAACCTGGGGGCCAAGTGCTGCGGGGCGGGTCTCATGACCACCAAGAAGGAAGCGGCCCAGGAAGCGGTGGCGCAAATCCTTGCCGGGGCGCGGGGAGGGGATTGCATCGTGACCATCTGCCCCATGTGCCAGATGAACCTGGAGGGTTTCCAGAAAAAGATATCCAAGATTTTCGGGGAAGATCTCCGAATTTCGGTCCTGTACCTTCCCCAGCTCATCGGACTGGCCCTGGGACTGTCCGACCGCGAGCTCAAGCTGGATAAGAACCTGGCCCTCCACTCCGAATTGTGGGACAGGCTTCGTTCCCTCAAGCGGGGGTCTCCTTAGAACCACGGGGCGAAAGCTTCCTTGTCCCGTGGTTCCGTTCGCCCTTCCCCCTCGGGCGGGAGGCTCCTCCGGGGAACGAACGGCTCCCCGCCGTCCCTCGCGGCACACGGGCACCATGCTAAGCACCCGGCCTCGCATGAGAGGCCGGGAGGCCGTCAGTTTCCTCCATGCCCGCGGTCTTCATGGGGAAGCGGCGACCCCCCGGAATCCTCTCACGGCCGATCTTCCCCGCGCACTTCAGGGTAGTCGGGAAGGAATCTGCGGCTCCCAGGGAGCCGAGGTAGGATCCCTAGTCCGGGATGATCGCGGAATCCACCTCGGCGGTGAACCCTTCCGCTTGCCGCGAGGGTGCCGCCCGGGCCGCTTGCTGCGAGTACCCGGGTTTCTTCGCGGCAGTCTGAAGGGGTACGGTTGTGCAGGCTCCCAAAGCCGGTACCGCAAGACCCAGCATCAGACACAAGAGGTATGTTCCCAAGTTCTTCTTGATGATGATCCTCCTTCCTCGCACGCAAGTGCTTTCTCGTCGGCAGGATCGAGGTCCTTTCCGGTTCCCGAAGACGGGGAGCTGCTACAGGCCCAGGAGCCGAGAGAGGACCTCCGACACCTCGCCCCTCACACGGCCATGACTCGGATGCCGCGCGCCTCCAACCACATCAGGGTGCCTCGATCCAGCCCTCCACAGACGAGAATGTCCACCCCCAGGAGGAGGAGCTTCTTTCTCCTTTCCAGGAGTGAGACGAAGGACAGGTCCAGCTTCGCCCGCACACAGATCTGCTGATCCCGGACTTGAACGATCAGCAGTTCGGGCGCCGTAGAGAAATTGGGAGACGCTCGCCTCATGAATAGTGGAATCGCGATGGTCATTTGCCGTCCCTGTGTCGGACACAAGGGTTCTACGGCAAGGCACATGGCCGGCTCCTCGAACCTTTTTGATCCCTGGAAATAGAGGGAAAACGGACTGTTATCCGGAAGAGGCAAGACAGGAAGCGCGAGGGTTGTTGCAGAGTTGAAACTGTTTCACAGAGACTGTTTCACGGGCAAAACGCCGGAAAGCATTCTCTTATGCGTCTTGAGCCGGTATTTTCGGATTTTCCGCCAACGGGTGGAGCGGCTTATTCCCCGGTTCCAGGGCGGCGGAGATTCTGCAGCCCTTGTGCTTTGTGGGCAAGTCCGGAATCGTCTTTTCTTCCGAACATTCCAACAGGGTTTTCGTCAGGGTGAAGGGAGGAGCACATCGGGCTTTGGCCGGGAATTCCACGGGGAGATGCCTTAACTCAATCATGGGAGCCTTGCACAAAACACAGGCATGTTCGAGGACGTTTTCCAGTTCCCTTACGTTTCCGGGAAAGTCGTAATTGAGGAACAGGGCCATGACTTCCCCCGAGACGCCGGAGATCCTCCTGCGGCGGAGGGAGTTCAGTTTCGAGAGCAGGAAATCGGTGAGAAGCGGGATGTCCTCTTTTCGATCACGAAGAGGGGGCAGCCGGATCCGAATGATGTTGAACCGATAGAACAGGTCTTCTCGAAAGGCGCCCCTTTGGACCAGGCTTTCGATGCATTGGTTGCCGGCGGCGACGATCCGGACATCGGCCTTGACGGGGACCGCCCCCCCGAGGGGAACGAATTGCCTCTCTTCGAGGAGCCGAATTCAAGACGGCGCAGGGGCACGGGAGTCACAATTGAGCCCTCCTCCGCTTCTTCCCGGACTCCTCGGCAAGGGAAGATCGGGAGCGGCACCTCGTTCTCGTCCTCACTCCCGATCATCGAGGAATTGGATGTTGGGGCCGGACATCCGGTCGGGGCTCCCTCAGGTCAAAAGGAACTCGTGGACCAGGTCTTCCCATTTCATCTGGGGAAGATTTCCGAAAACGTCGTCCACGATTTCCCCACCCGTGGCGGCCAGGGGGAACCCTTGGGAGGCCATGACCATGTGTTCCAGCTTTTCCCTTTCGGCCTTCACCCAGGCTGCCGCCTCCCGTTCGAAAAGAAGGTTCTTGAGGTTGCTTTTAAGTCCTTGGGGTTCCACGACGATCAGCCAGCCGGCCCCGTAGGGATCCGTCTTGACCTGATGAGGGTCCCCGACGGCTTTGTGGTTCGTGGCCACCACGAGCCCGTCGATGGGGGAAAGCACCTCGGCGGACTCTCGATCCCTCCGGATGGACCACCCCACCTCCGTCTGTTCCAAACGCGAGCCCAGCTTGGGAAGACGGATTTCCGTAGGGCGTCCCAACAACCGCAGGGCGAAATCGTCCATCCCCAGGCGAACAAAGCCGCCGTGCTCGACTCTTGCCCACCCGTGACCCCGGTGATAATAGTAATTGTGGGCCACGGTAAAACCCGCAATCTTGCTGGTGTGGATCGTCCCCATCGCCTCCGCCAGGTCCGCCTCATCCAGGTATTGGTCGTATTCACAGACGTTGCATCGGTAGCCGTTGGAGCAGAAGTGGTACTGCACTCTGCCCGTCAGCATATGGCGACATTCCTTTTCTTTGTACGGCTTGGTTCTCATGGCTCGCCTCCAACTGGAGACCGCCCCCGGCTTTCGCACCTTCGTCCGGCTCATGGCCTTGTCGAAAGGACAATGGAGACAGTCAAAGGCCTGGTCGCATAGTTTGTAGTTGACCACTCCGGCTTTCATCCACACGCATTGTCGATCCTCCGTGGAGAAAACCCGGATCCTTTTATCGCCTTTGAGCCCGTTGACGTTTTTCATGGCGGATCATCCTCCTTTGTTGGATGGTTGAGGTCTTGCAAAGGGAAGGTAACCAAGATTCATGCCGGCACGACATTCATCAGCCGGAAGACTGGAAGAAGGGTTCTGCCCAATGCCGTGAGGGGATGGAAGGTCGAGACGGGGATGGGCGCAACAAGGGAAGAAGGAACGGAAAGAATCGGACGACTCCGTCAACGAACCGGAGCGAACCCGGGGTCTCGAGGGAGCAGTGCCCGGGTGGATCTCGCCGGAGGAGGGACTCGAAGGCAGGTCTTTCAAAGGGCCTCGGGTCTCGGGGACCCGTTCGATCCTCCCCCGGCAACGATTTAACCCCAGTGTAAGGATTTTTTCCGCCCTGTTCGGAAATTATGCACCTCTTATGAGGGGGGTAGGGGAAGTGAAAGCCAACAAGGTGATGAACATCGCGGTAATCGGGGGAGGAAAGAGGTGTGCCGCTTTCCTCGAGATGCTCGATGCCATGCGCTTTCCTCACCTCGAGGCCCGAATCGTGGCGGTGGCGGACCCCAATGAAGACGCCGTGGGCATGCGCATCGCCCGGGAAAGAGGGACTTTCACCACCCGGGACTACAATGACTTTTTCAAAATCAAGGACCTGGACCTCGTCATCGAGCTCACGGGAAACGAAACGCTGCTCCTGGATTTTCTGCGGCACAAACCCAAGAACACCCGGGTCCTGGAAGCCACCATCTCGCGGCTTTTCAGCGACATGATTCGCTTCCAGGAGCAATACCTCCTGGAAAAGCGCCAGCTCGAGCTGATCCAGGGCATCGTGGACAGCATCTTTTCAAGCATCCAGGATCGGGTACTCATCCTCCAGCCGGACTTCAAAATCCTGGATGCCAACGAAGCCGTCCTCCAGTCCTTGGGGGCGACCAGGCAGGACATCGTGGGCAAGCGCTGCTACGAGATAAGCCACTGGACGGTTTCGCGGTGCGACGAGAAGGGGCATCACTGCCCCTTGAAGGAGAGCCTCGAGACGGGACGGACCGCTCACGCCATTCACGAACATTTTGACCGAAACAACGAAACCCGTACCTGTGAGGTCACCATCGTCCCCCTCAAGAACAAACAGGGTAAGATCGAGCTCTTTCTCGAGATCATGAGGGACATTACCGATGAACTGGTCAAGCGGGTGGAGCAGAAGACGCGGATCCTCACCATGAACCTTGCTCGGTTGATCCACGAGGACAAGATGATCGCCCTGGGAAAGCTGGTAGCCAGCGCAGTCCATGAAATCAACAATCCCCTCACGGGGATTCATGCCCTCGCCCGCCTGGTGTCCCAGGGTCTCCGGGCCGGTCCCCCCAGCCCGGAGGACCTGAAACAATACCAATACTACCTGGATCTCATCGATACCGAGTCGGCTCGATGCAGCACCATTGTGGGAAACCTGCTCTCTTTTGCCCGGCAAAAGAAGATGGAGCAGGGGTATTTCCAGCTCAACGATGTGGTCCGGAGGGTGGCGGCTCTTTTCAGCCACCGGATGCAGCTCCAGGGTGCCCGGCTGGAATTGGCCCTGACCGAAGGGTTGCCCCGTATGTACGGAGATTCCGGCCAGATTCAGCAGTGCCTGATCAACCTCCTGTTCAACGCCTTGGAAGCAATGCCCGAGGGCGGAACGGTTACGGTGAGGACCTGTTGGGAAGCGTCCTCCAACCTGATCCGGCTCGAAATCGAGGACACGGGAGCCGGGATTCCCCAGGGCATGATTTCCCATATTTTTGAGCCCTTTTTCTCCACCAAGAGCCAGGACAAGGGGGTTGGCCTGGGGCTGTCGGTGGTCTACGGAATCATTAAGGAACACCAGGGATCCATCTATGTGAAGAGCGAGGAAGGCAAGGGCTCGACCTTCATCATCCGTTTCTTTGCCCTTGAAGACCCGGAGGGGGGCGGTCAATAGGCTTCCGCCCCGGAACAGGAAACCACAGGGAGATGCAGGATGACAGGCCGCATCAAGATTCTGGTAGTGGACGACGAACTGATCGTGCGCGAGTCTCTCGTGGGCTGGCTGAAGAAATCCGGCCATGAGGTGTCCGGGGCCGAGGGCGGGCGCAGGGCCTTGGAGATGCTCGGGGAACGGGAGTTCGATCTGATCTTCCTGGACATCAAGATGCCCGACATGGACGGACTCGAGGTGCTCCACGAGATCAAGGCCAACTATCCCGAAAGCATGGTGGTCATGATTACCGCCTACGGATCGGTGCAAACGGCGGTGGAGGCCATGAAAAGCGGCGCCAACGACTATCTCATGAAGCCCTTCGAACCCGAAAACCTGGCCCTCCTCGTGGAAAAGCTCCTTCAGCAGAAGAAGATCCTCGACGAAAACCTCCTCCTGCGCGAGCATGTGGCCACCCGAGTTCGCTGCGAGGACCTGGTGGGGGTCTCCCCCTGCATGCAGCAACTCTTCGACTTGATCGAGGAAGTGGCCGCGGTGGATTCTCCCGTTGTCCTGCGCGGAGAAACGGGAACGGGCAAGGAACTGGTGGCAAGGGCGATCCATTCCAGGAGCGGACGGTCCTACAGCCCGTTCATTCCCATCAATTGCGGCGCATTCCCGGAAACCCTCCTGGAAAGCGAGTTGTTCGGTCACGAAAGCGGTGCCTTCACCGGGGCTGTTCGAGCCAGGAAGGGGCGCCTGGAAATGGCCCACGGGGGGACGCTCTTCCTGGACGAGATCGGGGAAATCCCGTTGAAGATGCAGGTGGACCTTTTGAGGGTCCTCGAAGAGAAGACCTTCCACCGGGTGGGAGGAACCAAGGAAATCTCCGTGGATTTCCGACTCATCTGCGCCACCCATCGGGACTTGCCCAAGGAGATCGAACGCGGGGTGTTCCGACGGGACTTCTATTATCGCCTCAACGTCATCGAGATCGAAGTCCCACCCCTGCGGCTTCGAAAGGAAGACATTCCCGTTCTCGCCCAGCATTTCCTGGAAAGGTCCCGGAGGGAAACCAACAAGCCCATCATGGGAATCCAATCCCCGGCAATGGAGCTGCTCGCCCGCTATGAGTGGCCCGGCAATGTCCGGGAGCTTCAAAACGCCGTGGAGCGGGCGGTGGTTCTTGCCAAAGGCCGCCATCTCACCCGGGATGATTTTGCCTTCCTCCTGCGAACCGGGGGCCGGACGGTTCCCCAATCCTTGAAGGAAAACGAAAAGCAACACATCGACCACATTCTGAAGCAGTGCGGTTGGAACATCTCCAAGGCCGCCGGGGTTCTCGAGGTGAGCAGGATCACCCTGCACAACAAGATCAAGAAATACGGGCTGACGCCCCCCGTCCCATGACCCCCAAATCCCGGGGAGACCCGAACCCGGAAAGGATGTATGAAAAAAGGCATTCCCCGAACCCTCCCTCCCCTGGGCCTCATCGAGATGGGCCGATTGGGAGAAGTCGCCGTACGGGTGGTAGCCGCCAACCTGCAGGGTGTCTTGGGAATCCCCGTGGATCTCCTGCAACCCATGGACATTCCAACGGAGTCGTTTCAAGAGCACAGAAAGCAGCACGACGCGGGATTGATCCTCAAACACCTTGCAAGCAGATCCTTTCCAAATCACCTGGGGGTCCTGGCCCTCACCACTGTGGACTTGTGCAGCCCCATCCTTACCTACGTGTATGGGGAAGCAGAGGTGGGGGGAACCACCGCCGTTGTTTCCAGCCATCGCCTGCGCAGCAATGAAGACGGCAGCATCGTGTCCCTGGGCCGGTACTACGAACGACTGGCCAAGGTGTCTCTCCACGAAGTGGCCCACATCCTCTCCATGTTTCACTGCGAAAAAGACGACTGCCTCATGCACTATTGTTCCAAGACCCACCACCTGGACCGATTGGGGATCGCCTTCTGCCGACGATGTGAGTACGTCCTGAAAAAGAACCTGGCTCTGCGCTGCTCCTGACCCCGATCGAGGGATCCTGCGGGGGAAGCTCTCTCACGCACCGAACCCCGGCGGGGAGTCGCGGCAACCTCGAATTCTTCGGGCAGGTCCGACCGTAAGGAATGACGAAGGGCAAAGGACCCGGCGGAAATCGGACCGGGAAGGGACTCGAAGATCCGCGGTCTCGGGTCTTGATCCCCCATCGCTCCCTTTGCTTTGGGTCAAGGAGGTGTGAGAGATGGAAGATGTGGGCCCTCGATCCGGAAAAAGCCGTGTTCGGCGAGCGGTTACGGCGGATCTGGATTCGATTCTGGACATCGAGGAGGGGAGCTTTCCCAGTCCCTGGAACCGGGATTACTTCCAGGCGGCGTTGAAGGACCTTTTCCTGGTCTTCGAGGCCGAGAGCGTTCAGGGGTTTCTTGTCGCGTGCGCATACCAGGCCGCGAAAAAAGCTCTCATCCTGAAAGTTGCCGTGCATCCCGAACATCGCGGCAAAGGCATTGCCTCGGAGTTGCTCCGCACGGCCGTGGAATTGCTCAAGACCGAAAACCTGGAAGAAGTGGAGCTGGACGTGGACGTGTTCAAGAGCGGTGCGATGAGGCTCTACGAACGATTCGGGTTCCGGGTGGTGACTTGTGTTTCCACGGACCCGGAAGAGAACGACGCCTTTTGTGTCATGAAGCGGAGACTCTAGGAGAACTTCAGGGCGTCTTCTCCCGGGTCGCCCGGCGGTGCGGTGGGAAAATCCGACCTTAGAGCGACAACCCGGGATGCTTCAGTCGTCGGATGCGCTCGATGAACCGTGCGCCTGCTTTCCCTTGATGCCCTCGTTCCCGTCGTGGATATGAAGATCCCGCTGAGGGAACGGAATCTGGATGCCCTCTTCCCGGAAGCAGTCGTAGATCGCCTGGTTGATCTCATGGGTGGCCGGGATGCGGTCCCCGGGAGATCGAACGAAAACCCATACGTTGAAATCCAGGGAGCTTTCTCCGAAAGCCTGGAAAAAAACCTGGGGTCCAGGTTCGTCCATGACCCGGGGATTGCCTTTGCAGATCTCCGTCAAGAGCCGAGTGACCCGCTTGACGTCCGAGTCGTAGGATACCCCCACCTTGAGCTGAAGGCGGTTGGGTCCCCGCCCTTCATGGGTCCAGTTGAGCACCCTCTGGGATGTGAGCTGGGAGTTGGGAATGATCAGCGTGCAGCGGTCCGCCGTTTGAAAAACGGTGCTCCGCATGCGAATCTGCTTTACCTCCCCCCATTGGCCGTCGATGACCAGCACGTCCCCCACCTTGATGGGCCTCTCGAACAAGAGAACCAACCCGCTCACGAAATTGCCCACAATGTCCTGGAGACCGAGTCCCACTCCAACGCCCAGGGCCCCAAGGATTAGAGCGAGATTGGCCAGGGGAAATCCCAGGACATTCAACCCCACGAGAATGCCCAGGACCACGGTGACATAATGAACGATGGTGGTGATGGTGTATCGAATTCCCAGGTCCCACCCGGTCCGGGGAAACACCCTCGTCTGAAGAAAGCTCCGCACCAGCCGGGAAATCCACCGAGTCCCGTAAAAGACGAGAATCAGCAGTCCCGCGTTAAGGGGCGTCACCTTGACGGGCCCGACATCGATCCCCCAGGTCAGGCCTTTGAGGACCTGGACGACCGTTCCGGGAGTGATCCCCCAGGCCACCAGCACCCCGACCAGGGCCGTTACCCAGGTAAGGCCGGAGATCGTCTTCCCCGACCATTCGTGGAGCCGCGTCAACCATTCTCCGCCATCGGGATAGCGGCGGGCCAGGTAACCGTCCCTGGGGTGCCACAGGTATCGCGCCGATTCGTCCAGCCCCACCCGCAGGAGCATCACCAGGAGAACTCCCCCCAGGGAGATGAGGGTGGAATGGACCAGGTAGACGGAAAGCCCGTGGAAGGAAAGCAAATCCGACAGGATGGCGGCCACCAGGAGAAAGAGGACCAGTCCCCACACGCTTCGGGCGGACCGACTCCACGGTTCTCCCTTTTCCCCGTACAAATCCGAGAGGAGCCTCTGGAGATGGGGACTTCGAAAGATCCACAGGGGCAGGGCCAACAACCCTGCTTCGAATAGGTACCGCAGGAAATGTCGGGTCGGCTCGGGAAAATCGAGGACTTGGGCCGTGAAGAGGGCCAGGGACCCCAGGAGGCCGTAGGCTGCCAGGAGCTTGAATCCCCGGGAGTAGTGCCGGCCAATGCCGGGTCCCAGGGCCAGGATTCCCTCCTCCCGGCCCCCAGCGAACAGGGCATGAAAGAAGCGGAACAAGAGCCGCAGGGCCACGAAACTGCCCACTGTCGCCAAGGCCAGTCGCGCCGGAGCCGAGGGCAGAAGCTGAAGGCCCCACAGGCCAAGGCCCAAAAGCAAGGTGAGACCAACCAGGAAAAGATAGCGGACGGCGATCTGGACCATTCGTAAGAAGATTCGCAGAAACACATCCCCGGTTGCTGCTTCCCGCGACACCAGCCACGGCAGCGCCACGGACCGGATCTTCCCGGCTCCCCACCGGAGCAGCAGGGCGGAAATACAGAGCCCCAGCAGCAGCGGGAACTTGCTTTGGACAAAACCGAAAAGGGCTCCCGAGAGGATCAGAGTGCTCAGCCACTGCCAACCTCGATGGGTCATGGTTTCCAGGGATTGCCAAATCCCTCCCACCTGCTCCTTGGCCGTAAGGACGGATTCGCTCTTGAGAAACTCCGCCTTTCGAACCTCTTCCCGGGCTCGAAGCTCGGCCAGGGCCTCCTCCAGCATCTGCACCTCACGTCCCAGGGTTTGCAGGCGCTTGGCGGCATACTCGATCAGTCGGTTCGAGGCATGCTGCACCGCCTTCAAGGTACGCAGGTAAGCCGAGAAGGATTCCTCGACCTCCCGGGACCACCCGACCGGATCCAGGGTGCTCCGAAGGCTTTCCATCTGCTTTTCCAGGACGTTCCGGGACTCCTGAAGGGCGGCCTGCTCCTGCTTCATGGACTCCACGGCCCGGGCCGTTTCGGACTGGATCTTGAGGACCTGGGATCTCCGGGCCGAGAGGGACTGAATCTGTTCCTGAATCTGGGCCAGGGACATTTCCCGGATGAAGAGGGTTGTCTTCAAGGAAGCCAAGGCGACCGTCACCGACTGCAAATCCCTCTTGGCTTCCAGGTAAGCTTCCTTGGCCTGGGTAGTGCGGGCCCGCACCGCCGAGAGTTCTCTTTTTCGGGCCGTCCTCCCCTCCTCGAGGACCTGGGGAAGGGCCTGGGGGGAAACGACGGGAGCTTCCGTCCTCTCCCCGGAACCGGGAACGGGTGTCTGGCCGTAGATTTCCGGGGGAAAAAGAAAGCTTCCTGCCATCACCCCCAGCACCGGCAGAGCCCGAAGGAAATGGGTCCAAACCATGATGTCCTCTACTTCCTTCTTCCTTTGCGGAGCTCCAGCCAGTCTTCCATCTCCCGCACCGTTTTCATCAGGTGATATCGCCCGTCGGCGAACACCCCGTAATCTCCGCCTCCCCCCATGGCCGTTGAAAACCGCACGGAATTGGCGTAGAAGAGCCATCCGTTGCTCCACACCCTCTCGATGTATTCGTCGAAGGGATTTCCCTTCTTTTCAAGGCCGAGGGCCAGGTCCCGCTTCCAGATTTCGCCCAGGATCTGGGTTGCGGCCAGGATGGTGCGGTTGGTGGTTTCCAGGGTATTGTCGAAACGAAGCCAGAAGCCGTCCACCCAGGATTGGTGATGACAGGCCAGGCAGGCGGCCTGCATCTGCCCGGCGGCCGCCTTCCGTTCCTGCTCGTTCCACAGGTATGGGTCGGCAAAAGACCCGTCGAAATCCGTGGGCAGGGGAAGATTGGCCTTGTTCCGTATGGGCGTAAGATTCGCCTCCCGGGGATGGGGATGGGCGTAGATGATGCCGAAGATGCGCCACGGAAGACGGTTCTTGACCTCGTGAGATCTTCGAACCACCACCTTCCCCTCGGTATTCACCAGCAGGCTCATGTGGCAGGCGGCACACGTGGGAGCGGAGAAATCCTTTCCGAGGGTCCAGGGAACCTCCTTGAAGTTCCAGGAGGACTGTTTCGTGGAAAAGATATTTCCGTGTTTGCTCCCTTCGTAGACTTTATAGGCCGGAACATCCGGGCCCACGTGGCATTCTTTGCAGGTATAGGGTTTGCGGGCCATCTCCAGGGAGAATTCATGCCTCGAGTGGCAAGCGGAGCAAGAACCCTTGCTTCCGTCCAGGTTGATTCGCCCGGATCCCTCGTTGGGCCACCCCGAAAGGATGGGAAACGTCATCTCGCCCATCTCGGTGTCCCGGGTGACGGTGCCTTTTACTTCGAGCTTCGTCCCATGACAGTATAGGCATGAGTCGGCCTTGGTCAGATCGTTGGCGGGCTCCGTGGTCAATTTGCCCTTGGTGAAAACGGGGGTGTTGTTGATGGCCTGCATGAGCATCCCGTACACGGGGTTGTCCACCAGGTTGCCATAGGCGTGGGCCATGAGGTTCCGGTCGTATTGTTGGGCTTCTTCGGTATGGCAGGTGGCACAATCCTTGGGACTCACCACCACGTGAATGTTGGCGCCGTTATGATCGAAGCTGCCTTGGTGAGCGTCGGCACGAAGGGTGTGGCACTCGGCGCATCCCACCGTCACCCCTTTTAGGGCCTCGGGGATTGCCCGACTCGTAACCTTCAGGGCCAATCCCTCCACCGCTGCGGCCTGGCCGGGAGTTGTGGCCGCATGGCGGCTCTTTTTCCAGCCTTCCACGATGCCGGGATGAAGTCCGGCGTGGCACCCCAGGCACTCCTCGGTGGCCGCGCTGTTGGGCGACTGCGCCGCACCGACCCCGGAGGCAACATAGAGACCGGAAAGAAAAAGGATCCCCAGAAACCGTGTCTTCATACTCGTTCACCTCCGATTTGGGTGGAAGTCAATGGAACACGGAAGGCATCTCTGGACGGAGACATAATGCCGATTCCCGTGGAAAATGTCCACGGAGATTCCATGAAAGGGAAGCTCAAGGGTTTGGGAAAGGCCCCCGGGAGCGAATCCGATCGGGGCTCCTCTCGTCGGATTCCTGCCGCAGCTGCAAAAGGATGATGGAACCGATCACCATGGCTCCCCCCATGACTTGGAGGGGTGCCGGGACCTCGCCCAGGAAAAAGTAGGAAACCACCGCCGCCAGGATGGGCTCGAGGGTGGCGGTGATGCCGGCCCGGGTGGATCGAATGAGGTTGATCCCCTGGGTGTAGAGCCCGTAGGGGACCACGGTTCCCAGGAGGGCGATGTAGAGAATCCAGAACCACTCGAGAGGATCGTAGTTCCCCCCGAAGGCCTGGAAGGGAGGGAGCGCCAGGTTCCAAAAGAGGGCGGCCAGGAGGAGGGCGTAAAAGAGAACCGTCCAAGGATGGTAGCGCCGCATCCCCTTTTCCGCCTGGACGGCATACCAGGCGTAGGCGATGCCGGAACCGATTCCGGAAACCAGCCCCAGCCAATTCAGGGTCAGGAACTCGAGGTTGTAGGCCCCTACGGCAAAGTAACAACCCAGGGTGGAACCCACCAGGGCCGTGATCGTCGGGCGGGTCAAACGTTCGTGCCAAAAGACCACGGCGTAAACGGCAATGATGGCAGGTGCCAGGTATTGCAGGAGAATGGCCGCCGCCACCTGGATCCTGCTAATGGTAAAAAAGTAGGTGAAGGACACCATGGCCATTCCCCCGATTCCCAAACCGACAAAATAGGGAAGGTCCCGTCCGCGGATGGGAAGCAGGTCCCGGCGAAAGACCGCCAGAAAGAGAAACAGGAACAAAGCGGCCAGGGTTACCCGCAGTTGGACCACCTGGAAGGGGGTCAACCCCTGGTGAAAGAGGTACTTGCCCGAGGAACCGGAAACGGCCCAGAAGAAGGCTGCGGCAACAACATCCAGGTATCCCCGTCGGGGGATGCCGACGAAATTGGATTTCCGGGGGTCCGGGGGTTCATGAAGGATCCGGGCCGCCTTCCCCTGGGGATTCTCCCAGCAAGCGGATCACGTTTTGGCCCAGGATGGCCTGCTTCACGTCCTCGGGAAACCCCATCCGCTGGATCTTCCTCATTTCGGAAACGGGGTCCCCAAAGGGAAAATCGGAGCCGAACATGATCCGGGAATGGCCGTAGCGTTGGACGTAATCCCCCACGATGGACGAGGGAACCAGGGAGGTGTCCGTGTGAATGTTGGGAAGCTCCCAGATCCCCGCTCTCACGAAGCCTTCATAGCCGCCGTTGAGCAGGCCGCAATGAGGAATGATGATGGACATCCCCGGCGCCAGGTCCCGGATAAATCTCAGGGTGTGACCGAATTCCTCCTCCAGGCAGACGGGAAGGTTTCTTCTTCGGATCTCCCGGATGGCGGAAGAGCACCGGGGGTCATCGTAATGGTAGACGGGCTCGTCGGGATGGCGATGCCACTTGATGCCCTTGTGTTGCTCGGAAATCTCTTCCACCGCGAAATCGTTCCAGATGAAAAAGAAGGGAAATACCTCGAACCGGGTTCCTCCGAGGCTCAAAAGGTAGGAATTGGCGCTTTGCCTGCGCCGCACCCACTGGGCGTTGTCTTCGAAATACGGATCGTAGCGGTCATAGATCTCGAAAACCGGCGGGATGAAGACCGCTCCTCGAATTTCACTCCCCCGAACGTGGTCGAGATAGTCTTCCAGGGATTGGGGCGGATAGAGGTCCTGGATGCCGCAATGGGCATGGGCGTCAATGATCCGGAAATGCATGGCTTTGCCTCCGTCTTGTATTCCATCCGAACCCGCACGACACGGTTCCAAACCTGGGCCTATCCTGCGCCTTTGATCACAAAAATTCCTCTTTGGCAAACCCTTTGACGGCATGGACGAAAAACCGGGTCATGTGGTCGGCCACCGCCTCCATGCGTGAGGACTTGGATTTTCCCGAGGCCGGATCCAGGAGGTGCTCGGGGGCGTGCTGGTAGAAAAGACACTGGCCCAGAAGGCCCAGGGCGCAGAGACGTAAGGTCTCCTCGGGCAGGTTCGGGGGTGCCAATTGCCCGAGGAGGAATCGGGCCTGTTCCAGGAGGGGCAGGATAGCCTGTTGGAAGAGCTCCGGGAAGGCGGGGGAGGGTTCCAGTAGTTCGCGCAGGAGGATCTTTCCGGACCAGGGAGTGTTCCCTTCCCGGAGGGTGCGGAAGAGAAGGGATCGAACGAAGGCGTAGAGCTGTTCTTCAGGGGTCGAACCGTCGGCGGCCCCCCCCTGGGGAGGCGGGGTTGAGGACTCCCGGGAAACGAGGTTTCGCACGGCGGCGGAGTATAAGCCGAACTTGTCCCCGAAGTGGTAATGGATGGCTGCAATGTTGACTCGGGCGCGGCGGCAGATTTCCCGAACGGTGACGGCCCGGTATCCGTGACGGGCGAAGAGTTCCCCCGCCGTTTCCAGGAGTCGGGCCGGGGTTTGGGTGCGGGCCTTTTTTTCGGACTTCATCCTCGCCTCCTGGAAAATGTCGGACACTAGTTTAAATCATGTGTTTGAACCTGTAAAGAAGGGCGGGCGAAGAAAACTCGAACCGGACGACGGTCCGTCCCATAAAAAAAGCGTAAACAAAATCCCGGAGGGTTCCGTTACTACGGATGAAAGGGGAAAGATATGAAACTCGAGTGCAAAAATCGTCCTTCCAATCCCCGACGCTTCCCCGGCGGATCTCCGGAGGCGCTTTCCCCGTCCCCAAAAAGCAGTCAGGCACAACTATTGCAAATCGATTGGTCCACGGACGGCCCGCCCCGGCGGTCCGTCCCGGAGGAATACGGAAACCGTGCCGCCGAACCACAGGGAAACCCCGGGGCTCCATCCCCCTGCGGTTTCGAAGACCCTTCACGGATCAAGGACTCCGGTCATGAAATTCCAGTGCATCCGATGCCATAGCTCCTGGGGAGAAGGAATCCCGGAAGAGGAAGGGTACTCTCACGGCCTGTGCGCTCCTTGCCTCAAAGAGGCCCTCACGCCCCTTTACCGCAAGCGACAGATCTCCGAAGGAAACTTCGACTGCTTTGGAAGGTCCCAAGGCTACTGCGACCAATCCGCCTGCAAGTACCGGGAGATCTGCCTCTGAGCCCCCTCCGGGAGTCCATAAGAGCCTCCACGGATTTCTTCCGCCAACGACGCGGCTCGATCTCACGCCTCCGAGTACGGCAAAACGGAGGCCCCCGCCCCCTGCAAGTCCCGAGATCTTTCCCCCCCGACTTTCACCCAAAGGGGTTCGGCCTTATTTTATCCCTGCAGCGGCAGCCGATTCTATCCGCAAATTCGGAATCCGCTCCGGCGGACAAGGAGGCATCATGATCTCGTTGAAACCACCCCCGCAAAGGGGAGATTCAAACGGGTGCGATGGTTGTGGGGTTGTCTCCCCTGAAGGCGGGGCTTCCCACGATTGCGCCCAAAGAAATACCGTGTTCACGACAAGAGAGCTTGAAATCTTCGCCCGAATCCGGGAATTGGGCCAACGGGCAAGAAGGCTCAAACAAGCTCTGGAGCATGCCGGGGCGGCCCGGGGTCCGGAAGGACGGACTCGAGAGGATCTTCTCGATGAATTGGAAGGCCTTCGCCGGGAACGAAAGCGGGCGGAATCGGAACGCATCGACGCCCGGGCGGAACGCATGCGGCTCCTGGGGCACGAATAGGGTTTCCATCCCCCGAGCATATTAGGAATAGTCCGTGATCTTCTTCCCTTTTCTTGCTTTTTCTCCTATCCCGGTGTAACGTTACGCCGAGTCCCTTCCCCGCGAGGGGGCTTCTCAGGACAGCAGCCGAAGGGGTGCTCTCAATTTGAGGGCTGAGATGATACCCTCGAAACCTGATCCAGATCATACTGGCGGAGGGATCGGCTGGCGCACAATGCCTCAGTCGGCCGTTTCCTAAAACGGCTTTTTTTGTTTCTGAACGGTTGGTTTCGGGAAGGATCTTGGGGTTGCGCCTCCCATCGCCCACAACAAGGAAAGACCCTATGCGAACTCAGTTGGATTATGCGAAAGCGGGAATCGTCACGGAAGAAATGAGGCAGGCGGCGGCGGTGGAGTCCGTCTCCCCCGAGGAGCTTCGGGACCTCATCGGGCAGGGGCTGGCGGTCCTTCCCAAGAATGTCGGCCATTCCTTTCCTATTCTGCGAGCCATCGGGAAGAATCTCAAGACCAAGGTCAACGCCAATTTGGGCACGAGCGGAGAATGTGCCAGCCGGGAGATGGAAAGTGCCAAGTTGAAGGCGGCCCTGGATGCTCAAACCGACTCCATCATGGACCTTTCTACTGGGGGAGACCTGGCCGGATTTCGTCACTTCTTCCTGGAGAATTCTCCCGTCATGGTGGGGGCCGTGCCCATCTATTCCGTCGCCACGGAGATGGTGGCCAAGCATGAGCCCCTGGACACCATGGACCCCGACCGCCTTCTTCGAAGCATCGAAAAACAATGTGCCGAGGGACTGGACTACATCACCGTCCATTGCGGAGTCACCCTGGCCTCGGTGAAGAAGCTGGAGACCTTCCCGCGCATCATGCCCTGCGTCAGCCGCGGGGGGTCCATCCACATGCATTGGATGAAAAAAAACGGCAAAGAAAACCCCCTGTACGAATACTATGACGACCTGTTGGAAATCGCCCACCGGCATGACGTGACCCTCAGCCTGGGGGACGGGTTTCGTCCGGGGACCATCCTGGACGCCATCGACGGGGCGCAGATCGAGGAGCTGATGGTCCTGGGGGAACTGGCCCGGCGGGCGTGGCAAAGGGGGGTCCAGGTCATGATCGAAGGGCCCGGCCATGTCCCTCTTCAGGAAATCCAGTCCCATATTCAACTGCAGAAGAGGTTGTGCCGGGGGGCGCCCTTCTACGTGCTGGGGCCGCTGCCCACGGACATCGCCGCGGGATACGATCACATCACCTCGGCCATCGGCGGGGCCCTGGCCGGAGCCGCGGGGGCGGATTTCCTCTGTTATGTGACTCCCGCCGAACACCTGGGCCTGCCGGTGGAGGAGGACGTGTATCTGGGAGTGATGGCGGCACGCATCGCCGGGCACGTGGCGGATATCGTCAAGGGAGTGCCCGGAGCCGTCGAACGGGATCGGCGCATTTCCATCGCTCGCCAGAACCTGGATTGGGAAGGGGTCATCCGGGAGTCCCTGGACCCGGAACTGGTGAAGCGGCGCCTGCAGATCACCCAGGACCGGGAAGCCTGCAGCATGTGCGGGAAGCTCTGCGCCGTGAAGATCAGCCGCCAGGTGCAAAACGTCTAGGCCCCCCACCGCCGGGCCCCGGTCCCTTTCCCCCCTCAAAGGGGCGGAGGGTCTCAAGACAAGCCCTCCCGTCGGGAGGATTCCCCGGGCCAAAAGCTCCCCCGCGGGCACCGTGACGGTTCGACCCCGGAGGGTTCGGGAGCAGGAGTCGCATTCGACACGTCAGGTTTCGAGCGGAGGGAGTTCCATGGGCAGACCGACGTATAAGGAACTCGAGCGGCGGATCCAGAAACTGGAGCAACTCGTTAACCTCAAGGTCTATCCCCAGGAGGTCCACCAGGAAGGACGGCCCCGGATTTACTTTCGCATGGGAGCCGACTGGACTTTCGATTTTTTCGACAAGGGAATCTCCGATCTCACGGGCTACGACCTGGAAGACTTTCTGGATCGACAGGTTTACTGGTTGGACCTGATCCACGAGGAAGACCGGGACCCGCTCCTGGATTCCATCCGGGTGGCCATGGAATCCGATCGGTACTGCCTGGCCGAATTCCGCATCCGGTGCAGGACGGGACAAACCCGCTGGATGCGAATGTCCGGCCCCATCTTCTGCGACGAGGACGGCAGACTGCAGCATATTCAGGGGATCCTATGCGACATCACGGCCCAGAAGAGCATGGAAGTGACCCTGGATTCCGAGCACGAAGTCTTCGTCTGGGTGGCCAACAGCCTCGAGGACGGCATCTACATCGTTTCCGACGATTATCGCATCCAGTTCATGAACAAGGCCCTGGTGGAGCTCATGGGAAACCACGTAGGCCGGATCTGCCACGAGGCCCTGTTTCACCGCCCATCCCCCTGTCCCCGGTCCCCCTCGGACTCCCTCCACCACGAAGGGTGCGGCATTCACCAGTACTACATGGGGGAGTTGGGCAGGACCTTCGAGGTGCGCAGTTTTCCCATCAAGACCCGCTACGGGACGGGCAAGCTGGGAAAGTTCAAGGACATCACCCGCACCAAGATGCTCAAGCACAAGGTCAAACACCTTGCCGTCCGTCACCAGGCAATCCTGGACGCCGCCAACCTGGCGGACATCGGCATCTTTCGACTCGAAACCCACGAGGGCATCGAGGCGAGGTTTCGCTGCGCCAACATCGCTTTTTGCCGCATCACCGGGTATGCCGCAGAGGAACTGCTCCAAATGAGCTTTCTCGACCTCATTCCCGAGGCATTTCGGGAAGAGGTGCTGGATCTCTACCGGCGCAGGCAACGGGGAGAGATCCCCAACGAAAGCTATGAGCGCAAGATGGTTCGCAAGGACGGATCCCTCATCACGGTCAATGTCAGTGTTGCGGCCATTCAGACCACCAGCGGACGAGTCGCCACCATCGGGTTTCTCCAGGACGTGACCGAAAGGGAAAAATATCAAAAATCCCTCTGGCTTTCCCAGCGGCTCTCCTCCATCGGCAGGGTGGCCGCGGAGGTCGCCCATGAGATCAACAATCCCTTGACCAGCGTCATGACCTTCAACAAGCTGGTGGAACGGATCATCCAGCAGGAGCCGTTTCCAGTCCAGAGAACGGCCGAACTGAGGGATTACACCCGCTACCTCAATGCGGAAGCCAGTCGGTGCGCCGAAATTGCCAGGAATCTCCTCGAATTTTCCCGCCATAACGAAATCGAGATCAAAAAAGAACACCATATCCATGAAATCCTCGAGAAGACCCTCAATATTCTGAGGCATCGAGCGGCCCTCACCGATATTCGCATCCTGACCTCCTATGCCGAGGACGTTCCACCCATGCTTTGCGACTTCAAGAGATTGCAGCAGGCCTTTGTCAACATTCTCTGGAACGGCATCGAGGCCATGCCCGAGGGGGGGGTCCTGTCGGTTTCCACCAATTACGACGCTCAGGAACGCCTGGTGAGCGTGGTCATCGGCGACACGGGGGTCGGGGTTCCCGAGGAGGACCTGGACAACATCTTCGAGCCCTTCTATACGACCAAGGCCGAGGGGAAGGGAGTCGGTTTGGGGCTTTCCGTAGCCTATGGAATCATTCGCCAACACCAGGGCCGGATTCATGTCCAGAGCATGGTGGGCAAAGGGACCCAGTTCACCATCCTGCTCCCGGCGGATGCCCTCTCGGTCTCGGAAGTCGCCGAATGCGGGGAATGACCCGCAAAGCGGCCTTCCCACCGGCTGAAGCCTCCTGCCCCCGGGAGGGGAAACATCCCCTTTCCCTTCCGGACCGGGAAAAGGCGAACCGCCCGTTCGCGGCAGGACCCCCAAGCGGCTGCGGGACCGGCGGGGAGACGGCGAGGCCCCGGGGATTTCCGGCAAGCGGCAACTGGGGGGGAATCCCGCCGGGAAGGGACGGGGATCGAGGCTGTTTGGAGGAGGGATTCTGCGACCAATACCGTGGATTGGAAGGTACCGGAATGAAAGAAGACGCTCGTATTCTTGTGGTGGATGATGAACCCATGGTGTGCCTGTCCCTGGTGAACTGGCTCAAGGAGGAGAATTACCTCGCCCAATCGGCCGAAGACGGTCCGTCCGCCATTGCCGCCGTGAGCCAGGAACCGTGGGACGTGGTTCTGCTGGACCTGAAGATGCCCGGCATGGACGGCCTCGAGGTCCTTCGGCAGGTCAAGAAGATCTCCCCCCAAACCGTGGTCATCATGATGACGGCCTACGCATCCATCGCCAGCTCGGTCCAGGCCATGAGGGAAGGGGCCTACGACTACATCATCAAACCCCTGGACGTCCAGGAACTGACCCTCATGCTCAAGAAGATCGTGGATCACCAGAGGCTCGTCAACGAGAACATTCTCCTTCGAAAAAAGCTCACCGAACGATACGCCTATGAAAACATCATCGGGAAGAGCAACGCCATGCAAAAGGTCTTCGAAATGATCCGCACGGTGGCGGACACGAGCGCCACCGTCTTCATCAGCGGGGAGACCGGCACGGGCAAGGAACTGGTGGCGCGGGCCATCCACACCAACAGCTCCCGGAAATACAACCCTTTCATCGCCGTCAGCTGCGGGGCGCTTCCCGAGACCCTCCTGGAAAGCGAGCTGTTCGGCTACGAGAAGGGGGCCTTTACCGGGGCCGATCGAATGAAAAAGGGTCGTTTTGAACTGGCCCACGGCGGCACCCTGTTCCTGGACGAGATCGGGGACATCAGCATGCGCACCCAGGTGAAGCTCCTGCGCGTCCTCCAGGAAAAGAAGTTCGAACGGCTGGGGGGAACCGAATCCATCGAAGTGGATGTTCGATTGATCACCGCCAGCAACCGGGACCTTCCCAAGGCCATCGAGGCGGGGGATTTCCGAAGCGACCTGTACTACCGCCTCAATGTGGTCAACATCCACCTGCCTCCCCTGCGGCAAAGGACCGAAGACATCCCGTTGCTCATCGAGCACTTCATGCGCAAGTTCAACCTGGAGTTCAACAAGAAGTTCACTCGGGTGGAAGACGCGGCCCTGAACCTGATGATGGAATACCGCTGGCCGGGAAACGTCCGGGAGCTGGAAAACGTGATCGAACGCGCCATCGTCATCGACAACGGCCCGGAAATCAAAGTGGCCCAGCTCCCCTTCTTCAAGAAGGACGAGGCCTGCGCCGAAGGGGGGCCCCTGACGTTGGAAGAGATGGAAAGGACCCATATTCAAAAGATGCTGGATCTCTGCAAGGGGAATGTGTCCAAGGCGGCCCGGACCTTGTCCATCGATCGCACGACCCTCCACAAGAAGATCAAGCAGTACGGCCTGTCAAAACGGTAGCGACCCGGCATGATCGACCAGTCGCCCGCCATTCACCTGGTGATCCTGGAAGCCGAGGAGCCGGACTATCTGAGGCAGGTGGCGGAGAGTATCCAAGAACAGTTCGACTTGGACGTGACCGTCGGCAAACCCCTGGGATTGCCGACCTATGCCCTGGACCCCGTCCGAAAGCAGTACAACTCCAACCTCATCCTCAAGAGGCTGGCGGAAACGTGCCCTCCCCACGCCGTCAAGGTCCTGGGCCTGACCGCCGTGGACCTGTTCAGCCCCATTTTCACCTACGTATTCGGCGAGGCGCTGTTTCAGGGGAAAAGCGCCGTGATTTCGGCCTTTCGGCTTCGAGGGGTCCCCGACGCCAAGGCCGCCCTCGGCTGCCCGCCCCTGATGAATCGCATGGAAAAGGAGGCCGTCCACGAACTGGGCCACACCTTCGGTCTTCGCCACTGCCTGGACCCCGATTGCGTCATGAACTACTCCTCGGGGGTTCAGTGCGCCGACCGCAAATTCCCCTTTTTCTGCCCCGCCTGTCGAGAACTGCTCCTCTGGTCCCTCAAAAAATCCATGCGGGAATAGCCTTCGAATCCTCCCGTCTCCCCCGGCCAAACCGGACTGTGGTTTTCGACCACATCCTGTAGAAAGCCGCATCACCCATGATTTATAGAATAAAAACCATTCCTTATCCTCGATTCGACCCCAGGGAGGTGTGGTCGAATCCCCCAAGGCTCGAAGAAGCCCGCCGAGGTCCCGCCAAGGGCACATAATGCAATACTCTCGTCATAACGATAGGTTAGGGTCTTTCCGGTCTTCCTGGCACGGAGGTTGCTCCAGGGTAAGGGCGACCGTGAAGAAAAAAAACGGGAAAACAAACCGAAAATCTTGCAGACGATAGAAGGAGAAGGCCATGAAAGAAAAGACTAAAGAGAAGAGCAAAGTGACCGCCTTCAAGACGGTTCCGTCCGGCGAAGAGAAATGCATCTGGATGGAAGCAGGGGTCCTGGACTACAAACTCTGCAACAACTTTTACAACTGTCATACCTGTGCCTTCGACAAGGCCATGAAAGAAACCGCGGAGAGAAACCTTCTGGCCAAGGTGGAGCGCATGGAGCCTCCGGGGAAGAAGTCCAACATCGTGACCTGGCAGGAGAGCATGAGGAAGCGGGGCGGGCTGGAACGCAAGTGCCGCCACTACCTCACGGGCCGGGCTCCCTTCCGCCTTTGCCCCTACGACTTCGAGTGTCACGCCTGCGGGTTTGACCAGATGCTCGAGGACGGGCTCGAACTGCAACTTCCCTACCCCGTGCTCCAGATGCCCCTGATCGACGGCTACTACGTCCCCGAGGGACATTTCTTCCACCTGGGACACGCCTGGGCTCGAGTGGAGCAAGGGGGACGGGTGAGGATCGGACTGGACGACTTCAGCATGAGGGTCTTCGGCACTCCGGAAAAACTGGAACTGCCCTTGACGGGAGAGCGGGTCCGGTTCAGCGACGTCGGGCTGGCCTTCAAACGCATGGGAAAAGAGGCTTCGGTCCTGGCCCCCCTCAGCGGCATCGTTAGCGCCGTCAACGCCCAAGCGGCCAAGGAACCGGACCTGGTTCGCCATGAACCCTACAACAAGGGTTGGCTCATGGTGATCGAGCCCACGGACATGAAAAAGAACCTCAAAGAGCTGCTGTACGGGAAGCAGACCACGGAATGGATTCGTTCGGAACACCAGAGCCTGGTGGAAATGGTCAGTGAGGTGGGAATCACCTTCGCCGACGGCGGCCAGATCGAGGATGTGTTCGGAAACGTGCCCAACCTCGCCTGGGAGAAGCTTGCCCGCCGCTTCCTGCGCACCTAGGGGCGTCGGCATCGGGTTCGATGCCGACCTTCCTTCCGGCCCCCGGCCTTACTCACCCCGGCGTCCTCCGCAAGAGGACGCCGGGGTGTTTCGCTCCTCCCCGCCCGCCGTCGGGGCCGTTGCCCGCGGACCGGACGGGCAACGCGTTTCGAGATCTTCCGAGGGGTCGGGCCGTCAGCGAAGGGCCCCCTCCCAGTCTCCCTCTTTCCAATCCGCCGCCGAAGCCAGTTCGTAGAGGACCCGAGCCGCCTGCTCATCCCTCTGTTCGAAAGCCCGATCCCGAATATAACTGTACATTTCCAGGGTGCACTCGTCTCTGGCGGTCTTCTTCTGGAAAATGCAGTAGGAGAGGTAGGATTCGAAGTCGCTCACCGTGGTCTCGTTCCGGCAATGCTGGAAAAATTCCGCAAAATCCATGGGACCTCCTGATTCAAAATGGAATGGATGAGGAATCAAGAACCTTGATTGGCCCCACTATATCCCAAAGAAAGCCCTTGCGCAAAGAATCCCTTGGCCCCGGGGTTCGAGGGAGGATTCTCATGGCAGGGGGGCCCGGAAGTCTCTTCCGCGGATTTCGCGCCCCCACAGGGCCCACCGGGGGGCTCCAAGGCCCGCGGCCGGACGGGGCGGGGTTGGCCGGCCCGGGAAGCATCGGACTTTTTCCGCCCCCATGCAGGGAATCCCTCCTCCGGATCCGCAGGTTTTCGGCGAAATTATGGCGGGACCCTGTTTAGAAGCTTGACGGAGAGCCCCTTTTTTGCTTTTATGCAGGGCGAATCTTATGTGCCGGTCCGGTGGACCCCCCGCTCCGACCTCGAAGAAACGAGTCGGCCCGGCCCGGGCAGAGATTCGCGGGAGCCATTGCGAGATCCGGATGTCCTTGATGGGTTCGTGCCGAACTGAAGAGAGCACGCGCGCGTTGTTTGCAGCTTGCCATGGATCTGAACCGGCGATTCAGAGCAAGAGGACGATCAACTGCTCGACCCCTCCGCTTTTCCCTCTCCTGATGGATTCACCTCCCCTGAACGCTTCCCCCACAGCTCGATCCGGAGGAGCATTCCCCGGGAATGAGAAGCATTCGGCGGACGCAGAGACGTAGAAACGATTTCTTTGACCAGCTTCCATGCCCCACGCCGCCCGGCTCCCCGAGATCGCCTGCCATGATTGTGCAAGATGGACGAAAAGTGCACTCCCGCGGGGATTGTCCTTGAAGAGCGTTCCATGGGGTGATATGTTCAGCTGCAATGTGCATTGGCAGGATACCTTCCATCCGGAACTGGAGGGGATGGAAGAGCGAGTCGGTTCCTAAGTCCTCGAAATGAGCCACAATCACATGGGAATGGGTATGATGCAAAGCAAAACAGGTGAATCGCAACAAAGACAAGCTCCGGGTTCCAGGAAAGACCCGCCCGTCGGCGCCGTCATGGTGGTGGGCGGAGGAGTGGCCGGAATCCAGGCGGCCCTGGACTTGGCCAATACGGGCTTCTACGTCTACCTCGTGGAAAAATCCCCCGCCATCGGCGGGGTCATGGCCCAGTTGGACAAGACCTTTCCGACCAACGACTGTTCCATGTGCATCCTGTCTCCCAAATTGGTGGAGGCGGGCCGACACTTGAACATTCGGTTGATGACCCGGGCCGAAGTGCAGGAGTTGACCGGGGAAGTGGGCCGCTTCACCGCAACGGTGCGCGAGCGGGCCCGGTACATCGACATGGAAAAGTGCATCGCCTGCGGGGTGTGCGCCGAGAAATGTCCCAAAAAGGTGGAGGACGAGTTCAACGAAGGTTTGAGCCAACGCAAGGCCGCCTTTGTCAAGTACCCCCAGGCCGTCCCCCTCAAGTACTCCATCGACGAGGAAACCTGCATCTACTTTGCCAAGAAGGGCAAATGCAAGGCCTGTGAAAAATTCTGTCCCGCCGGGGCCGTGGATTTCGCCCAGGAGGACAAGATTCACCGCCTGGAAGTGGGGGCCGTCATCTTGGCACCGGGCTTCCGGACGTTTCGGCCGGAAGCCTACGACTACGGGTACGGGACCTATGCCAACGTGGTGACCGGCACGGAGTTCGAGCGGGTCCTCAGCGCATCGGGTCCCTTTGAAGGCCGCCTGGTGCGTCCGTCCGACGGCAAGGCCCCCAAAAAGATCGCCTGGCTCCAATGCGTCGGGTCACGGGACACCCAGAGGGGAGCCCACGGATATTGTTCCGGCGTCTGTTGCATGTATGCCATCAAAGAAGCCGTCATCGCCCGGGAGCACGCCCACGGAGATCTGGACACCGCCATCTTCTTCATGGACATGCGCACCTACGGCAAAGATTTCGAGCGCTATTACGACCGGGCCCGGGAGGAGAGCGGAGTCCGCTTCATCCGATCTCGAGTGCACAGCATCGAGCCCGTCGCTCCCGGCTCGGACGATTTGGCGATCAGTTACGTGCTGGATGACGGGGTCCCCCGCACCGAAGTGTTCGACATGGTGGTGCTCTCGGTGGGCATCGAGACCCCCCGGGACGTTCAGGACCTGGCCGCCCGGCTGGGGGTGGAGATGAACGTCGACGGGTTTGCCGAAACGGCAAGCTTCGCTCCCGTCGCCACATCCCGACCGGGAGTGTTTGCCTGCGGGGTGGCCACGGGTCCCAAGGACATTCCCTATTCGGTCATGGAAGCCTCGGCGGCCTCGGCGGCCTCGGCCGCAGCCCTTTCCTCCTCCCGGCATACTCTCACCAGGAAGAAGACCTATCCCGAGGAGCTTCCTGTGGCCGAAGGTGAGCCGCGCATCGGGGTCTTCGTGTGCCACTGCGGCATCAACATCGCCAGCGTCGTGGACGTTCCCGCCGTTCGCGAATACGCGGGGACCCTTCCCAATGTGGTGTACGTGGCCAACAATCTCTTCACCTGCAGCCAGGACACCCAAAAGCTCATCCGGGAAGCCATCGAGGAACATCGCCTCAACCGGGTGGTGGTGGCCGCGTGCACCCCGCGCACCCATGAGCCCCTATTCCAGGAAACCATTCGCGAAGCGGGACTCAATCGCTACTTATTCGAGCTGGCCAACATTCGGGACCAAGATTCCTGGGTGCACCAGGCGGAGCCCGAGAAAGCCACGGAGAAGGCCAAGGACTTGGTGCGCATGGCGGTGGCCAAGGTGGCGCTCCTCGAGCCCATCGAACGTATCGAGGTGGATCTCACCCACAGCGCCCTGGTCGTCGGGGGAGGTGTGGCCGGAATGACCTCGGCCCTCAACCTGGCCGACCAGGGATTCGGGGTCGTCCTGGTGGAAACCAAGGAATTTCTGGGGGGACATGCCCTCAAGGTTCCCCGTACCTGGAAAGGGGAGGACGTTGCCTCCCATGTCGAGGACCTCGTCCGGAGAGTCACGAATCACGACCGGATTGAGGTGATCACCGGGGCAAAGGTGACCAAGGCCGGGGGCTTTGTGGGGAACTTTTTCTCCACGGTGGAGACCCCCCAGGGGGAGAAAGAAATCCGGCACGGGGTGGTGATCCTGGCCACGGGAGCCCATTCCCTCAAACCCGACGAGTACCTGTACGGCCAAAGCGACCGGGTCACCCGGTGGCACGAGCTGGACAAGCTATTTCGGGAAGAGCCCCGAAGGCTCGAGGAGGCCGAGGCCGTCGCCTTCATTCAGTGCGTGGGTTCCCGGGAACCCGAGCGGCCTTATTGCTCGAAGATCTGCTGCACCGCTTCCGTCCAGCAGGCCATCGAGCTGAAAACCCGCAAACCGGACCTGGATGTCTTCATCCTTTACCGGGATCTTCGGACCTACGGACCGAGGGAAGAGCTCTACCGAAGGGCACGGGAACTGGGAGTTCTCTTTCTGCGCTATTCCTTGGACGCCAAGCCGTTGGTGGAGCCCGTTACCGTGAACGGACGGGAGAAGATCCGCATCACCGTGCAGGACCATGTGCTCCAGCGCCCCGTCCACCTGGAGGCGGATTACCTGAACCTGGCCACGGCCATCATCCCCAAAGACTTGGAAAGCCTGGCCCAGTTCTACAAGGTCCCCCTCAACCAGGACGGTTTCTTCCTCGAGGCCCACATGAAGCTTCGTCCCGTGGATTTCGCCACCGACGGGGTGTTTGTGGCGGGGCTTGCCCACTATCCCAAGCCCATGGAGGAATCCGTGGCCCAGGCCCAGGCGGCCGCATCCCGTGCGGCCACGGTCCTGACCCAGGCCAAGGTGGAAGTGGAACCCATCGTATCCTGGGTCGATCAGGAGGTCTGCATCGGGTGCGGACTTTGCGAGGTTTCCTGCCCCTTTAGCGCCATCCGGCTGACCAAGGTCCACGGAAAGGGATATCGAGCCGAGAACATCTCGGCCTCCTGCAAAGGCTGCGGCATATGCGCCGCCTCATGTCCTCAGAAGGCCATCGACATGAAGCACTTCCGCGATCGCCAGATCATTGCGGCCATCCAGGCGGGCGGACAAGGATAGGCAAAAACCGCACACAGGGGAGCTTCCTGCGGGAGCCCTCCAAATGAGGGACGGCACCGACAGCGGGGGGCTTCCTCGTCTTTGGAAGGGAGAGAAACACATGAGCAAGGTTTTTGAACCCAAGATCCTCGCGTTCCTGTGCAACTGGTGCTCCTACGCGGGGGCGGATCTCGCCGGGGTCTCGCGGTTTCAATATCCCTCGAGCATCCGGGTAATTCGGACCATGTGCTCGGGCCGCGTGGACCCGCTCTACATCACCGAGGGATTGAAAAGCGGCTTCGACCAGGTCTCCGTCTTCGGTTGTCACCTGGGAGACTGCCATTACCTGGATGGTAATGTCTTCGCCTCCAAGCGCATGCGACTCGTGGAACACCTCCTGGACCTGTCCGGGATCGGCCGAACGCGAATGGCCCTTCGCTGGGTGAGCGCCGCCGAGGGACAGATTTTTGCCGACACCGTAAAGGAACTGACGGAAACCACCCGGAATCTGGGGCCCTTCGATCGGGTTGCCATGGGCCTCCGACTGGCGGCCGTGGAGACCGTCCTTCGGGGTCCCAGGATGCGATGGCTGACGGGGATGGACCGCCAGATCACCGAACGAGGGAACGTGTACCACGACAAAATGGACGAATCCCTGTTTCAGGAAATGTTGAAGCTGGCGGCGGAAGAGGAATACCAGAAGGCTCTCCTCCTGGAATCCCTCAAAGAGGGTCCCCTTTCCGTCCGAGAAATGGCTGCAAAAACGGGCCTGCCCGTATACACCGTGTCCTTGCGATTGAACGACCTCGAGAGGCGGGGGCAGGCCGAGTTGAAGGAATACGAAGGGTCCACCCCGAAATTCGTAGGGTTGGCGGCATAGTCTGGGAGGTGGTATCGGGCGGACGGAGGGGGGAGCCGGTGAGAAGCTCCGGAACCTCGATCCGGGTTGGAGGCCCGAGGCGCGAAAGGGAATGCGGAATATGGCAAATGAACAGAATGCGAAGAAGATAGGCGCCGTGATGGTCGTTGGTGCCGGGGTGGCCGGAATGCAGGCGTCCCTGGACCTCGCCGAATCCGGCTACTATGTGCACCTGGTGGACAAGTCGCCCACCATCGGCGGCATCATGGCCCAGTTGGACAAGACCTTCCCCACCAACGACTGCGCCATGTGCATCATTTCCCCCAAACTGGTGGAAGTGGGGCGGCACTTGAACATCAACATCCTGCCCAATACCGAAGTGGAGTCCGTCGAGGGGGAGGCCGGGAATTTCAAGGTGACCCTCCAGTGTCAGCCCCGGTACATCGACCTCGAAGCCTGTACGGCATGCGGCCAGTGCCGTTTGGTGTGCCCCGCAACGGCGGTGAACGAGTTCAACCAAAAGCTGGACGTGAGGGAAGCCACCTACATGCGGTATCCCCAGGCGATTCCCCGGGGCTTCATGATCGATCGGGCCGTGTGCATCGGGTGCGGGCTGTGTGAAAAGGTATGCCTGGCCGAAGCCGTCCATTACGACGACACCGTGCGAAAAACGGAAATCGAGGTGGGCGCCGTGGTGTTGGCCCCGGGAAACGAGGTGTTCGACCCTTCGCAGTTCGACACCTACAACTACCTGGGATTTCCCAACGTGGTTACCAGCCTCGAATTCGAAAGAATCCTGAGCGCTTCGGGACCCTACCGGGGGCACCTCATGCGGCCCTACGACCGGGAAGAGCCCGCCAAGATCGCGTGGCTCCAATGCGTGGGTTCCCGAAACATCAATGCCTGTGACAATTCCTACTGTTCGGCCGTCTGCTGCATGTACGCCATCAAGGAAGCGGTCATCGCCAAGGAGCATGCGCACGGAGACCTGGATACCGCCATTTTCTACATGGACATGCGGACCTACGGCAAGGAATTCGAACAGTATTACAACCGCGCCCAGCAGCACGGGGTCCGCTTCATCCGCTCCCGGGTCCATTCGGTGGAACCCGAGGGAGAGTGTGACCTGAGGATCACCTACGTGGATGAAGCCGGGGAGCAGAAGAGCGAGGTCTTCGACATGGTGGTGCTGTCGGTGGGCTTCGAGGTGGGGCTGGACACGGTGGAACTGGCAAACCGCCTGGGAATCCAGCTGAATCGGCATCGTTTCGCCGTCACCGACGGTTTCCTGCCCGTGGCCGCTTCCCGGCCCGGGATCTATGTCTGCGGGACTCTCCAGGGACCCAAGGACATTCCCCAGTCGGTGATGGAGGCTTCCGGGGCCGCCGCAGGCACCAGCGCGTTGCTGAGTGAAGTCCGGGGGACCCAAACCAAGACCATGGAGCTCCCCCCCGAGCGGGACGTGAGCGGGGAAGAGCCCCGGATCGGGGTGTTCGTGTGCAATTGCGGCATCAACATCGGCGGGATTGTGGATGTTCCCGCCGTGCGCGAGTACGCCAGAACCCTTCCCCACGTGATCCACGTGGAGGACAACCTTTTCACCTGCTCCCAGGACACCCAGGTGCGCATGGGGGAAGTCATCAAGGAGAAGGGGATCAACCGGATGGTGGTGGCGGCCTGCACCCCCCTCACCCACGAAGCCCTCTTCCGGGAGACCCTTCTCAGCATCGGCCTCAACAAGTACCTTTTCGAGATGGCCAATATCCGCAATCAGGACTCCTGGGTCCACATGACGGACCATGAAAAGGCCACGGAAAAGGCCAAGGACCTGGTGCGCATGTCCGTGGCCCGGGCGGCGCTGCTCAAAGGGCTCCGGGACAAGAAGGTGGACATCCGGCAGAGCGGCCTGGTCATCGGAGGGGGCGTCGCCGGGTTGAATGCGGCCCTGAACCTGGCTCAGCAGGGCTTCGATGCCGTCCTGGTGGAAAAGGAGGCGGAGTTGGGGGGCCTGGCCCGCAGGATCTCCCGCACCATCGAAGGCCGCGAGGTGCAGCCCTACCTGGACCGGCTCATAGCCGACGTTCGAGCCCACCAAAGAATCCGGGTTTTTACCGAGGCCCAGGTGGTCTCTTTCAAAGGCTACAAGGGCAACTTCACCACCAAGATCGCCTGGGGACCCGACCAGGTGGAAGAAACCATCGAGCACGGGGTGGCCATTGTGGCCACGGGGGCCCACGAATACCGGCCCAAAGAATTTCTCTACGGTCAGGACGACCGGGTGATGACCCAGCTCGAATTGGATCAGCTCCTGCGGGAGAAGGGCAACGGCCGGGATCCGTCCCGGTGGCGACGAGCGGTCATGATCCAATGCGTGGGGTCCCGCAACGAAGAGAATCCCAACTGCAGCCGGATCTGTTGCCAGAGCGCCGTGAAGCATGCCCTCGAGCTGAAAGAACGCAATCCCGACATGGACCTCTACATTCTCTATCGAGACATGAGAATGTACGGGTTGCTCGAGGATTACTACACCGAGGCCCGGAGCAAAGGGATCCTCTTCAGCCGCTTCGACCCGGACCGGGTCCCGGAAGTGAGCGCCGACGGCGGGAACCTCGAGGTCACCTTCGTGGACCACGTGCTCCAACGCCCGGTAAGGGTCCCGGCGGACGCCGTGATCCTGAGCGCCGCGACCCTGGCCAACGAGACGGACCAGCTGGCCGGCCAGCTCAAGGTCCCGCGAAACGCCTTCGGCTTCTTCATCGAAGCCCACGCCAAGCTTCGGCCCGTGGACTTCTCCTCCGAGGGGATCTACCTGTGCGGAACGGCCCACGCGCCCAAGCTCATCAGCGAGAGCATCACCCAGGCGTTGGCCGCGGCATCCCGGGCCGGGTCCTTCCTGGCCAAAAAGAGCCTCAGCGTGGGAGGGGCCGTGGCTCACGTGGACAAGTCCCTGTGCGCCGCCTGCCTGGTTTGCGTCATGAGCTGCCCGTACAATGTGCCGCGGATCAATGAGGAGAACGTATCGGAGATCAACGAAGCCCTCTGTCAGGGCTGCGGGGTCTGCGTGTCGGAATGCCCGGCCAAGGCCATTCAATTGAGCCACTACGAAGACGACCAGGTGGCTTCGAACATACATGCCTTGTTGGAAGGAGTTGCGTGATGGAAGAGTTCGAACCGATCATCATTGCCTTTTGCTGCAGCTACTGAGCGTACTCCGCAGCGGACCTGGCAGGTTCCATGCGTTTGAACTACCCCACCAACGTGAAAATCGTGAAGCTCCCCTGCAGCGGTCGGGTGGACGTCATCCACCTCATGAAAGCCATCGAGGAAGGAGCCGACGGCGTCTTCGTGGCCGGGTGCCTCGAGGGGGACTGTCACTACCAGGTGGGAAATCTGCGAGCCAAGAAGCGGGTGGCCTATGTCCGAGGACTTCTCGAAAAGATTGGAATCGGCGGGGAACGGGTTGCCATGTATAACCTTTCCGCCGGACAAGGCCCCAGGTTTGCGGAAATTGCTCGAGAAATGACGGAGAAAATCAGGAAATTGGGGCCGAGTCCCCTGAGGGGAGCGGGCAACCAGCCGTCCCCCGGGCCGAAAACGGAGGTAGCCGCATGATCATCGCCAAGCCGAAACCCATCGAGGAAATCATCGAGACAACCAAGGAATTCAAGAAGATTCTCGTCGCAGGCTGTGACGGCTGCGTGACCGTTTGCGAAGCGGGGGGAATGAAGGAAGCCCAGATCGTGGGATCCGCCCTCCGCATCTACTTCAAGCAGCAGGGGATGGACGTGAAGGTGGATGAGATCAGTCTCACCCGCCAGTGCGACCGGCCTTACGTGGCTCAACTCGAAGAGAAGCTCAAGGACTACGATGCCGTCGTGTCCATGGCCTGTGGGGCCGGGGTCCAGTTCCTGGCCGAGGCATTCAAGGACAAACCCATCCTGCCGGGGGTCAATACCTGTTTTATCGGCGTCACCGAAGCCAAGGGGGAGTGGACCGAGCGTTGCCAGGCCTGCGGGGAATGCATCTTGGCCACCACGGGGGGCATCTGCCCCATCGCCCGCTGTTCCAAGCGCATGTCCAACGGCCCCTGCGGCGGATCGGCCAACGGCAAGTGCGAAGTCAACAAGGAAATCGCGTGCGGATGGCACCTGATTTATGAAAGGCTGAAGGAACTCGGGCAACTGGATCGCTTCGAGCGGCCCACCAGCCCCAAGAACTGGAACACGAGCCGGGATGGCGGACCCCGCAAAGTCGTGAAGGAGGTTTCACAACTATGACCACCACAACACCCAGCAAACTGGAAAGGATTCTTGCCGCAGGACATTTCGCCGTGACCTCCGAATGCGGTCCTCCCCGGAGCGCCGACCCCGAAGTGGTGGCGCACAAGGCCCAGATGCTCGCGGACTTCGTGGATGCCATCAACGTCACCGACAACCAGACGGCCGTGGTTCGACAGTGCAGCCTGGCCTCCTGCATCCGCATCAAGCAGCTCGGGCTCGAACCCGTGCTCCAGATGGTCACCCGGGACCGAAACCGCATCGCCCTCCAGAGCGACCTCCTGGGTGCCGCATCCTTCGGCATCCACAACGTGCTGTGTCTCACCGGGGACCATCAGAGTTTCGGGGACCATCCCAATGCGGCCAACGTCTTCGACCTCGACTCCACCCAGCTCATCCAGACGGTGAAGATGATGCGGGACGAGTGCAAGCTGCTGAGCGGCTTCGAGATGAAGGACTGTCCCAAGATGTTCATCGGGGCCGCCGAGAACCCCTTCGCGGATCCCTTCGAAATCCGGGTATCCCGCTTGGCTAAGAAGGTGGCGGCGGGGGCCCAGTTCATCCAGACCCAGTGCATCTACAACATGGAGAAATTCAAGAAGTGGATGCAGGGCGTGGTGGACCGGGGCCTGGACGGCAAGGTGGCCGTTCTGGCGGGGCTCACTCCCATGAAATCCGTCGGTATGGCCAAGTATATGAAGTCCCGGGTCCCGGGCATGGACGTTCCCGACGATATCATCAAGCGATTGGCGGGGGTGCCCAAGGACAAGGTGGCCGAAGAGGGCATCAAAATTTGCGTCGAGCAGATCCAGGAGCTTAAGGAAGTCAAGGGAGTTCGAGGCTTCCACATCATGGCCATCGAATGGGAAGAGAAGGTCCCTGAAATCGTGAAAGCCGCCGGGCTGTACCCGAGACCCCAGGTGTGAACCGATTGACCTTCTGAAAGACCCAAACCCATCCTCTTTCGGCCCAAGGCCTCCGTCTCCAGGCTCCCATTCCTGACGGGAGGGGTCGTCGAAGAAAGAGGAAGGGTCCGGAACCTCTCCAGGCCTTTCTTTGGGACGCCGAGGCCACAGGAGGAGGGTCCGGGAAGAATCCGCAAGATATCGAGACGCCTGCGGGCGCCTCCCGCCGACCCTTTGAAACCCGGTAACGTCCCCGAGGCCGTTTCCGGGTTTTTTCTTTCCGAAAAAATCGTGCCTCCCAAAAGAATCCTTGACCCCCGAATGACTTTCACCTAATATTCACCTTGCACCCCAAAGCAGTCCTCCGGCACCCGGGGATCAATGTTCCAGAACCCACGCAAGAGCGGAAAGGAAATCCTCCTTTCCCGGGGAGGCAAACCCATGGCCGTAGACCTGTACACCCTCCGGAGAAAAGCCATCCTGATCCTTGGACCCAAGGATCTTCGTCAAACCGTCCACGTGCTTCAATTGGCCGTTCGCAACGCCCTGTCCCAGGATGCCCAGGCCCTGGTGGACCAGGCCGTCCGGGCCGCCTACCGGGAGTGGGATCAGGCTTCGACGTTCCCCCAGCGAGTGGTCCAGGTGGGCATGGACGGGAACCCCAAGCCGGGATCCCCCATTTTCCCCTGGAGTCCTGCCCGCAAAGTGTTTTGCTTCGATTCGGACCTGCTGGTTCCTTGGGGATATGTGGGGGAGAGGGGAATCCATGGGTATTCGGTTCGCTCCCAGGAGGAACAGGCTGCCTTGAATGATTCCCGGGCGGGATCCCGGGTGGATGGAACTCGGGCCCGCGTCTACCGGGGCTCCCGGGCCGGAAAAGCCTTCGGGGCGGAACACGACTTCTCGGGATACGGGCGGGAGGCGCCTCCCGGCATGAAGCCCGCAGACCCCTCCTTCGGCGCCCGGGAAGAGATCGGACAGGCAAGGATGGGCAAGATCGTTTCCCTCATACGGCTCATCGAGTCCAAGGGACCTCGGGCCTCCCTCGCCGATCGCGAATTCCTGCACGCCTTGAAACAGAAGGCCTCCCAGTTGGCCCATTTCCCCCTGGGATAAGGGTCGTCCCGGTAGGGTCCGTTTTCAGATTTTTCTTACCTGTTGGGAGAGTCTATGATAGAAGGATGCCCGTCGGAATCGAGGTTTTGGAACCATATTCAAGCGGAGGCATCTTTCATGAAGAAGTATCTCTTTTCGACCCTGGCTTTTCTACTACTGCTAAGCGGAACGATTCATGCGGCATCCACGGCCCCGAACGTGGTGGGCACCTACGGCGGAACGGCCAAGGTGGTGTGCAAGGCGGGTTTCTTCGATGCCAAGGTGATGCTCAAGATCACCAAGCAAAAGGGCCATGTGCTCAAAGGAACCGCATCCCTAGAAGACTTCCCCCCCGGGGAAAGCACTTCCATCTCCTTCAACGGCGTGATCATGGGGGACACCATCGAGATGATCATGGGAACGGACACCCACGGGAGGGCCACCATCTCAGGCACTTCCGCCGAAGGGTATGTGCACAGTATCGGCGATTTCGGAGTGATCGGCACTTACAAGCCCAACTCCGTATGGTTCCTGATCAAGAAACAATGAACCCCTTCCGGTCTTGAACGGCGGTGTCGCCAACCCCGGGGATGAAAGCCCATGTCCTCCTACTTCGTTTCCTTTGATCCCCGGATGCCCATGGAAGAGAACCTGCCCACCTTCTCTTCCATGGAGGACCCCCGGGTCGTCGGACTCGTGAAGGACGCCGCCGGGGTCTTCCTCCCCACCTACGTGACCCCGTCGCGGTACGACTCCATCGTCCGACACTCCCGTTCCTGGTTTCCCCGCTTCCAAGCCAAGTTCCGGTACTGCGGCAAGATCCGGCAGGTTCGTCTTTTTCGGAAGCTGGGGGTCCCTCATCCTCCCAGCCTGGTTTTCCGGGACCCCGAGCATCTTCGGAGCTTCTTCCCGAAACGGGGTTCTCCCTGGGGATATCCCTTTGTGTTGAAAGGAGATACCGGCGGAGGCGGAAGCCGGGTCTTTCCCGTGCGTCACCCTCAAGAACTCGAAGTGAGGCTGGCTGGGCTCCCCCCGGACGAGCCGGTCCTCATCCAGCAGTGGGTGGACCACGGGGGCAAGGACTTGCGGGTGGTGGTGTACGGGGATGCCGCGGTGAGCTACTTTCGCATCGGGGGCGGCACGTTCTACAACAACCTGTGTCGGGGCGGGCGCGAGGACCACGCCTCCTGCCCCGAGCTCCAGGAGATGGGGCGTTTTGCGGCCCTCGATCTGTGCGCAAGAGCGGAGATCGACCTGGCGGGATTGGACCTCATGTTTCCCCCCCGATCGCGACCGGTGTTTGTCGAGATCAATTTCCACTTCGGAAGAAAGGGACTGGGGGGAACGCCGGGCCACCGAAGGCATTTGTCCGAGGCGGTCCGTCGATGGCGGGAACGAATCCTCCGGGGGCTTTAGGCGAGGGGCCGGGGGCTGGAGGCTAGGGCTGCCCCTCTCCCACATTTTTGCTGCTCCGGGGGCAGATCTCCGTATGGCCTTGTCCCGTGCGTCCAGAGGGTGATAGGGGAGACCGGCCGCCCCTACCAGGCGTGTGGGGCGCAATCCCTTTCTTGTCCACGGGACGGTTCTGCGTCCCCATGGGTCGAGTTCCTCTTGTGAGCTGTTCCGGAGGTATCGGCCTTGCGGCCTCGACCCCCTGCTAATGGTTGCGCCCCCCGGGTTCGCCCGGAGGCGTCGATCCATCCCCACCTGATCGCAGATGTGGGTAAAGGGCAGGCCAGGGGTGTAAACGGGAAAAGAAAGCAGCCCCCTTGACAGGGAAATCCGGGCCATGTTTTCGATGGTCCCGGCAAACCTCCCGGCCTCCTCAGGGCTTTTCGGCTTCGGTTCCTCTCCTGCCTTCCTGCAACACCTCGTCGTAGAGGGCTTCGAGGACCGGATGGGCGCCCCGCACACCCGCCACCACCCTTTCCGTCCATTCGAGGTACTCTCGGCGCCTTTGCCGGCTCCAGTTGGCGGGTGGGGAACATGTCACGTCTCGGACATTGCAGATCTTGTCCGCAATCTTGATCCACTTGGCCCCAAGGCTGAGGCGGGGAGCGTGGTCGATCTGGAGCTGCTTTCTCTGCGATTTGGGAAGGCTCTTATCGTCCGAAACCTCGAGGACCAGGAGGAGAACGTCCCTTCCGAACCTTTCCTCGATTTCCGCGGGGCGGGTTTCCGTGTCCTCGAGGAGGTCGTGGAGAAGAGCGGCAAGGATGACCTGCAGGTCCCGGACGGATCCCACGCGCCACAGGAGTTCCGCCACTTCGATGGGATGGTTGATGTAGGGGGTTTTGTCGGCATCCTTTCTGCGCTGCATCCGATGGCGCTCGGCGCAGAATTTCAAGGCCGCCAGCAGCAGGGAGATGTCGTTCTCACGGTCCGGCATGGAAGCTGTTCCCATGATGGCGGGTTGGTTGGTCGACCTATGATCGTTCCACGATGCCCAAGTTCCTCCGTCCCCAGTGGGCCAGGTTTTCAAAGGGGCCGTCGAAGCCCTCCTCGCCGTGGAATTCCCCCCTTCCCGCGTCGATGGCGACGAAAGGAACGCCGTTCGAGCGGGCTGCCGCCAGGTCCCCTTTTCCGTCCCCCAGAAAGAGGCATTTTCCCGGAGAGAGGCTGAATTCGTCGAGGAGCCTCCGGAGGGATTCCGACTTGGGCCAGTCCCCCCCGCCCCGGATGATGTCCAGGAACCGCGTGAGGTCATGGGCTTCGAGGGTTTCCATCAATTCCTTCAAAGGGGTGTTGGAGAGGGCTGCCCGGCGGATGTTGCGCTTTCCCAGTTCGGTGAGCACTTCGATGCTCCCGGCCCCCAGCGGGGCCTGCAGCATGGACAGCCGCCCATGAACCTTAAAGCCTTCCCACCTGCATTCGAATTCCCCCTCCTCGAAGGGTCTTCCGACGATCTCTTCCTGGATAATCCGGATCTTTTTGCCCCGGTCGATTCCCGTCAGTTGAAGATACCGACGGGCCACCCGCTCCCGCAGGACGGGATCTTCGGTGAAAGCGCGCCCCATGGCCAGGGCGTTGGCCGCGTTGGAATCGAGGAGGACCCCGTTTACGTCAAAGATGCAGACGTCGAAAGAAACCATGCCGAGTCCTTTGGGTTTCTAGGGGACCTTCATGAAGGGAAAGGAAGACCTCTGTGCAGACACTTCGACATTCCGACAGGGGTTTCCCCGGAACCCGCAGAATTGTGCGCAGCCGAATGCCGGCTTGCGCCGCAATCACGATCCGCTTCCGGCGCATGGCCGGACGGGCAATTCCGTGGCAGTCACAACCGGCGACGATTCCCGGTCACTCCATCGGACTGCGTGATACAGCCCTACCCTTTGCTCCGGCGCTCCCGATCGAACTCTTTGTGAGCCTTCCAAAAGGGGCACCATTTCCCATGCCATTCCATGGCCTTCCCGATCCAGGTGTCGGGATTCTCTCGAGCGTGTCGGCAAAGGGGACACCGTTCGCAGGCGGTTGCCATGAATTTCTTAAGAGGGTTCATCGCTTTGCCCCGCAACTGGAAATCATTTTGCCGCGTTGAGGACGCACTCCCGAAACAGCAATCCGGCTTCATCCAGGTTCCGGTCGGGCACCCGATAGCTGCTCGATGTCTTCTCGTCAAACCACTTGCATGCCTGCTCGAGCAAACAACAGGCAAAGACCTGATGATGGTCCTTGTAGAACGCTTTGCTGCTGCTTCGCTCGAGGTAGCGCCGATAATAGTCCGCCGGGGCGGGCTGCCGGGAGCGCAAAAGGCTCCAGGCCAGGTACGTGTAGGTCATGTAAAACCTGGGTCGGGGCTCCACCTGCCATCCCACGACCCCCAGTTGCTCGTCGGGGCAGAGGATGAGGTGTTCCGGATGAAAGGCCGTATGGGAAAGGCTGCTGCCCACCACCGGGACGTGAATGGAAAAGGTGTTCTTCACCTGCTCCCGGTAGACGTCCAGGGGTGCGTCCGGCCATATACCCAGGGACCGGACGGAGGTGCAGTACTCCTCGGTGCATTGTTGCATCCACTGGTAGGATTCGGCCATTTCCTTTCGACGGGAGACCTTCTGCATGTCGTCCACGAACATGATTTTGCCCAGGGAATAGCGGTCCATGGACGGACCGGTTCCCGCGCCTCCCCTGCCCTCGAGGATTTCCTGGTAAAAGGGGACCAGAACCAGGGAGCGCATGATGGACTGGATCCTGCCGATCACTTCCACGACCTGCTCGACAACATCCGATTGTTCAAACAGCCCCTCGGCCAGGACTTTCCCCTCCAGGAAGGGGTAGAGCAGAAAGGGTTCGGCGGGGTCCGCAACGGATCGCGGGTAATGAAAGGGGGGGTGCATGACGGAAAACCCCTTGAGAAGCTGAGGGTTCCGATCATCGGGCCCCGTGCGCTTGGCGATCCACCTCCCGCCCTTGGTGTCTTCAATGAGCCAGGTTCTTCGGGAAGGAAGCTGGAGCCGGGGAGATTCGTTCCATTGAATTTCATGGGAGCGACAGAAGTCCGTGAGAGATTGGTCCATGGCATTCTCCTTGCCCTCGGCCCCTTTCGGGGCGGAGGGAGGGGTGGAGGGAACCGCCGTTTCGCGTGCAGGAAAGGTCAAGATTTCGGCAACCAACTCCCCAACGGGGTCTTGGTCCCTTTTCCCCGGACCCCACGGGGACTCTAGAGGAGGGCCTTTTTGATCTCCTCGAGTCCCACCCGTTCCACGAACGCCGCAGCTCGTTCCTTCTTCTTGGCATGGTCCCGATAATAATTCAGGCAACGGCGGGTAAGGTCCAGGATCTGTTGGGTATCGAGCCCTTCGGCGAGAATGTCTCCCACCCGGGCGCTTGCCCCGGAATGGCCGCCGAAGATGAAGGTCCACCCGTTCTTTTTCCCCAGGATTCCCAGGTCTCGAACGAAGCTCTCCCCACAGGTCATAGGGCAGCCCGACACACCGATCTTGAGCTTGGCCGGAAGTTCCATGCCCACAAAGAGCTTCTCGACCTCGAGACCCACTCCGAGAGAGTCCTGGACGCCGAAGCGGCACACGGCAGTTCCGGGACATGCCTGGACATAGTGTACGCAAAGCTCCGTGGCTTTGCCCATGTCCATGCCCAAGTCTTTCCAAACTCCCTCGACATCCTCTTCCTTGATCCCCACCAGGGCCAGTCGCTGCCCCGACGTGATCTTGACGATGGGAATTTCGTACTTGCGCACCACCTCGGTGAGGGCTTCCAGGTTTTGGAGGCTCAGCAATCCCACGGGAGTTCGCGGCACAATGGCGTAAGTTTTCTTGTCTCTTTGAAGAATCGAACCTCTAGGAGCATCCGGCATCATTTTTCTCCTCGTCCACAGGCAACATTTATTCCGCTGGATTCCCCGGGGCCGGAATCTCCGGGGCAACCCGGCGACACAAACCCCTCACGGCATAGATCGTCGAGAAGGCAAAAACACCACTTGTGGAAGATCCTTGAAAGGGTTTCCGGAAGCCGTAGTTCTCACACCCAGGACTGATCGGCAGGCAGAAGCTTTCCCTTCCTCCGGTATCTCCCGCCCAGGGGGGAGGGGGCTTTTTGCCCTCCCGGCAAGGAAAACCCCGGGTTGTCAACTCCCTGGACGGGCCGCGGGGAGAGGGAACGGCCTCCTCATGGATCCGTCGCAGGGAATTGCCTGGATCCAACCCTTATACCAGGGATAAAGGCTCGCCGTCCACATCCGATTCAGAAGCTTCGGGCTTTCGGCCCGCACACCGACCCCGTCGTCAAAACCGAATCCGCCCCTCGAGGAAGGTCACCGCGTGGCCCCCGATGCTCACCCGGTCTCCCTCGTCTCGGCAGAAAAGTTCTCCGCCCCGCAAAGAGAGCTGTTTGGCGTGAAGAGTCTTTTTTCCCAACCTTTGGGACCAGTAGGGGATGAGAGTGCAGTGGGCGGACCCGGTCACCGGGTCTTCGGGAACTCCCACCTTGGGGGCAAAGAACCGAGATACGAAATCCGATTCCGTGCCGGGAGCCGTGACGATGACCCCCAACCCGTCGACCTTTGAAAGAAGGTCCATATCGGGATCGAGTCCCCGGACGGTCTCCTCCTTCGGGGCAACCACCAGGTAATCCCGGGAGAAATAGACCTCGAGCGGCTCGAAGCCCAGGGCTCTCACCAGGTTCGAGGGCCCAGGGCAAAGAGCGCCCGGCCGGGAAGGGAGCTCCATGACCAGCCGGTCCTCCTCCCGGGATACCGTCAGGGGACCGCTCTTGGTGTGAAACCGCACCATGGAAGCGGACGGGTCCCTATGATTCAAAATGACATGAGCGGCGGCCAGGGTGGCATGGCCGCACAGGTCCACCTCCACTTTGGGAGTAAACCACCGCAATTCGTAGAGGTCCGATTCGGCAACGAAAAAAGCGGTCTCGGAAAGGTTGTTTTCGGCGGCAATGGCCTGGAGGATTCGCTCGTGCAGCCAGTATTCCAGCGGGCATACGGCGGCGGGGTTGCCTCGGAAAAGGGTCTTGGTGAAGGCGTCCACTTGAAAGAGGGGTATTTCCATGAGCGACCTCCCGAAAATGGTAAGGTTAGGGTTTCCCACTGAGGCCGGTGCGCCTGAAGCTCGGGATTGGGTGCAAGCGCCCGGTGCTCTTTGCGCTTGATTTCCCCGTCAATCTCCTGTGCCAAATTCTCGACGCATTTGCTCCACGGCCCACGGACTTCTCCGGCCGGTGCGAATCTGCTCGTCAAGGTCAGAGGCTTTTTCACCGCTCCCTGGGAACCTCCGGACGACCAGGATCGAGGACGATCCTGCGACGGGGCCCCCTAACGGGGTGTTGAAAAAGCAACAAATATGCGCGCATTATCTTCAGGTTTGATGTAGATTCATCTCATTGAAATCGTGTAGAAAAGATGAAAATGATTCATGAGGACCCCCGATCATCGGCAGCAAAAAATGTTCTTCTACGTTTCCGTGGAGGAGCGTGTCCCGAAGAACCATTCTCTGCGACCTGTCAAGGCCATGGTCGAGGAATGTCTCAA
>Ga0116192_1000202_pt1 | contig 48070 bp, 37 predicted proteins | sample AD_UKC113_MetaG_FD_89876 | JGI IMG/M metagenome (GOLD analysis project Ga0116192, IMG submission 89876) | Active sludge microbial communities of municipal wastewater-treating anaerobic digesters from Hong Kong - AD_UKC113_MetaG | ecosystem: Engineered > Bioreactor > Anaerobic > Digestate...
ATGAAATTGATTTTCTGCGAATTTATCAGTTTTAGCAAATGTCAGAACATAAGATTGAAATAAAATTCTTAACAAGAAGTTAAAACTTACCTACTACCTACTACCCACTACCTACTACCTACTACCTACTACCTACTACCTACTGCCTGCTACCTACTGCCTGCTACCTACTGCCTGCTACCAACTGCCTGCTTTTTGGTTTTCCGTGCGTCTTAAGTCCTGTGCATTATAACTCAGATTGGCTTTGCTACATATTACCCAATTCATATAATGGAGTAGGAGTTGAAGAATCCTTATGCTCATTTTTATTATTTTAATTGGTTCTATTTAAAAAACAAAAAATATGAATCCTATCATTGATATTATAAATCCATTTTTTTATCTTCAAGGTGATCTTGTTAAAAGAAAGTCAATCGTGATTTTGGGGGAAAGGTGTTTCGGGGATGACAAAAAATTGTTACCGTAAAAGTCAGCTTCAAAGGAAGATGAGTCCAATGAAATATTCGTTGAGGAACAAATTATGAAAGAATAATCTTACTAGAATGACAATTACTTTAGTCTAAATTATCAATATGTTGTTAATTTACCTGTTCCATTTTCGATGAGTTCTGTACCTCAGCAATAAGCTAATAAGCATATTTTTTGTTTACAAAAACAAATATCTGTTTATTTATTGTTAGGCACAATATGTTGAGCTATTTTAAATTACTGTAGATCAAGAAAAAATAGTAAAAATCATTTATAATTAGTTGCAGATAATCCTTTAAGAAATTATTTGATACATGGGACTTGATAGAACCCACTAACCAAAGAAAAATTTATCATGAAACGAGCATGTTTAACAAACACAAACAAGTATGAAAATATTTCATGCGAGTTCCATCCGACCTTAGAAATCAATTATCTTCGGATGAAAAAAAATAACCTTTTTCTTCAAAGAATCCGAATCATTAAAAGGATATTGGTGACTTTAGTATTGGCTTCCTTATTTAATTTTTTGTATTCTCAACCCGATGCCTTTACATGGTTCAATAAGCATTATGGAAGAATTAATCCTATTTCTGATCCAAAAGATCAGAGAGATCAAGGTCCATGTTCGGTTTTTGCATCAGTTGCGGCAGTGGAAGCCATTTCCGCGATATATTTTAATAAAAATGCATCAAACCTATTTTTATCTGAAAGCAGTATTTACAATAGGGGTATTGATTTGTCCTGCATTGGAATTGCGTGTAATGGAGGATCAGATGTACAGACAGCATTAAACTTTATAAAAAACACTGGAGTTATTGATAATGACAGCTATCCATACCCATTAACTGGTAATATATGTAGAAGTGATTGTCAAAATATCTTTAATAATTACAAAACTTTAATAAAAATCCCAAAATGGGATACATTGGTACTTACTAACAGTAATAAATTAAAAAAAGCTATAATGGATTATGGTCCAATTATAGTTACAATGTCAACTAACACCAGTAATCAATTCATTGGATGTGCACTTCATCCTGGAAATGATTGCTCTTTTAATCATACTGTTTTAATTATTGGATGGAGGGAAGACCCTGAATTACAATGGCATATTAAAGATAGTTGGCCCGGAAGCCCATCTATGAATTATGTATCGACAAACAATGTCGATATATTTAATTACCAACCAATCTTTTATCGAGTTAGACCAGTTTATAATTCTATGGAAATCTCCTGTCAGGGAGACTATTGTAATGATGTCTTTGGTAGCAGGTATTTTGAAGACTTTGATAAAGACGGATTTTACAATTGGGGGATGGGACCGAAACCAGCTAATTGCCCGGGAATTAACAAAATGGATGTCGACGATGGGAGGAAATCGATAATTTTTCGTGATGGATATAATATCATGACAGGGCCATATATCTCAGATACAACAAGTTCCAAATATATATGTTCGAATGGAAAGACATTTACATTACAAAACTTCGATCCCCTAGCTCAAAAAGGATTTACTGTAAGCTGGGATTTAACTCCTGCTTATTATTTTTCGAGTTACCATGGTGATACAAAAACTGCTGTTGTAACACCATATTCGTCTTATTATGGTAAGAAATGCAAAATAGAATATAGTCTTCACAAGGGTGATACTCTTGTTACTAAATATAAATTTGACTTTTATATTAATGGCCCCCGGGAAGATCTTGTATCAATCTCTACCCTGGACTCCTATGGAGGATCGCCGACTAAATATGGTGATACATATTACTTGTGTCCAAATACAAATTATACTATCACTTATAATAACTATGACAATGCTTGTCAAACTTCAGATTTTACCTGGGGATTACCCTATGGGTGGTCAAAGAACTGGGATTACAATTATCAGGTCTCAATAAATACAAATGATAATCCATCTGGTTTTCTCAGGATATCAGCAATAGCCTCGTATTGTAATCAAGATATTCAGGTTCTTGAACCGTATTTTGGGGCTGCAGACTGTGGCGATTATTTTATTCTGTATCCAAATCCTGCAGAATCCTTTGTCGTAATAGATGTTTTAAAGGATAAATTTACATCCGAGAAAATATCCTATGATGAAGATTGCACTGTAATTGTACTGGACAAAGCGGGAACAAGTAAAAACAATGTCAAATTCAAAGGATTTCCCTATACATTGGATACAAGCAATTTAAAGGAAGGCCTTTACTTTGTTAATATTCAGCTTAATGGGAAAACATCTACTTTTCCACTGGTGATAAAACCCAGGTAATTTACAGTAAATAATATTTCCTATCCGATTTATTCTCAGGCCGGATAAAAGGGATTCAAAGTTCTATAACAAAATATATTGGAATCAGAAAAATCTTAAAATTTTAAATTTATAAATCTATGTACTGGAAAAATATAATAATTCCATTTGTCATACTGTTTTTAATGTCTATTTTATTCAGTTGTGAAAAAGACAATGGTCATAAGGGTTCACCGGTTGATGGAGATGGTAATGAATATGATACAGTTGTTATTGGTACTCAGACCTGGTTAAAAGAGAATTTAAAAACAACAAAATATCGATTTGGAAATCCTGTCAGGTTAATAACAGATAATACTGAATGGACTACATGGCAACAAGGAGCATATTGCTGGTACGACAATAATCCAGAATATAAAGATATATATGGCGCTCTTTATAATTGGCATGCAGCGCATACACAAGCTTTATGTCCTGATGGATGGCATGTGCCTACAATTGCTGAATGGAACATTCTGATCGATTATTGTGGTGGTGAATATGAGGCTGGATGTAAATTGAAGGAAGCAGGATTACAGCATTGGGCCCCAACTAACAGTGGAACTAATGAAAGTGGTTTTACAGCATTACCTGGTGGATTTAGATACTTTTATGATGGATCATTTCAAATGATTAAATCACTTGGTGGTTTCTGGGCATCAGATATTGAATACTATATCGGTCTAATGGGTTGCTCAGTAAGTCCAGTAGATTGGTATAAACAAGCAGGAATGTCAATACGTTGTTTAAAAGATAAATAAACAATGATGTAATAGGTACTTAAGGGTTTTTAGGATTAAACAAATCAAAGGAATTTTTATAAAGTCTCATAAACAATCTTCTACTGCTCAATTGCTGGTAGAAGTTAAAATTTCATATATTTCGAATCCGAAATTTTCTTTTTATGAAACTCGCATGTAATGTATACACAAACACGTATAAATATAACTGGCGGGTTCCATCATTCCATTAAAATCAAAATTATATTATGATGAAAACACAATACTTATTACTTATGATGCTATTTATGTCAGCAACAATATCATGCACTAAAGACAGCAAAGCCGGACTTGTAATAATCAACGGTAAAATCCTGACAATTGACGAAAACTTTCCTATAGCCGAAGCAGTGGCAATAGACGGCGGGAAAATAATCGCAGTGGGAAGCACAAAAAAGATATCCTCATATATATCTGAAGGTAACACTAAGGTGATCGATGCTAAAGGACGCCTTGTAATCCCCGGATTCAATGATGCCCATGTCCATTTCGGGCCTCTCGATCCCGATTTCATAGAATTGCGCTATATAACCGACCCTTCCGTGATGACTCAAAAAGTGGCTGCACAGGTTGCCTTATCGAAACCCGGAGAGCTGATCAGGGGCGGGCACTGGGTACATGAGCTTTTCACCGACAAAAAATGGCCGGCGAAGGAGCTTATAGACAAGGTTTCGCCCGATAATCCTGTTATACTCGACCGTGCCGACGGACATTCCACGCTCGTGAACAGCTATGTCCTGAGGATGTCGGGGATCACTAAGGATACAAAAGCCCCGTTCGGGGGTGAGATCCAGAAGGACCCTGTTACAGGCGAGCCGACAGGTATACTCAAGGATGCTGCCATGGATCTTATCAGAACAGGCAATTCGAAAGTCAGCAGAAGCGTGGTTGAAGAAAATGAAAGAAGATGGCAGGGATACCTGCTTGCAATGAAAGAGGCGCGGGAACTTGGAGTTACCAGTCTTCAGAATGCCGGAGCAGCAGATTTTCAGGCTTATGAAAAGCTGCAGAAGGAAGGAATGCTCACTTCTAGGATCGATATCGGAGAACCGCTTACTGCCGATACTGCAATACTGCTTAAATACAGGGAAACGGAAAAGAAATATCCAAAAACCGGCGACTGGATAAGATTCGGATACCTAAAAGCATTTGCCGACGGATCGATAGGTTCATCGACGGCTCTTATGTTCGAACCATATTCCGATAATCCCTCGACTTCAGGATTAGCAATGTGGCCTTATGAAGAGCTTGAGAAGATGATTGTGACGGCAGATAAAATGGGATTCCAGATCGGTGTCCATGCCATTGGCGACAAGGCAAATAACTGGGTGCTTAACGCCTATGAGAAAGCCATAAGGTCAAACGGCAAACGAAACAGCAGACACCGAATTGAACATTCACAGACTGTTAGTCTTACGGATATCCCGCGTTTCGCGCAGCTTGGCGTTATTCCTTCCATGCAACCCACACATTGTATTTCGGATAAGCTGTTTTATGAGAAAAGAGTCGGGTACGAAAGATGCAAAGGCACATATGCCTGGAGAAGCTTTATTGATTCAGGAGCAACACTCGCCTTCGGGACCGACTACCAGGTTGAGCCGCTCAATCCGATGGAAGGCCTGTATGCGGCAGTTACGAGAAAAGACAGGCTCGGGGAGGAAGGTGAAGGCTGGTTCCCGGAACAAAGGCTGTCGATGGAAGAAGCAATTAAATACTATACCCTTGGCTCAGCCTATGCCCAGTTCATGGACGACAGGAAGGGAATGATAAAGCCAGGATACCTGGCCGATATAGTCATCACCGACAGGGATCTGCTAACAATACCTGAAGACCAGATTATGAAGACTAAAGTAGATTACACAATCGCGGGGGGCAAAATAGTCTTTTCAAGAGAGGAATAGGTCTGATGGTCTACTGGTATAATGAGTGGCAGGGGCAAAAGGAAGTTGGCAAACAAGAAAACACCACCAATCAGCAACCTGCAACCAGAAGACTTTTCTTCTACCTGCTTAGCTTATAAAGTATGCTCAGGGCTTCTTCCCTGTTGCTTCCGCAGAATTCAGGCTCAGGCTGAAAGCCGGAGCAGACTTTTGGCCGGTCCGGTGAACCAAATATGGCACATCTGGCATCATCAGTAAGATGTATACACCTGACTCCTGCCGGTTTGCCCTCAGGCATGCCGGGTAGGGGTGTTGATATTGATGCTGCAATGCAGCATGCACCGCATCCTGGCCTGCATTCCATATGTTATTTTTTTAACAATATACAATATTATCATGAATCGTAAATTCCGGGATGGAGTTATTTGAATTTTGGGGCTCGCATCCTTGCCCCTTTGGGGGAAGGCCGGGAAGAGGGTAATATTCATATTACCAAGGCATTACTTTGTTTTTCGGGTTATGTTTATACCCCCTTTCCCGTTTCCCCCAAGGGGCTTTCCCGTTTCCCCCAAGGGGGAAGAGCCTGGTACCGAGTCCTTTTCCCAGCGACTATTTGGTAAATCTGTATATTTTTTAGACAGCAAGCTGTCTCTTTTCTACACACTGAATTATCATGATATTAATGTATATAATTGTACAACTGACACTTATCATCAATGGCACGACATTTGGTCATTGAACATAAATATTATTAGAAAAATGAACAGGATAAGAAATCTGGTGATATTGCTGCTTATAACAGGATTTGCGGAATCATCTGCCCAGGAGTTAAAGAAATGGACGTTGCAGGATTGCATCAACTACGCTGTTGAGAACAACCTTGGACTGCAGAGGCAAATGCTTCAGACAGAATCGGCTCAGACCGATCTTATCAAATCGAGGATGGATATGCTGCCCTCGCTCAATATCGGATCAAATGCGCAGATGGGCTTCGGAAGGTCGATCGACCCGGTGACAAACCTCATTACCTTTGAACAGAACATAAGTAACTCATATTCAATAAACACGGCATTCAAATTATTCACTGGTTTTGCGGCACTGAATACCAAGTCGGCAAGCAGGTTTATGTTCAGAGCCGGGATTGAAACCGAGAAAGTATACAGGAACACTCTGGTTGTAAATATCCTCGGGGCCTATTATCAGGTTCTTTATGCAAAGGGTCTTGAAGAAGCAGCAAACCAGCAGGCAGAACAGTCGGCCAGACAACTTTTCAGGATACAGAAGCTTGTTGAAACAGGCAGGGAAGCGCTCTCAAAACAGTTTGAAATGGAAAGCAGGGCATCAGAAGACAGGCTCTCCCTTACAATCGCACGCAACACTTCAAACCAGGCTCTTACAACATTAAGACAGATGCTTCAGCTTGGACCGGATCCCGGTTTTGAAGTACTTATGCCCGATCTTGACAAAATACTTATCGCCGATGACGAGTTCCTTGTCGACAGTGTTTATGCCATTGCATCTGAGGCCCTTCCCAGGTTAAAAGCCATAAATTACGAACTGATGGCAGCCAAAAGGCAGGTGGCAGCGGCAAAGGGCAGCATTTCGCCAAGGCTTACAGGCGGAGGGGCAGTTTATACCGGTTTTTACAAGATCACAAGCAAGGATGCTCCAGCACAGGATCCTTTCACCACCCAGCTTAAGAACAACAACAGCCAGGCCATTTATCTCAGTCTTGATATCCCCCTTTTCAACAACTATACTGTCGGAAGAAACATAAGGCTTGCTAAACTTCGCAAAACGGATGCAGAGCTAAGGCTGGAGCAGGAAAAGAACAACCTTTATTCGGATATTGAAAATGCATGCCTGAACTACAACCGAGGCAAAAGTGAATTTGCTGCTGCAGCCGCGAACCTTGAGTTCAACAGAAAATCGTTCGATGCCATGGAAAAGAAATTTGAGGCCGGACTGATTGATGTCACAGACTATTCCGCCGCAAGAACAACCCTTTTCAGGGCAGAAACGGAAGCCTTACGGACAAAGCTTCAGCTCCTGATAAGAAAGCTGACAATAGAATTCTATACAACAGGAGATTACGAAAATCTTATTAATAACTAAATAAACGTCAACTGCAATGGATACTCCCCTGGAAAAAATGGATAAAGTGCTGCCAAAGAAGAAAGGTCTTCAGAAGAAACACATTGGCTATATAGTTTTTGGTATTATAATTCTTGTACTTTTTTATATGGCATTTTTCTCCGACCGCACTTCAACCTATAAGGTCGAGAAAGACAAACTGATAATTGAAACAGTCACGGAAGGCCAGTTCAACGATTACATAACTGTTCCGGGAACCGTTGAGCCAATAAGCACCATTTTCCTTGATGCTCAGGAAGGCGGCCGTGTTGAAGAGATACTTATTGAAGAGGGAGCCATGGTAAAAAAGGGCGATATCATTCTCCGGCTCAGCAACCCCGACCTTTATCTAAATATCCTCGACAGCGAAGCCCAGCTCGCCGAAAAAGAGAACTTCCTGAGAAACACACAGGTTACTATGGAACAGGAAAGGATCTCAATAAAGCGTGAACTTATCAGCCTGAAATACGACATAGAAAGGAAAAAAAGAAATTTCGAACAGAACGCACGTCTTATCAAAGACAACCTCATTTCACAGGAGGAATTTCTGAGATCGAAGGAGGATCTCGACATGGCTATCCAGTCGAGAGATCTTTTTATTGAGAGGCAGAAACAGGATTCTGTCTTCAGGTCGGTTCAGGTCGAGACGCTTAAAGCTAACCTCGACAACATGAGGAAGAACCTGGCACTGGTACGTCAGAGAGTGGAGAACCTGAACGTGAGAGCCACTGTTGACGGTCAGCTCGGCCTTCTGGTTCCCGAGATCGGGCAGTCGATATCCAGGGGTGCCAATATGGGCCAGATAAACGTCCTCACATCCTACAAGGTTACAGCGCAGATTGATGAGCATTATATCGACAGGGTAAGGACACAGCTCACCGCAACGCTCGACAGGCAGGGCAAAGAGTATGACCTTGAGGTTAAAAGAGTTTATCCGGAAGTCCGCAACGGAACCTTTGAAATAGACATGGTGTTTGCCGACAGCATGCCTGATAATATAAGAACAGGCCAGACTTACTATACAAGTCTTCAGCTTGGGCAGCCCAAAGTATCAGTGTTGGTGCCGATAGGCGGCTTCTTCCAGGAAACAGGCGGACAGTGGATATTCGTCCTTGATCCTTCAGAATCATTCGCAACAAAACGGGCAATATCCCTTGGAAGAAAGAATCCCAAATACTATGAAGTTCTTGAAGGGCTTACTCCCGGAGAAAAGGTTATAATATCAGGATATGAAACTTTCGGGAAAAATGAAAAACTTGTATTTAAAAAGTCGAAATAAATAACAACTTTTAATAATCAGGCCATGATCAAAACCAACAATTTAACAAAGATCTTCAGAACAGAAGAAGTTGAAACCACCGCTCTGAATAAAATCAACCTTGAGGTGAAAGAGGGCGAGTACGTTGCAGTGATGGGGCCATCAGGATGCGGAAAATCGACCCTTCTGAATATCCTCGGGTTGCTCGACAATCCCACATCAGGCAGCTATCTCTTCAACGGGACAGAAGTCGCCAACCTGAGAGAACGCGACAGAACCGTCTTCAGGAAAGGCAACATTGGTTTCGTATTCCAGAGTTTCAATCTTATTGACGAACTCAATGTGTTCGAAAATGTCGAGCTTCCTCTGATCTATCTGAAGATGAAGACCGGTGAAAGGAAAAAGAAAGTCGAAGAAGCCCTTGAAAGGATGAAGATCACGCACCGGGCAAAACACTTCCCGCAACAGCTTTCAGGAGGGCAGCAGCAAAGGGTGGCAATTGCAAGGGCCGTCGTGGCCAACCCCCGGCTTATTCTTGCCGATGAACCAACGGGAAACCTCGATTCAAAAAACGGTATTGAGGTGATCAACCTGCTTTCTGATCTTAACAGGGAAGGTACAACCATTATCATGGTTACCCACTCCGAAAGGGATGCCGGTTATGCACACAGGGTTGTTAACCTCTTCGACGGACAAATCGTATAATAAGAGGCTGTACTAAAAGCAGATATTTCTTTTGATAAACTCTTTGATATCTTTGAGCTGACCTTTGTGATCCTTTGTGGTTCAGTGTTTCATATTTGACCACCAATCCGCACAAAGGCAAGCTCTATGGTACACAAATCACTTTTGATACAGCTTTTATTTCCTTATATATTATGTCTCCTCATTTTATTGTATAGGGTCTGGCGTGTTATACCCAGCTTCGATGCCGTAACGCTTATGTTATTCCCGTTACGCCGCAGACAGTCAAGAATATATTTCGCCTCCATCTCAGCAAGGGTAAGCTCATGGTGATGGAGGCTTTTTGATGCCACAGGCCTGAATTCAAAATCTGAAGGAAGCAAAACGGCAGAGTCGCTCATAATAACTGCTTTTTCGATTGCATGCTGAAGCTCCCTCACGTTCCCGGGCCAGGTATGGTTCGAAAGCTTTTCCATGGCATGAGTGTTTAACCTCATCGGATCCCTGTTATATTTTTCACAATAGGCCTTCAGAAAATAATTTGCAAGTATGGGGATATCATCAACCCTGTCGCGCAACGGCGGTACTTCGATAACTATTGTATTGATCCTGTAAAGAAGATCTTCCCTGAATTTCCCTTCAAGAACCATGCGGTTAAGGTCCCTGTTCGTCGCACTGATAAGACGGATATCGACAGGAATTTTACTGTTTGAACCGATACGTGAGATCTCCCTGCTCTGCAATACGCTCAGCAGTTTCGACTGCAAATGAAGTGGCAGATTGCCGATCTCGTCTAAAAAAAGTGTCCCTCCCGATGCCAGTTCAAATTTTCCCTTACGGTCTTCCCGGGCATCAGTAAAAGCACCTTTGACATGCCCGAACAGTTCACTTTCAAATAATGTCTCCGGAACAGATCCCATATCTACACTTATCATCAGCTCCCCTGCCCTTCCCGATCTTTTATGTATTTCAGCTGCCAGAAGTTCTTTCCCGGTCCCGTTCTCACCGGTAATTAAAATATTGGCATCTGTGGCCGCAACTTTCTGGACAATGTTTAGTACATTGATCATCGTGGGTGACGGGCCATGAACCAGTTTCTGAAGTTCTTTTGCCATACGCTGCAGATTCAATCCTGAAAAATAATGCTTTTTTGTCTAATTTTTTGACACAAGCCCATTTTTGTTTTTTTTGCAACATTCGGTAACTCCCGACGTCTTTATACAAAAAGGTTAAGATGACAGTCAAACTTTATCCAAACGAAGTAGTTCTGAAAGCCGGAGATACAAGCCAGGTAATAGACAACACAACCGTTGACGGCAAGCTTATAGTCACCAACCAACGGATATATTTCAGACCCATGTCGGAAGAATCTGACAGGTTCAATCTTGAAATCCTGTTCGAAAATATACTTGAAGTCATCTTTTACAGCAGGGGATTTTTCATGACCAAGGGACTGAATATTGTTACCAGGGACGGAAAGAGTTACATGTTCCCTCTGAAAAAACGGGACGAGATAGGACAGCTTATAAATAAGATGTACTAACCCCCTTTTTTTCACTTTGATTCGTCGGAATTATAAAAAAGGCATATTGCATCCGGTGCTTGACCGCAAAAGTCACAAAGTCATGCGCAAGTAAGCCCGAGAATCTTATCATTGCAAAGCAAACTGATCAGAACAGACAATGTTTTGGAAATCAGTATTACATGTAGTCGTTTTTATTCGTATTTAAGTGATTGAGCCGGATTTACCGCTGCTGCCTTCAGAATCCTGTAGCTTATTGTTATCGTTGCCACCATTAGTGCAATTCCAAGCCCGGCAAGAAAACTGAATGCTCCCGGATCGATCCTGAAATAGAAATTCTCGAGCCATTTTTTGGCTATAAAATATATCAGTGGCCACGCTATCAATGCAGAGATTGTAACCAGAACAAGTATTTCCCTCGATATTACATAGTATATTCCTGAGACTGACGATCCCATGGCCTTTCTGACTCCTATCTCCTTGGTGCGCTGTTCAACGGTAAAGGAAGTAAGACCAAATAATCCAAGTGCTGCGATAAATATTGCAAGAACCGAGAATATAACTGCAAGCTGCGCATTCTGCTTCTCCTGCAGATACATCTGCTCAAAATCCTGATCAACAAAATAATACTGAAGCGGATTATTTGACGTAAATTGTTTCCACCTTTTTTCTATTTCGCTGATTGTCTGCTGGTAATTTTGGGCAGAAAGCTTAACCGTTACATAACCCCAGTTGAACCGTTCTGTCTTGTAAACAAAAATATATGGCTGGATCGGATTTCTTAATGATTCAAAGTTGAAGTTTTTTACAATACCAATTACCTGTAAATACTGGTATTTTCCTGAATCAAGCGGCAGGAGGAATCTTGTATTGGAAATGTCTGTTATATTGAAATTCTTTGCGGCAGTCTCGTTGATTATACAGGCATCCCTGTCGGAAGTAAATGAACGGTCAAATTTACGGCCTGAAACCAGTTCCATCCGGTAAGTGTCAAGGTAGTCGGGATCGACCCAGTTGGTTTGCAGCAGGAATGATTCGTCCTTTCTTCCTTCAATGCCGTAGCCATTAAGGTTATTGTTTCTTCCAGGGACGGCAGTCGAACTTGCAATATTAATTACTCCGGGAATCTCCAATACAGACTCCTTGAAAGCTTCAACACGGTTATGAAGGGAGTGCGCCATGTTTATTACCACAAGCTGTTCCTTGTCAAAACCGACATCCTTATTGAGCATAAAGAATATCTGCCTGTACATTACGAGCGTTCCGGTAATAAGCAATATTGATATTGCAAACTGAAATACAACCAGGATTCTCCTTATATTACCATTACGCATGCTTCCTTTGGCACTGCCTTTTAAAACTTCGACCGGATTGAATGAAGAAAGAAAAAATGCCGGATAACTGCCTGCAAAAATCCCTACAACAAGAGTAAAGAGCAGAAGAACCGGAATTTTAAACCAGTTGTCGGTAAGTCTGAGGTTAAGGTTTGCACCAAGAAGATTGTTGAAATAGGGAAGTGCAACCCAAATCAGTATGAGTGCTATTATTAACGAAATAAATGCAAGAATGCACGACTCGGCAATAAACTGTGAGATGAGCATCCCCCTTGTTGATCCTGCCACTTTCTTAACGCCTACTTCCCTTGACCTCCTGGTTGCCTGGGCGGTTGCAAGGTTCATGAAATTAATTGCCGCGATAATAATTATCAGTAAAGAAATGCTTCCAAAGATCCACAGGTATTTAGGGTCGCTTGCCGGACTGAATTCCTGCTGAATTGAGGGATCGAGATGGATATCCTTCAGATTCTGAAGAAAATACCCGTACTGGTTGCCCTGAGCCATGAAATCGTCGATTGAAATACCCATAAACCGCTGTATTTCAGGACCAACATATTTTTCAAGCATAACCGGGATCTTGGCATCCACGGTTTCAGAGCTTGTATTTGGTTTTAACAGGAGATAGGTGCTGTAAGAGTTGCTTAACCAAACCGGGTTCTTCGAGCCCGGGTTTGTCATGAACGATGTAAGGATGCTTGCTTCAAAATGACAATTACCTGGTACGTCTGCCATTACACCCGACACAATATACCGGGCTGTGTCATCTCCTATCTTAATTGCTTTGTCGACAGGGTTCTCGTTTCCAAAAATCTTTTTTGCAGTAGATTCCGACAGTACTGCCCTTCGCGGAGCATTAAGGACATTTTTCGGGTCTCCTTTAAGTAAAGGGATCGAAAAGAAGTTAAAGAAAGCTGAATCCGATTCAAGTATGTGATCATCAGTGAAAGAAAGGTCATTGTATTCAACCACTGTAGGGCCCCGGCCTGAAAGCCTGAGACAGTCCTCAACTTCGGGGAACTCTCTTACCATTGTGGGCCCGATTGGAGCACAGGTATAGGCCCCAAGAATTTCCTGTCCTCCGATTTTCCCGTTAAGCACAAGCCTGTAGATTCTGTCTTTCTTAACGTTAAACCTGTCGTAGCTTGCCTCGTTTATGACATAAATTGCGATCAGCAGGCTGCATGCGATGCCAACCGACAGGCCTAATATATTAATCATCAGATAAGATCTTTGCCGTTTCAACGATCGCAGGCTGTAAGTAATCAGATTTCGAAGCATATAAGTAAAATTAAGTTTTAAGGTAAAATGCCTTTTGTAAGGTTAGCTAGTGCAACTGAATTTTTTATAAAGACGGTTCCATCCCCAAAGTGTTGCACCTTTAAAAAAACAGTCTTTTACAGTAAGAGAACAGAAGTGACCAGGATGGACTCTTAATGTTAATGTACTGTTAATTAATTAACAATCTTTGATTTATGATGTAAAAGGCTTTAGATTTATGTTATTAAACGGATAATTTCAAAAATCGGGGATGAGATTCTTCGCTTAACTTCATTGCGCTCAGAATCTCATCCTTTTAACCGGACACTGTTGACAGCTTTATCTTAAATCGATAACACACTTGCAATCATGTTCAAAAACCTGCTTAAAACTACATTGAGGCATATCCGCAAACATGCCGGATACAGCCTTTTAAATATCCTCGGGCTGACGCTTGGGATTTCAAGCGCTCTGTTCCTTGTTATCTATGTATCCGATGAATTAAGTTACGACCGTTATCATGAAAAAGGTGACCGAATTTACAGGGTTTCATCAAAGATAACCGAAACTGACGACCAGTTTACATGGATAGTGGCCCAGATACCTTTTGGTCCACAGGCAGCGTAGGACTACCCCGAGATCGAGTCGTTCACGCGTTTCATAAATATGCCAATTGGTGATAGTTCTTTTGCCAAAATTCAACCTCCTTGCCGGAAAATCATTTAGTCCCGGCATCCTGTACAGCCCTGTGGTGTTGATTTCAATACCTGGTATCGTGATAAAAACAGGCATCTTCTGCGGCAGCTATCCTGCCCTCTTCCTTTCAAGGTTCAGTCCCGCAACAGTACTGAAAGGTAATATCACACATGGATCCGCCGGGAGTTTATTCCGCAAAATACTTGTAGTCATCCAGTTCTCGATCTCCGTGGCAATGATAGTCTGCACACTGGTTGTATTCAGACAGTTGAATTACTTCAGGAACAAGGATCAGGGGTTTGATCAGAAAAATGTTCTGAGTCTGCAGCTTAACGACAGGACTATGACAAGGAAATACCCACTGCTGAAACAGATGCTCCTTGAAAATCAGGATATCAAACATGTGACCTCAACAAATACGCCAATGGGTGAGGGCTCGGGACAACTGGTCTTCAATGTTGAAACCGATCAGGGCATGTCGCAAAGGGGAATCAATTTTTCAGTTGTCGACCATGATTATGTTGAAACACTAGGCATCATGATTGTTCAGGGCCTTGATTTCAGGCAGGATATGCCTTCAGATACCCTTAACGGAGTACTGGTCAATGAGACCTTTGTGAAAAGAATGGGATGGAGTGATCCCATTGGCAGGAAGATCGAGGCAGGTGATGAAAACACGCTGCGGGCAAGGGTTGCAGGAGTAATTGCTGATTATCACCAGACCGGAATGTATAACGAGATTGAATCGCTGCTCCCCGCCTATAGGGAATTCAATAATATATTGAACATAAAACTGAGCGGCAGAAACACAGAACAGACTATTGCATACATTGAATCTAAATGGAAGGAAGTTTTTCCCGATCAGCCGTTTACATACACATATCTTTCAGAAAGGTTTAACCTGCAGTTTGAGTCTGATGAAAAAAGAGTGCTGATCTTTACAATGTTTACAATTCTTGCAATACTTATCGCATGTCTTGGTCTGTTCGGACTTGCCTCCTATATGGTGGAGCAAAGGACAAAAGAGATTGGCATCAGAAAGGTATACGGCGCAAGCGAAAGTGTTGTCATAACGCTTATATCAAGAGAGTTCCTCATTCTTGTAGCAGTTTCAATCATCATTGCCGTTCCTGCTGCATATCTGATAATCTCAGACTGGCTCGAGAATTATGTTTACAGGACATCCGTCAGTGTTCCTCTTCTTTTGCTTGCGGCAGGACTTACACTGGCCATCACCTTCATTACAGTCAGTTATAAGGCATACCAGGCTTCGGCAATGAATCCGGCAAACGCAATAAGAATTGAATGATTGCATCGGAATATTTATTACTGCATCTCTGACTGCCATTTTTTTCGGGTGGTTATGGATAAGCTGGCAGAGCCTGTCAGGGCGGCTGATTCCAACCCTGCAATGCCCTCAGAATAATATACACGGATAAGCTGGCAGAGCCTGTCAGGGCGGCTGATTCCAACCCTGCAATGCCCTCAGAATAATATACACGGAGCTATATTAAAATCCTTTGTTCATCTTTGTGTTACCCATGCTTTGCCTTTGTGTCTAATTATAAGTTACTGAACCACAAAGGATCACAAAGTGTGCACGAAGAGCCCAAAGAATTAAAGATCTAAAAAATAAACTTTCAGCAAAGCCTCTTTTTATTAATTTTGGGCAAACTGACGTTTATGAGGATTGATATCTTGACTGTATTGCCCGAACTTCTGGTAAGCCCTTTGAATTATTCAATAGTCAGACGCGCCCGTGACAAAGGGCTGGTTGAAATAAACATTGTCAATCTCCATGACTTTGCAAAGGACAAATACAAAAGTGTCGATGACTATGCTTTTGGCGGCGGTGCCGGAATGGTGATGATGATAGAACCTGTTTACAAGGCTCTCGAGAAGCTGAAGAGTGAAAGAAAATATGATGAGATAATTTATACATCACCTGACGGGGAAAAGTTCAGCCAGAAACTGGCAAATGAGCTTTCGCTGAGGGAGAACCTGATAATTCTGGCAGGTCATTACAAGGGGGTTGACCAGAGGATACGGGAAAACCTGATAACCATGGAGATATCAATCGGCGATTATGTGCTTTCGGGAGGAGAGATCCCCGCCGCAGTCATTACCGATGCCATAGTCAGGCTTATCCCCGGCGCCATGTCGGATGAACAGTCTGCCCTTTCAGACTCATTTCAGGACGACCTTCTGGCCCCGCCTGTCTACACGCGTCCGGCCGATTTTATGGGATGGAAAGTTCCGGATATACTGTTGTCGGGGCACGCCGCAGAAATAGACAAATGGAGGCATGAACAGTCGGTCGAAAGAACGCGGAAGCTCAGACCGGACCTTTTTAAGGAATGATGAAAAGGAGTTGGCAAAAAGTGGTTGCCGGTGCAAAAAAAGACGTGAGAAGTTAGACTTGAGGAGCCCCGCCTGCACGAGGCTCCGAGCCGGGTATCAGACATAATGAATCCGATATGGTTGCAATGTTTTGGAAATGACAAAAAGCTTTTGTAAAATTGTAGCTCATTTTTTCGTTTTTTACTAACTATTTAATTTTCAATAAAATGAATGCACAGGATTATATTGCACGTGAAGACCGGTATGGTGCACATAATTACCATCCACTTCCGGTAGTACTTGAAAGAGGTGAAGGTCCGTTTGTATGGGATGTTGAGGGCAAGAGGTATTTCGACTTTCTTTCGGCTTATTCAGCTGTAAACCAGGGTCATTGCCATCCAAGGATCGTTAAGGCTCTGATTGATCAGGCTCAGAAGCTTACTCTTACATCAAGGGCTTTTTATAATTCTGTTCTTGGTGAATATGAAGAGTATGTAACGAAATATTTCGGATACGACAAGGTATTGCCGATGAACTCGGGAGCCGAGGGTGATGAGACAGCTCTTAAACTTTGCCGCAAATGGGCGTACAAGAAAAAGGGGATCAAGGAAAACAATGCCAAAATCATCTGCTGTGAAGGAAATTTCCATGGAAGGACGATCACAATAATATCGATGTCGACAGATCCCGACGCACGTAACCATTATGGCCCGTTCACCCCGGGATTTATCACCGTACCTTACAATGACCTGGCAGCTCTTGAAAATGCCCTTCAGGATCCGGATGTTGCAGGTTTTCTTGTTGAACCGATCCAGGGAGAAGCCGGAGTCTATGTTCCAGACGAAGGATATCTGAAAAAAGCTTATGACCTCTGCAAAAAGAACAATGTTCTGTTCATTGCCGATGAGGTTCAAACGGGCATAGCACGTACGGGGAAGCTCCTTGCATGCGATCATGAAGGGGTCCGGCCTGATATCCTTATACTGGGCAAGGCATTGTCGGGCGGTATTCTGCCGGTGTCAGCGGTTCTGGCCGATGACGACATTATGCTCACTATCAAGCCCGGCGAACACGGGTCGACATTCGGAGGCAATCCTCTGGCCTGTAAAGTGGCAATTGAGTCACTGAAAGTGATAAAGGATGAAAAGCTTGCCGAAAATGCTGCCTGTCTCGGGGAAATCTTCAGAAACGAACTTAAAAGCTTCAAGTCGGAGATGATAGAGCTTGTTAGGGGAAAAGGACTTCTCAATGCAGTTGTAGTCAGGCCAAAGAACGGTAAAACAGCTTGGGATGTATGCCTTGCCATGAAAGATCTTGGTCTTATAGCCAAACCGACACATGAACATATCATCCGGTTTGCACCTCCCCTTGTCATTACCGAACCACAGCTGCGCGAAGCGATAGAATTGATCAAAAAGGCATTTAAACTTTTTGAATAGCAGATTGTTAATGTATTAACAAAACTTGTCTCCGGGAGGGGAAAAAGGTATTATTCATATAACCAACCATATAAGAATGAGATTAGCATTGCCCGTTATTCTCCTGGCAGTATATGTTCCCCTTTCATGTACCGGACAGGTTACAAGGGAAATTGCGCCGGATGAGTTAAAAGATCATGTTAAATATCTTTCATCCGACTCCCTTAAAGGAAGGATGACAGGAACCAGGGGCGACAGCCTGGCAGCGGTTTATATAAGGGAGCAATTCAAAAAAGCTGGTCTTGAATATCTTACCGGCGACGGGTTCCAGAAATACTCTGTCACTGATAAGGTGGTTTCAGGAGACAGGAATTATCTGTCATTTGATAATCAGACTTTCAAACCTTCTGAGGATTTTATGCCGCTTTCCTTCAGCGGAAACTCATCGCTTGAAGCTCCTGTCGTATTTGCCGGCTATGGATTCACTATAGACAACGATTCAATTAAATGGAACGATTATGGAAATTCAGTTGTTAAAGGCAAATGGGTGCTTGTTCTCAGGGGAGACCCGGAACCGGAAAAATCTTTAAGTGGATTTATTCCCTTCAACAGCGATCGCGACAAGGCAATGACAGCCAAAGACATGGGAGCCTCCGGTGTCTTGCTGGTTTCAGGCCCTGCCAACGATGCCGAAGACACTTTCGATCCGCTTGCACAGGGAGATTATTCAGTTGAGATCCCGGTACTTAGGATAAAACGCAATGTGGCCAATTCCATTCTTAATAAAACAAACAATACAATCGAGGCTCTTGAAAAGAAGATAAATACAACAAAAAAAACCGTAACTTTTGACGCAAAGACAATAGTAAAGGCCGGATCTGAAGTAATCAGGCAGGCTTCAATCACAAGAAACGTTGTCATGTTCCTTCCCGGTGAAGATGAATCATTAAAAAAAGAATACGTGTTAATAGGTGCACATTTCGACCATCTTGGAATGGGAGGATCATCAAGCAGGGCCGGAGACACCGTTGCCGTCCATCCCGGCGCGGATGACAACGCATCGGGTATAAGCGGAATGATCGAACTGGCTGAAAGGTTTGCTCTCACTCCAGGCAGCCATAAACGAAGTATGGTTTTCATTGCATTTTCAGGGGAGGAATCAGGCCTTCTCGGATCAAAGTATTTTGCCGATAATCCGCTTATTGATCTCACAAATGTCAACGCGATGATCAATCTCGACATGGTTGGAAGGCTTCGTGATTCAAGCACTCTGCAAATAGGCGGAATTGGCACTGCCGAGGGATTAAAGGCCCTGGTCAGTTCACATGCAGATACAAATCTGTTCAGTCTCTCATTCTCGGAGGAAGGTTATGGTCCGTCGGACCATTCATCATTCTATGGCAAGAACATCCCTGTTCTTTTCTTTTCCACAGGTGCCCATCTCGATTATCATACACCTGGCGATACCTGGGACAAGATTAACTATGAAGGCATGAAAGAAATTTCTGATCTTGTTTTCAAAATAACAGAAGAGCTTGCCAACACCCCTGAGAGGTTGAAATTCAGGGAATCAGGACCCAGGGTCGAAATAAACAGGGCCATGCGAAGAAGGGGGGTAACACTTGGCATCATGCCTGATTTTGCAGGGAATGTCAAAAACGGTTTACGGGCCGACCTGGTCACCCCCGGAAAACCTGCCGCCCTTGGAGGAATGAAAAAAGGAGATATAATCACATCAATTAACGGAAAGACTATCAACAACATACAAGACTATATGTACAGAATGGGCCAGCTTAAGCATGGGGAAACCATAAGTGTGGAGGTCATAAGGAACGGGAAAAAAGAGGTTCTTCTGATACAATTGTAAGGTTTATGCGTCTAATACTGAAAACTAACCCCCATGAGAAATTTCTTAACGTGGTTTTCTGCCTTCATAATAACAATTGCAGCAGCATATTATCAGCGGAAGACAGGACCGACCTATCCGAAAAGCTGCATAATTGAAGTGAATGATTCTGCCCGTGAAGTGAATCTTGTCAGAAGCCTGGGCCTGGATGAACGGCCGGAGGTGAGGCTGCGGACCGACGACACGACCATGAAGGCAACACTATATTACAAGAGGTACAAAACGACCGACGATTATCAGGCATCAGAGTTCACTTATAGAACTTACCCTGTAAAATCGTTCATAATGAACAGGATTTTCAATATCACCGAAGAAAAAGGCTTTTATGCGGAAGTTCCCCGTCAGCCTCCTGCCGGTAAAATTCAGTACTATTTCGAAATAACCGATTCAAAGGGCACCACAACATACCTTAAGGAAAATCCGGTGGTTATCCGTTTCAAGGGTGCCGTTCCTGCGTCGATCCTTTCACCCCATATTATATTAATGTTCCTTGCCATGCTTTTCTCAACGCTTGCCGGACTTATGAGTGTTTTCAGGCATCCGAAGTTCAGAAAATATTCTTTATGGACACTGGCAACCCTGTTTCTGGGTGGAATGATCCTTGGCCCGCTTGTGCAGAAATATGCATTCGGTGAATTTTGGACAGGAGTTCCCTTCGGCTGGGACCTTACTGACAATAAAACTCTTATTGCATTTGTTTTCTGGATCATAGCTGTAATTATGAACAGAAAAAAAGAGCGTCCCGCGTATGTGATTCTTGCATCTGTTGTATTGCTTCTGGTCTTCTCTATTCCTCACAGTGTCTTTGGTTCGGAACTTGATTATGTGTCGGGAGAGGTGACTCAGGGCTTAATCTTCATTTTTTCATTCAGAATTTTTAAAAATTCTTAAATTGAGTGCAGCATTTTTATTCAACCCCCGTCTTTTAAATGAAAAAGTAAAAAGACAGTGGGTGCAGCATCTCAGATAAGAACCAGCCTTTATAATATAAAGATGGCAAATGTAGAAGCGGCATTCAAGAACTTGCACCAGGATCTTTTAGACGGGTGTAAAGCAGGTGACCAGAGAGCCCAGTTTCAGATTTACAAATTGTACTATAAAGCTATGTACAACACAAGTCTGAGAATTGTGAATGACACGATGGAAGCCGAAGATATCATGCAGGAATCTTTCCTGTCGGCCTTTGAAAAGATTGATACATACTCGGGTACCGTGAGTTTCGGTGCATGGCTTAAAAGAATTGTCATAAACCGCTCACTCGACGCCCTGAGCAAAAAGAAAGCAATCTTTGAAGATATTGAACCTCACATCGGCATTAGGGATGACAGCCCTGATGACCAGATAAGGAAGGAAGAAGTTGATCTTAGGGTTGAAGAGATAAAGGGAGCCATAGACCGCCTTCCTGACGGTTACAGAATAATACTCTCACTCTACCTTCTGGAAGGATACGACCATGATGAAATCGCGGAAATCCTTAAAATATCGAGCAGCACTTCAAGATCACAACTTTCAAGGGCCAAACAGAAACTGATTTCGGAATTGAAGAAAAAATGAAAAACTGACAGCGATGGAGAACATTGAAGATTTTATCAGGAGCAATAAGCAGTTTTTTGATGGAGAGGAACCATCAGATGGACATTTTGAGCGGTTCAGCAGGAAACTTGAAATCAGATGCAGCGAGAGAGCAATCAGGAGAAGCATTGTCCCGTATCTGCTAAAAGCTGCTGTAGTTACCCTGCTTGTGACATTGTCATCACTCTGGACATGGGACCATTTTCTCAGGCCCGACAGGAACAGAATGGCTCTCGGTGACGTCTCCCCTGAATACAGGGAAGTCGAGAACTACTATGTTCACCAGGTAAAGTTTATGGAAAATGAGATTGTGAACCTGGATCTGAACAACAGCCCTGAACAGAAAGAAATACTGAAAAAGGAAATGAGAAGCATGGATTCAGTTTATGTACAGCTTCAGAAAGAACTTAAGGCAAATCCCAACGACGAAAGGATCATTAATGCAATGATAGAACATTACCAGACAAAGGTCGATGTAATGAACTACATCCTTGACCAGCTGAGAGCCATCAGGAATGAAAACCAAAACAAAACAGACAATGGACAGACGAACCTATAAATCAGGATTAATTCTCCTGGCTGCCGTATTTCTGTCGGCTACGGCACTGACAGCAGAGGAGGTAACAAAAGAGTTTCACAAACAGTATAAGGCCGGACCCGGCACTACTCTTGACATTAACAACAGGTACGGACACGTTATTGTTGAAACATCAAACACCGATCAGATACAAATTGATGTCAAGGTAACGGTTGATCTTCCAAGCAGGGAACGGGCAGAAAAACTTATCAGCTATATTGATGTTCAGTTCGCCGAATCAGGCAGTGTTGTAAGCGCCAAAACATTCATTGATGACAGGTTCAATTTCTCGGGCTGGGGAGGCGGATCAAGACGTTTCAGCATTGATTACAATGTCAAAATGCCTGCTGATATAAACTTCACCCTTGCAAACAGGTATGGCGATTCGGACCTTGAAGAGATAAAAGGCCTTGTAAATCTTGATATTAAATATGGCAACCTTAAGGCTGATAACCTTTCCCGCGGAAACGACAAACCGTTGAACCGCATCAACCTTGCCTATGGTAAGGCTGATATAATATCTGCCGGATGGCTTGATATCGTTCTGAGGTACTCGGGCAACTTTGCAGTCGAAAGGGCTCAGGCTATTCTTCTTGACAGCAAATACTCAAAGATACAGATAAGGGATATCAGTTCGGTGGTGGGTGAAAGCAAATATGATAACATACGCATTGAAAAGATAAATAACCTTGTCCTTGATGCCGGATACGCTGATATAAACATCGGAGAACTATCCAGAAAACTCAAATTTGACGGAGGCTATGGCTCAATCACTGTCGACAGGATATTAAAAGGATTTGAATCAATAGAGTCGCAATCAAAATATATCGGCGTCAAACTGGGTGTTGATCCGGATGCAAGTTACAGGCTCAACGCAAACCTTTCATACGGAGATCTTAAATTCGATGAGGATAATTTTCGCAATGAAAGAAGAATAATACAGAACAACTCCACAGAGATTTCGGGTGTTGTAGGAAAAGAAACTTCTCCTTCATCAAGCGTGAGAATAACATCATCGTACGGCAGCGTAAGGCTGTATTAACCTGTTGCGGAAAAAATCCCGCAGATAACACGGGCCGGGGGCGCGGAAAAATCCCTGATCCCACTTGTCTGCGGGATTTTCTTTATATATCCATTTCCACTACAGTTATTCCTGATCCCCCAAGATCGACGCTTTCATCACGGAACGACTTTACAATATTCATTGTGGCAAGGTATTCCCTCACCAGTTGCCTGAGGATCCCGTTGCCTTTACCATGAAGTATCCTGAGATTGCGATGCTGTACCATCAGGGCATTGTCAATAAAATCCCGCACAAGATTCAGAGCCTCTTCTCCCCTGTAACCCCGGATATCAAGTTCGGGCGTGAAATTAAGTTTCCTTTGAGTTATCACCGGATCACTTTCCGGCACAGTATTTTCTGATCTCAGACTTTTCCTCAGCTCGGCTTTGCTTATCCTTTCAATACGGTCAACATTGACAAAGAACCTCAGGTTCCCTGTCTCAACCTGTGCAACCGTCCCCTCAATCTTAATTATTTCTCCCAGAGCCATCGTATCAGTAACCCTCACCGCATCGCCTTTACCAAGGGGCTTATTAGATTTCGGAGGCGCCTTCTCTGCCTGAACTGCAATTTCCGGCTTTATCTTCCTTATTTTCTCATTCAGCTTCGCTATTTTTTCTTCCGATTCAGTCTCCTCAGGCTTTATTTCCCCGGTAATTGACTGTTTAAGCTCATCCAGCTCCCTGCGGAGTTCCTTTGTACGTTCCTTTTCGGCCCGCGACTCCCTGATAAGACGAATTGTATTCTCTATCCTGCGGTTTGTTTCGTTCAGCATTGCTTCAGCCTCTGACTTTGCTTTCGATATTATTTCCTTCCTTAAGCTTTTTGCTCCTGAGATCTCTTTCTCATATTGTTCAATAAGCTCTTCGAGGCGCTTTTCATCCTGCCTTATCTTTTGCCTTTTTGTCTCCCAGTATCTCTTGTCTCTTGCAATATCTTTCAGGTTACGGTCATAATTTACATTTTTGACGCCTGCTTTTTCTCCGGCGCGTCTGAGGATTTCTTCCGGCAGTCCTATCTTCCTGGCTATTTCAAAAGCAAACGAGCTTCCGGGTTTTCCTATGCTCAGTTGGAAAAGCGGCTGCATCAGATGATGATCGAAAAGCATGGCGCCATTTATGACACCGTCGGTGAGTGAAGCAAAATGCTTGAGGTTCGTATAATGAGTTGTTATAACGCCAAAACACCCCAAGTTGTTAAGTTCCGCGAGAATGGCCTCGGCAATTGCACCGCCTATCATCGGTTCGGTGCCGGTCCCTAACTCATCAATAAGCACAAGAGTTGAAACTGATGCATTTCTGACAAAATACTTCATGTTTATCAGGTGCGAACTATAAGTGCTGAGATCATTTTCAATACTTTGCTCATCCCCGATGTCAATAAAGATATTTTTAAAAATTCCCGATTCTGATCCTTCGCCCACAGGTATGGTCAGTCCGCACTGGAGCATGTACTGAAGCAGCCCTACAGTCTTCAGGCACACCGACTTGCCTCCTGCATTGGGGCCTGAAATAAGCAGTATCCTGTTTTTTTCTTCAAGGACTATGTCGAGCGGGACAACCTTTCTGTCCTTCAGTTTTTTGAAGGCAAGAAACAGCAGGGGATGGACAGCTTTTCTCCAGCGGATCCCCGGTTCGGGCGAAATGGCCGGTTTTACGGATCCCATCTGGTTGCCCAGGATGGCCTTTGCCCTTATGAAGTCGATCTCTCCAAGAAATTCATTTGCACGGATAAGATCATCAATATAGGGCCGTATATCATCTGCAAATGCCGTAAGTATCCTGACAATCTCCCTTCTTTCCTCATACTCGAGTTCGACAATTTCATTGTTTATCTCAACTATTTCGGCAGGCTCAATAAAAACAGTTTTTCCCGATGCTGACTGATCATGAATAAGCCCTTTTATTTTCCTTTTGTCGGAAGCGAGGACAGGGATCACTCCTCTTCCGTTACGAACCGAGGCAGCGGTATCGCTGTCAACTATCCCGTCGTTCTGCGCCTGTTTCAGTATGGAATTCAGCCGTCGTGATGCCAGCATGCCTTTTTGGAGTATTTCCGACCTTATCTCCTTAAGCCTGGGCGAAGCACCGTCTTTTATTCTGCCGTCTTTGTCGATAATCCTGTCGGCCGCATCGGTAACATAAGGATATAAATTAACATGCGCACTACATGATTTCAAAAAGGGATATTCCTTTTCGTCCTTTTTCCTGAAAAAACTGACAACAGCCCTGATAGTTTCAAGGGAACGCTTGAGATCGAACACCTCATGAACCTCAGGGAAGGCACCTTCGATCCTTATTTTATTAAGTGAAACTGAAATATCGTAATAATGATCGGCCGGGAACGAATCTTCAAACCTTAATATCTTCTGGAATTCATATGTGGCTGAAAGCCTGAAATTTATTTCTTCAGGGTCATGAAGAACCGCAATATTCCCGACCATTGCCCGCCCCATCGGGCTGAGGCAAAGGTCAGAAAGAAGATTCCTGATGGTGTCAAAACCTGTCTTGGCTTCAAAATTATGAGGGTAGATCATACAAGGTGAAAGTAGATACAGGACAAAAGTAAAAAGATAAAAGGAACAAGCCTCAAATTATATCAGATAAAAGGAACAGGCTCCAAATGATAATAAATGTTAAAAGAGAATTATTCTCATCTGCGGTATCCATTTTTTTCTAATTTTGATTTCACTTCAGGAATTTAACTTTAAACAAATGAAAATCAAGAGAATTATTGTCGGTGCATGGTTATGCCTGTTTATTCCATCTGTTCTGATGTCGCAGACTGAAAAGATCGACCTGAATATGATTTATAAAATTAAACAGGAAGGCTTAAAAAACTCGGCCATTGAGGAACTTGCCTTTGGTCTTACTGACCTTACAGGGCCCAGGCTGACCGGATCAACGGGAAGTACAAGAGGATATGAATGGGCTAAAAAGAAGATGGAAGAACTCGGATTCCAGAATGTGCGTATCGAAGAGGCCAGGGATTTCACGAGAGGAGGATGGGATAACCTTAAAACATATGCCGCCATGACAGCTCCGTATTACTGCAACTTTGCATGCAACCCGGTTGCCTGGACAGGCAGCACGAATGGTCTGATAAAAGGAGAAGTTATTCTGATGGATGTGAAAACTGAAGCTGATCTTGAAAAATACAAAGGCAAACTAAACGGGAAAATAGTCCTCATGCCTTCGGCAACCACATACGAGGTTAGTTTTGAACCTCTTGCAAGCAGATACACAGACGAAGAGCTCAGGCAGCTTTCAATGGCCTCCCAGCAGCAGGCCCGGAGGCCAATGGGTGATTTTGCAGCCTTTGCCGCCCAGAGGGCATTAAGGACAAAAATAGCCGAGTTTGTTAAATCGGAAGGCGTGTCAGTAATTTTGAACAGCTCAGGCACTTTCAATGTTCCGCGATCGACCGGAAATTCCTATACGGCAGGTAATCCCGAGCCTGTCGCTGAACTAAATCTTCCCATTGAAGCACACGGGAGAATGGAAAGGATACTGAAACACAATGTTCCTGTTGAAATGGAGATTGAGGTCAGGAACAGGTTTTTCGAAAGCAACAAAATATACAATGTAATAGGTGAAATCCCCGGAACCGACAAGTTACTTAAAAATGAAGTAGTTCTGCTCGGAGCTCACATTGATTCGTGGCACGGCGGAACCGGAGCTGCCGATAATGCCTCGGGCTGCATAGTAATGATGGAAGCCCTGAGGATATTGAAAAACCTCGATGTGGCACCCAGAAGGACAATAAGAGTTGCTCTCTGGGGAGGAGAAGAGCAGGGCTTAAACGGATCTCGCGGTTATGTCGAAAGGTACCTCGTTGATCCAAAAACCAGGGAACACAAACCCGACTATGACAGGTTCGCTGCCTATTTCAATATGGACAATGGCAGCGGAAAATACAGGGGAATTTATATCCAGGAAAATGACATGGTCAGGCCGATATTCGAGGCATGGATAAAACCGTTTGAAGACATGGGAGTTACAACCATTACACCAAGAAATACCGGAGGAACCGACCATTTGTCATTCGATGCTGTCGGACTGCCAGGCTTCCAGTTCATCCAGGATGAAATTGAATATGACAGGGGCTATCATACGGTAATGGATACATATGAAAGACTTGTGATGGCCGATCTTAAACATAATGCAGTTGTCACGGCATCATTCGCATATAATGCAGCCATGAGGGATTCAAAACTGCCGGGAAAACCTGCAATGAAGCCTGCAACTAACGTACCACAGGATAGAAGGATGCCTGTTATGAATTAATTCTGGCCGACCCCCTTCATCGAGAGCTGGACCCTTTTTCTCTCTATATCAACGTCCAGTATCTTTACCATAACATGCTGATGGAGCTTGACTATTTTTGACGGATCACTCACATAGCTGTTGCTCATGTTGGAAATATGAACAAGTCCGTCCTGTTTTATACCAATATCGACAAATGCACCGAATTTTGTAACATTTGTTACAATTCCGGGGACTACCATTCCGGGTACAAGATCTTCCATTGAATGAATATCAGCGAAACTGAATTCCTTAATCTTTGAACGCGGATCCCTGCCTGGTTTTGCAAGCTCCTGAACAATGTCCTTAAGGGTTGGAAGCCCGACTGAAGGGGTTATGTACTTTTCAAGTTTTATCTCCCTTCTCTTTTCTTCATTGGCAATGAGTTCCATGATCCCGCAGTTAAGGTCAGCCGCCATCCTTTCGACAATATGATAGCTTTCAGGGTGGACAGCGCTCGAATCGAGAGGATTTTCAGCGTTCCTTATCCTAAGGAATCCTGCGCTTTGCTCAAAAGCCTTCTCTCCCATCCTTTTGACTTTTTTCAGTTCCATCCGCGACATGAAGGGACCGTTTTCGGTACGGTATTCGATTATATTGCGGGCAAGCTGAGGACCGAGTCCCGAGACATATGTCAGCAGATGACTGCTGGCGGTGTTGACCTCGACGCCAACGGCATTCACACAGCTTGAAACTACTTCGTCGAGCGAATTCTGAAGTTTCTGCTGGTCAACATCATGCTGGTACTGTCCTACTCCTATCGATTTTGGGTCGATCTTAACAAGTTCGGCAAGCGGGTCCATGAGCCTTCGTCCTATCGATACGGCACCTCTGACAGTAACATCGAAGTCGGGGAATTCCTCCCTGGCCACTTTTGATGCCGAGTAAACCGATGCACCGGCTTCACTTACAACAAACACCTGGATGTCACGGTCGAACTTGATCCATTTTATAAAATCTTCCGTTTCGCGGCTGGCAGTGCCATTTCCGATAGCTATCGCTTCAATCTTATAGGCATTTACAAGTGAAAGTATCTTTTTCACCGACATGGCAGTCTCGTTCTGGGGCGGATGCGGATAAATTGTCTCGTTATGAACAAGGTTTCCCTGCCTGTCGAGGCATACGACCTTGCAGCCTGTTCTGTATCCGGGATCTATTGCCAGAACATTTTTCTCACCAAGTGGAGGTGCCAGAAGAAGCTGCCGGAGATTGTCCGCAAAAACTGCAATTGCCTCATCATCTGCTTTTTCCTTCGAAATATTCCGGAATTCAGTTTCCAAAGATGAAGAAAGAAGCCTCTTCCAGCTGTCTTTTGCAGCTTCACTGACAATATATGACGACCTGTTTTTGCCCCTAACGAAAAGTTTCTCCAGAATTTCAAGTGCATTCTTTTGGTCAGGTTCGACAGAAAGGCGCAGGAATCCTTCCTCCTCCCCCCTTCTCATGGCAAGAAGCCTGTGTGAAGGGCATTTCCTGAGTGGTTCCGACCAGTCGAAATAATCACTGAACTTAATGCCCTCTGTTTCCTTTCCCTTTATAACTTTTGAATAAATGACAGCTTCCTTTTCAAAAAGACGTCTGAGCTGGCGGCGGGCCCTTTCATCCTCGCTTATCCATTCGGCAATGATATCCGATGCTCCGGCAACTGCATCTGCCGCGGTCGCAACTTCTTCGTTCAGAAATTCACCTGCACGGGCCTCCGGATCCGTCTCCTTCTGTTCCATAATAATCACAGCCAGAGGTTCAAGGCCTCTTTCTTTGGCTATTGTTGCCCTTGTCCTCCTTTTTGGACGGAAAGGCAGATAAATATCCTCAAGCTCGGCCATCGTGGCTGCCGAGTCGATCTTCAAACGAAGTTCGGGAGTCATTTTCTCCTGTTCCTCAACAGATTTTATCACACTCTCCCGGCGTGCATCAAGTTCCTTCAGCCTCGTATATTCATCTTTTATCTGAAGAAGCTTAACCTCATCAAGCGAACCTGTCATTTCCTTCCTGTACCTGCTTATGAATGGTATGGTCGCCCCATCGTCAAGAAGCCGTATAACATTCTCAACCTGCCACTTATGCAATCCCATACGTTCAGCTATCAAAACAAGATTTTTCTCAAGGCTCATATTTCATTTTTTTTAAAATATTCCGACATCATCAATTCACCCCATTCCCTCCTGCCCTGCCAGATTCTCTGAGCATTCGCCTATTCGCTCCATGATTCCTTCACTACTCCACATAAAGCACCAACCCTTTCAGATATTCACTTTCAGGATGGTAAATATTAACAGGATGATCAGGCGGCTGGCTCATCTGGTGAAGTATTCTCACATTTCTTCCGGTATTGGCAGCTGCGGCAAAAACGGATTTTCTGAAATTTTCCCTGCTAACAACCTGTGAGCATGAAAATGTAAATATTATTCCGCCAGGTCTGATCTGTTCGATGGCCTTCATGTTCAGCCGCTTGTATCCCTGAAGCGCGTTGGAGAGGACGTTATTGTGTTTTGCAAAGGCAGGAGGATCGAGTATTATAAGATCATATTTGTTCTTAATATCGTCGAGGAATTCAAATGCATCGACCTGGAAGCCGGTATGCCGTTTGTCGTCACCAAAGTTAAGACGCACATTTTCGTTAGCCATCTCGGTAGCTGAAGCCGAACTGTCGACACTGTGCACCGAGACAGCATCTTTCATCGCATAAACGGAAAAACCACCGGTGTAGCCGAACATATTCAGTACACTTCTGCCATTTGTATACTTCCCAAGAAGCATCCTGTTTTCCCGCTGATCGATGAAAAAACCTGTCTTCTGACCGGTGGCCCAGTCTATTTTAAATTTGAATCCGTTTTCCGTTACTATTACGGGATCCGACTTTCCGTAAAGGAACCCGTTTGCACCCCCGACTCCTGATTTGAAGGGGATGGTCGACTCGCTCTTGTCATAGACAGCCTTAACCCGTCCATCCATCACTTCTGCTATCAGTGAGGCAATTTCGTTTCTGATCCTGTACATTCCCACTGAATGCATCTGGATAACGACAGTACCATTGTAAAAATCGGCTATCAGCCCTGGAAGGTTGTCGCCTTCGGCATGTACCAGCCTGAAAACATTTACGGAATCATTATCTAAGAGTCCAAGCTTTTTCCTGTATTCAATGGCGTTCGTTATTCTTTCGCGGAAAAAGGCCTTGTCAGGAGTTATATCATTAAATGAGAGTATCCTGACAGCTATTGATCCGGGCTGATAATGTCCCACGGCAAGGAACTCATCCTTGTTATCGTAAACATAAACTATATCGCCTTCGGCAGGTTCGCCATATATCTTTTTTATTGCGCCAGAAAACACCCATGGATGAAAGCGTCTTGCCGACTGGTCTTTGCCCGACTTGAGCACTATCTTGATTTTATTTAAAGGCATAAAGTGGAAGATTAGGTTGGCTCCCGGTTGCAAACCGGAAGAAAAAACTCATTTTATCTTTGCTGAAATTCAGGGATGGGCCTTATATTCCCGTTTATCAGCGTTTTATATATTTTCTGACAAACCCAGGCATCTGTTGCGGCATATATCATCTGGGCTTCTGACAATTCTTCCGCTTCCCAGTCGGTCACCTGCTGGCGCTTTGAAATCCTGAAGCCAAGTATTATCGCTGTAAGCTTCTTGAGCCCCGAGTTTTCTATTCCATACTCCCTTACCAATTTCTGGAGATCGATAAATCCGGAAGGGGAAAAACCCTTTACCTTTCTCAGGTATTTGATGTCATCGTGAACAGCAACGCCTGCCTTAATAATTCCAGGATCAGCAAGGATAGCAGCAAGTTCTGAAGGGATTCCAATCTTGTTGATCCTGATGAGGCATGCGAGATCTTCAGTCGCCAGCTGAATAAGCGAAACATTGTTTTTTCTTCCTTTCCTGAATGAGGGTTTTGTTTCAGTATCGAAACCAAGTATCTCCGATTTCAGAAGACGAGGAAGAACGTCGTAAAATCCGGGGAAATCATCAACAAGGACAATCTCACCTCTGAACCAGGATAATTCATATTTTTCGATCTCCTCAGGAGTAATTGTTGCAGGATATCTCTTATTTTCCATCTCCCCTTAAATCCTTTTGACGTCTGGTCACAAACCAGTCTGAAGTATCTCTGTTTTTTCCTGCCTGGTCATCTTCATCAAGTTCCCCGATTTCTTCTCCTGAATAAATGAATTTATGAATTGCCCTGAGGGCATTTGTAAGTTTCTGACCCCAGAAATTCTCAAAATTCTGCCTGCATTCCCATATGGCATCATTCATAACCTCCTGTGTTCCTGTCTGATAAAGAAGAAGAAAATCTTTAAGATCCTGGTAAATATCGGCAAGATTCTCCGACAAGCTGGAAGCAACGGGTCCTTCTGAATAATTGAATTTATCATCGAAAACCTCGGGGTAATCATCGGCAGTTCCGAATTTTCCACGCAGGCTGTCATGAATCCTGAACCAGTCGTCTTCGGTCACAAATTTCTCATTGCCATCTTCGAAATAAGGTTCAAGCGAAGGCAGAAGTGACGCCTTAAGATAAAGATAAGGCAGAAGCCTCTGAAGTATTTTAAGAAGTTCATCACCTTTAAGTTCTCCCGCACGTTCGGCATATTTACAGAATTCGTTGGCCGCTGCGGTAAACTCAACAACACTTCTTGAATAAACAGGATCGGTTTTTGAATCCATGATGTTTGTAAAAGTACCGCGCAAAATTAGGCATTTTTATTGTGAATCATGAAAAAAAAATGCCCGTTTAAAGTTCGTACCACCGACTGTGTGCATCATTTTTCCATGGTTTCCGATGTATTTCCATATATTTCCAGTTTCTGTTTTCATTTTTGATTATCTTGCGGAGATTAAACCAGACCAATCTTAATAACACTTTAATTTATTTAAACAGTATGAAGCAGAGAATTACTTTATGGTTACTTATCGCGCTTGCAGTACCTTTTTTAAACAGCTGCCGGCAGTCAGGCAACAGTCTTACAGATGAGGAGATTAAAGACGGGTGGTCGCTTCTTTTTGACGGAAAGACACTAAGCGGCTGGCGTGATTTCAAGGGTGACAGTGTTTCGATTGCACCCTGGAAAGCTGAAAAAGGGACTCTTACTTCGCTCGGTCTTGGCAGTGACAGTACAGGGTATATTGTAACGACTAAAGAATACGAAAACTTTATCGTGTCGTTCGACTGGAAGATTTCAAAGGGAGGAAACAGCGGATTCCTTTATCATGTTGTTGAAAGGCCGGAGCTCAAGGTACCTTATGTAACAGGGCCCGAGTACCAGTTGATTGATGATGCAGGGTTCCCTGAAAAAATCGAAGACTGGCAGAAAGCCGGAGCAGATTATGCAATGTACACCTGCGATACGACAAAAAAAGTCCTTAACAAAGCCGGCGAATGGAACAACTCAAAGATTGTCTTCGATAACGGACATGTCGAACACTGGCTGAACGGTCAGAAAGTTCTTGAATTTGAAGCCTGGACACCAGACTGGTTTAGCCGCAAGAACAGTGGCAAATGGGACAATGCTCCGGAATATGGTCTGGCACGCAGCGGTGTAATAGCTCTTCAGGACCACGGAAGCCGGATCTGGTTCAAAAACATGAAAATTAAAGAGCTTCCGCGCAAACCAAAGCAGGAATCACTTTTTAACGGAAAAGACCTTACAGGCTGGGATGTATACGGAACAGAGCTCTGGTATGTTGAAAATGGCGAGCTTGTCTGCGAAAGCGGTCCTGATAAGGAATACGGATACCTTGGAACCAATAAATACTACAACGATTTCGACCTGAGCCTTGAATTCAAACAGGAAGCAAACGGAAACAGCGGTGTATTCATCAGATCGTATATCAAAACCGGCGTTCAGATATCCGGATGGCAGGTGGAAGTTGCACCGCGCGACCATGATACAGGCGGCATATATGAATCATACGGAAGGGGCTGGATCTGGCAGATCCCCGATGAAAAGGAGAAAATCCTGAAGGAGGGTGACTGGAACACCATGAGGATCAAAGTTGTGGGCGACAAAATAACCACATGGCTCAACGGTGAGGTGATGACAGATATGACCGATGCGAAAATCGGCCTGGGAAAAGGACGAATACTCCTTCAGATCCACAGCGGGGGAGGTATAAAGGTTCGCTGGAGAAATTTCAACCTTACAGAGCTTTAATCTCCGGCCATGATCATTAATGGCATTTCAAAACACTGAACAACTGTAAGAGGTTTTAACAGAAATACTTTGAGTACTTTGTGCCTCCCTTTGTGAAACTTTGTGGCAAACCTAAATACAATAAACCACAATGGACCTCAAAGGCTGGCACAAAGGACGCAAAGTAAAAACAGGCTGAAGTATCTGCTTTTTGATTCAACCTCCTCTTTTCTTTTTATATCACCTGAATTACTGAATCATTTCCAGGCAAGCCTTCTCTCCTTATCCTGAACAATTTTATTATGGTCGAGAAGCCAGCGGAGTACCTTTGTCACTTTTTCGGAAGGATAATCCATCATCCGGATAAGTTCTTCAGCATCAGGATGTTTTTCAGCCAGAATGGATTTTATCCCGTCAAGTATCAGATCAAATTCATATTTGCTTAATTCAAGCTCATTCCTTTCCCGGCACACGTCACATATGCCGCATCGATCCGATTCTTCCCCGAAATAATCAAGAAGCATGACTGACCTGCACCTGTTGACAGATTCGGCATAATCGATCATTTTGCCGAGACGGGCTTCATATTTCTCCCTGACGTGAAGGTAATTATCGGGAGAAATCATCAATGCCTTCCGTTCAAGGCGCTCCTCGGTAAAAATAGCAAGCGCAGTTTTTTTGCCGGGTATGTACCTGATGATATTCATCGAAGATAACCTTACCAGAAAATTGTATATGGTATCTCTGGAAATTCCTGACTTCCTGGAAAGGGATTCCTCGTTAACAGGAACAAATTCGGAGAACATCCCGGTATATGACCTCAGCAGAAGCTTTATGAAGCCATCGAATGACTCATTTGCGACCTGGAACTTGTAAAGGTCGTCGCGCCCGACAACAAAGTGAACCCTTGAGGGATTGTTTATCTCCTCGGTGAATTCCACGTAACCTTCCCTCTGAAGAAATGTAAGGCTGTTATAGGTTTCAATTACAGGCAGTCTGAACCGGGAAACGAATTCAGCCATATTGAAATCGAATACGGAATCCTTTCCAGATCCCAGGGGGATCTGGAGATAATTACACAAAGCCTCATATACATCCTTTATCTTCTCCACGGGAGGAAATTTCTGTCGCAGAGTGTCGGAAAGCCTCGTTTTGTCGGCAGAAGAATATAGCAGGACAGCAAATGCAGGTTTACCATCGCGCCCTGCCCTTCCGCTTTCCTGGAAATAATTTTCAATTGAGTCGGGAACATCCCAGTGGATCACGAATCTGACATCAGCCTTGTCAATTCCCATTCCAAAGGCATTTGTGGCTACAATTATCCTGCTCCGGCCCGTCGACCACGATGCCTGCTTGTTGTCCCTTACTTCATCGGGCAGACCAGCATGGTAATAATCAGCGCTTATCCCGTTTTCGGCAAGCATTTCAGCAACCTCCCTGCAACGCTTTCTGCTTCTGACATATACAATACCGCTTCCTCCTGCATTTTTAAGGGTTTTCACCAGGTAAGTTCCCTTTTCTTCAACGTGGCGGACCAGATATGAAATATTCTTCCTGGCAAAACTTGTTTTAAGGACATTCTTTTCCCTGAATTTCAGCTTGTCCATTATATCCTCAGCAACCTGGGCAGTGGCGGTTGCCGTAAGGGCAAGAAATGGTATTTCCGGATCTATGATATCCCTCAGTGATGCTATTTTAAGGTACGAAGGCCTGAAGTCATAGCCCCATTGTGAAATGCAATGTGCCTCATCAATCGCTACAAGCGACAGGTTAAGGCGTCCGGCTCTTCCCTGAAAAAGTGGGGTGGAAATACGTTCGGGAGAAATATAGAGGAATTTATAATCACCGTAAATACAATTTTCGATGGCTATGTCTATCTCTTCACCTGACATTGCAGAATGAATTGCAACAGACTTTATTTCAAGAGCATTTAGGCGGGCGACCTGTTCTTTCATCAGGGCAATCAGGGGAGTGATCACCAGACAGGTTCCTTCCCTTGCAATTGCAGGTACCTGGAAGGTCATCGATTTTCCGCCTCCGGTAGGCATCAGGGCCAGAGTGTCGCGGCCCTGCAGAACCGAAGTGATGATGTCTTCCTGGAGCGGCCGGAAGGTGGTGAAACCCCAGTATTTTGTAAGGATCTTTCGGCAATGTTCAATATTTACATTCTGCTGAAACATATACAAATGTAACAACTTGTTTTCAGAGTGCTGTTTTTTTTACTAATTTGCGCCAGCAAAAACCAAAGGGATCATACCATGTCGTTCATTAAAGATAAAATACTCTACGAAGGACTGACATTTGACGATGTTCTTCTTGTTCCTTCATATTCCGAAGTATTGCCAAGGGAGGTTGATATAAGCACGATGTTCAGCCGCAACATAAGGCTCAATGCTCCGGTGGTATCAGCTGCAATGGATACTGTTACCGAAGAAGAACTTGCAATAGCAATTGCAAGGGAAGGCGGCATAGGAGTGATCCATAAGAATATGTCTGTCGAAAAACAGGCCTCACAGGTCAGAAAGGTTAAAAGGGCGGAAAACGTTATGATTTTTGACCCGATCACGATAGGGCCCGATGCCACGGTGGCGGAAGCCATCAACCTGATGACCGAATACAGGATCGGGGGAATCCCTGTGGTCGACACCAACGGAATCCTGAAAGGGATTGTCACAAACAGGGATCTGAGGTTTGAGAACAATCGTGCGAAAAAGATCACCGAGGTGATGACGACCAGGCTTATCACAACAAACCACCAGACTGATCTCGAAGCTGCCGCACGAATTCTGCAGAAACACAAGATCGAAAAACTCCCGATGATAGATGACAACGGAAAGCTCATCGGGCTAATCACTTACAAGGATATAACCAAGGCTAAAGACAGGCCCACTTCGTGCAAGGATGAAAAGGGGCGCCTGAGGGTCGCAGCTGCCGTAGGCATTGCCAATGATACTCTCATGAGAGCCGAGGCTCTTATTAGTGCCGGTGTTGATGCCATTGTAATAGATACGGCTCATGCCCATACAAAAAGCGTGATAAGAATACTAAGAGAAATAAAGAAAACATTTCCTTCGGCCGAAGTGGTTGCCGGAAACATTGGAACCGCCGAAGCTGCAAAGATCCTCGCACGCGAAGGAGCCGACGGCCTTAAGGTCGGTATAGGCCCTGGTTCCATTTGTACAACAAGAGTTGTAGCCGGCGTAGGCATTCCGCAACTTTCCGCAATTTATAACGTTGCAAAAGCTGTTGAAGGTTCAGGAATTCCCGTGATCGCGGATGGCGGAATAAGATATTCAGGCGACATAATAAAAGCCCTTGCATCGGGGGCCGATTCAATAATGGCGGGTTCGCTTTTTGCAGGCGTTGAGGAATCTCCTGGCGACACAATAATTTACAACGGACGCAAATTCAAAGCTTACAGGGGAATGGGATCTATTGAAGCCATGCAGATGGGCTCAAAGGACAGGTATTTCCAGGATGTGGAAGATGATATCCGTAAACTTGTTCCCGAAGGAATAGCTGCCAGGGTTCCGTATAAAGGTACGTTGTCGGAAGTAATATATCAGATGACAGGCGGTCTAAGGGCAGGAATGGGTTACGTCGGTGCCAGAAATATCGAAATTCTGAAAAAAGAAGCCAGATTCGTCAGGATAACTCATTCGGGAATAATTGAAAGCCATCCTCACGACGTCACTATAACAAGGGAATCACCTAACTACAGCAGGAAATCTTTTGAATAACAGACCGGGGCTGAGTTTATGAAAATAAGGTTCATCCTGACAATCATTGCAGTCATTTCATCCTTCTATAAATGTCCGGCCCAGTATGACGACAAGAAAGTGCTTATGACAGTAGCCGGAAGAGACGTGGAGGCAGGAGAATTTGTCAGGATGTACAGGAAAAGCTTTGATCCTTCATATAAGACAGGCATCAAGGAATATCTCGACCAGTTCATTGCATTCAAGCTTAAAGTGGCGGAGGCTTTAGAAAAAGGCTATGATACGACAAAAGCTTTCCATGATGAATTAAGTGGTTACAGAAGACAGCTTGCCAGGAGTTATCTGACCGACCCCGGTATCAGGGAAGACCTGCTTGCCAAAGCCGGGGAAAGATATTCTATGGAAGTGAGCGCATCCCACATATTTTTCAGCTGCCGTACTGACGCATCGCCTGAAGACACCCTTAAAGCGTGGAAAAAGGCTCTTGAAACCAGGGAAAGAATAATGAACGGGGAGCCTTTTGAAAAGGTTGCCATGGAGGTATCAGACGACAGATCGGTTCGGATTAATGGCGGCAATATAGGCTATTTCACAGTCTTTCAAATGGTAAGACCTTTTGAGGATACAGCGTTTACACTTCCCCCGGGATCAGTCTCAATGCCTGTAAGGACATCATATGGATACCATATCATAAGGGTCAACAACAAAAGACCGGCAAAGGGCAAAATCAGGGTAGCTCATATTATGAAAGCTATCCCTCAGGGATCAGATGAACAGAATGTCATTAAGGCAGAAACGGAAATAAATGATATTTATTCAAGACTTAAGGCAGGAGAATCCTTCAGCAGACTTGCAGCAGAACTTTCGGATCACAAGGAATCTGCAAAAAAGGGAGGTGAAATGAACTGGTTCGGAACAGGTGAAATTATTTCTGATTTTGCCGAACCTGCATTCGCCTTAAAGGATACAGGCGATTTTACAAAACCAGTAAGGACGCCTTATGGCTTTCATATAATAAAACTTCTCGAAAGAAAGCCACTGGCACCCTGGGCTGAGATCAAGCCAATCTTTGAAGCAAGAATAAACCAGTCGGATATTGATGCCCTGGGGAAGAGATCATTTATTTCAAAGCTGAAAAAGGAATACGGATTTTCAATAAATCAGGAGATACGCGACTGGTTTGTGAAAAATGCTGATTCATCAATAATGTCAGGTAAAGCCCGTTTTTATTCAGGGAAAATACCTGAAGGAAATATTTTTACATTCGCCTGCAGATCTTTTACAGCTAAGGACTTTGCATCCTTTCTTGAAAACAGGCCCGCGCGGTATAATTCAAAAAACCCCGGTTACTATATTGATTCATCAATTGACGCCGCTTCTTCTGAAGAAATTGAGAAATATGAAGACTCCGTGCTTGAAAACAAATATCCCGATTTCAGGTATCTTATGGCAGAATTTCATGACGGAATATTGCTTTTCGATATTTCCTCAGAAAAGATTTGGAACAGGATTCAGGATGATACTGCAGGACTAAGGAATTATTATATGTCGAACAGGGGCAAATTCCTCTCCCTGAAAAGTATTGAGGGCCGGCTGTATACGTTTACGGATAAATCGGGAAAGAAGAGACTGGCTTCAGCCTTCAGGAAATTTGGCAACCTGCCTGACTGCGATGAACGAATGCAGAAAGCATTCAATACGGCAAAAGATACACTGCTGCGAATCTCCGAGGGGAAATGGTCTGCCGGAAATGATCCTGATATAGATGCATTGCCTTGGACACCCGGGATCCATCATTTTGTCAGGGGGGGATTTCCTTCAGTCATGAGAATTGAAAAAGTAAATGAACCTGTTTCACTTACGTTTAACGAGGTACAGGCCGAGGTAATTTCAGGTTATCAGGACTGGCTGACCGACAACTGGGTAAAGCAATTAAAGGAAAAATACTATGTTAAAGTTGACAGTGCTGTTTATGAAGAGGTCAGAAAAGAACTTGCAGATGATTAGGCTGGTGATATTAGCTTTGTTGCCCCTGATTTTTACAGGCTGCAACAGTGGCAAAAGCCAGCTTAAAAGAGTCGAGGTGGCAAAAGCCGGGAATTCAGTTCTGTATTATGACGAAATACCGGCTATGGTCAGGGATTCTTTTGCAGGCGCCGATAGTGCGGCAGTGATAAAAAATTATGTTAACAAGTGGGCCAGGCGCGAGCTTCTGTACCAGAGAGCTGAGGCCAACCTGCCTCCAGAACTAATGAACAGGATCAGCGAACAGCTGGATGAAACAAGGCACAATCTTGTGGTATATGAATATCAGAGGATGATGATGCTTGAAAAAATGGATACGACGATCAGCGAAAATGAAATGGAAGAATATTATAAAAATAACCAGAACAGCTTCATTCTCTCTACAAACATTGTAAAAGCGGTCTTTATCAGACTTCCTTCTGAGACTCCAAATATCTGGAAGATAAGAAATCTTGCAAGATCAAAGAATCCAAAGGATTTTCAGGAACTGGAAGGCCTTTGTTTTCAGTTTGCCGAGAAATTCGATTATTTCCAGGACAACTGGATAACCCTCGACAGGTTATCGCTTGAACTAAACGGAGATCTCCCTGGCAGGGAAGAGTTCCTTAAAAGATCAAATTTCTACGAAAAAAGCGATTCCTCATCAGTATCGATGATTGTCATTAATGATTACAGGCTGAGAGGTACAATTGCCCCGTATGAATATGTAAGAGACGACATAAAAAGGATGATCTGGAACACTCGCCGTATTCAATTCATTCAGTCACTTGAGAACGGAATATATAATGAAGCGCTTCAGGATAACGGATTAAAGATTTATTGAGAATGAAACCCGCAGGTAATGAATAAACGGACAAGTATAAATATGAATTACGGGCTCCCTGTCTGCCGACAGGCAGGCATCATTTCATAAAAATCAAAATTATATTATGATGAAAAGAAGAAACAGACTGGGTTTATTGGTTGCATCAGGGCTTATGTGGATAGTTTTCCCGGCCGCATCACAAACCCTTGTTGAATCGGTGGCGGGAATAGTTGGCAATGAGGTGATCTATCTCTCGGACGTTGAGAATGCAGTTCTTGAAATCAGAAGACAGGGTTCAAGACTGCCGATCGACCAGATACGATGCAATTCTTTCCATGAACTGCTCACATCCAAGCTGTTTGTTGATCAGGCAAGACTGGACAGTATTCAGGTTACAAACGACATGGTTGATTCTGATCTTAATATGCAGATCAACAATGCAATAAGACAGGCTGGAAGTGAAAAGGCGCTTGAAGACTATTTCAAAAAAAGCATGGTCGAGATAAAGATGGACATCCGAAAATCGATGCTGGAAAACCAGCTTGTACAGGAAGTTCAGAACAATATTGCAAAGAACCTTGCAATAACTCCGTCAGACGTCAGGCGATATTTTAACTCCATTCCGAAAGACAGCCTCCCTGTTGTTCCCGCCAGGGTCCAGATAAGCATCATACAGATCGATCCCCCCGACAATGAGGAAAATAAAGCAGAGGCCCGACAGAAACTTCTTGACATAAGGAGCCAGATCCTTGCCGGGAAGCCTTTCAATATGCTTGCCATACTCTATTCAGAGGATGGTTCAGCAGCAAACGGCGGAGAAATTGGATATAAAATGAGGGGAGAACTTGAAAAGGAATATGCAGATGCGGCATGGAGCCTTGCAAAAAACACTGTTTCTAAAATTGTTGAAACAAAGTATGGCTTCCACCTGATACAGATGATCGACCGAAAGGGTGATCTGGTCAATACACGACATATTCTGATAAGGCCAAAGGTGAAGCCCGAACAGATTCAAAGGGCCATTTCAAAGCTCGACAGCATTGCCAGGCAAATAAGAAAAGACAGCCTTAAGTTTACAGACGCCGCTGTGAGGTTCTCCACTCATTCCGACAGCAGGATAAACGGTGGATTGTTTGTAAGTACAAACCCGTCGGAAAGGATAACATGGTTCTCACTTGATGAACTTAACAAGGAGATGTACATGAAGGTAAGGGATCTGAAACCTGGCGAGATTTCCGATCCTTTCCAGACAACTGATGAGATAGGCAATACTGTTTTCAGGATAGTAAAACTTGACAATGAGATGCCTGCTCACAGGGCAAACCTGAAGGATGATTACCAGTTCATGTATAATGCAGCAATGATGTCGGAAAGGCAGAAACTTTACAGGGACTGGATAAAGAAAAAAATTGAAACCACCTACATTAAGATCAGTGATGAGTTCAAATCATGCAAATTTCTTGAGGAAGGATGGCTGAAATAGCAGACAGAAATTACCGATTCCAAAAACGGAAATTATCAGTTTTCCTGCTTTTGTCAGGGATTTTGCCGCTGTTCATAAATACATGCCTTTCTGCCCAGGAAGCCCCGCAGCCCCGGCCAGGCAAGAGGATGATAGAGGTCCTTAATGCCGACGAGGGAATTGACCTTGCCGATCCGGCAACCGGTACCAGGATAACTCGCCTTCTGGGAAATGTAGGTCTGCGCCACAAGGAAGTTTATATGTATTGCGACAGCGCCCATTTTTACCCTGTTCTGAACCAGCTCAGGGCATACGGCAGGATCAATATGCACCAGGGCGATACCCTTCATCTCAGAGGCGACAGCCTTTATTATGACGGAATGAGTGAAAATGCATCTGTCGACGGTAATGTTGAGATGATAGACAAGGAAACTCACCTGTACACTTCTTCTGTAAAATATGATGTTGCCAACGAAATAGCCCGTTACAGCAATGGCGGCAGAATAACCAACGGCAAGAATACACTTACGAGCATAATAGGCATTTATTATGTATCGCGCAACCTGTTCAATTTCAAGGACAGTGTCAGGATCGTAAATCCCGATTATGTAATGAATGCCGATACTATGGATTACAATACAAAAACTGAAACGGCTTACTTCAACGGTCCTTCAGAAATGAAAGGCGACAGCATTTACCTGTTTTGCGAAAGAGGGTGGTACGATACCAAAAATGATGTATCCAGGATATGGAAAAATGCAGTGATAAATAACAGACAACAGGTAATAACCGGCGATTCACTCTATTACGACAACGTGGCCGGACATGGTATCGGATATCGCAACACAGTGATTACTGATACAACGAACAACATAATTGTAAAGGGTGACTATGCCTGGTACTATAAAAAGCCCGAAAGGTTCCTTGTAACGGATAAGGCAGTGTTCATCCAGGTATCAAAAGAGGATTCTTTATTCCTTCACTCCGACACCATTTCTGCCATAACAAGGACCGATCCCACGATAGGCGACTACAGGCTCATGAGGGCATACCACAAATGCAGGATCTACAGCAGGAAGCTCCAGGCAAAATGTGATTCCCTCTCCTATTCATTCAGGGATTCGGTAATAAGGTTTTATTACGAACCTGTCATCTGGTCAGAAGAAAACCAGCTCGTATCAGATTCTGTTGCCCTTTTCACAAAAAACAGGCAGGCTGAAAGGCTTGAATTATATAATTCCGCGTTTGTGACAAGCCAGGTCGACCAGATCAGGTTCAACCAAATAAAGGGCAGATCTCTGACGGGATTTTTCCGCGACAATGAGCTTTACAGGATAATGATCGACGGAAACGGCGAGACAATTTACTTTCTTCTTGACGGAGAAGATGTTGTCGGTGTAAACAATGCTAAATGTTCAAGGCTTGAGATCCTTGTAAACGACGGGAAGATAACCCAGATAACCGAATTCCAGAATCCTGAGGGAGTCATCGATCCGCCATCGGGTGACATATCTTCTCAACTGAGGCTTGAAGGCTTTTCCTGGCTCGATAAGTTAAGGCCTAAGAGTTATGGAGATATATTTAAATAAAAATTAAAGGTTGATGTTTTGTTTCAGCCTTTGCTTTAGTATTCATCCTCATTAAAGAAGAAGTCATCCTTGCTTGGATAGTCGGGCCAGATATCCTCGATGCTTTCGTAGATGTCACCTTCATCCTCAATCTCCTGCAAATTCTCAATGACTTCCATCGGGGCACCTGACCTAATGGCGAAATCAATCAGCTCATCCTTGGTTGCAGGCCATGGGGCATCTTCAAGTTTTGATGCTAATTCAAGTGTCCAGTACATTTTTTATGCTTAAGGTTAGATTTAACAAAGTTTGCAAATATATATATTGATTTTGAAAAATCAATAAAACCGGCTTTTATCTTTTTATTTTCATGGCATGGGCCATTTTACCTGTTCAATATCAAGCTTAAAACCCAGATAACGTGTAAGTACGAATAAATAGTCAGATAAACGGTTTAAAAATCTGCAAATTATTTCAGGGACCTGCTCTTCTGCCCTGAGCCGAAGCACGGATCTTTCGGCTCTGCGGCAAACACATCTTGCCACATTACAATAAGATACAAGCAGGTTTCCTCCCGGAAGTATAAAACTGTTCAGGGAAGGAAGGCCGGCTTCCATCTTGTCTATCTCATCTTCAAGGAGTTTTACAGCCTGTCCATCAGGCAGGCAGACTGCCGGTTCCTGGTCTTTTCCACTCTGTGCAAGAATGCAGGCGGATCTCATCAGCTGATCCTGAATATTTATCAGGATTTCATTTTTTTCTGTTGTTTCAGGGAAGCCCCTCAAGAGGCCGACCCACGCAATCAACTCATCCACTGAACCATATGCTTCAACTCGCCGATGGTATTTTGGAACCCTTTCACCTCCTGCCAATGAAGTAATACCGTCATCTCCTGCACGGGTGTAGATTTTCATATACTGGAAAATCAGTAATTGAAGTTAAAACCGGAACGCAGAATAAAAATCAATTGTATACAATCCTGTCCTTGTTCACATAATCCTGTGCCACCTCACCGTCAAACAGTCGGATGATCCTTGCAGCGTGTTTGGCAATATCCTCCTCATGTGTTACGACAATAACAGTGTTCCCCTTTTTATGAATATCATCAAGGAGGTTCATGATGTCGATCGATGTCTTGCTGTCGAGGTTTCCTGTCGGCTCGTCGGCAAGTATTATTGAAGGTTTGTTAACGAGGGCCCTGGCAATGGCGACACGCTGCCTCTGTCCGCCCGAAAGCTCATTCGGCTTGTGTGTCATCCTGTTCTGAAGTCCCACCTGTTCAAGAGTTTCGACTGCAAGTTTTTCCCTGTCAGCCTTTGCAACCCCTGCGTAAATAAGCGGCAGGGTAACATTTTCAAGTGCGGTGTAACGGGGAAGAAGGTTAAAGGTCTGAAAGACGAAGCCTATCTCCTTGTTCCTTATTTCAGCAAGATAGTCATCTTCCATTTTGCTTACGTCTGTTCCGTTAAGGATATAGGAACCGCTTGTGGGAGTGTCAAGGCATCCCAGAAGGTTCATCAGAGTCGATTTTCCCGATCCTGATGGCCCCATAATTGCAACATATTCATTCCTTTCTATATTTATCGATACAGATCTTAAAGCTCTCACAACAACTGACCCTACCTGGTAATTCTTTACAATATTCTGAATTTCAATTACTTTATCCATAACATTCTTTATTAGAAGTTTCGAAATTAGACTAATTATCTTAAATAAGAAATAAATTCAAACTTAATTTTTGTTAATACCTGATTACATAATCGTACCTGTTAATACCTTCCCTGAAAAACACAATTCCCATTCTGAAAATGTCGATTGTAGCAGTCACTCTGCGGTCGTTCCGTATCTCATTCCAGGCTTCTGCCATACCGCGTGATAAATTAATATCATCAATTATCACAACTGTCTTGCTGTCTGACATCCGGGCCACCCTGTCAAAATACCTGAGAACGGAACCACTGCGATGATCACCGTCGATAAAGACCAGCCCGGGTATATTCCCTTCCCCTTCCACCTGCGGCAGGAGGTCATCAAAAGAACCAGTCATCACCCTGATATTTTCCATCCCGGCTTCCTTGAAAGATCTGGCTGCCAAACCCGCTGTCAGGCTGCATCCTTCCATTGTTATCACCGGCACACCAGGAACGGCTGATGCAAGATACATGGTGCTTATTCCAAGTGATGTCCCAAATTCAAGGATCATACTGCCCCCGAACGCCACTGACATGTTTGCAAGCAATATTCCGTATTTTTCCGGAACCGATGAATATTTTACAATATCCGACACTTTTCTTGACCTGGTTTTCATTCTGGCTGACCCCGCTCCCAGGTCATTCACTTCAAGAACTTCCTGACAGGTGATCAGTTTTCTTCTGATCTGTTCAATTGTAAAGACAACGCGGGGATCGATTTTATTCCGGAAGACTTTTGAAACAACATCAAATACAAAAGGACTATGGATGCCATGCCCCTTTTTATGCCCGGAAAGAAGCATGTAACGTATGAAGCGCCGTGCAGTGAACATGTTCATGGGAAAGCCCTCCCGCGTTTTAGGTCAGATTGTCAAAAATAACTAATTTCGGGTATCTTTTTAATACCCACAGGAGGCTTAGTGATGCAGGAATTTCTCGATACAGGTATTGCCTATCTTCCGGGAGTAGGTCCCAAAAGGGCCGAACTCCTTGCTAAAGAGCTCAATATTGTCACGTACCGTGACCTGTTATACTATTTCCCATATAAATATATCGACCGGACGAAATTTTACAGGATCTCCGAACTGGATCCCGATCTTCCGCATGTACAGATAAAGGGATTTATCAAAGGTTATTATACTGAAGGTCAAGGCCAGGGGAAAAGACTGGTGGCTGATTTTCATGACGAAACAGGAACCATAAAGCTTGTATGGTTCCGCGGCTCAAAGTGGATAACAGGAAATTATCCCCCGGGAGTCGAATTCATAGTCTTTGGAAAACCTGGAGTTTTCAACGGGATCATAAACATGATCCATCCCGAGATCGAGGAGGCTGCAAAAGCAGAACAAAGGATATCATCAGCCCTTCAGGCCCAGTACAGTACAACCGAAAAGCTAAAAAACCAGTTCATAACATCAAAAACGATTAGCAGACTGATAGGCAATCTCCTGAAAAAGATAAAGTTCAGGATCCCTGAAACACTTCCGTCATACATTGTCTCAGGATATCATCTGATGGATCTCCATGAGACCCTGTTCAAAGTTCATTTTCCGGCCAGCCCCGCCGAGATGGAAAAAGCAAGGTACAGGCTGAAATTCGAGGAGCTGTTTTACATACAGTTGAACCTTCTTAGGTTCAAAACAAAAAGATCGTTGAAATACAAAGGCTTTGTTTTCTCGTCGGTAGGGGAAAATTTCAACAATTTCTACTACAACAATCTGCCATTTTCACTCACCGATGCGCAAAAAAGGGTAATGAAAGAGATAAGAAAGGACCTGGGATCAGGAAAACAGATGAACAGGCTTCTGCAGGGTGATGTTGGAAGCGGAAAGACCCTTGTTGCCCTGATGAGCATGCTGATAGCAATCGACAACGGCTACCAGGCCTGCCTTATGGCTCCCACCGAAATACTTGCCAGCCAGCACTTTCAGACCATCAGCAAGCTGGTCGAAGGAACAGGTGTTCGGGTAAATCTGCTGACGGGATCATCAGGCAAAAGCCTGAGAAAGACCATCGACGAGACGCTGAGAGACAGTTCACTGCATATCCTTATCGGGACCCATGCTCTAATTGAAGAGAACGTGAAATTCAAAAACCTGGGGCTTGTCATAATCGATGAGCAGCACAGGTTTGGTGTTGCCCAAAGGGCAAGATTATGGGAAAAAAACCTGAATCCTCCTCATGTACTTGTTATGACAGCCACTCCAATCCCGAGAACACTCGCAATGACACTTTATGGTGATCTCGACGTTTCGGTCATCGATGAATTACCGCCGGGAAGGGTACCGATAAAGACAATGCATTTCTTCGATTCTGAACGGAACAAAGTATTCGGATTCATGAGAAGCCAGATCAATGAGGGAAGGCAAATTTTCGTGGTATATCCTCTTATCAGGGAATCGGAGAAGATGGACTACAAAAACCTTCAGGATGGATGGGATATGATCTCCAGGGTTTTCCCTGCCCCTAAATATTGTATAAGCATAGTACATGGTAAAATGTCACCTGCCGAAAAAGAGACCTCGATGAGGTTGTTCAAGGAAGGACATGCACATATTCTTGTAGCAACGACCGTCATAGAAGTAGGCGTTGATATTCCGAACGCAACGGTGATGGTAATAGAAAGCGCCGAAAGATTCGGGCTTTCACAGCTCCATCAGCTCAGGGGAAGGGTAGGCCGGGGCGCCAGCCAGTCATATTGCATACTTATGAGTTCAGATAAAATATCAAAAGAGGCCGCGAAGAGGATTGAAGTAATGATCAGCACAAATGACGGGTTTGAAATTGCCGAAACCGATCTTCAGCTTCGCGGACCCGGTGATATTGAAGGGACACAGCAAAGCGGGATACCATTCGACCTGAAGATCGCTGACCTCGGAAAGGATGGGCAGGTAATAGAATATGTAAGACGGATAGCCGAAGATATCCTTGACCTAGATCCGCTTCTTGAAGATGAAAGGAATCATATTCTGAATACAGAGCTGAAAAGGCTTTTCAGCATCAGGCAATCGTGGAGCAATATAGGTTAGAATGAAGCGTGAGGCATCAGGCGTCAGGGAATCCCGAAATCTTAACACAATACAGAAACACAATTAATAAACCCAGCTAATTGAAAGATTGAGATTAATTGGAAGCCGGCAAATTTAATTAGGAACATTGTG
>Ga0116192_1000212_pt1 | contig 46551 bp, 45 predicted proteins | sample AD_UKC113_MetaG_FD_89876 | JGI IMG/M metagenome (GOLD analysis project Ga0116192, IMG submission 89876) | Active sludge microbial communities of municipal wastewater-treating anaerobic digesters from Hong Kong - AD_UKC113_MetaG | ecosystem: Engineered > Bioreactor > Anaerobic > Digestate...
ACAGCAGCTTACGGTGGTTTGGAGCCTCCACCTGTATGGCGGCTCCAAGGGGCCTTCCCTCATCTTCGGTTAAGCATGGCTCTTTGGCTGCTCAAGCAGCCTCGCGCCTTCGTGGCGCACAATCATCTGCAAACCCAGGGATTTTTAAACAACTTGCCTTTACCCCGCTAAAATCAAGGTATTACTTTTGTCAGCGGGTACTCTATAATGTCCTGCGCGCCGGCCTTTTTTAAAGCCGGGATAAGGTCGCGCACCTGTTTTTCCTCAAGTATGGTTTCCACCGCGACCCAATCGCTGTTCACCAGTTGAGAGACCGTGGGGTGTTTCATCGCCGGAAGAACCTTGAGAACATCTTCGAGCTTCTCACCTGGCACGTTCATCTTTAAGCCCACCCTTGACCTTGCCCTGAGAGCTCCCTGAAGAAGCACCGCAATATTTTGCAGCTTTTCCCTCTTCCACGGATCTTCCCATGCACTCTTGTTCGCATGAAGCTTGGTGGTTGATTCCAGTATGGTGGCAATCGGGCGCAGGTTGTTGGCTTTCAGGGAACTCCCCGTTTCTGTAATGTCGGCAATGGCATCTACCAGGTCGGGCACTTTTACTTCGGTTGCCCCGTAAGAAAATTCTATATTGGCCTTAACACCGTACGATTCAAGATACTTTTGCGTTACCTTGACCAGTTCGGTTGCCACTCTTTTGCCGTTCAAGTCGTAAATGTTCATTATATTGCTGTTGTTCGCCACGGCAATAACCAGCCGTATCGGATTGGGAGTGCTTTTAGCATAAACGAGGTCGGCGACCTCGACCACATCGGCTTCATTTTCCAGAATCCAGTCCAAACCGCTTATGCCCGCATCGAGCACACCGTCGTCAACATAACGGGGTATTTCCTGTGCCCGCATCAAGACCACTTCCAGTTCAGGGTCGTTGACTGCAGGGAAGTAAGAACGGCTGCGCACCGTCAGATCAAAACCGGCCTGTTTAAAAAGATTAAAGGTAGCCTCCTGGAGGCTGCCTTTAGGTAAGCCCAAACGCAGCTTCATTGTATTATCCTCCTCCGGCATGTGCTGGTAATATTACATTATCAAAGTATACCGCCAGGCCGGTCAGGTGTCAATACCGGTTGCACGGCTGGACCGGGTGGAAAAATCGCAAGAAAAACTTCTCAGGGTATGATCAGCACCCTGCCCGGGAATATCAGGCTGATGTCTTTTATATTGTTTGCCACCGCTATTTCCGCCGCAGCAACGGCATACATGCGGGCTATGGAGGACAACGTCTCTCCCTTCCGTACGACGTGAAACGCTCTGCCGCCGGAAGACAAAAGCCAGACCTGCACGCCGCCGTCCGCGGTTCCCAGGCCGAGCAGCCCTTCTTCGCTTACATCTATATCGTTCACTGGCCGGGCGACTCTGACAGCCCAGTCCGGGCTGCCGCCTGAAACCGGAACAGCAAATCCGAAAATAAACCCCTCGGCCGTTCCGGCAATCAGCACGGCAAAGGCATCACCGGAAAGCCTTCCCACTGTAAGAGCCGGTACGGCTGTTCCCAGGTTGTCGGAAACCACGGAAGTGTTGATAACGTCGTCAATCTCCACCGCCCTCAGCGAACCGTCGCTCCCCCCCCAGGCCAGTTCCTCCCCTGGACCGGGTGTCAGGTCCCCGCTTGCCAGCGACATTACTCTTGCCGGCAATTCCTGAGAAGGGCCTTCGGCAAACCCCCGCTCTGTAAAAATAAAGACTGCCAGGCCGGATCCGGCATCGCTGGAATAAGCCGTTGCAACGGCCGGTTCGAGCCGTTCACCTGTTTTAAACGCCGTTACCCTCTGCCCCGGACCGGGCAGAATTCTTATCGCGGTCAGGCTCAAACGGAAAGCGCCTGGTTCTCCGATAAGAGAATAGACATAAAAAGCCTGTTTGCCTTCCGAAACTGCGATTACTTCCTGTCTGCCGTCACCGTCCAAATCGGCCAGGGACAGTCCCACGAAACGCGCTCCCGGTTCCGGTCCGGTTTCCAAAATCCTGACCGGCTCTCCGCCGGCAACAGCATAAGCCAGAATCCTGTCTTCCGTTCCCAGAACAATATTGTCCTTTGCGTCAGCCGGCAAACCCACGGCAAGGCTTAGGACTTCCGTGCCCACATCAGCCCCAAGGCCGGCCACATATTGAAATTCCGTCGGCGTGAAAATAAAAAAACGCCTCCCTGCTGCGGCAATGAGATCCGGTCTCCCATTCGAAACCACCCTGCCCCATTCAACCTTTACAAGGCCTTCAAGGCCTTCATGAAACCAGATCGGTTTCACAACAGCCAAAGGCATACCTTCCACCCTTTTTAAAAAAAATAATCAATGATCAAACACGATCAAATACAAGAAAACCGTGTTGATCTTGCATAAAACCCGGAACACTGCATGTGCGCGGGCTAGGTTTGTTTTTATTTCACGGACTCATCCGGTAAAGCGTGCGCGGAAACGGTATGGTCTCGCGTATGTGTTCTATGCCGGAAATCCAGGCCAAAAGCCTCTCCAACCCCAGGCCGAATCCTGCATGCGGAACACTGCCGTAGCGTCTTAAATCAAGATACCATTCGAATGCTTCTTCAGAAAGACCGTGTTCCTCAAGCCTCTGAACCAGGAGTGCAAGCTCGTCGATGCGCTGTCCACCGCCGATTATTTCACCGTATCCTTCAGGGGCAAGCAGATCCGCGCCGAGAACGAGTTCGGGGTTCTCGGGATCGGGTTTCATGTAAAATGCTTTTATCTTTGCAGGAAAGCGGTGAACAAAGACGGGAAGTTCAAAGCTCCGGGAAATCACTGCCTCGTCGGGCGCGCCGAAATCTTCTCCCCAGCAAAAGCATATGCCGCTTTTGTTCAATAATTCCACCGCCTCGGTATAACTTATTCTGGGAAAAGGCGGCGATACTCCGGCCAGCTTGCCCGTATCCCGCTTTAACAGTTCCAGTTCCTTTCTGTTGTTTTCCAGAACACGTTTAACAAGATAGCTTACCAATTCCTCCTGCAGCTTGATGTTTTCTTCAAAATCAAAAAAAGCAGCCTCGGCCTCGACCATCCAGAATTCCATCAGATGACGCCTGGTTTTTGATTTTTCGGCTCTGAATGTGGGACCGAAACAATAAACCCTGCCGAGCGCCATAGCCGTTGCCTCGTTGTAAAGCTGGCCGCTCTGGGACAGGTAGGCCTTTTCCCCGTGGTAGTCAACCTCAAAAAGGTTGGTGGTCCCTTCGCAGGCGTTGGGTGTGATTATCGGGGCATCAGCCAGGACAAAATCCTTTTCGCTGAAAAAGTCCCTGCAGGCCTGTTCCAGTTCGGACCTTATCCTCAGCAGCGCCGACTGTCTCGGGGAACGTATCCAGAGGTGCCTTCTTTCGGCCAGGAAATCCACGCCGTGTTCCTTGAGACTGATCGGGTAAGGCTCCGACATATGTATCACCTCAAGGCCGGACACTTCCATTTCAAAACCGCCCGGAGCCCTCGGCTCTTTTCTTACTACGCCGCAGATTTTCAGCGAGCTTTCCTGCGTAACTTTTTCGGCAAGAGCGAAAACATCGTCCCCCGTTTTTTTCTTCAGCACAACCCCTTGCAGCAGCCCGGTCCCGTCACGCACGATCAAAAAAATTATTTTGCCTGAGGAACGCTTGTTGTACAGCCATCCCCGCACCTGAACCACCCGGCCGGTACAATGATCCAGGTGTTTTATCAAAACAGTTTCCATATGAACCACCCCGTGCTTTTTTTCATTCATGTTTAAAATAAAGAATTTGCGCTTCAGAGTTACTCTTATTTTACTACTTGTTCGTTTAAAAAAATAATTTTTTCAGGCATGAAAAATTTATTTACTATTTAAAGATATCTTGCGCCGGTAAAATAAAAAAGGCCCCTGAAAAAAACAAGAGCCTCCAGCCCCCCTCAAATTATACAGCTTTATAAATTGGGGATGCATCGTCTTCAGAGCTTTTCTCCATTTTCCTAAAAATGATTTGATCGTTTTCAATCTCTATGATGAGGAAGCTCCCGGCTTTAATGCCGAGCAGTTTCAAAATGGATCGCGGAATCGTCACCTGTCCCAACGGAGTAAGACATGACAGCGCCAAATCGGTTACCCTCCCGTCATCACTTTTATTGCCGCGGCGTTTTTATTATAAGACACCATATTTTTTTTATCCAGGGTGTATATTTGAAAGGTTTTGTCGCAGTTTGGCGACTGAAATAAAATCAAGTACGAAGCAATTTACAGCAAAGGAGCAATTCTTACCTGACAGTTTATTCAAAAGTAACCGGCTGTAAAAAATCAGCAGGCAGTTACTTGAATTTTTTTTGGGATGGTGTAAGATACCTACAATAAAACTTTTATTACAGGGAGTGAATCTTTTGACAATATCGAAGAAAATCGAATCGTTTCTCTCCGGCGCTTCATGGATACGCAAAATGTTCGAAGAAGGTGAAAAGCTGAGAAGGATTTACGGTAATGAAAAAGTATACGATTTCACCCTCGGCAATCCTGAAGTCGAGCCTCCGAAAGCTTTCAAAGACGAATTAAAAAAACTTGCTCTCGGCCCGGTTCCAGGTATGCACCGGTACATGAGCAACGCAGGCTACCAGGAAACCCGCCGTGCTGTTGCCGGTGTTATCGCCGGGCAAAGCGGCCTTCCCGTCAACGAGAACCACATTGTCATGACCTGCGGTGCCGGGGGCGCCCTGAATGTGGTACTGAAATCGTTACTGGACCAGGGTGACGAAGTAATTGTTCTGTCTCCCTACTTCGTTGAATACAAGTTTTATATCGACAACCACGGGGGAACCTGCAAGGATGTCCCGACCACTCCCGAATTCAAGCTTGATGTAAAATCAATCGGCAAATCCCTGACACCTCGGACGAAGGCAATCATCATCAATTCCCCCAACAACCCCACAGGAGTCGTCTATGATGCCGCATCCCTTGACAGCCTGGGAGAACTTCTTTCCGCCCACGAAAAAGCAACCGGGAATATCGTATATCTAATTTCCGACGAACCCTATGCCAAGATCGTGTACGACGGTATCACCGTTCCCAATGTCTTCAAACATGTCAAAAACAGTATCATCGTCACCTCCCACAGCAAAGACCTGGCTATACCCGGCGAGCGCATAGGGTATATCGCCGTCTCGCCAAACATCAAAAATAACAGTCTTCTGACGGAAGCACTGATTTTCTGCAACCGGACCCTGGGGTTTGTAAACGCTCCCGCGCTCATGCAGCGTATCGTCGCGTCGTTGCAGCAGGTAACCGTGGACATCGGTGAATACGAAGAAAAAAGAAATATTCTCTATGAGCACCTTACGGGCCTGGGCTTCCAAATGGTCAAACCGCAAGGAGCGTTCTACCTTTTTCCCAAATCGCCGATTCCTGACGACGTCGAGTTCGTAATGACCGCTCAGAAGCACAACATCCTGCTGGTGCCCGGCAGCGGCTTCGGCACTCCCGGATACTTCCGCTTGTCTTATTGCATAGATAAAAAAATAATCTTAAATTCACTCCCTGCGTTCAGGTCCCTTGCTGAAGAAGTGGGCCTCGTTTCCTGACACGAAGATCTTTTTAACCCCGTATAACGATAAACGGGGTTTTTTTTCGGGCAAAAGAACTTAAAAATTTTTAATACGACATAACATGACATTTTGTCTAAAGGATTTTCCGTTTTTATAAAGTATACAAACATAAAACAGGAGGGGGGTGTTAAGTATTGTCTCCATTAAATGACAAATTAATGCTTTTAACGCTCCTCCTGCTTCTTGTCACACTCTACATAGCGATTCAGCACAACTTTCAAAGCAATGTGGTTGTACAGACGGCTGCATTTATAATTCTATGCCTGAGTTTTGCATTCTGCCTTTACCATGTAAATAAAAAAGTGCGCCGGAGGGGGAATGCGGGCAGTCTTGAAGAAAAGGTGACATTTCCGGTCGATTTTTTTAATATACTGCCCGCCGGTGTTTTTATTCTGGATAATACCGGGGCGGTTGCTTATGCCAATGAGTATTTTTATAAAATTACCGGTTTCAACAGCAATATTATCGGAGAGAGCTTCGAGAATCTCGTCGAAAAGGTCTTCCTTGAGCCGGGGCATAAAAATTACCCGCTTAGTAAAATCATCGAAGAACGTCCATATATTCGGGGAAAAAATATTGTACTGAAAAGCAATGACGGCATACTTGTTTCAGCTTGTTTGAACCTGATGCCACTCGGTTATTCCGGCGGAACAGAAGTAATGGGCATCGTCAGCGAAATTACCAGCCAGACCGAGCTTCTGGAACTTAAGCAAAAATTCAGCTTTTTCCTGGGAAATACAGGTTCATCAGTTATAGCCGTAGACAGGAATTTCCGGATTACACTTTTCAACAACGCCGCCGAGGAATTATTCAGCATAAAGAAGGAAGCGGTTTTAGGCAGGCATGTAGCTGAAGTTTTCAACGATTATGAAATTGAAAATCACCCCGTTATCAAAACGCTGGTTACTGGTGAGGAAATCCGCAACCAGGAGGTTCCCATTTTTTTAAACGGACAGTTGAGAACTCTTCTCTTTGACACCGGCCTGATAAAAAACGATGCGGGAGAGGTTACGGGGGCCGTGGGAGTGTGTACCGATGTTTCGGAAAAAAAGAGGATCGAAGAGGATCTAAAAAATACCATCATAGCCTATTCCAAGGAGAAAAGCTATATGAGAAACGTTTTAAACAACCTTCCGGAAGCAATAATTTCTTATGATAAAGATTTGCATCCCATTTATATGAACAGCATGGCCGAAACGCTTATAGGCATTAATTACGGGTGGCTGAATTACCGGGTAGCCGGCAGCGGAGTAAAAAACGGAGACTTATTCCGTTACCTGGCGGAGGACGTCTTCAAAAGCAGAAAACCGATATTTGGCGTACAGAGGATGCTGACCACCAGCGAAGGCAAAACCATGCCTTTTTCAATCGACGTCCATCCGTTGTACAACGAGATCAAACAGAATAACGGAGTGATGGTAATTGCCAGAGACATTACTGAAAAAAGAGCACATGAAAAGCTGATGTACCTTTCGAGCTGCATTCTCGACTCGCTCAGTTCCGCTGTCGTATCTATCGACTCGGACTATAATATTATTGTCTTCAACCCCCCGGCTGAAAGGCTGTTCAGATATACGGCGGATAAGGTAATAGGCAAAAACATCAACGACATACCTCCCTTTTTGGAAGGCGAGAGGTTCCTCCAAACAACACTGGAAAGCTGCTGGGGCATTCAATTTCTGGAAACTTCTTTTAGGGTGAATGGTGAGGATATAATTCTTTTAGTCAATACCAACGTGATCAGGGACAGAGAGGATAATGTCATTGGGGCGGTTGCCGTATTTCAGGACATTACCGAACTCAGGCGGACGCAAAATGCAGTCCGTGAGAAAGAAAGACTCGCCATAATCGGACAGATGGCTGCCGGGATGGCTCATGAGATTAAAAATCCCCTTACCGCGGTAAGAGGGTTTGCCCAGTTGTTGGGCGAAAAGTGCCCCGAAAACTCCACCCTGGTCAACTACGTAAAAATTATTATGAACGAGATCGACCAAGCCAGCAGCGTCATTACAAGTTTCCTGCAGTTGGCCAGGCCGAAGCAGCCTGTACTAATACGGCAGTCTGCGAATTCCCTCGTTGACGAAATCCTGTTAATTGTGGGGCCCCAGGCATTCCTGAAAAAAATCAAGGTTGAGTGCGAAAAAGAAGAAAACCTGCCACAATGCAAGCTAGACGGGGATCAAATCAAACAGGTCATGTTAAACATGTGCCAGAACGCGATAGAAGCGATGCCGGAAACAGGCGGCGTCTTAAAAATTACAACGGGTATTTTACCCGCAAATAATGAAATATATATTGAAATATCGGATACGGGCTGCGGCATACCCCGCGAAAAAATTGAAAAAATCGGCGTGCCTTTTTATACGACTAAAGCCGACGGAACGGGATTGGGTCTTAGCATCTCTTACGCCATTGTCGGGGCTCACAACGGACGTGTTGAAGTGGAAAGCGAAGAGGGAAAGGGAACTACTTTCAGGATCCTCCTCCCGTTTTAATCCGCCTGTTTTCCGGAAAACACCCTTAAATTGGTTAAAACACGGTAATAAAAAACCAAATGATCATCAGGATCTCAATTGAAAGTTTCAATACTGTTCCGCCCAAAAAACCGATCAATGTGCCGATGCCGACCCGGAAGGCTTTCTCCGGGGTGCTTTTTTGGTATAATTCGCCGGCTACGGATCCTATAAAAGGGCCGAAGATCAGGCCGAACGGCCCCAGCACCAGCACTCCGATCAAACCGCCAATAACGCTTCCCCAAACTGCGGCAGCAGACCCGCCGTACTTTTTAACCCCCCAGATCCCTGCCAGGTAGTCAATTAAAAAAATTAAACCTACAGCCAGGCCTTGTCCAATAAAGAACATCCACGAGAGGTTGTTGAACTTCGTAAAAATGCCGTAAACGAACATCCCGAGCCAGATTAAAGGCGCCCCGGGAAGAGCCGGCAAAACCGTACCGAGAACACCTGCGGTGAAGAGAATCACGGCAAAAACCAGCCCTGCAATCGACATATAATCCCCCCTCGATGTTTTTTTATATTATACGCCAAAAAACCATTAATTTTTCTTTTCCTAATTGTAAGCTATCTTATAAAATCCGGGAATAATCTACCACTCCCCCGGCGGTTTTTTTTCACCACAGGGTTAATAATAAAAAAGCACAACAACCTGCGGGAGGCCGTCATGCACAGAGTTAAAAGACCGCCGTCAAAATCCGGCGAATCAGGGTTCAACCCGGCGCCGTGCAAAATCAAAACCTGTTCCGGCATTGATGTCAAGATAAAAACCGCAAAGCGAAAAAAAAGAGACAGCTTTTAGCTGGATCTGCGGAAGACCGCTTGCAAGACAATTGCAGGGGAATAATTAATGAAGCTTCAGACGAAGCTTCCATTACTGTAAACGGAACGTTTTCAACTTCAACGGGAAGTGATCAAGCGGCCGCGGATTGTTATCCGTCAGACGGTTCAGAGTTTTTACCGGCTCCTCTTCTTAAATCACGTCGTCCGCCGGGTCGAAATTCATCCCGGAACGCCTGCGGATTACGCCTTCCACCCTCCCTCTAGTTCTGCCGACAAATTCAGCCGCGCATTCACCGGCTTCTTTTCCCAATCTTTTGCCGACTCTGGTAAGAGCCAAAAAAACAAGCGCGGCAGCTCCTAAACCGGCAATGGTGCGGTAAGTAATCTTCATACATGTCCTCCTCTTGTATGATTCTTAAATTATATCATTACCTGAAGGCGCCCATATATACCTGAAATTCTTTACGGCAACCGGTTTTTATTCTTTTCTGCCCAAAAGGATCTGCCGGCCGGCGGTTTCATGCAGTTCTATTCCCGAAAACCCGGCTCCGGCAAGCCATTCAGAATACTCTTCCAGAGTCCAGGTGCCACCGTTTTTTGTATTGACCAGCATGTTGACCCCGAATACAGCCGCCGCCGGATTTTTACCGCGGATAAAGTCGACTATGGCTATTCTTCCCATCGGAACCAGTACTGCAAACACCTTTTTGAAGAGTTCCCTGTTCTCCCCTTCACCGTATATATGGCAGATATTGCCCAGAAACGCAAGGTCAAACGGTCCGGGTGGCAATGCCACGTTGAAATCTCCCGGAATCATATCTATCCCTTTCGTCCCCGCAGCTGCGGGCTTCATGTAGGTTACCACTTCCGGCAGATCCAGGACTGTCACCCTGGCACCTCTGGAGGCAAAAGCCTTTGCGTAAGTCAACGGGCCGCCGCCGATATCGAGTACGCTCAATTCGCTTTTGCCTTCTCCCAGACAGATATCAACCACTGCCGGGGCGCTGTGTTTTGCGCCCTGGCTCATGGCGGCCATAAAGTACTTCATATCCTCCCGTTCTCTCTCCCGGGATTGCGGCTTTCCAGCAACAATCACTTCCGGAAGGCGGACCCAGGAATTTATAATATTGTAACGGTGCATAAAAGAAAATCCCGTATAATTCTCCGCTTCAGGGTTGAACAGCATGTCGGCGGCCTCTCCGGTAAGCGTGTATTTCCCGTCTTCATTCGACAAGTAACCGAGGGCGGCCAGCGCCTCGGCAACAACCCATACAGCCCTGCGCTCCGCTTTAATTTCCCCCGCCAGTTCCTCAACGGTCGCAGCCTTGTTTTTAAGGGTTTCCAGCATGCCGGTTTTTACAGCGGCACCCAGTATAAGGAGTTCCTGTGGCACTACAAGAGCGGACTCATTAGGCATAACCTCACTGCCTTTCTTTGAGAATTGTCCTGTCACACATCACAGGTTTCTACCTGTACGATCAAAAACCTTTAAGTCTTTAAAGGAATTTCGCGGTATACCGCTTAATTTTTCTTATATTTCAAAACAAAGGTGAGCATATGAAGAATAATTTTTTGCCGATAGAAGGGCACATTCACCCGGCATACCTGAAGAAGATAGAAGAAACCTTCTACAACAACCCGTTTGCAAGCCTGATCGGCATAGAAATTGACGGGTTGTCCGAAAACTACTGCCGTCTGAGTTTAACAGCGCAAAAAAAATGTGCCAACCCATACGGGTGCGTGCACGGCGGGGTTCTGGCAACTCTCGCTGACATCGCCATGGGCGTTTCCATGCAAACCATCGGCCTTCAGCCCGTTACCGCCGAATTGACGATGAATTATCTGAGCAGGGCGGATCTGGGCGGCCGTTTCCTGGCGGAAGGCCGGGTTATCTTTAAGGGTGCCGCCGTCATCTTGTGCGAATGTACCATTAAAACCGGCGACAGGGTCGTGGCGTTGGGGAAAGGAATTTTCACCGGCCGCGATCTGCCTGTCAAGGTAAAAAAGGAAGGGTCGCAAGACTAGATCGGGACTTTATTCCGCCGGAGCGACAACTGCCTTCGGCTGGGCGAAATACCGGACTATTCCCGCATAAATGGACCAGGCAATTCTGTTCTGGTAAACAGGATCATTCATCAGCCTTTCCTCCCTGGGATTGCTGATAAATCCGATTTCCACGATCACACTCGGCATTTTCGCCATTCTGTTTGCAAAATAATCTACCTGCTTTGCTTCACGTCCCGGATTGGCTAAAAACCTGTTCAACTCATACTGGATGGCAACGGCCAGTTTCCAGCTTTCTTCCGATCCCGGTTGAGAAAAGGTCTGCGCGCCGTCTTCGCGGCGATCCGGAAAACTGTTCACGTGTATGCTAACGAATGCATCCGCGTTTCTATTGTTCGCCAGTTCGACACGGCGGGTCAGATCTTCCAGCTTTGCCTTGTAAAGGCTTTTTGTATCCGGATTGCTGAGTTCCCTGTCAGTTTCCCTGGTAAGCAAAACTTCGGCGCCCGCCTGGCGAAGGGTGTCCGCAAGTTTTATCCCGACCCGGAGCACTATATCTTTTTCGTGAATCCCCATGCTTCCGAGAGCGCCCGGGTCTTCCCCCCCATGACCTGGATCGATTACAATGAGTTTGTCGGCAACCGCCCAGGAAATTGTTGAAACATAACGCTCTTCAAAACGGACCGCCAAAGCCCGGTAACTCAAGAAAACAATCAATAACGCCGCCAACACAATAACGGTATGGGCTCTTCCGTATCTTACATAACTGACCAAGCGCGGCAAACTTTCTACTCTCCCGGATTTTCTTTTTTATGAAGGTTATGCCGCCCTTTTTTAAAATATGTCCGCCCCTTATTCAGATAATACCACGCAACTGGTTTCAAAATCACTGATCAGCATTTCTGCAACCTTTCTGCAGTTATTAACCAGTTCTTCAATTTCCCTCGCGTTCGCATTCTCAATATGAACTCCGGCAACCACCACGACCGGAGTTCTAAATTTCTCCGCCAGTCTTTCGGCCACGGGCCCGACCACCTCGCTTTCCCTGTGCCCCGGCAAAGGTACGGCGGTTGTACTGCAGCCTTTCTTTCCGCTGTTGTTTGAAGCGTGCCCCGGCATACTCAAGGCCATAGCCCCTACATGCGGTTTTTCCCCGCCGTAAATCTGAGCGACCAGCCCCTCCTCCGTAAAGGTAACAAGCATTACAACCCTCAACCTTCCTTCGCCGGTACAATACTTCTTTTGCTTAACCAGGACAACCACCCCGCTAATTAGAATACATCCGTACAAATTTTGACATAATAGTGTCATGTCAAAAGCTTCTATAGAAAGCTCTGTTCAAGAAAAACACAAAAACGGCGGCCTTCTCGCTGAAGTCTACAGGCCTATCCTCGGACCGCTGACGGAAGTCGAAAACAAGCTGGCCGAGTTATGGCCGGAGGATAAACTTTTCGAAGAATTGCCAAGGTTAAATTTTGGAGGAAAACGGATCCGTCCGGCCATGGTCCTTCTCTCCTCCCTTTCCGGAAAGGGCCCCTGCCCCGAGGTACTCAAGCTGGCAATTTCGGTAGAAATTCTCCACCTGGCTACCCTCGTGCACGACGACATCATCGACAACTCCGAAACCCGGCACGGCGCACCGACATTAAACAAACTCCTGGGTGGAAAAACCGCCGTTCTGATCGGCGACTACCTGTACGCCCTGTTTCTTGAGCACGCCGCAGGATTGGGCCGTTACTCCCTTTCCAGGCTTTCCCGCGTGCTCAAGGACATGATCAGGGCAGAAATCGAGCAGCAAACAACTCTGTTCAACTGCAAAATCAATGAAAAAGACTACCTCCGGCGGATATCCCTTAAAACCGGCCGCTTCTTCTCCTGCTGCTGCAAGCTGGGCGCCAGGGCGGCTGGAGCGGGTGAAAACTTTATGCGATATCTTGAGCTTTTCGGCTGGCTTTTAGGCATATCCTTTCAAATAAAAGATGACTTGCTTGATTTCACGGGCGACACGGCAAGTTTAGGCAAACCAGTCGCCCAGGATCTCAGGCAGGGGGTGCTGACGCTGCCGGTCATTCATACCTTGAGACACAGTCCGTTGAAAAAGGAAATAACGGGGCTTATAGAAAAGAAGGAACTGTCTGAAAAGACCGTTACTTTCATTATCAGCGAGATAATTAAATCAGATTCGCTGGCATACACAGAAAAAACCGCTGCAGAATATGCCCGCCTTGCCGGCCGTCTATTGGCGGGACTGCCTCAAAACGATGGGCGGGAAAGTCTATCCGCCTTGCTGGACTTCGTCCTGACGAGAAATTATTAAAAACAGATTAAAGTTTTAATACGAATTATGAAAAAGATAAACAATTTTAAAAAGCTGAGCGGCCTTTGGATGATGCTGAGACCCCTTCCCGTCCTGGCCTGGAGCACTTGTGCCTTTGCCCTCGGTGCAGGCCTTGCGTCAGGAACCGGTTCTTTCAACCGTTAGCACGCCTTTCTGGTCGTCATCGCCGGAACCTTGCTTCATTGCGTTACCGCCCACGCGTACAACGACCTGACAGACTGGCGCACGGGAACCGATGCCAAAAGCCCAGGCATACTGTCGGGCGGCAGCTGGGCAATCAAGAACGGACTTCTTACCGAAAGAAACCTTAGGCTTGCCGGCATTGCCGGGATGGTGCTGCCAATCGTTGCCGGTATTTATTTGAGTCTTTTTAGAGGTCCACTGGTACTCGTTTTTTTGCTGTTCGGAATATGGAGCAGTCTTTCCTACACCCTGCCTCCCTTCATGCTGGCCTACCGCCCCTTTCTCGGAGAATGGCTGGCAGGGTTTCCCTCTATAGTATCCTGTACTGCCGGCTCTTATTTTGTTCTCACCGGAGAAGTATCTGCAAAGGCATTTTGCACAGGTGCGCTGCACGGTCTTCTTTCCCTGGGATGGCTGATGCAGCATCATTTAGCCGACATATCGGCCGACCTTTGCGCTACACCGCCCAAGTTCACAACAGCCGCCTTTATCTACACCAGGTGGGGCACCTCCGGAGCAAGGCTGACGCCATGGTTATACTTTTTCCCAGCGGGAATCGCGGGAATTGTTGCGGGCCTGCTTCTTGATCCTGCTTTCTTTTTGACGGTCATCCCCTCTTTTCTCTGTATCTGCCTGACAAGCAAAACAGATACTTCAAATATTATTTCAATCACCAGAAACGAAATTTTTATGATTTCCGTTTCAGCCTGCCATGCTCTAATTTTAGCAGTTCTTTTCAGTCTCGGATACTAGCTGTTGTTTTCAGCCGATGCTATGCCTGCGAGGCATTCCCGTAAATCCAATGCCTGAGCAGTCCGGGAGCCTGCCGCAGCAGCCACCTGTAAAACTGCCGGTATGTCATTTTCCCTTGCAATATCTCCAAAGATTTTTTGAAAGGCTCACCGCACCTGAAGTAAATTCCGAGGAGCAGCTTCGGAAACTTGCCAAACTGTCGGGCGATGAACAAGGCTGCTTTTAGGTCGGCTCCAAACTGCCGGTAACAGTTGCGCTCGTAAACCCCGAGATTTTGCCTGTCAAGCTGAACTCCCCTTGATATCAAAAAATTCGCCGCCTCCGCTGCAAGCCGCCCGGAAGCAACGGCATAGCGTATTCCTTCCCCCGTAAAGGGATCTGCGTAACCGGCAGCGTCTCCTGCCAGAATAATCCTGTCGCTTACGGTGGGCCGGTCGATTCCCCCCAACGGAACAAAATGTCCCCTTATTTCTTGCTCAAGCGGCAAGCCCCTTTTCTGCAGAAAGCGTTCCAAAACCTCCTTGAAGTTCTTCGCCCCTGAAAGCCAGCCGCCTAAACCGACCGAATAACGCCCCCTTTTTGGGAAAACCCAGCCGTAACTCATCGGCATCTGCCCGTAATAAATTTCTATTCCATCATACCAGTTTTGGTCATAACCGGCGGCATCAACTTCCGAACACAGACAAAAACCCAGGTCATTTTTCTGCAGGGGCCTTCTGACCATTTTGGCCACTGCGCTGTTTACACCGTCAGCCCCCACAACAATCCTTCCGCAATATGCGGCGGATTCCGTGCGCACGGTGACCCCGTCAGCACAAACATCAATAGAAGTCACCTTCTGGCCTTGCTTGAAATCAGCCCCAGCCGACTGAGCCAGGCCAATCAGCCACATGTCGAAGATCTCCCTGGATACGACAACCATGAACTCCTGTCCCATATCCACCGCCACTTTTTCGTCCTCGTAAAACCCGTAAAAATGAGTGCAGCGAGACTCCACTATTTCGGGAGGCACCGGCTCTTCCAACAGATTCAGCGCTGCAACGGTTACTCCGCCCGCACAAGTCTTTACCCGGGGGAAATATTCCTTTTCGAGAATCAAGGTTTCCAGACCCGCCGCGGCGCAATACCTGGCCGCCGTCGAGCCTGCCGGGCCCCCTCCCACTACAATAACATCGTATTTCATTGTCAACCCTCCGGTAAAAAAATGACATCTTCATATCGGGCAATATTATTTCTCAAAAAGAGACAAAAAAACCGACAGGCACTCGCCTGCCACCATTTCTTAATTCACCTTGTAATTACAACGTCAATATGTGAGCAGCATGTTACAACCTGAACCGCGCATGTTCAAAAAAATGCAGTATCAACTCTTTGCCTGTTCAAGCGCCCTGCCGGGCAGGCGCTTGTCGCCCACCCGCCTGGTTAATTTTTCTTTATCGAAGAATTCAAGCAAAGGCAGGGCAAACTTGCGGGAGGTCGACAGCAGGTCCCGCAGTTCCCCGACCGTTATTTCGCCCTTGTCCCGGAGGTAAGCGGCCACCTTCTCGCGGGCTTCCTCCAAAACAGCTTTTTGAAAATACAGGTCCTCGGCCACCTTAATCATCTCACCGGTTCTCAACAAGTACTGGAGCAGTTCAGCACCTTCCGTTTCACTAAAACCAGCCGCCCGGCAGACATCATCCCAGGAAGGAGGCTGAAAACCAGCCTGCCTCAACATCACGGATATTTTTTCAATTCTTTTTTCCATTTTGCCGTCCGGACCCGGTTTGAAATTTTTTAAAGCTACGCTTTGAAGCGCAACTCTCAGCAAGCCGTCTCTCTCCATCTGGGAAAGCAATTGTTGAAAAACCTTGCTGCTTAAAGATTGAAACTTGCGCGACCGCAGTTCCTCCCTCGGATAGCCTTCCCTGAGGGGGAACTGAACGTGGTACGAGTTCAGCATCCCGATTATTTCTTCAGACCACCGCCTGTAAAAATCGCTGAAAACAAACAGGGTTCTGCTGTCTCCCTCCACTTTTTTTGCCTTTCCCCTTTTTACAAGTTCACCGGCCGCTTCCTCAACTTCGTTTGGCTCAAGACCCGTACCGGCAGCGATATCCGCCGCGCCTTCAAGCTTCAGACCGGCTTTCAGGTAATGTTCCACCAGTTCTTCCGGCGTGCCCTTTTCACGCGTGGCAAGAGCGTTGAGCACCTCGCTGCGAAAGCGCCTGTGCTTCCGCTTCGGCAGCGGGTCTATGACAGTGCCGCCCCCGATTGTTTGCATGGGGGAGTATGATCTGATAACAAAGCGGTCCCCTTTCACCGCCACCGTATTTTCTTCCAGATGCAACTGGGCGTAAGCCGACAAACCCGGTCTGAGCTCTTCCCGATCAAGCAGCACAACCCTGCCCAAGGTTTCCCCGGTCCCAAGATAAAAACGGATTCTCGACCTGTTTTTGAGCGGCTTCGGGGCACTTTCAAGCAACATCAGACGAACATCGATCCTGTTCGTTACGGCCACGCTTCGGGGACCTGCTACGACGCTGCCGCGTTCCAGTTGCTCCACTTCGACGCCGGCCAGGTTCACTGCCGTTCTCTGACCTGCTTCAGCCGCCTCAACTTTTTTCCCGTGCACCTGAATAGAGCGCACTCTTGAACTCAATCCCTGTGGCTGAATTTCCACTACATCCCCGACGCGCAGCGAACCCGAAACCAGAGTCCCGGTAACAACAGTACCGAAGCCTGTGACAGTAAACACCCTGTCCACAGGAAGCCTCGGCGGACCAGACTCCTGCTTTGCCCGGATTGACCCGGCAACCTGTTCGATCAGGTTGAGCAGTTCCGGTATCCCCTTTCCCGTCACCGATGAAACCGCAACCAGCGGGGCTTCCTCAAGGAACGTCCCTTTTAAAAATTCCCCGACCTCCTCTTTTACCAGGTCGAGCCAATCCCCGTTAACCAGGTCGCACTTGGTCAGCACAACTATACCCTTTGTCACCTGCAAAAGCCGGATGATGTCCAGATGCTCCCTGGTTTGGGGCATGACTCCTTCATCGGCCGCTATGACCAGCAAAACGAGGTCAAAACCTCCCGCGCCCGCCAGCATATTCTTGATGAAGCGTTCGTGGCCGGGAACGTCAACGATGCCCGCCCTGCGCCCTCCAGGCAGTTCAAGGGAGGCAAAGCCCAACTCTATGGAAATCCCCCTGTCTTTCTCTTCCTTCAGGCGGTCAGTGTCCACACCGGTCATCGCTTTAACCAGGGCTGTCTTTCCGTGGTCGACGTGACCGGCCGTACCGATAATGAGGTGTTTCATATCAGCCCGCCCCTTTCAGCAGGAATTAAACGCCTTCATTATTGCATCGGCGAGCGCAGGAATTTCCTCATCCTTGACTGTGCGCACGTCCAAGTAAAGCCTGTCGTCCTGAACCCTTCCCATAACAGGGGGCTCGCCCCGCCGCAGCAGGGATTGAAGCTGGCCCGCCGAAATTCCTTTCGGACGCACAGAAACAACCGCTGTGGGAAGGACGGCAGTCGGCATGGCTCCTCCCCCAACTGCCGATACACCCTTCTCTATCTCAATATCCGCCCTTTCACGCAGAATATTGATAATTTCCACCAGCCTCAGGGCTCTTTCAAAAAGCACTTCCTGCGGCAGTGTCAACATCTCCAGGGTGGGTATGTCTTTCATCGCCTTTTCCGCGTCGAGGTACTCCCTAAGGGTGGCCTCCAGGGCAGCAACCGTCATTTTATCTATCCTGAGGGCCCTCGTCAGCGGGTTTTTTTTCATTTTCTCAATATAATGACGCTTGCCCACAATCACCCCGGCCTGCGGCCCGCCAAGAAGCTTGTCTCCGCTGAAAGTGACAATATCCGGACCGGCCGAAACTGCTTCCTGCACGGTGGGCTCATACGGCAAGCCGTAACGGCTCAGGTCAATCAAAAAACCGCTCCCCAGGTCCGACATTACGGGAATGCCAAAATCGCGGCCGATTTCAACCAATTCACTGACTGTAGTCTCCCGGGCAAATCCTATAATCCTGTAGTTGCTTGTATGCACGTGCAGCAGAAGGGCTGTGTTTTGGCTGACGGCCCTTCGATAGTCTTCCGGATAGGTTTTGTTTGTAGTGCCGACCTCGACCAGGTGCGCTCCGCTCCGGGCCATAACCTCCGGTATCCTGAACGAACCGCCTATTTCCACAAGTTGGCCTCTCGATACTATTACCTCACGGCCCCTGGCCACGGTACCTAATGCGAGAAGCACTGCAGCGGCGTTATTGTTGACCGCCATGGCGGCCTCCGCTCCTGTCAGCGTGCACAAAAGCTCCTCTACCGCAGCGTACCTCGACCCTCTGCCACCTGTCTCGAGATCGAGTTCCAGGTTTGAATAGTTTGACGCTACTTCGTTGACAGCCGCCCTTGCCCTGTCGCTCAAAAGCGCCCTGCCCAGGTTTGTATGCAGCACCACCCCGGTGGCATTTATCACCCGGCGTAGGTTGGGGCGGGCCATAAGGGGCACCTTTTCCGATGTCCTGGATAAAATAAGATTCAGAAAGGTCGTCTTATCCCCTTCCGGCGTCTGTCCGGACAGGATTCTCCCCCTTTCCTCGCTGATAGCCTCCCGTACCGCCTGTACTACCAGACCGCGGGGATAATGCTCAAAAAATTCCGTCAACCTGCCGTCCCTCAGCACCTCGTCAACGGACGGCAGAAACCTGAGGCCGTGTTTGCCCGAGTCCTCGCTCATAAAACCCTCCAGGACGATATATTCGTTAAAACTTTTTAAATTATATGGCAGCATGGCGCCAAATGCAAGACTTTAACCGCTCAAACCCATACTTTTATCCTGCATGCTGATGTAATATTCAACCCCTATAATTATTTTGGGTCTTATTATATAATTAGAAATGTAAAAAACGTTGTTGCCGTGCCCCCCGCAGAAAGCGAAGAGCAACTATCCGACGGCAATGCCCGCCAAATGCGCAACGAGCCGGGTGGCTCCTCCGGAAACCGGGCAAGGCAATTCAAATACAGGAGGTTAAAAGATGATCCAGGAAGTGCGGGTGATTACCAAAGAAGGGATCCCCGACAGCAAGGGCGAGGAAGTCCTCTACGAGATCAACCATGCCCTCAAAATCAAAAGCGTGGAAAAAGTCAGAACCGCGCGTGTTTTTCGCTTTGAAGGCATAGCTGAAAAAGAGGCTTTTTACCTGGCTGAAAAACTTTTGGCAGAAGATGTTTTTCAACTTTTTGAAATAAACGGTCAGGTGATCAAAGATGCAAAAGTGGTCCTGGAAGTGGCCTACAAGCCCGGGGTGATGAACCCCGAGGCGGCTTCGCTGATGAAATCGGCCAGGGACCTGGGCATCACCGGCCTGCTGGCTGCCGATTCAAGCTGGGAGTACGGTTTTTACGGTGATAATATTACCGCGGCAGAGATCGAACGAATTGTTAAAAGTCTTCTTGTAAACGCGACGGTCGAATATGTCGTCAGAAAGGCGCCGGAAACCCTGATAATCCACGGAAGTCCCGGCCCTACAGAAACCATTCCCATCCGCACGATGAACGGCGATGAGCTTATGAACCTCAGCCGGGACAAGCTTTTCCTCAACCTTGAAGAAATGACGGTCATTCAAAAATATTTTTCTGAAATCGGCAGGGACCCTACCGACTGCGAGATCGAAATCATCGCCCAGACCTGGTCGGAACACTGTGTGCACAAGACGTTCAAAGCCAGGCTCATTGTTGACGGCAAAGAGAAAAAGCCTCTTTTCCAGCGGCTGAAAGAGGCTACGAAGAAATGCGGAAATCCCTTGGTTCTTTCGGCGTTCGTCGATAATTCCGGTGTGGCTGAATTCTACGACGGTCTGGCCATCTGCGGCAAAGTGGAAACTCACAATTCGCCTTCAGCTATAGAGCCGTACGGGGGCGCTATGACCGGAAGCGGCGGCGTCTTCAGGGATACCGTCGGCACGGGCCTGGGGGCGAAAGTGGTGGCCTCAACCGACATGTTCTGTTTTGCCCCGCCGGAGACTTCCGAAAATGAAATCCCGCCCGGCTGCCTCCACCCGCATTATCTTCTAAGAAGGGTGGTCGCGGGGGTCAGGGACTACGGAAACCGGATGGGCATACCGACCAACAACGGTTCGGTACATTTTCACCGTGATTTTCGCGCCAAGCCCACCGTCATCGTGGGCTCCTACGGTATCCTCCCGGTTGAATGCAGCCAAAAAGGCAAGCCGCGGCCAGGCGACCTGGTTTTCGTCCTTGGCGGGCGTACCGGCAGGGACGGCATTCATGGGGCCACCTTCTCAAGCGGCGAGATGACTGACCGGACTATCGAGGTAAACGCCAGCGCGGTGCAGATTGGGCATCCGATCGAGGAAAAACGCATGTTCGACGCAATAGTCGCCGCAAGGGACGAAAACCTCATCCGCGCAATCACTGACTGCGGAGCCGGCGGATTTGCCTCCGCCGTGGGTGAAATGGGCGCTGAAACCGGAGCCCGCATTGCACTCGACCGTGCACCGTTAAAGTACCCCGGCCTTTCCCCCTGGGAAATACTTCTATCGGAAAGCCAGGAAAGAATGGTGCTAGCCGTTTCACCTGAAAATGCCGGGCGAATTTTCGAAATCTGTAAAGGATACAACGTCGAAGCCACCATTCTCGGCGAATTTACCGGAGACGGGCGGTTTACCGCGACATACGAAAGTAAAACCGTAATGGATCTGGACATGAAGTTTCTACACGACGGCCTGCCCCAGCGCCTTATGAAGGCATCATGGAAGCGGCCAGTTTTCGACGAGCCGCCCGTTGTCAGGACAGAAGACTGGCGCGGGTTGTTCGTCAGCATCCTGGGACACCTGAACGTCTGTTCAAAAGAGCCGATTGTAAGGCTCTACGACCACGGCGTCCAGGGTACGAATGCACTTCCGCCGTTTGCAGGAGATGATGGAAGCGGTCCCAATGACTGCGTCATCCTCACCCCGGTACTCGGAAAACCGTATGGCATGTTTATTTCACACGGGCTGAACCCGGTGCTCAATAAAATCGATCCTTATTACGGAAGCATATGGGCGGCCGCCGAAGCCGTGTCCAACGCAGTATCGGCAGGAGCCAATCCGAAGGAAATATTTTTGATAGACAACTTCATCTGGCCTTTCCCGGACGAGGAAGCACTCGGGGCACTTGATTTGGCCGTCGACGCCTGCACGGATTTTTCACTCGCGACTGGAATGCCCTTTATTTCGGGCAAAGACAGCCTTTCCAGCACCTACCGGGGCAAAGACGGAACGTTTATCAAGATTCCGCCCGTTCTGTGCATTTCAGCGTTCGGACGAATACCGGACGTTGCCAAAACAGTGTCGACCGACTTTAAAAAACCGGGAAGCAAGATTGTTCTGGTCGGGCACAGAAACTTGTCTGAAATGGCCGGGTCCGTTTACTACGACATCCTGGGGCATCTCGGCAACAATTTGCCCAAAATCAATCCGGCCATGCTGGCAAAGGTTCTGGATGCTGTCCATAAGGCGATAATATCCGGCAGTGTCCTTTCCTGTCACGACATCAGCGAGGGCGGCCTTGCCGCCGCACTGTCCGAGATGTGCTTCGGAGGCGGTATCGGCGCAGCCATTGAAATAGCCGGAAATGTAAATCCGGAAAACTTCCTGTTTAATGAAACCGCCGGCTGTTTCCTGATGGAAATGCCGGCCGATTCAGAGCCTGAGGAAATTTTTGGAGACACACCCTGCACAATAATCGGAAAAACAGATTCCGAACAGAACATCACCGCCGTGAGATCCGGGAAGTTGCTTTTCAAGCTGAGTCTCAGCGAACTCAAGGAGGCCTGGCAGCGTCCCATGAAGGAGGTATTCCGCTAATGGCAAGACCACGTGTGTGCGTTATAAAAACTGACGGGATCAACTGCGACGAAGAAACGTTTTACGCTTTTGAAAAAGCAGGCGCACTCTGCCGTATGGTGCATGTCAACCAACTGAGAACGGGGGAGGAAAAGCTGTCCTCATACCAAATTCTCGCCCTGCCCGGCGGTTTTTCCTATGGGGACGACGTCCATTCCGGCAAAATACTTGCGGTTGAGCTCACCTCTTTTCTTAAAAACCATCTTTCAGAATTCGTGGAAAGAGGAAACCTGGTAATCGGGATCTGCAACGGGTTCCAGGTTCTCGTCCGAACCGGCCTCCTGCCGTCAAAAAGAATAGGAGAGATTAAAACAACCCTGATGGTGAACGACAGCGGTCACTTCGAATGCCGCTGGGTAAATCTGCTTGTTGAGCCGGGTCGCTGTGTTTTTACCCGCGGCATGGAGAACTCTGTCATTAGCGTCCAGGTAGCTCACGGCGAAGGCAAATTCTACACGGACCCGGAAACGCTCAGAGAAATTGAGAGCGGCGGGCAGGTGGTTTTCCGTTACACAGGGCCGGACAACCGGCCTACGATGCTTTATCCTTACAATCCCAACGGTTCCTTGAACGCAATTGCGGGTATCTGTGATTCCACAGGCCGAATCATGGGCATGATGCCTCATCCGGAAAGGTTCGTAGAAAAAACCCAGCACCCGAACTGGCGCAGGATGCCGTCCGATGTATTGCCGCACGGGCTTCCTGTCTTTAAAAATGCGGTGGCATACTTCCAGCAGACATAGTCTGCTCCGGCCGCGAGGTCAAGAAGGCTGGTTTCCGGAATATTTTCGGCTAACTTTCCGTCTTTCGCACCGGCAGAACTTACTGCTTGCTTTGGGCAAAACCGGTCCGTCTTCCCCACTTGTTCTGTAATGACACGGAGCCTGCCTCAGAGTACAGAATTTTCTTCGATGGATAAGCCCTAATTGCACAGGGGGCAGCAACTCGACGTCCGGCCCGGTTCGGGGCGGTGCGGACATCCGTGTCAACTCGTTCAATATCTCATCCCCACTTCATCCGGTTCATTTACCATACACTCAAGCTGTAGTAATTCCCTGCCGAAAGGCAATACGCTCTTTGGTGTCACTGGAACGGAAACCGGTTTTATTCACCGGGTGCAGGGCAATATTGCCCGCCTCCTCCGACTTCAAGGACCCCGACGGTTTTTCAAAAACCCGGAGGCCTTTTTTATTTCGGCAAATTTTAGTTATTAATGTACTTCTGTATTAAACAGGCAGACCTGTACAACACTAACCCTAAAAGCTTCAACAATATTTGATTTTCAGGAAACGCCAATCGGCTTGCCAATAATTTCTCGACAGCCATAAATTGCGGAGGGATGATTTTGACCGGATTGCGTTTGCTGGCGGCAGCGTTGACAGCTTTTCTCATACTGATTTCAAAGGCGGAACCGGCGGGCACGGCAGCCCCCATCCCCATACCCGAAAACACGAGCATAATAATCGACATGGACATGCTTACTCTGACCATTTTTGAAAGCGGCGAACCCGTTCGCCGCTACCCGGTGGCAATGGGGAAATATGAAACACCGACTCCCTCCGGCAACTGGGAAATCATTTCAATGGACACCGACCCACCGGACGTGATGGGCACACGCTGGATGGGGCTCAACATTCCTTACGGACAGTACGGAATCCACGGGACAAATGCGCCTCACAGTATAGGCAGCTTTGCCAGCCACGGTTGTATCAGAATGTTCAATTCAAACGCTGAAGAAGTATTTCGCAAGGTTACTGTAGGGACGCCGGTTACTATCGTGGGATCACCTTTCGGACCGCCGGGGACTCAGCCTTCGACGTTAAAATTCGGGGACAGGGGGCCTGACGTTCTGGAAGTTCAGCGAGCCTTGAAAAGACTCGGCTATATCAGTTGGACTCCCGACGGGTTCTGGGGACACGGCACTGAAAAAGCAGTCGGGAAGTTCAGGGAGGACAACGGCCTGAAAGGGGCAAACGTTGTAGACAATGAGGTTTACAAACTGTTGGGATTTTAGATGGATAATTTAAGGTTGAAAAAACTGGAAATATATGGTACTATTATTTAAATTCATCATAACAGGGTGAAGCGATGTTCGAGAAAATCTGTACTTACTGTCAAAAACCCAGCTACAGCAGTGCCAACGAAAACTGGATCTGCCCGTACTGCGGAAAAGACATAAGCAACCTCCCTGTCCAAAACCAAAAAAACATAAAAAAAGACAGGAAAGTAATCAGCATCTACAGTAGGCGAAGAAGAGGAAAAACCTTCCTGTAGGTTTTTAAAATTTATATATCACCCAGGCTTTCAAAGAGGTTCACCCCATACCCGGAGTTTTACCCTTTCATCGATCAAGCCGCTCTTATATGCGTAATCGTAGAACATCAACAACGCCCTCCTGCAGTTTTCATCAAAATCGTACCTGAAAGCTTCAAAATAACCTGCTATTACGTGCTTGGGCAGGCCGCTTCTCTTTTTTGCCTTGTTAACCAAAGACGGGACCTGGCTCAGTCCGATGTTCTTCGATTCCACCAAAAACTTGCTGACAAGGCTGACTTCATCCGGATTGGACTCAGCGTACTCCTTTCTCACCACCCAGACGGCATATACCATTTTTTCCCCGGTCAACTGCTTCCAGGCCTGGCCCAGATCCGTCACATGGCAACGGATACCCCGTTCCCTTACCTTTGCCTGCATCGCATCATCGCCGATCAGCAGGGCGCCGTCCGTCTTTTCCAGCATTCCCTGCAGATCGGAGCCGGAAGTCTCGAACTGTACATCCACATGGTAATAGTGATCAAAGAGCACTTTCAGCAGCGCCGCGGAGGTGGCCGACGACTCAGTCAGGCTTATTTTTTTTCCGTCCAGTTCGGTCACAGGCACTTTGCTGAAAAACAAAATGTTTTCCACCCGGCCGTCCGCGCTAATTGAAATTTCAGGCAGGATATAGCAGAAATCAGCGTTTCGAGCGAACTCTATCGAGGATACAGGAGTGATGTCCAACTTGCCTTCCAAAAAAAGGCGGTTCAGGTAAACGGGCGAACCTTTTACAAGTTCGACCTTCAACGGCAGGAGTCCTTCCTCAATCGCATGGTAGACAGGTAAGCAGTTAATGTGATCAACCTGCCCGAGCCGCAATCTGGACACTAAAAACCCTCCTCACTAAAGCTTTTTGGGTTATCGCTCAAATCCGGAATTTCTCCCGCCGCTCTCATTGTCATTCTCATATCCAATGGACCGGCCTGTGTTTTAAGAAAGATATTTTAGCGGATTGCCTTTCTGTGCAATTAGCTGATTCATAAGCTAAAAAAGATGCAAGGGGAACAGTATGTCTAAAAAGGTAAACACAAACATGAGCACGCTCAAAATCCCGTTCAAATTAAAAAAAGCGATGCCAGCGCGGGACAGGTCGTCGGGGCTGACCAATCTGTGCTGGAAGAAAAGAATGACAACGGCAAACAATATTCCGGCAATATATAGAACGCCGAGGTTAAGAACCAGACCGGCTGCAAGAAACAGAACGGGCGCTGCAATATGAAATACCGAAGAGATATAAAGCGCTTTTTTGATTCCGTAACGGGCGGGTATGGAGTAGAGGCCCTCCTTCCTGTCGAACTCATAGTCCTCACAGGCATAAATTATGTCAAAACCCGCAACCCAAAAGGTGACCCCGGCCGTAAGAAGAAGCGGCGCCGCGTCAAAGCGGTTTGTAATGGCGATCCAGCTTCCCAGGGGCGCAAGACCGAGCGATGCGCCGAGGACCATATGGCACGCCCAGGTGAAACGCTTAGTATATGAATAAATGACAAGCACGAACACAGCCAGCGGCGACAGGCGCAGGGCAAGGGAACTCAGCTGGCTTGCCGAGTAAAACAGCAGCAGAAAGGAAAGAAAGACGTAAAGCCATACCTCCGCGACCTTCAGCAACCCCTGAGGCAAAGCCCTCCCGGCGGTGCGCGGGTTTCTGGCATCAATTTTCCGGTCGATAATACGGTTGAGCGACATCGCGGCGGTACGCGCCCCGACCATGGCAAGGGTTATCCAGATCAAATCATGTGCGGACGGTATCCTCTTCCCGGTCAATAACGCCCCCACGTAAGCAAACGGCAGGGCAAATACGGTGTGTTCAAATTTGATCATCTCCAGGAATATTTTCAACCTTTTAAATGCCATACTCGCCCCACTTCCTGTCGACCAGCCTTTTCACATCCTCGCTCATGACGATGTCCTTGGGCCACTCCCGCAGGTGTCCCTCATCAGCCCACTTTCTCGTAGCGTCTATACCCATTTTGGTTCCCAGACAAGGCAGCGGCGACGAGTGATCCAGAGCGTCCAGGGGACCCTCTATCATCATGACGTCGCGTTTTGCGTCGATGTTGTTGAACACGCGCCACATGACCTCCGACAGGTTTTGCACATCAACTTCGCCGTCCACGACTATAATAAGCTTAGCCAGCATCATCAGGCCCATGCCCCAGAGGGCGGACATCACCTTTTTTGCCTGACCGGGGTAACTCTTCCTGATGGATACAATGACACAATTATGAAAAACCCCCTCGGGAGGCATGTTTATGTCCACCACCTCGGGCAGATTAAGTTTTATCAGGGGCAGAAAAATCCGTTCAATAGCCTTGCCCATGTAAGCATCCTCCATCGGCGGCCGGCCGACGACAGTTGCCGGATAAACCGGGTTCTTCCTGCGAGTCACGCAGGTCAGGTGAAATACAGGATAATGGTCGGCGAGGGAATAATAGCCCGTGTGATCACCAAAAGGCCCTTCCAGTCTCGTTTCTTCCAGGTCGACATAACCTTCGAGAATAATCTCCGCACGCGCGGGAACTTCCATGTCGATTGTTTCGCACTTCACCAGTTCCACCGGCTCCTTGCGCAAAAATCCCGCGAAGAGCATCTCGTCTATGCCAGGGGGAAGAGGCGCCGCTGCAGAAAATATCACTGCCGGGTCGGCGCCCAGCGCAACGGCCACAGGCATTTTCCCGTCGCCTGACTTGAATTTACGGTAATGTTCAGCCCCGCCTTTGTGAACGTGCCAGTGCATCCCCGTGGTAGTCCGGTCGTGAACCTGCATCCGGTACATTCCGACATTGCGCTGCCCCGTCTCAGGGTCTTTCGTAAATACCAGCGGCAAGGTGATGAACGGCCCCCCGTCCTCCGGCCAGCACTTCAAAACGGGTAATTCCTCAAGCGACGGTTTATCCCTGACAATAACCTCCTTGCACGGGCCGCCTTTTACAATTTTGGGAATGAACGAAGATAACCGGATCAGCCTGGGAAGCGTTTTCAACTTGTCCATGAAAGTATGGGGAAACTCGGGCGGCTGGATAACAGCAAGAAGATCTTCCCCGATCCGGTCGAGATTTTCCACCTCAAGAGCGAGTTTCATCCTCTCCAGGGTGCCGAACAGGTTCGTCACAACCGGCATCCTGTAGCCCCGGACATTCTCAAAAAGCAACGCCGGGCCGCCAGCCTTGACCACGCGATCACTTATCTCCGCAATTTCAAGATTGGCGTCGACTTCCGTCTTTATCCTCCTCAACATCCCTTTGCATTCTAGGACTTCCATGAAGGCGGGTAAATCTGAATATGCCAATTGCGTGCCTCCCAAATTTTTCGGATCGTCGCCGCATAAGACAGCACATCGGACACCACTCGCAAGCCCGGCTTGTGTCCATGCTGTTAACACTTCTTACGCCGGATCTTTGCGCCCTACATGTACGGCTACGATGCCGCCAGTAAGCTCATAGTAATGCGCATCTGTTAGTCCGGCCCGGGTAAAGATATCCCTGATTTCAGTCTGGTGGGGGAAAACCCTGAGTGAATCCGGAAGCCAGTTGTACGGACCGTTCATGCCCACCCCGATTTTTCCCAGGACAGGCACCAATAAGTTGAAATAAAAATAATAGAACTGCTTGAACACCGGCCTGCCCGGTTTGGCCAGCTCCAGCGACAACACCATGCCACCCGGCTTCACCACTCTCCTCATTTCTTCGATCACCCTTTTGATGTCCGGAACATTGCGCAGGGCAAACCCGATGGTCGCACAGTCGAAGGTGTTGTCGGAAAAAGGAAGATCCATCGCGTTTCCCTTTACAAGCTCAATCACCGTTCCGTAAGGGGTTTTGCCGATGTTCTCGACAGCTTTGGCCAGCATGTTCTCACAAAAATCCAGGCCGACGACACTTCCTTTCAAGCCAACAGCCTTTGCCTGCTCAATGGCAAGCATGCCGGTTCCGCAGCAGACGTCCAACCCCCTGCCTCCCGGTTTCAGCCCGGAACGTCCCACCGTGAATTTCCGCCAGTATTTGTCCCGGTTGAAACTCAAGACGGTATTGAGCACATCATAACGGTGGGCGATTGATGAAAAAACACCGTGAACAAATTCTTCTTTATCCCGGAATTGTTCAAACTGCATCTCAGTCTCCGACAAATAATATTATTATTTTTATGTTGCGCAATGATTAAAACGGCCATTGCAAAATAAACGCAATGGCGAAATGATCACCTGCACGCCTGAACGAACTTTAATTTATATGACCATCCTGCGCAAAACAACCCCGGACCCCGACAGGTACTGTACGATCTCCTCCATTATTTCTCTCTCGGGCGCCCTCGGCACCAGAGAAAGAGCGTTTCTTGCCGTTTCCAGATAGACTGCGGTTTTCTCCGCCGGCACTCCACATTCCATCAAACCATAGGCCATGCCCAGATTCAGACCGAACTTTTTCATCAATTCCCGGGCTTTTTTCGGCGCACCGGAAACATCCGCACTTATGAAACAGCAACCGGCAAAGATTCCGGCAGTTTCTTTGCGCACCACTTCCCTGAACAGCTTCGAAGAATGCTTCTGCCCGTTCAGTCTTCTTCTCAGAATGGAACCCTCGTGAACCTCACAAATGATTTCAGCCAAGGGGCACAGTAAATTGAGCATTCCGGCTTCTGAAAGAAAAGTAAAAAACTTTCCGTACAGGTAGTCCCCAACCAGAACGGGAAACTGTGACCCGTCCCTCGGGTCGCAACCGTCCCTGCTGTAGTCCGAATCATTCTCCGATACTCCCTGGTGAACCCTGGAGCCCATATATATAAATTGAAAGGCACTGGCAAGCGCTGCAGTCTTTTTCAGGTCGCATCCGTAAATCCGTGAAGACAGAATAACCAGTGCCGGTCTTATTATCTTATTTGTATACGACAGTTCCAGATGGGCAAACATCCCGATATGCCCCGATTTAATAATTAGTTGTTTTTTTATCATATCTTCAACTAAGGCTAATTCATCCGCAATCGGTTGAATGATATTGCTCAACATCGATGAATATCCCCCTTTGCCCTAAGGTGTATATATTCGTTGCGCCGTCACAATTTCCTCCTGCAATATCATTTTTACTGTCCGGCCGGAAAACAGGCCCCAGAAATTAGCAAGCCCTGCAATCATTCTAATTGCAAGGCTTGCTAATTTCTTTTCAAACTGGTACTAATAAATATCCCCCCTATTGATTTACCGCTTCGACCAGATAAGACTCCCTTGCCATACCTCTTTTTAACTCCTTTGCTGTCATGTGCTTTGCCAAAAAACGTTCGGTCAGGTAGTTGCACGCATCCCATGGATTTACCTTCTCACCGCAAGTGAATACATCTACTGCCGCATAACCCAGTTCCGGCCAAGTATGGATAGCAAGATGTGATTCTGAAATAACCACCACACCGCTTACCCCTTGAGGGCTGAACTTATGAAACACACATTCCCTTACTTCTGCTCCGGCATCCAGTGCAGCGTTTACCATGATCTCTTCAACCTTCTTGACATCGTTGAGAATGTCGAAATCGCATCCGCAAAGTTCAGCCAACACATGGCGGCCCAAGTGTTTCATTTATCTGCCTCCCTTTTCAATTATGTTTTTTTTGGGAATTAAAACCTCCCCTTGCAACAGCCTTTTAATTCCAACCAAATTCAATTTTAGCACATTATATCATCTTGTCAACAAAATTTTGAGGCTGGTTGTAATATTCTTCTTATATGTTCATTATTCCCGTATTTATGCAAAATATCGCTTATTAGCAACTTTTCAATTTGTTTTAGTTAACGGAAAACGGCCACTAACAATATACGGACCAAATGGCAAAAACGTGCCAGGTGATATCGCCGCATCTGTACGCCGTTTTTTTGAGCGGTAAGGCTAAAATAAAAACCCCTGAATCCTTTACGGACAACAAGGGCCTGAAAAAATCTATCCTTTCGGTTTTGAAGAGCCTTTCGGCAGGTTACCCTTAAAAGCCCTCCTCATGCGGTTCTTAAACTCTTCTATCTCCAAAGTACCCGCCGGATTGGCGTTTATGCTTGTCTTTTTTATTTTCACCGGACGTCCCTCCGCTCTCAATCCGCAGCGATAGCGCTGGTTGGACAGTTCTCCGCGGCTTCACGTACTTCCTCCTCCAAATCTGACGGCACTTCCTCCACTACAGCGTGCGCTTTTTCATCTTCATTCCAGTCAAACACATCCGGACAAGTATCGACGCAGGCGCCACAACTGATGCAGAGTTCCTGGTCCACTTCAACCCGCATAAATTTACACCCCCCGTTGTTTTAAGAGCGGTAATAGTTTGGCTAAAAAGAATCGAATTATGTGGGGAAAGGCACATGTTTTTTTTCAGCGGGAAAGGAAATAGTAAAATTCAACCGAACATAGTAAAAAAAGGGCAATGAGGTGGGCATGCGTGATTGACATAAAAGCCCTTGATCGCATCATCAAAGAAACGCTCGATTCCATTGAACGGAGTAAAGTCCAGATATACGACATTGCTGAGAACACCAGGGCGGAAATCGCAAGAGTAACCCAGGAGCTTTCAGATATAAAAAGAGAAGCAAGAGAAGTAATCAGTCAGGTCGACATTTTAAATGTCATGGAAAAAAATGCGCGCATCAGATTGGTGGAAGTCAGTAAAGATTTTAACCGTTATACCGAAAAAGATATTAAAGAAGCGTATGACAACGCTTATTCCTTGCAGGTTGAGCTTATCAAGCTGCGTGAGAAGGAAAAACTTTTAAGGTATCGGAGGGACCATCTTGAAATAAGTCTGAGGCGCCTTGAGAGCACTGTTCAAAGAGCTGAAAAGCTCGTTTCCCAAATCGGAGTGGTTTTCAATTTCCTGAGCGACGGCCTGCAGGACATCAACTCGAAAATCGGGGAATTGCAGCAGACCCAGCAGATGGCTTTGAGCATTATCAAGGCCCAGGAAGAAGAGCGCAAAAGAGTTGCCCGGGAAATTCACGACGGACCCGCCCAGTCAATGGCCAATATCGTTATGAGGGCTGAGTTTTGCTTAAAGCTTCTCGACATGAACCCTGAAAAGGTAAGAGACGAACTGAAAGCGCTCCAGAACCTGGTTCGCATGAGCCTGATGGACGTCCGGAAAATCATATTCGATTTGCGGCCGATGGTTCTGGATGATTTGGGTCTGGCCCCGGCAATAAAGAGATACCTCGCGGAATACAAAGAGCAGTACGGAATCCAGGTCGAATTCCTTTTCTTCGGCGACCAGCGGCGGCTTGACAGTTCCATTGAAATCGCCCTTTTCAGGATCATTCAGGAGACGGTTACCAATATCAGAAAACACGCCCGTGCCAAAAACGCGGTCGTAAAGATGGAAATCCTGCGGAGAAAAGTGACCGTGCATATAAAAGATGATGGGATCGGGTTCGACCTCGACAAGGTAATGGCCAAAAAAGATTTGGAAGGATACGGGCTGGTCGGCATAAGGGAAAGGGTTCAACTCCTCAAAGGGAAAATGTCCATCAAGACCGCGCAGGGCCAGGGCACCTCCATAAGTATCTCGGTACCTGTGGACAATTGATTTAACTAAGGAAAGAGAAACAAGGGGTTGAAGTTGATTGAAAAAAATTAGCGTGCTGATTGTCGACGATCACGCTCTCGTCCGTGAAGGGCTGGCCAAGATTTTATCAATGGAAGAAGGAATAAGCGTGGTCGGTGAAGCCGAAAACGGCGAAAGAGCGGTTGAACTGGCCTTGAAGCTCAAGCCCGACATTGTCCTGATGGACATAAACATGCCGGGAATCAACGGGATTGAAGCAACTAAAATGATTAAAAACGAAATGCCTGAAATCGGCATCATCGCCCTGACCATCCACGACCAGGAAGAGTATTTGTTCGAGTTGATCAAGGCGGGAGCATCCGGATACGTCCTCAAAGACATAAGGCCGGATCTCCTCGTTCAGACTATCTTCGGAGTCGCCAGAGGCGAATCCTTCGTGCCTCCTTCAATGACTACCAAGATATTTTCCGAACTTGCCCGGCTGTCCTCCCTTTCCGGACGCAACAGCTTTCCCCAGGGTCTGACCAGGAGAGAGGTCGATGTGCTTCGTCTGGTGGCACACGGGGACAGCAACCGCGCCATCGCGAAAAAATTGTTTATCAGTGAAAAAACCGTCAAAAACCATCTTACCAACATTTTTCAAAAGCTGGGGGTGGAAGACCGGACACAGGCAGCCATCCACGCGGTAAAAAGCAAAATAGTGGAGTTGTAAACCTGCGAAACAACGCGGGTTTTTTATTCGCCCCGTGAGTAAAGGCATCTTGTATAGGACTTAAGCCCTATTTTCATTTAACTGAATTTGCTGTCTTAAAAATGAGACTTGAGAATCATGCCGCTGCTTTTTGACAGTGTTAGTATTAAACTTAACAAAATACCCGTACAAATGGAAGGTAATTATTGCCACAACGGCTTTTACTTTGCAAAATCAAACAGTGTGTACATAGGCCCCAAAAAAAAAGAAAGGCAGGTGAATTACAATGGCAAATATACTGAAAAGATTCTGGTTCGAGGAATCTGGACAGGGCTTGGCGGAATACGGACTGATTCTGGCACTGATAGCTATCGCATGCATCGCTGCGTTGGGAACACTTGGCGGTGGCATAGCCAGCAAATTGGAAAAGGTAGGTAACACAATAAACCCTCAACAATAAAAGTAATAAAAGGTATTCTACCATGCTAAATTCCTCAACCCACGGGCCCTACTTGAGAACTCTTGAGTAGGGTCCGTCTTTAAAGGTAATCACATATGCTCATTGATATTCTTGTGCTCGCGGTATCGGCTATAAGTCTTTATACCGATCTGTCCAGGCGAAAAATTTATAATTCGGTACTTGCTCCCGCGGTTTTCATTGCGTTAGGCTACCACTTACATACTGGGGGACTCGCCGGAGTCAAGTTCAGCCTGAGCGGCCTCGGTCTCGGCCTGGCCCTGCTCTTTATCCCGTACTGTACCGGCGGAATGGGAGCAGGTGACGTCAAGCTGCTTGGTACTATAGGATCATTAAAGGGACCGGTTTTTGCTTTCTACGCTTTTTTAGCCGGAGCACTGGCCGGAGGGATTATAGCTTTATTTTGCCTATACAAAAACAAAAAGCTATTTCAGGCGCTGGTTAAAATTTTCAGCCATATTCCGCTTCCCATAATTGTTTTACTGAAGTTAAGGTCAAATACAGAATTCGAAACCGGGGAAAATGAGGAATTCAACATCAGCATACCATACGGGGCCGCTATTGTTACCGGCACGCTGGTCGCTTATTTTGTGAGGTGATAGAGTGAGCCGCTTCAAAAAGATAATCGAAGACAGGCGGGGTCAGGCACTGGTGGAGCTTGCGCTCATACTGCCGCTTCTCATTCTGTTGTTGATGGGCACCATTGAATTCGGCAGGATATTTCACTCATACCTGATTATTACAAACGCTTCGAGAGAAGGAGCGCGGGCCGGGATTATCGGGAAAACGGATACTGAAATAAGGACTTTGGTAAAAGAAGTAACGGCCTCATTGGAAATCCCAGATTCCCAAATATCCATCACACCTGAGCAAAGTTCTAGAACAAGGGGAGTTCCCATAACAGTAAGTGTAAATTATTCAGTCAACCTAATTACCCCACTGCTGCAAACTTTTGCAACAAATCCCTTCCCTATTAAAGCAGCAACCACCATGAGGGTGGAATGACGGAGGCAGAATGAAAATAATAAAAAATTTTTTAAATGAACAAAAAGGGTTCGCTCTGATCCTGACAACTGCCGGCATGTTGGCTTTGCTGGGATTTGCAGCACTCGTGACCGATATCGGCATGCTTGCACTAAACAAATACGAGCTTTCCAACGCAGTGGACGCAGCTGCTTTGGCTGGCGCCCAAGAACTTCCCAATAATGTCTCTCTGGCAAAAAGCGTAGCTATAGACTATGCGTTAAAAAACGGCTGCCTCGTTGACGAACCGGTAGTTTCGGCACATAACGGCAAAAACAATAGCAAGATCACCGTGACTGCCTCAAAAGAGGTCAATTACATCTTCGCCAAGTTTTTGGGCATAAGCTCCGGAACTGTCAGCGCCAGCGCCGCCGCAAGGTTAGCAGGCCTTACCTCACATAAAGGTGCGGTCCCTTTGGCCGTACCGGACCAGAATTTTGATTACAACACCAAATATATACTCAAGCAAGGAGCAAACAGCGAGAACCCTTCTCCACTCGGGCCCGGCACGTATGGAGCCCTGTCACTTTCGGGAACCGGCGCAAGTAACTATGAATACGACCTCAAATACGGCTTCGAGGGAAATCTGCATGTCGGTCAGGAAATTGACACCGAAACAGGAAACATGTCCAACCCAACTAAAAGAGCTATAGAATACCGTATCAGCCAATGCAACCATTATCCGCCGTGCTCTCCCGCTTCTTACGACCCCGGCTGCTCGAGAATATTGGTTGTTCCGGTATACGAGCCAGCTTTAAATATAAACGGGCAAATAAAAAGGGTGAAAATAATTGGATTTGCCTCTTTTTTTGTAGATCATGTAGCAGGTCAGGGGAATGAAAATTATATTGAAGGTTACTTTCTAAAAATGGTAGCCGAAGGGGATTCTGACCCGGCCCAGTCCGATTACGGACTTGCAGGAGTCAAGCTAATCAAGTAAAAAACACGGAGTGATAATTATGAAAAACAAGATAATTTTAATTATGGCTTTTGTTATCGGCCTCGCTGCAGCCGGCGGAATATATCTTTACCTGCAAAACCTCCAAAAAACGTATCAACTTAAAGGCGATTTTATTAAAGTTGTTGTAGCCCGCCAGAGGATACCGGCGAAAACCCAAATTGCCGCTAATATGATTGAATTAAAAGATTTTCCGTCTGATTATGTCAATGAACGCGCGGCAGTTGACGCGAAGGAAGTAGTTGGCAAGGTAACAAAGTCGGATATTCTGCCGGGTGAACAGGTTTTAAGGGACAGGCTTGCCGGTGACAATGAATCATTTGAATCCTTGTCGTTCCAGATTTCTCCCGGCAGTCGCGCCGTGACTGTGGCCGTCAACGAGGTTTCAGGACTTGCCGGTCTGGTCAAGCCGGGCGACCGCGTGGACGTCCTCGGCACTTTCGACCTGCAGGGTGCAGTCGGGCAGGAAAAGTCAAGCGTAACCTCCTTGTTGATTCAGAATGTAGATGTCCTTTCAATTGATCAGGCAACAAACTCCGCCCAGACAAACAGCCAGGATAAAAAAGCAACTTCGGCCCACACTATAACTCTTTCTGTAACTCCGGAACAGGCTCAGCCCCTGGTCCTTTGCTCCGAGAAAGGCTCAATCAGGCTTGTACTCCGCCCGGCTACAGATAACGACATTGTTAATCTCCCGTCAACCAAAATGAACCAACTGATCCGTTAAAGGGGGTACGGATTAATTATGAATAAGACAAGCGTTTTGGTTGTCGACGATATCGCCAATACCAGGGAAGACATTAAGAGGCTGCTTTATTTTGAAGAGGACATATCCGTGGTCGGGGAAGCGGGTGACGGTCAGGAAGCCGTTAAAATGGCCGAGGAACTTAAACCCGATGTGGTCTTAATGGATATCAACATGCCCGGAATGGACGGCATTGAAGCGTCAGAAGCAATTTCCACAAAATTGCCGGATACCGCCGTTGTCGTAATATCCATACAGGGGGAGCCGGAGTACCTGAGAAAGGCTATGGTGGCCGGCGCCAGGGATTACCTGGTAAAGCCGTTCAGCAGCAGCGACCTGTCTGAAACCATTCGCAGGGTTAGCACTTCGTATAAAAACCGTCCTTCATACCCCGCACCCCCGCCGCCGGTCGAAACGGAGCCAGTACCTGAGCTTCCAAAAAATAGAGTTATAGTAGTTTTTTCCACAAAAGGCGGCGTAGGAAAGACAACCCTATCCTGCAACCTGGCCGTAAGCCTGACCCGGGAAACCGGCAAAAAAGTCGTTCTTGTGGACCTGAACCTGCAGGGCGGAGACGTGGCAGTAATGCTGAATCTCTCTCCCAAAGGAACCATTGCCGAACTGGTACAGGAAGAGGACAGAATGGAGTATTCCCTGGTTAATGCCTATTTGGCCCCGCACATTTCGGGGCTGAAAGTTCTCCCCGCCCCTCTGCGGCCAGAGCATGCCGACGTAATTGCGGCAAAAGACGTTGAAGGAATAATAACCCTTTTAAAAAGCAACAACGACTACGTTATTATCGATACTCCTCCGTTTTTCAACGACATTAACTTGAGCGCACTGGAAATTGCCGACGATATTCTTTTGATGTTTACCCGCGACCTTCCGTCTATTAAACATGTCAAATCAGATCTCGAAGTCCTCGAAACCTTAAACCAATTGCATAAAGTAAAGTTTGTCTTAAATCAGTCGACTCTGGATTACGGGATAAAAATTTCAGACCTTGAGAAAATCCTTAACGCATCGCCGGCGGCAGTAATTCCATTTACTGAAAAAATTGTCCTTTCTTCCATCAACAAAGGGCATCCGTTTGTATTGACCCATGCAAACAGCGGGATAGCCCAGATAATAAGAGATTTTTCACACAAATTTGAACTGGCTGCATCCGGTGCCACGCCGCTACCGGCTAAAAAGTCCCTTATTGGAAAAATTTTTAGCTTTTAATCCAAAACTTATTTCCGAGGTGCAGGCACATGTCATTATTGGCACGACTTGAACAGCATAAGGCGACAAAATCCGAACAGGGCTTGAAGAACGGGAAGACCCTGGACCCAATCAAAAAAGACCCGCATGAACAGCTGAAAACCTCAATCCATAAAAGAATCATCGAGGAGCTAAAGGAGTTGGCTGTAGATAAGGACAATCCCGAAAATCTCTCAACAAAAATTGAAGAAATGGTTCTCGATATTTTAAAAGAAGAGGCGGATCATATACCGCGTCTGGATCGGCTTCGTATTGCAAAGGAGATAGCCGATGATGCAATTGCTTATGGACCCATTACGCCGCTGCTGAACGATCCGGAAATAACTGAGGTAATGGTTAACGGACCCGACAAGGTTTATATAGAGAAAAGCGGCAGAATTGAACTGACGGACGTTTATTTCCGTAACAACAGTCACGTCATGCACATTATAGAGAAAATTGTAACACCCCTTGGCAGAAGGATAGATGAAAGTTCACCTATGGTCGACGCCCGCCTGCCCGACGGTTCCAGAGTCAACGCCGTTATTCCGCCTTTGGCTTTAAACGGCCCAACAGTTACAATAAGAAAATTTTTCAAAGACCCCCTAACCACCGAAGACTTGGTCAGATTAGGCACTTTGACAAAACAGATACTGGGATTTTTAGAAGCTTGCGTTAAAGGCAGGCTCAACATTATTGTTTCGGGAGGAACAGGCAGCGGAAAAACAACCACTTTAAACATTCTATCTTCTTTCATTCCTGACGACGAAAGGATAATCACTATAGAAGACGCAGCGGAACTCCAGCTTAGACAGGAACACGTAATCACCCTGGAAAGCCGCCCCCCCAATATTGAGGGAAAAGGCGCCGTCACAATAAGAGACCTGGTCCGCAATGCTCTGCGGATGCGTCCCGACCGGATAGTAGTCGGCGAGGTCCGCAGCGGTGAGGCCCTTGACATGCTCCAGGCAATGAACACCGGCCACGACGGTTCGCTTACCACCGGGCATGCCAACTCTCCCCGGGACATGCTTTCCCGCTTGGAAACAATGGTGCTGATGGCCGGCATGGAACTTCCGGTTAAGGCTATAAGAGAACAAATATCATCCGCCGTCAACCTGATTATCCACCAGAGCCGGATGAAGGACGGCACGCGAAAAATTACTCACATCACCGAAGTTCAGGGAATGGAGGGTGACGTTATCGTTCTTCAGGATATTTACGTATTTAAACAGGAAGGCAAGGACTCTGACGGAAGGATAAAAGGCAGATTCATTGCTACCGGGATCAGGCCCAAGTTTCTCGAAAAACTTGAAACTCACGGGATTAACCTGCCTTTCGAATTATTTAACCCATCCATACTTTAAGTGCCTTGCGAGGAGGTTTTTTGATAATGAACCCTGCTATAATCGCATCCCTTGTATTTTTCACAATCATATTGTTCTTCCTGGGAATCAGCCAGCTAAAAGCTGGCGAACGGGAGACCGTAAACGCGCGCATGCAGCGATTTGCAGGTAACAGGATGCAGGATGCTATGGACGAGGTGAAAAAGAAAAATAAAAATTTTAAAGCCGTGCGCAGGGTACTGGAACTTGCCGGAAAGCCTTTCAGCGCCCGCCAGATAACAGCCAGGGTAGACACAGAACTGGCTAAGGCCGACATACTGCTAAAAGGCGAAGAGTTTTTAGGTCTTACCCTAATCCTGACATTTGGAGGGGGGGTATTTTTCCTCCTTATTACCGGTAATTTGTTAGCCGGCATAATTGCAGCTTCATGCGGCTTCTACCTGCCCTTCTTTGCCCTGCGCACTTCTAAAGCCAAGAGGATCACCAAATTTAACGCACAAATAGGTGATGCTCTGGTGATTATGGCAAATTCCCTTCGTTCAGGGTTCAGCTTTCTACAGGCCATGGATATGGTCTGCAAGGAACTGCCAGATCCGATCGCCAAAGAATTCAGTGTAGCTTTACAGGAGATGAACTGGGGTGCGCCGACAGAGGAATCGCTTCTCAACATGGCCTCCCGGCTGGGAAGTGAAGACCTTGAACTGGTTGTAACAGCCGTGCTGATCCAGCGCCAGGTCGGGGGTAACCTCGCCGAGGTGCTTGACAACATTGCCACCACAATCAGGGAAAGGGTTCGCATTAAGGGTGAAATTAAAACACTAACCGCTCAAGGAAGAATGTCGGGTCTTGTAATTGGCATCCTTCCCTCTTTGCTTACCTCATCGCTGTATTTTTTAAACCCGGAATATATAACACTTCTCTTCTCCAGTAAAACCGGAATTTTCCTGGTTATGGCCGCCGTTATCTTTCAAATTTTAGGCTTTGCTTTAATAAGAAAAATAGTTCAAATTCCGGTATAGGAGGGATACGTATGCTAACATATATATCTGCTATTATTTTTTTTGAGTTCTTTTTAATTACAGTGCTTATTTTTAATTTTACTACAAGGGATAGTGTGGAAATCAAAAAAAGGTTCAATGATGTTGTTGGCAACCGCATACCCACGGTCCGCGAACAAGAGTTAAGAAACGCCTTTATCAAAAGAGCGGTCAAACCCCTCTTGAACAAGATATCCCTTAGAGTTGTCAAAATGCTCCCGGTGGAAAAAGAAGCGGAACTTGCCAGAAAAATAGAGACAGCCGGCCTGAACGAAAAAATTGCGCCTAGGGAACTGTTGACCCTGAAATATTTTGTTGCTGCTGGGGGAGCAGTAATGCTGCTTTGGCTCGGCTCTTTTTCCGGCAAGAACTTTTTTCAAATTGTTTTGATGGGATGTACAGGTCTAGGATTGGGATGGTACTTACCAGATATATACATTAACAGAAAAAGCGCAATCCGAAAGCAGGAAATTGAAAAAGGCCTTCCCGATGTGCTCGACCTTCTGACGGTAAGTGTCGAAGCCGGCCTGGGCTTTGACGGAGCGCTGATGAAAGTAGTTGAAAAAACCAGAGGCGTTCTTTCCCGGGAATTCACTTCCATGCTTCAGGAAGTAAAAATGGGGAAACCAAGGATTGAAGCGCTTAGAGACATGTCATACCGCGTAAGCGTAGACGACTTTTCAACTTTTGCCGGATCAGTCATTCTGGCTGACAAACTGGGAATAAGCATCGGCAATGTGTTACGGCTGCAGTCGGAACAAATAAGGCAAAAGCGCCGGCAACGGGCAGAGGAAGCCGCAATGAAAGCGCCTATTAAAATTCTTATTCCAACGGTTTTTTTTATCTTTCCTGCAATATTCGTTGTTCTTTTAGGACCGGCGGCCATTCAAATCACAAGGGCATTTTTACAGTAAAATGACGAGGTAAAAAACAATGGAACTAGTCAATCTTACAAACGGGACAGTCCTGGCTCAAAGAATCGAAGTTTCCAACTGTTTTAAAAAACGTTTGAGAGGACTGATCGGCAGGCCGGTTTTAAAACCGGGAGAAGCAATGATACTTATGCCCTGTAAATCTGTTCACACGTTTTTTATGAGTTTCCCAATAGATGTTATTTTTTTGGACAAAGAGGCCGTGGTTATAAAAATTCTGGAAAAAATGAAACCATTCAGGTTTAGCCCGGTAATCCCCCGTGCCGAAATTTCAGTGGAACTACCGGCAGGATGCCTCGCTCACACCTGCACACGGGAAGGACACTGCCTGCAGATAAACATTTAGGAGGTTTGTCATGCGTTTAAAAAAACCCTGCATATCAGACTGGATAAAGGCAAGAATCTCAATTACGACAAAAATCGCTCTGGCCTTAAGTTTTTTAATTACGTTTTTGATTACCTCGTTAGGCGCTTCTTTAGTTTACGGGGAATATTCCCTCTTAAAAAGAGAATTTCAGGAAAATGGCTGGAATATTGTCCACACCGCCCTCCAGTTTTCCCGCAACTACATCCAGATTAACAATCCGGAATATCTGGACGACCTTGTAAGGGAGATAGGGACCTATAAGGATGTCAGCTATGTTGCGGTACTCGATGCTGGCGGCAAGGTGCTGGCCCACACTGACAATAAACAAAAAGGCATGGTCTATAACGATAAAGAAACGAAAAATGCAATGGCGGAAAAAAAAGATGTGATAATAAATCGTCCTGCAGAAAAAGGAAAAAATGCAATAATGGACTTTTACTCTCCAATTTTTAATCCAAATGGAAGCATACTTGGCTACTTCCGTATGGGAATCGATCTTTCAGGGTTAAACAGAAACACAAGGGAATCGGCTCTTACCATAGCATTGATCTGCCTTGTAGCTATTATAGCAGGAATCAACCTGTCGTCGCTTATAAGTAAAAAAATCTTGCAAAAACCGCTTCAGGACCTTACTATCGCCACTGAAAAACTGGCGACCGGAGATTTTTCACACAAAGTGCCGATCCGCAACCGCGACGAACTGGGAGATCTTGCCGCTTCCTTCAACACTATGAGTGTTAATCTGGCCAACTTGATTCAATCCGTTAAATCCAGCGCTGCGGACATCAACAAATCCGCCGAGCAAATTATCGGCAGAATCCAGACTTCAGACTGTACAAACAGCAGGCTCTCTCATACGTTTGACCTGCTAAAACAGGGAGCATCTGAGCAACTGTCTATCTTAAAAGAGTCAATCAATCTGGCGGATCAGCTTTCCGACCAGACAAGCCATGCCATGGACCGCATCCTGCAGATTTTAAACGAAGTGAGCAATACCGCCCAAGCAGTTGAAAGCATAGTTTCAGCTATTTCAAGTATTTCATTAAATATTGAAGATTCATTGCATTCGCTCGAGCACGCAAAGAATTCACTCGCTCAACTCGAAAGCAAAGGTCACAGTTTTAAAGGGACAATTGATTTCTTTTCCAAACTGCAGGAAAAAAATATTGCCTGTACCGTTCATGTCGCCCTCCACGCAGCCCGTTTAGGTGCCACGGAATTGACAGAAGCCGCCGAAAATTTGCACAATATAACGGAAGAGTCCGTCCATCACATAAATCAAATGTCAAGTGAACTTGAAAACATTCTGAAATCATGGTCGGAAACGGAACAACTTTTGGACGGAAATCTTGAAAGGATGGGCGTCGAAAAAGAAGCCTTAGGGAGTGCTTCAGAGTCGATCAAATCAGTTGTCAATGCGCTGCTGCAGAGCAAAAACACAATTGAGGAAATCGCCTCCGCCTCCTACCGTCAGTCAGCCGGCATCGACAGTCTGATAAAAAACCAGAACAATATTGTCGAAGAACTCACCAAGTTAATCAACAAAAGCTATGGTACCGGAGACGACACAAAACTGCAAACGGTAAGTCTTCACGATATCGATTCCCTGGCCAAAAAACTTATACGCATGGTGGATAGGCTTAACGTACTTTCTTTGCAGTTTAAAATTTAACACGATTTTTTTTGTCGCTTATTTTAAGCCTTAACATTAATCTCGGTCCACCAGAATCTGCTGTTCTTGAAAATATACTCCGGATCGCGACCGAACATCTCTCTGTAGCATTTTATCACCTGCTCCACAGTAAGGTGCTCGGGCCATATATACCAGTTGTTCGTCACAAACACCACCACCTAGGCAAACGTAATGTTTATCAAAGCAAAACATATCAATACGGCTTTTTTAATTTAAACATAAATTATATGCAAATAACATGCCAGCATATTTCGGTAAATTATTTTTCATGCAATTTTAAAATGTCATCAAAAATTGTCCGTACTTTGCACGATTGCATCGGGCCGGATTCTTCAGGTTATTGAATTTCGGGACTGCTTCGATCGGCGTAAAACAAAAATGCATCACTTCAGGATTGAACACATGTCTAAAAATTCATCACCCAATGTAACAAATGTTGTTTAAATCATATTCGGTTGATTAAAATCCTTCATTACATTGCAGAACCGCATCAGGCAAAACCGCATACCCGATGATCAAATTCACACAATCGACCTTTTTAGTAAGATTTTAAGACAATGGAAGTAAAAATACCGCAAGGCGCATATGCATCAGTAACATACATTTTTAAAACTATCACTTATGGCCTGTTAAGTCGGCTCGGTTTTTCCGCTGCCGGACCCGGCTCTTGAAAGACCTTTTTCCGGGAATTATCGATTATTCCGGCAGCATTACGGCTGAAAAATATTTTTGACCGTCTTTTACCATATATTAACTGGTACAATACTTGCTATCTTTATGCAAATGTATCTTCAATAAAAAAATATTTAAAATTTGGGGGTATTTTTGTGGGAGAACGCAATCTTGAAAGCTTGATTCAATGGCTACCGTACCTTCAGGAATTAATAGGCACCGCCTGTCCCATTGGAATTACCGACCTGGAAAAATATGTTGCCTACCTTGACGGCACTGAACTGCAGACTGCCAAAGTTGGAGATCCCATAAGAAAAGGGTCTGCAGCAGAGGCCGGAATCACGGAAGGACACCGGATAACCAGAAGAATAGGCAGCGAAGTTTACGGTATCCCTTATATTGGTTCGAGCATCCCTTTGCGCGATGAAAATGATCAAATTATCGGCACTTTGAGTTGGGGCGTGCCTATCGCCACTCAGGAAAAAATCAATCAGTTGACCTCTCAAATCAATCAAAAGCTTGAAAACATGGAAATGTCCACTTCAAACATCGCCGCTTCCTCGGAAGAATTTGCGGCAACAGTCAGTTTCCTCGCGCAAAGTGCCGACGGGATTAAGTCCAAGATGGATTTAATGGACTCAATCGTATCCCTGATTAGAGAAATATCCGACCAGACCCATCTGCTCGGGTTGAATGCGGCAATTGAAGCTGCACGGGCGGGCGAACAGGGACGCGGCTTCAACGTGGTAGCCGAAGAAATACGGAAGCTGGCAAATAAAACGAAGGATTCCGTCAAGCAGATCAACAACGAGATCAAAAGAGTGTTGAAGGATGTCGAAGAAATAGCCCTCAACATTCATCAGGTCGCCGCCACCTCCGAGGAGCAGGCGGCCGCAAGCAACGAAATAGGTGAAGCGACGCGCGGCTTGAGAGAAGACTCGGAGCGGCTTCTGGAGCTGGTTGACAAACTGATTGTAAGCAACTGATTTATCTCCGTTTCAAAAAAGAATAATTTCTAAGCCCGCAAAGTTAAAAAACCCGCAAGCCAAGACTTACCGGCCTGCGGGTTAAAACATCAATAAAAGAATAACGATATGTCCGGTTATTCTATAACCAACTGCATAATGTCCCTTGCAAGTTCCCCATAAAAAATCCCCCATGCAAAACCTAGCAATTCGATGCAGGTACCTGTAATTCAAATTCTATCCTCGCAGCCAATCCACTGTTTCTACCAACTCTAATCACAGCAATGTCCCCAACAGAAGCAGTAGTGAAGGTAGATCTGTTCTCAAGATTACTAGGCATAAATTTAGTTGGATTCCAATGGCCGTTTCTCAGGTTCCATATGTCAGTGCTATGAATGACCGGCGTGTGGCCGGTGTTTTCCAGGATGTCATTGCTGATACTGCCGCGTCCCAATATATATTGTTATTAATTACTTGAAGCGGGTTTGGCTGATTATACCCAGATCTCTGGCGTTCCCAAGAATGCCCAAAGTTCCTGTTTTTTCAATACTATACCTGTTGCAAGCATCCCGCATCCTCCCGTCATTAGTAGCACAGCAGGCCCCAACCTCCTTGGCCAGGGCGATTGTTTCCCGGTCAACAATTTTGTGCTTTTACTCTTTAGCCACCCATATTAGCACAGATAGGATTTAACTTTATCTAGAAAGAATATAGATAGTTGCAATAAAATTTGGCTCCGGTTTTGGATACGGCCTGTCCGCTCACGAAAGACATCTTGAGTGGCCATGTACAGCATCTTTGCAAGGTTTTTAAATATGCTGCAGGAATCGTCACGTCCCACCATCTCCTTGTTTTAACTTGGAGTGTAACATACAGGCAGGACATAAGTCTGTCAGCTGTACTAATTTTTTGCCGCGCGGATGTCCCTGCCTTCAAGCATAGGGGAGGAAACGCGGCGCGCGCGTCAACTCGCCACTCCTTTCTTCTGTACTGCCAGTCGCCGGCTTGCTGCAGCAAGTGAAAGTGTTGATGCGAATGGCTGGGTATTGAGAATTTTGAAAAACGCTCCTTTCCAACCCCTTAAAAATGCGAAAGCCGGGCGGGTGCCCGGTAGTTATCGTGAACCCAAAAACGGGAATATTCCCTCTATGATCTTTGATTTTCTCAAGATATCTCGCTAAATCTTAGACTTTCACATTTTCAATAGTAAGTCAAATGGGTAAGCATAACATTAATGCAATATTATGGATGCAAATGCGTGTCCCAATGAAACTGCGTCCTTTAAAAAGTATTGCGGCCATTGGAATCCACATCTCTCCGGTGGCGTACCCTCCTATGTCTCCCAGGCTCGTAGCCCTAAATTCCTTCGTCCTGCCTGCCCATGAGGTGGATGTCAGTCATGCTCCTATACTGGGTCTCTGCCCTTATGGTGAAAATTCAACCTGACTGTCCCGGCTCTCCGTTTTCAAAGTGCGTCAAAACCTGTCGGTAACTGTTTGGAGCATTCACATTATCGTCTGGATGGCTGCGGCACTTTCCAATAGCCGATTATGTGCTTTTTGTTTGTCAGCATGCCTCCAGCGTCTTTATGCAGCCGCTTTCATCGACTGTTGGATATCGCCCATCATCTTCTCCGGATCGTAATCTACACCCTTACTTAAAATGGCGTAGAATACCCGGATGAGTTTGCCGCAGAGGGCGATAATGGATTGCATCTTGTTTAGTGGGTTCTTTTCCCTTGTTAGATTACGTTGGTTCAGTTCCTGGAACTCCGGGTTTTTACCCAGGATTGCAATCATGGCCATGAACAGCCCGTGCCGTAATCGCTTCCGCCCCCGGTGACTGATAGTGGTCTTTCCTTTGTGCTTTCCGGAGCTGTTCTCTACCAGGTTGCAACCGGCCAGTTTTTGTATCTGACGCGGGTGTTCAAACCTGTGGATATCTCCGGTTTCACCAACAAAGGTTGTTGCCGTAACCAACCCAACTCCCTTGATTCTCAAGAGTTTGGCTGCGTTTGGCACCTGGAGCAGCAGTTCCCACATCAGCTGTTCCAAGCGGTCATACTGCTCACGGTACAATTCGTATTCTGCAAGCAAGTTCCGCAAGCTGGCTTCCGAAGCCACATGGCCGTTGGTTCTGCCGATGCTGTTGGACGCTGCTTTTACCAGCGCTTGTGCTCTTTTCATGCCTACGGATCGCTTTACTTCTGTCCGCCATGTGGCCAGTATTTTATCCGCTCCCGCTTCCAAAACCTTAGCCGGTGTCGGAAACGTTCGAAGCGTCAGAAGCGCTGCTTTTCCTGTCCATTTCTTGAATACTCCTACAGGTCATGTGCTATACTTCCTGTAAAAAGGGATACAGCCCACTTTGGAGAATGGTAAGGGTGAGATTAAAACCAAACCAATCCAAAGGAGGACTGTATCTATGGCAAGGATACCACGGAGCGAGCAGTTCAGGCAAGAGTGGCAGGAGATTTTGACCTGCGGCA
>Ga0116192_1000213_pt1 | contig 46482 bp, 39 predicted proteins | sample AD_UKC113_MetaG_FD_89876 | JGI IMG/M metagenome (GOLD analysis project Ga0116192, IMG submission 89876) | Active sludge microbial communities of municipal wastewater-treating anaerobic digesters from Hong Kong - AD_UKC113_MetaG | ecosystem: Engineered > Bioreactor > Anaerobic > Digestate...
CTGCGATTCACGATCAGAGCTGCGATTCACGATCAGAGCTGCGATTCACGATCAGAGCTGCGATTCACGATCAGAGCTGCGATTCACGATCAGAGCTGCGATTCACGATCAGAGCTGCGATTCACGATCAAATCTGCGATTTACGATCAGATCTGCGATTCACGATCAGATCTGCGATTCACGATCAGATCTGCGATTCACGATCCGTTGTGCGATTCGCAATCAGAGCTGCGGCCCAAAGTGTTTGAGCATGACCAGGTTGTCGGTGGCGCTCGTGTTCGTGATAAGAACGCCTTCCTTGGCGGCCTTGTCCGTGACGAACAGTTCGTCCTGCGTCATTTGTCCAAAATCGATCATGGCCGGGGATTCGATCTCGAGATCGCCGAACTTGCCATGGCCCTGAATTACAATGACGCCATAGGGGGCGTCGTCCTTGATGACCGCAGACTTTCCGGGCAGAATCGTAAGCTCTTTGGCAGAGAAGAAGGTGGACTTGTAGACAATATCCATCTGCACGTAGCCCTGAGCCATCATTTCTTCCATCGGTTTTGTGGGTTTGGGTGGCATAAAGCGATGCTCGAAGAACAGCGGGTCAGTATTGAGATCCCAATCCAAAAGCTGAATGTAATAATCCGGATCGTTGCGCTTGTCTTCCGGGATGTCTTTCTCGAGTAAGTCTCTGGCAGTATACGCTTCCCAAACGAGATTCTGGAACATGGAGAAGACGTCGGAAGCCCGTTGGGGCTCATACGTGCACAAAGATCCTGGAGCATGCAGAACCCCTGGAGGAACGTCCCAGCCGGTTCCCGGCTGCAGCTTATACGCCCGAGAAAGCGCCAGAATGTTGTTGTCCTCCTTGTACCAATTCTGGAGGCAGGCTTTCACCTGGTCTGGGGTTGTTCCAGGGTTGAGCCCGAAGAAAGTATAAGGAAACCAGCCACCATGGTTATTTAACTGTTTGGGGAAGTAGTAGGACTCTGGCTTTCCGACGCGGCCAACATTGGCTGCCATTTTGTCGGTCAGGTGGACATGGTGTGGCAATGGTTCCTGATTATCGAAGAATTTCGAATACGCCTGCCAGCCGCCGAATTTCTTCATTATTGCTTCGCCGAGAATGTCGTTGCCCGCGATTTCAATGGCATCCCGCAGGAGCACGTGCTCTCCGCCTTCCACATGAATGAAGGACAAGCCTTCGAACGGTGTCGTGAGCGGGCCGTTGTCTGCTTTTGTAGTCGACGCAAACCAGCGTTCGTCTATGCCGCCACGGTTTACACCGTACGCGTAGTAGTCCTTTGGATTGAGTTTGATTCGCTTGGCGGGTATGCAAAATGCGCGGGGCACCCAGTTCGGTTCAAGTCGAAAAACGCCTTTGCCATCGTTCAACGCTTTTTCGACATTTTTTTTCTCATTGGCCATAGAAACCTCCTTAGAAAAATTAAGGCCTAAATTTTTCCGGGCTCTTTGCCCGGTGCAATTGTCGTCGTATCTCGAACTACCAAGGTTGGCTGTAAGACAACCTTGATCTTCTCGTTTTCCTGTGGTTGTGGCACAAGGCCCTCTTTTGCCTGAGTAGTTTGCTTATCCTGCTGGCTAAGGCGAATGACAATATCGACGGCATGCCGGCAGATTTCTTCGAGTGGTTGCGCTATGGTTGTGAGTTTGGGTCGGAGCATCCAGCTCATCTGAACATTGTCCATACCCACGACGGAAACATCCTCTGGTACTTTAAACCCACGATCTGCAAGCCGATTCATTGCCCCAATGGCCATATAATCGTTCTGTGCCCATAGAGCTGTGAATTCCTTCCCTGTATCGAGCAAGAAGTCGATGGCTGCTACCCCGGATTCGTATTTGAACGTGCCTTCCACCACCGCTTTGTCTACGATCGTCTTACCTGCAGCCCGAACTGTCTCGCAAAAACCTGCGGTTCTCTCTCGCACAATGGCGATGTCTTGTGGCCCTGTAATACATGCAAACTTTTCGTGTCCAAGCGAAAGAAGATGTTGGGCTACAATTCTCCCTGCGGCGTAATTATCGATAAAAACGGAAGGTATGTCTTCCCGTTCCAGTGGACGATCGATGATGACAGCAGGTAACCTCGTTTGATCGAGGACCTTGAGCGTATGACTCTTGTCGGAAATCCTTCCAAAAATGATGCCATCGATATTGCGGCGCAAGAGGCTCTCGACCAGACGTTCTTCTTTGTCGTAATTGGAATCGGTACAGCCTACCACGATGTTATAGCCATGCTGCTCTGCATATTCTTCGGTGAATCGAACAAAATTCGTAAAAGTCTCGCTCTGGAATTCGGGCACGACGATGCCGATAAGTTTTGCCTTCTTCATCCTAAGACCGCGCGCCAACAGGTTCGGCTTGAAGTTGATGTCGCGGATGGCCCTTTCTACAAGAGCGGTGGTTTCTTCGGACACGGGCATACTCTTGTTTATGACCCGCGAGACAGTCGAAGTAGATACTCCAGCGAGGCGTGCAACATCTTTCAGCGAGGCCACTCCTAGACTCCTTGTCAAATCTGCCAGATATCGATTGCATAAACGATATTACGGAAATATCCCCTTGTCAAGGAAAATGGAGATTTATATTAAAATGTTGCAATATAAAAAGTTAACGAAAAAACCACCGATCCGAGGTCGCCAAATATGCACAATCGATTGCGCAATCGATTTCGGAGCGAATTTTGTAGTTTTTCGTTGACAGGTGGAAAAATTCGACCAATAATTAATGCCAGTTCGCAAACAACGTTTTTTGAGGAGGCAATTATGAAAAAGGTAATCGCGGTAGCAATGCTTATCGCAGCCTTGGTGCCGGCCGCTGTCTTTGCACAGAAGCAGATTGTGATCGGCATGACGGTACCCGGACTTCAGTTCCCCTTCTTCGTCACCATGAAGCAGGAAGCCGAAGCAGCCGCTGCCAAACTTGGCGTCAAGCTCGTCTTTATCGATGCGCAAAACGCATCCGATAAACAAATGGCGGCTATGGAAACCTTCGTTTCACAGAAGGTTGATGGTATCCTCATTTCTCCGCTCACTTCAGATTCGCTGGTTCCTGCAATAGAAGATGCCATCAATGCCGGTATTCCTGTCGCTACGGTGGACCGCAAAGCCAACACCGACCGGGTTCTGATCCACGTCGGAGCTGACAACGTCGAGGGTGGCCGTGCCGCTGCCCGCTTCATCATTGAAAAACTTGGCAACAAGGGCACCGTTATCGAACTAGAAGGTACGCCAGGCGCTTCGGCGGCTGTCGACCGCAAGGCCGGATTCGATGAAGTGATGAAAGCATCCAAGGTAAAGATCCTTGCTTCACAGTCCGCAGACTTTGGCCGTTCCAAGGCACAATCGGTTATGGAAAACCTGATTCAGGTTTATCCAAAATTCGACGCAGTATTTGGGGCGAACGACGAGATGATCATTGGCGCCATTGAAGCGATGGCTGCCGCAGGAATCGACCCTGCCAGCAAGGTAACGATTGGTTTTGATGCAACCACCGATGCTTTCGCCTACATGAAGGAAGGAAAACTCGACGCCACGATCGACCAATTCCCCGGCAAGCAGGCTTCGCTTGCACTTGAAGCGCTTGTTGCAAAGATCAGAGACAAGAAAGATCCGCCCAAGAAGGTCGTCTATATCAGCCCGCTGCCTGTAACGAAGTAATTTTAGTAGACTGTGTTGACTGTCTAGAACGCCGGGGGAAGTAGAGGGTTTATCCCTCGACTTTTCCCGGATTTTTATAGACAAGATACAGCAAAATCCGGAAAGCAAAAGCATAGGAAGAAAAAATGGAAACGGTTCTGGCCATGAAAGGCATTAGCAAGTCCTTCCCGGGTGTAAAAGCGCTGCAATCCGTCGATTTTGATCTCTATCCAGGAGAGGTCCATGCTCTTGTTGGGGAGAACGGCGCGGGGAAATCGACATTGATGAAGATTCTCTCTGGTGTCTATCACGCAGACTCAGGGGAGATTTGGGTTAAGGGTAAAAAAATGGTGGACATCGGCATAAGAACGATGATTGATGCAGGTGTTTCCGTCATTTACCAGGAACTCAACCTGGTGCAATACTTAAGCGTCGCAGAGAATATCTTTATGGGTCGAGAACCGCTGCTCCATGGCGGATTTATCGACTGGAAAGGAATGAACAAGGCAGTACAAGAATTGCTGTCGCCTTTCCGCATCGATATAGATCCTCGTGCCAGGGTTTACACGCTGAGCCCGGCATATCAGCAAGTGGTGGAGATAGCAAAGGCATTGTCTTTGAACTCAGACATAATGGTGATGGATGAGCCCACCGCCGCGCTCACCGGCAACGAGGTGGACAAGCTCTTTGAAATAATTGGAGAACTAAAACGCAAAGGTGTTTCCATTATCTATATTTCGCATAGACTTGAGGAGTTGGCCAAGGTGGCAGACCGCGTCACCATTCTGCGGGACGGAGCGCGAATCGTGACAAAACCTCTAGCCGAGCTTTCGCTCTCGGAAGTGATTACCAATATGGTTGGCCGCACACTGACCGAACAATACCCTAAAGCAGACTATACGGCTGGAGACGAGGTCCTGCGTGTAGAGGGTTTGTCGAAAGATGGCTATTGCCATGATGTTTCCTTTGCAGTGCGGCGCGGAGAAATAGTCGGTTTCACTGGACTTGTCGGTGCCGGACGCACAGAGATTATGCAGACTATTTACGGCTACATGAGAAAAGACAAGGGCCGAGTTTTTATAGAAGGTAAAGAGGTCAGAATCCGTTCGCCGCGCGATGCGGTAAGGAAGGGGATAGGCCTCATACCAGAGGAAAGAAAACAACACGGCCTCATTTTGGATCTCAGCGTTTTTGATAATGCGACTATTACCATTCTGGACAAGGAAACTAGATTGGGCTTTCTGAAGCGGAAAAACTTGCAATCTTTGGTCAACAACATGGTTAAGACCATGGGAATCAAGACGCCTTCGACATCTCAACTCGTTCGTTACCTTTCGGGCGGCAACCAGCAAAAAGTGGTTCTGTCCAAATGGTTCTTACGCAATTGTAAGGTTTATATATTTGATGAACCAACGCGTGGTATCGACGTTGGCGCAAAAGCAGAAATCTACAGGTTGATGCAAAAACTGGCAAAGGAAGGGGCTGCAGTTATCATGGTGTCTTCCGAACTGCCTGAAATCATGAATGTGAGCGACCGGATCGAGGTCGTTTTTGGTGGAAGAATTGTAAAGGAATTCCGCAGAGACGAAGCGAGCAGTGAGACAGTTATGGAATATGCTCTGGGCCTCCATGAGGAAGCGGAATCCAATCTGGCAGTGCAAGGAGCATGAACAAATGAAGAATACACTCGCTACTACGCTCAAAAACTACGGGATTATTTTGGCATTTATCATAATATGCGTCGCGCTCGCAATTTTGTCGCCTGTTTTTCTTACGCGGAATAATATCCTGAACGTTATACGACAGACTTCAATTTACGGGATTATGGCGGTCGGAATGACCTTCGTAATTTTGACCGGAGGAATCGATCTTTCGGTCGGTTCGGTCCTTGCGCTCTCAGGAGCCATTTGCGCCGGTCTTCTAAAGGGCGGCTCTTCGATGTTCGTTGCCATCATTGCCGCGATAGGCGTCGGTGTCGCATGTGGCTTTGTCAATGGCGTGTTTGTAACGAAGGCTAGAATTCCTCCCTTTGTTGTGACGCTTGGCATGACGAATATTGCGCGCGGACTAACGCTGATCTACACAAATGGCTACCCTATTTCTGGCTTTTCTCCCGCGTTTCGGGAGATTGGCGGAGGCTATGTCGTAGGTATACCCATACCAATCATTATTTTCCTTGCAATAGTCCTCATCGCCTACGTTGTGTTGAGTCAGACCAAGCTCGGACGGTACACCTATGCTATCGGTGGGAACGAAGAGACAGTCAAGTTGTCTGGTATCAATTCAAGCAATTACAAAACCTTGGTTTATGTTATTTCTGGACTGACCTGTGCAGTAAGCGCACTTATCCTGACCGCCAGGCTCAACTCTGCAGAACCAATTGCAGGTATCGGATACGAGACCGACGTTATCGCTGCAGTGTGCATTGGTGGCGCCAGCATGAGTGGTGGCCGAGGCAGCGTATGGGGGAGCCTCTTAGGCGCATTACTGATTGGCGTCCTAAACAATGGAATGAACCTTCTGGGCGTTTCTCCGTATTTCCAACAGGTTGTAAAAGGGCTCATCATTATTTGTGCGGTCTGGTTGGACAGGATGAAGACGATAAAGGACTAAAGCGTTGAAAAGTCTCAGCATGCTTGCCTTTGATCTTGGCGCCAGTAACGGCAGGGCGTTACTGGGCCGGTTCGATGGCAACAGGCTTACGGTGGAGGAGCTCTATCGTTTTGCAAACGAACCGGTTTGTGTTGTTGGGAGCCTTTATTGGGACATATTGAGGCTTTACCACGAGGTACAACAGGGTATTAGGGCTGCATTCGGCAAGACTCGCCAGTTGGATTGCTTGGGTATCGATTCTTGGGGTGTAGACTATGGCTTGCTTGACCGCAAAGGACGACTCCTGGGAAATCCGTATCACTATAGAGATAATCGTACTGTGCTTGGTGAGGAGCGCGCTTTTTCAAAAGTGTCCAAACGGGATATCTATTCTAAGACGGGTATTTCCTTTGAGAAATTCAACACGATGTTTCAACTCGTGGCGGAGAAGGAATGTGGAGAGTCTTTGGAAAGAGCAAAGTCACTGCTCTTTATTTCGGATCTTTTAGGCTATTTCCTAACAGGAGAAATAAATACAGACAGTACAATGGCATCTACATCGCAACTGGTGGATGTACAGACCAGAATGTGGAGTCGTGAACTTCTAGCTTTATTGGGCATACCAGAAAGGATTTTCCCGGGAATTGTCGCTCCTGGAACGATGAAAGGCAGAATAAGTCCTTTAGTAGAAGATAGCAGAGCAGTTGGATTACCAGTGGTGACTGTGGCAGGTCACGATACGGCATCAGCTCTGGCAGCAGTGCCAGTCATTGTCAGCGCAGGGGGTATAGGCGGCACGAACGCCGCGTTCTTGAGCAGCGGTACATGGTCCCTCATGGGTGTTGAGGTGGACGAACCCATAATCAATGAAAAGACCTTCGCACTAAACTACTCCAACGAAAAAACGCTCGGTGGCTACACACTTCTTCGTAATATAGTGGGCGGCTGGCTTATTCAGGGATGCAAGCAACAATGGGAAGAAGAAGACGGAAGGGGCCTCAGTTATGAGGAGATTGCTCTTGCGGCACAAGAAGCAACGCCATTTCTTGCATTTGTCGACCCAAATGGTGCTATGTTCTATTCTCCTGGCGCCATGCCCGCAAAGATAGTGGCGTATTGTAGGGAAACTGGACAGGCGGTGCCGGATACGCGTGGTGCGATTGCGCGCTCTATTTATGAAAGCCTTGCAATGACGTATCGGAAGTCCTTCTTGGAGATAGAAGCGATACTTGGGAGGACGCTCGACACGCTTTACATAATTGGCGGGGGAGCGAACAATGCGATGTTGAATCAGTTTACGGCGAACGCTCTTGGAAGACCGGTAGTATGCGGGCCGGTAGAAGCGACCGCAATTGGCAATCTCCTGACGCAGGCACTTGCTTTGGGAGAACTTAGAGGACTGGGGCAATTGCGGGAGGTAGTGTGCCGATCTTTTGTATCAACAACATACCTGCCTAAAGACATTGGACACTGGGAAGAGCAGTATCATAGATTTACGTCGCTCCTGGAGAGCGCAAAAGGGGAGTAATTCATTATGTCAGAAGAAACACGTATCGATCGGAATTTCGAGCTCGCCAAGGAAGTCTATGCTTCGTTTGGAGTCGATGTAGAGAAAGTCATTGCCAAATTTGACACAATACCAGTGTCTATCCCTTGCTGGCAGGGTGACGACATAGGTGGATTTGAGCGCAGCGGCGGTGGCGCTTCAGGCGGCATACTCGTGACAGGTAATTACCCCGGTAAACCACGCACTATCGATGAATTCCGCCAGGACTTAGAAAAAGTTATAAGTTATATCCCGGGGCCACTCAAACTGAATCTGCACTCAACCTATGGCGAAGGCTACGAGCCTGGCATCGATCGGGACGAATATGCGCCGCGACACTTTGATGGTTGGATACAATGGGCCAAGGCACACAACATGGGGCTGGATTTCAACTGTACGACTTTTGGACATCCGAAGGCCGCTGATAATCTGACTATTTCTAATCCTAATAATGAAATACGTAAATTTTGGGTACGTCACATGATCGCCGCCCGGAAAATCGCCAAATATATGGGCGAACAGATGGGTCAGGTTTGTGTCTACAATACGTGGGTGCAGGACGGGCTCAAGGACATGCCAGCCGACAGGATGTTGTACCGCAGCCTTATGAAGGATTCGTTCGACGAGATCTTTGCGGAGAAAATCTCTAAGGATTTGGTCTACGATGCGCTAGAACCCAAACTTTTTGCCATTGGAGTAGAGAGTTACACAGTCGGTTCTTTGGAGTTCTATCTTGGGTATCATGGCTACGCGAAGGCTGCCGGCATTGGGAACACGATCATCAATCTGGATATGGGACACTACCATCCGACAGAATCCGTCGCGGACAAGGTTTCTTCCGTCATGCTCTTTTCAGATAGGTTCATGGCTCACTTTACGCGTGGCATTCGGTGGGATTCCGATCATGTAGTCATCAATGACGACCAGACAAACGAGACGATGCGTGAAATCGTCAGGTCTGGCGTGCTGGACAAGACGTTTATCGGAACCGACTATTTCGATGCGACCATAAACAGGGTAGCGGCATGGACAATTGGTACCAGGGCAACCAAACGAGCCCTGCTTGCTGCCATGCTCGAGCCTTCCGATCTGCTTAAAAAAGCCGAACTGGATGGCGACAGAACAGCACGGCTCGCGCTCATGGACGAGTTCCGTTCTTTGCCTTCAAATGCGGTCTGGGAGAAGTATTGTGCGGATAAAGGCACATTTGTTGGATCTTCCTGGCTCCCCGATCTTAAATTGTACGAGAAAGATGTCCAGTTCAAGCGATAGTTGGTGAAAAGGGGATTGAATTGAAGCATGATGGGGAGCCGATTGATCCAAGGCTGTCACTCGCTATCGACAACTGTTTTGCGTCGAAGCGATGGACGCGTCCACAGGACTGGATGTCGGTTGTGCAAAGCCTGGGCTTGCAGCTTGTAGAAGCGAGCGCTGATACAGAATGCGATCCACTGTATATGGGTCCGGACTACATGAGGGACTGGATTGACGATGTAAAGCGCAATTCCGAGCATTTTGGGGTCAGGGTCGTCAATCTGTACTCGGGACATGGCACCTATTCGACGCTGGGGCTTGCGCACACGGATCGAAGAGTGCGCGAGCGGTTTCGCGAACAGTGGGTGAAGGCGCAGGTGGACGTGGCGGCGGCGCTGGGGGCGGGGCTGGGGTTTTTTGCGCATGCGATAAATGATGGGGTCCTACAGAGGCCGGCGGAGTATGGGGAGGCGATTGCGACGCTTGAAGGAGACTTGGCGGAGGTGGCGCGGTATGCGCAAAACCGCGAGCTTCCTGCTGTCAGCCTTGAGCAAATGTATTCACCTCATCAGCCACCGTGGACAATCGATGGAGCCACGTCTCTGTTGCAGCGGGTCTTCGCCTTGGGCAAAGCCCCTCTCTACCTCACCATCGACCTGGGCCACATGAATGGTCAGCAGTACTTTCAGCGCCCCTCAGAGGAGATGATCTTGCAGTGGATTGCCTCAAGGCAGGCGGGCAAACCATGCAAAGGAATATGGTTGGGCCCTGCTTCCGCCAGGTCAATAATCGACCGTGCGGCCGCAGGAGAACTTGACATTCACGAGGCGGTCAGTCGGATAGAAGCGTGCATGGAAGACTATGAGTATCTTTTTGCGTCTAGCCGCGATGGTTCGGTACATGAATGGCTTTCCGCGCTTGGCTGCTACTCGCCTATTATCCATCTTCAGCAAAGCGATGGCAAAGGTTCGCCTCATTGGCCCTTCTCGTCTGAGTACAATGAGAAGGGCATAATAAAGGGAGAAGCGGTGCTTCTGGATCTGGCCCACGCTTATCAATTGCAAATGACAGATGAACCGACAGAGCGCCGAATTACGACTGATGCTACTGATCCTATTGAGGGATTACCGCCTTTCTGTGACCAGATTATCTTTACCCTGGAACCATTTATTGGTACTTCTGGCAACGTCTATGATTCTCTGGAAGAACTCTCGGAATCCGTAGCCTACTGGCGTGAATTCATTCCTTATGATGGGATAAGGCTGAGCGAAGCTCTCAATTCAAGCGCAAGGAGAACATCATAATGCCCAATTACAAAGCGGAACTTGTGGGTGTGTTTGGTCATCCTGTGAGCGAAAACCCAACTGTCGTGGTGCAGGAAGCGGCATTTAATGCGCTCAATCTCAATTGGCGCTATCTCACTATCGAGGTGCTGCCGGAACAGCTTGGGGATGCCATAAGGGGCCTCAGGGCCTTCAATATGCGCGGAATAAATCTGACCATTCCTCACAAAATCGAAGTCATGCAATTTTTAGACTCGATCGCTGAGGACGCAAGGCTCATTGGGGCGGTGAACACCGTCATCAACAACGGTGGCAATCTACACGGAGAGAACACCGATGGTAAAGGCTTCATTCGATCGCTCACCGAAGAGAGCCACGTGTCGATTCCCGGCAAAAAAGTTGTCGTCCTGGGAGCCGGAGGTGCAGCCCGCGCAATTGCGGTGGAGCTTGCGCTGCGCGGTGCAGGCGAGATCCTTGTCGTCAATCGGAGCACCGAACGCGGCGAAGCCTTGGTGAGTAGCGTAATCAACTGCTCTGAGGCCAAAAGCAGGTATATACCATGGAGCGGGATATTGAAGATTCCTTACGACACCGATATCCTAATCAATGCCACGTCGATTGGGCTTTTCCCGGGAGTAGACGACAAGCCTTTGATCGACTATGACACTATTCGGCCAGAGATGGTCGTCTGCGATGTGATTCCCAATCCGCCGCGAACGGCTTTCCTCAAAGAGGCTGAAAAACGCGGCGCCAAAACGATCGACGGTCTTGGAATGTTGGTAAACCAAGGTGCGATTGGCTTCAAGTTATGGACCGGCCTGGACGCACCTGTGGATGTTATGAAGCGAGCCCTTGCAAAGGAGTTTGGCGTAGCATAAAGGACCATATCATGATCAACCCTGAACCCTGGGCAGAGACTTCGTCCAGGGAGCTCTTGGATTGTAAGATTTTCCATGTGCGGGAAAGCGTCAGAGAGACCAAGGATCTAACCAAGCACGGCCACTTCTACCTTGTAGATGCGCCCGACTGGGCAGGTATTATTCCAGTTGTGGACACGCCCGAGGGCAGGAAGTTCGTTATGATCCGCCAGTACAGGCATGGCACCGGCAAGGTCTCGGTCGAGTTTCCCGGCGGGATCGTGGATCCGCACGAGGACCCTTTGTTTGCAGTTGCGCGCGAACTTCTGGAAGAAACCGGCTACCGGGCCGAGATGATTCTCCCTTTAGGCGATCTTTCGCCCAATCCCGCGTTTATGACCAATACGTTTCATTCTTTTATTGCGGAAAGCTGTTACCTCGACACAACCCAAAAACTCGACACCAATGAAGAAATCGAAGTAATTCTCGTGCCCGAGCGGGAGGCCATCGATATGATCGGTGGAGAAGAATACGGCCACGCGCTCATGACGGCCTCGCTTTTCTTTTATATGCGCTATAGAGGCTATTCGGACTAGAAAAAATCTACTCGAGGACTTCAGTCGGGCTACAGGGCGCTTAGATGACCGACACAACCCCAGGGAGCTTTGCAACTTCGCTATAAAGCAACTGCATGGCTTGTTCCGAGTGTACCGTGATGCGGGCACCCATACGGGCGTACTTCTTTCCAGGCGCTGCGGCAATACCCTGGATCACCGTGAATTTGATCCCAAGCCGATTTAGGGTGTTTTCCAGCAATTCGGACATTGCAGGGGCTTTGGCTTCAAGGTATATAATTCTTAGGTCGAAGCCGATCGGGTAGCTGACTTGCATATCTCCAAAAATGCCTTTGCACACAGGAGCGTCTTCGTGGGTATCTTGGCTCATATATTCAGTATTCATGATATAATTATGAGCTAAAATGCCCTGCATGTCGAGTCGGTGAGGTCAGCCTGCAAGGTCATGCCGGCAAGACTAACCACAGGTAATTCGTTTTTGAATCAAATTTTAGGAGCAAAACGATGATAGATCCAAGAGCTGCAAAGTTGGCGGACATACTCGTCAACTATTCAGTGCGGGTGCAAAAGGGTGAGCGCGTGCTCATACAGGACACCAACCCCGAACCCGAGTTTGTGAATGCTCTCGTACGGGCGGTCCATAAGGCGGGCGGCCTTGCCTTTGTCAGCTTGCGCGACAAGAGCGTCGAGCGCACCTTGTACCTGGACGCCCCCGAGGAGCAGTTTGAGTTGCAGGCCCGCTTTGAGCAGGACCGTATGAAGGAGATGGACGCCTATATCGGTTTTACAAGTTTGCGCAACAGTTTTGCATGGAAAGATATCCCCGCCGACCAGATGGAGCTTTACAACCGTCACATTATGAAGAAGGTTCATTTTGAACAGCGAATTCCACACACAAAATGGGTGGTCTTGCGGTACCCTTCCGCCGCGATGGCGCAGAACGCCGGCATGAGCGAGGAAGCCTTTGAGGATTTCTACTTCGACGTTTGTACCATGGACTATGCCCGGATGAGCAAGGCCATGGATCCATTAGTCGCTTTTTTGGAGCGTTCGGACAAGGTGCACATAGTGGGGCCAGGCACCGATTTGCGGTTCTCGATTAAGGGGCTCCCGGCCATCAAGTGCGACGGGACCATGAACATTCCTGACGGCGAAGTCTACACGGCGCCTGTACGTGACTCGGTGAACGGAGTCTTGAGTTACAATACGCCGAGCGTGGAGGACGGATTCAAGTTCGAGAATATCCGGTTCGAGTTTAAGGACGGCAAGATCGTCAAGGCCACTGCCAACGACACCGAACGGATCAACAGGCTTTTGGATCTGGACGAAGGAGCGCGGTATCTGGGTGAGTTCTCCTTCGGGCTCAATCCTTATATCCGCGCACCACAGTTCGAGACGCTTTTTGACGAAAAGATTGCCGGTTCCGTGCACATTACACCGGGCAATTCTTACGACGACTGCTTTAACGGGAACAGGTCCAGTCTGCACTGGGACCTGGTACTCATGCAGGACAAAGACTCGGGCGGCGGCGAAATTTGGATAGACGACGTGCTCGTGCGCAAAGATGGCCGTTTTGTGATCCCAGAGCTCGAGTGCCTCAACCCGGAAAACTTGATGTAGGAGCTTGATGTAGGGGCTCAATGTTCTTGTTTTTCTTGTCTTGCTTGTTCCTGTTGCGGATTAAAGGTTGCGGAATTGGCAATCCAGCCCTATTATAATCCTGTTACAAAATCCACTGTTCTATGAGGGAGGCATTTATGAAACGCATTGTGGCCATACTTGCGATACTCGCCTGTGTCGCAACGGTCGCCTTTGCACAACAGAAAGTCGGCGTGTACACCACGCTGGAAGAGCCATTGGCCAAGGAACTGTTCGACCAATTTCAAAAGGAAACCGGCATTCAGGTCAACTGGCAGCGACTTTCCGGAGGCGAAGTAGAAAGCAGATTGGAAGCAGAAAGGGCCAATCCTCAGGCTTCCATCTGGGTGGGCGGTGTCGGCCTCAACCACATGAGCGCAAAACTCAAGGGGCTCACCACACCTTATAAATCCAAGATGATGGTGAATACACCCCCTGAGTACCGCGATACGGAAAATTACTGGATCGGGCTTTATCTTGGCCCGCTATCTTTTATTACCAACAACAAGATAGCCAAAGAACAAGGCCTGCAGCCGCCAAAATCGTGGGCAGATCTCTTAAAGCCTGAATACAAGGGCAAGATCCGTATGGCCAACCCCACGACATCGGGTACGGCATACAATGTGATTACAACCTTGCGTTACATCTATAATGGCGACGAGCAAAAAACATTCGACTACCTCGCCAAGTTGGACAAGAACATTGACCAGTACACCAAGTCCGGTTCTGCGCCTGGCAAGAGTGTCGCCATTGGGGAAATCCCTGTAGCGATCGGGTATGCGCACGACCAGGTCAAACTCAAAGTGGAAGGTGCCGATGTGACAATTACCATTCCTCAAGAGGGTACAGGGTTCGAAATCGCATCCATGTCCCTCGTTAAGGGAGGCCCCGATCCTGTCAATGCAAAGAAACTCTACGACTGGATTCTTTCCCCTGAAGCGCAAGGGATTATCGCAAAGTGGTACGTGGTCCCGCTCTCGAAGCTTGCAAAGAAAAACCCTGTCGCTTTCGGAATGGACGAAGTCAAAACGGTCAAACAGGACATTATTTGGGACGCCAATAATAAGGATCGGCTCCTGGAACGCTGGGTAAAGGAAATCGGTTCGAAACGCTAAACGTTGCTCTAAGTATTCTCACCCGACCGTACTGTTCCTGCATACATACTGGCTAGGCTGGCGGTCGGGTTTTTACAATTGCAGTTTTGCAGCTTTGCTTTTGGGGAGAATTTGGCGTGTTTACTAAGAAGAAGATAATCGCTTTTTGCTGCACGTGCCTCGTTTTTGTCGTGGCAGATTTCTGGATTTTTTCGACCATAAAAACGAGCTTCTCCAAGACGATGGCGGACAATGCCAAGACACTTGGCAAAACCATTGCTGCTTCGGTGCCTGCAGACAAAGATGCAGTTTCCGGCTGGCTTCAGAACCTTTCCAACGCCTATCCAGGTTACTATTTTTGCTACTTTGAAGGGTTGCCTGGCGAGGATGATTTTCACGCCGTGGGAGGAGAACCGAACCTGGCTGCATATTGGGAGCAACACCAGAACGACGAGACCTTCGCAAAGGGGATCGAATCAGTCTCCTACCTTGAGATTTTTACGCTGCCGGGACAGACAAAAATAGGCACTATCAACGGATCTCTGCTTTTTGTGCCGGTGGCCAACGGTGAACAGGATACGGCTATCGGTTTTCTGCTCATGGCGGCCGACGCTTCTGCGGCAAGGTCTTTCTACTCGCTTGTGGATGCGCTCTCCATTATAGCGTTTGTACTTTTTGCGCTTGGCTTTGGCATAGCGACTTTTTCACGCGACCCAATGACGGGCTATGCTTTGCTTATCCTCTTTGCAATTGTTCTTACTTTTGTTGCATATCCGCTTTTTGAAGCAGTGCGCCTCACGCTGATTTTGGATGGTAAATTCAGTTTTTCTACTTGGAAAGTGGTGCTGACGAATAGCCAATACCTGCTGGCTTTATGGGGATCGATCAAACTCGGCATCTGTACCGCGACTATTTCTACAATAATCGGCTTTGTATTCGCCTTCGCCATTGCGCGAACTAACATAAAGGGCAAGAAATTCATCAATGCGCTTGCTACGATGCCCGTAATTTCGCCGCCTTTTTCTCTCACCCTGTCGATCATCCTGCTCTTTGGGAACAACGGGCTTATTACAAAACAGATTTTTGGCATAACCAAGTCGAATATCTATGGCCTGGGCGGGCTCACCCTGGTGCAGACCGTTTCCATGTTCCCAATCGCTTTTATGACACTGCAAGGGGTCTTGGAAGCTATCGATTCCACATTGGAAGACGCGTCGCTGGACCTCAACGCGTCAAGATGGCAGACCTTCAAGAACGTAACCTTGCCGTTGTCGGTGCCAGGGATTCTTTCCGCATGGCTCCTGGTCTTTACAAGTTCGCTTGCCGATTTTGCCAACCCTTTGCTTTTGGCAGGCTCGTATAGGGTGCTTTCGGTCGAATCGTACATAGAAGTGACGGGGATGAACCGACTCAACAACGGTTCGGCGCTTTCGCTGCTCCTGCTCTTGCCGACGCTCATGGCGTTTTTTATTCAGCGCTACCTCACCAACAAGAAGTCCTACGTGGTAGTGACAGGCAAGCCTTCGATGCGGCTCAGTAACCTGGCATCCAAAGGGGCGCAAAGGTTTTTGTCGATCTTTATTGGAACAGTAATTGCTTTTGTAATATTGCTTTATGGAACAATTGTTGCAGGTTGTTTCGTCAAGAACTGGGGTATAGATTATAGTTTTACCCTGGCCAATATTCCCGAAGCGCTTACCCGCGGCAAGGATTCGATGATTTCCACTCTGATTCTAGCTGGCATTGCGACGCCCATAGCAGGGCTCCTTTCGATGCTCGCTGCGGTGCTCATTGTCCGCAAGAAGTTCCCAGGCAAGCGCATTTTGGAGTCGCTCATTATGGCGCCCTACGCAATTCCCGGCACGCTCATGGGCATTAGTTATATCCTGGCGTTCAACAAACCGCCCATTTTGCTCGTAGGCACGGGAGCAATCTTGGTCATCAACTATGTTATTCGTGAAATGCCAGTCGGTGTGGAAGGTGGAATTGCCTCATTGCGTCAGATCGACCCGGCAATTGAGGAGGCTGCGGCGGATTTGGGCGCTGACCAGGGTAAGATCTTTAGCGGCATTATTTTGCCGCTTATACGGCCGGCGTTCATTTCGAGCATGTCGTACACCTTTGTGAGGTCAATGACAGCAGTAAGCGCCATCATCTTCCTGATTAGTGCGCGCTGGTATCATATAACGATTCAAATTTATAATTTCTCGGAAAATATTCGGTTTGGATTGGCGAGCGTGCTCTCAACGGCGCTCATAATCATCATTCTCTTGGTGTTCGGGCTCATGCGGCTTCTGGTGCGTCAGAGCGAGCATCTGGAAAAAACGATGAGCATTCAGTGAGCGGGGCTTACCGCGTCGGGGCCAATCCGCCCTTTTTGTTTTTTCCGTTTATTGTGATTTTTGTGATTTTTGCCAAGATTTTTTGGGAAGGAATTTGACGATGGCTGTAAAATCGGTGCCTGTAAAACTTGAAAATGTCTCAAAAACGTTCAAGGATCCAAAGTCGAAAGCTGAAGTTCATGCAGTTCGGCAGGTTAGTCTGGAGATTATGCCAGGCGAATTGGTGACCTTGCTTGGTCCCTCTGGTTGTGGCAAGACGACAACGCTCAGAATGATAGGCGGATTTGAACTGCCCACGGAGGGCAGGATTCTTATAGGTGGCAACGATGTTACCTTTCTGCCACCAAACGGTCGGGAGACAGCGACGGTTTTTCAGTCGTATGGGCTTTTCCCGCACATGAGTGTCGAAGAAAACGTCGCGTATGGCCTCAAGATTAGAAAACTCGCCAAGGAAGAGATCGACCTGCGCGTCAAAAAGACGCTGGAGCTGGTGGGGCTTTCCGAGTTGGCAAAACGCTCGCCAGGCAGGTTGTCTGGCGGACAGCAGCAGCGTGTTGCCCTTGCGCGTTCGCTCGTAGTGGAGCCGCAGGTCTTGCTCCTTGACGAGCCGCTTTCCAACCTAGACGCCCTTTTGCGCGAGCAGATGCGGGTCGAGATTCGAAAGATCCAAAAACAGCTGGGCATTACGGCGATTTATGTAACGCATGATCGTATCGAGGCAATGAGCCTTTCCGACAGGGTGATTGTCATGAAGGATGGCCTTATACAGCAGGTAGGGACACCGAACGAGGTCTACGAAAGGCCAAACTCTATGTTCGTTGCAGGATTTGTAGGCAAAGTGGCATTTTTCCCTGTGAGCCTGGACGCTCTCAAGCCGGATGGCGGCTGCGTATGCACGCTGGAAGGCCGACAGTTGACCGCAGGCTCGACTGCTGATGGTGTTTCTGTCGGCTCTCCTGCTACGCTGATGGCCAGACCCGAGTCATTGCGCCTGATGCCACCGGGTGAAGGACACGTTGAGGGTGTCGTGTCGGCACGTGTGTACCTTGGGTCGAGCGTCGAAGTGTACGTAAAGACGGGCTACGGCGAGATTCTCGTTCAGGTCGACGACCCCATGGGTAGGAGCATACCTGCGGAAGGCGAGGCCGTTTCAATTGGGTTTGAAGAGAAGCGAGTGCGCGTGATTGCCGCCAAGACCTAGATTCTTGATGCCACTTGGATCACCTAGATTCTTAATGCCCGCAGAATTACTGTAAGCACGCTGTCCACAAGATCCTCTGGCGTATTCGGGTTGCCGGCAAAACTGGGGCAGGCGGGCAGAACTGTGGCCCCGGCTTCCTTAAGTGCAGTAAGGGATCGCAAAGCAACAAGCGACAAGGGCGATTCCTGGGTGACGAGGATAAGAGGCCAGCCTTCTTGCAAGGCTATGCTCCCTGCCTTATGGATAAGATTGGAGGCTGTTCCTGAAGCCAAACTGCCAACAGTCTCGTTAGAACATGGCACAATCACCGTGCCATCCAGCCTAAAACTGCCCGAGGCAATTGGGGCTGCAAAATCGTTGGTTTCGTGCAGCATAACAGGGACATGCGTACGTGCCGGTCCTCCGGAAGCGCGAATCTTGCTAAGCCAGTAGCCTATGGGGCGGCCTGTCTCTTCCAAAATGGTGTGCGCACCCCAATCGGAGCACGCCACGTGCAACGAGGCACCCTGTAGCGCCAAGGTTGAGAGAAGTCGCAGTGCATAGAGGGAACCTGACGCCCCCGTGATGCAAACAAGATACCGCTCCATCTAATTGTATAGTATAGCAAAGAATTGGCAAATACAACATGCGTAATTTACGCGGCTAAAACCAGCTCAATTCTGTTATATTCTTTAATGGTATCTTTCATACTCATTTTATTGTGCAAGTTTATGCAACGTACTACCTTTGTCCCAGAAGAAAAAAGGCGTTCACCTGAGATTTTTTGGGTGTGACGGGCTCCTTTTTGAGGAGCCGTTATTGAGGAGGGATTGTGGATATCCAAAATCAGTATGTCGTACAGCTTGAAAACGTGCAGAAAAACTATCAGCTTGGCAAGACTGAGGTTCAGGCACTCAAAAACGTCAGTTTTGAGATAGTCAAGGGCGATTTTATTACCATTGCTGGCCCTTCTGGTTCTGGAAAGACCACGGTGTTGAATCTGATAGGGTGTGTCGACACCGCCACATCAGGTATCGTGCGCGTCTTGGGACAGCGGACCGATCAGCTCGACGATGAAAAACTGACCGCCCTCCGCCACAGAGGCATTGGCTTCATTTTTCAGACTTTTAATCTGATACCGGTGCTCAACATTAGAGAAAATGTCGAGCTACCAGCGCTTCTTGACGAATCCGACACCACGATGAGCAAGGCGGAACGTGAGGAATGGGTCGACCACCTGATCGAAGCCGTCGGGCTAGAAGATCGAATGAAGCACAAACCTGCCGAATTGTCTGGTGGGCAAAGGCAACGTGTTGCCATTGCGCGCGCTCTTGTCATGAGGCCGCCCATAGTTTTGGCTGATGAACCGACCGCCAACCTGGACTCCGCTACCGGTGAGAGTATTCTCAATCTGATGAAGCGCATGAACCGTGAGTACGGTACAACCTTTATTTTCAGTACCCATGATCCGGGGATCGTCGAGATGGCAGATCACGTCATCCGGCTTAAGGATGGCGCGGTTATAGAGAATCGGCGTCGCGTGGTCGAAGATGCTGTTTCTGCTGACGGCCTTCCCTTGAGTGGGCAGGTGAAAGCCGTGGAAGAGAAAACCATTGAAGCGAAGGTGCATGTATGATTGCAGCGCGGATGGCCTACGGCAACCTTTTCCTGCATAAGGCCAAGAGCATAATTCTTGGCACCATCATGTGTTTAGGAATAGCTGTGCTTTTTGTCGGGAACTCGCTTATCGATACCGCAGTCAACGGTCTGCACAAGATGTTCGTGGAAGGCTATACCGGCGATGTCATGGTGACGGGGCCGACGAGCTACACCACGACGATTTTTGGCGAGACCGCTGGTGGTGAGGACGTTATCCCCCACATTGCGCAATATAGTAAATACGAAGAGTACCTGGCCAAGGATCCGCGTGTTAAAGCCACAATGCCCATGCTGAGCGGCAAGGTGGCGATGGGGATCGGTGAACAGGTTATCGGTTCAGGATCGGCATTCGGCGTCGACAGCGAGAGCTACCAGAACTTCTTTTCCGGCAACGTGACGTTGGTTAACGGCGAGTGGCCAGTCAAAGCCGACCCGGCATGGATTATGTTGTCCGAAACCTCGACCGCAATGCTCTCGCGTTCCGCGGGTAAGACCTTGGCGCCTGGCGACAAGATCGTGTTGAGCGCGCTCAACGATACTGCCGGCACGGTAATTCGTGAAGTCACTATAAAGGGAATAATCCGCTTTAACCAAAGCAATCAGGACTTGGCGCGCATCTCGCTTGTCGATGCAGATACGCTGCGGGACCTTTTGGGCTTCGCAAGCCTGCGCGATGGGCCAATAGAACTGACTCCTGAGCAAGCACAGTTTGTGTCTTCGTTTAATCCCGACGCGCTTTTTATGGACAGTTTTACGGTTGCGTCTGGTAATACCGCCAATGCCGCGCCGACTTCTGAAACTGCTCAGACTATGGCATCATCCGCTGCCACCACGACTGCCGCGACGGTACAGCCTGCATGGCAATTCTTGCTCATAAAGTTGCAGCCCAATGCGAATGCAGAGCAATTCCAAAGCGATCTCACAAAATTCGCTGCCAGTTTGGATGAAAACGATCATGTGCAAGACTGGGTTGCTGGTGCCGGGAGTGTAGCGCGTGGCGCTCTCACCATGAGGCTTATTTTCAATTTGATGATCATTGTTGTGGGTGTGATTGTCGTCTTGATCACGATGAACGTACTGGTCGTTTCCATTAGCGAGCGGGTTCCTGAGATTGGTACCTTGAGGGCCCTTGGAGCAAAGAAGAAGTTCGTTCGCAAAATGATCATTTTGGAAACGACGTTCTTGGCGATTATATCCGGTGTCGTAGGGCTTATTCTCGGTTACGTTATCCTGATCCTACTCAAGAATTCTGGCATAACTGCGCCAAACGTTTTCTTCGAAGCGATCTTTGCAGGGAAGAAACTCGTCCCCACAATTTCTGCAATTGCTGGGCTAGAGGCCTTTTTGAGCATCTTTGCAATGAGCATTATCGCTTCGCTCTATCCGATTACGCTGGCCTTGCGTATCAAGCCAGTTGTTGCAATGCAGGGCGAGTGAGGAGCTTAAACTATGATCGAATTTACAATGGCGCTTAGAAATACGGTAAGGCAACCTCGACGGACACTCCTTTTGGGAGGTGCCATAGCTTTTGGAGTGCTGATTATCTGCCTAACGACAGGGTTTACCGCAGGCATGGAATCGGCGGTGCAAAACAATGTGACGCTCTTTTCGGGTGGTCATATTCTGGTTAATGGGATGACCGCGTCTCAGAATGGAAGAATTCAGAATAGAGTGAGCGATGAGGCGCTGATTCAAAAAGTGAAGGAGCTCGTGCCGGAGGCCATTAGCGTTTCTCCGACAGCACAAGCGCAGGCAACCATAGTGTTTGGTTCCAGGGAACAACAGTTGCGCCTGCGCGGCGTGGACTGGACGAGTGACAAGCTTTTCTCACAAAACCTCATACTGACTGGCGGAGACTGGAAGACTGGAACTTCGGACCGGATGCTTATACTCGGTGCACAGTCCGCACGGAGGTTTGGCCTGGGTATCGGCGACTCGGTTGTAGTTCGACTCTCGACTGCAAGCGGCCAACAGAACGTGGTCGATTACAAGGTTGGGGCAACATACGACGATACAGCGGCAGGTGGGATGACCACGGTGCTTGTGCCGCTCACGGATCTACTGTCCGATTTGAATATGAAAGAGGGAGAATATCAGGCGCTCGCGATTTTTCTTCCGGATGCCTCAAGAGCTGATGCGGTGGCTAACACCCTGAAGTCGGGGCTTGCGAAGGCTGGCTACACCGTGGCGGGCCAGAATGCAGCAGCTGCTGCGACATCCAGCGGGGCTGGTGCGAATACTCCCTCTGCCAGGTCAGCAACTGGTTCGGGCACGGGTTCGAGTATGGGAACCAGCACAGCCGCTGGTATTGGATTTGGAAATATTGGTACTGGTGGGCAGGGTAGTTTTGCCGGTACAGCCAGTGGCCTCGATGGTGTTACATCTGGCGCGGGCAACGCCTTTATGCAGTATCGTCAGAATGCGACGGGCCTTAAGGCCGGCGCTTCAATGTACAGGATCTCAACCGTGACGGAACTCTCTGGGCAAATGGGCACGGTGTTAGGTTCGGTTCGTTGGATTGGTGGTACCATCTTCGTGATAATGTTGCTTTTGACCTCTGCTGGTATTGCCAATACCTATCGCATGGTCCTGCTTGAGCGTACGCAAGAGATTGGCATGTTGAGGTGCGTGGGTTTCAGACAGAAAGACGTCTTCAAAATCTTTATGATGGAGGCGGCGCTTATAGCATTTGGCGGCAGCCTTGCGGGCATTCTCGTCAGCTTGCCCGTTGGCCTCCTGGTGCACCTCATTCCTTTTAACCCTCAGGGCAGCCTTGGCTCGGCCTTAGCTCGAGGCCATTTGGTCTTTGCCCCCAATCTTCTTTCCTATTGTATTGTCTGTCTGATTGTTGTGGCGGTCTGTCTATTGGCTGTGAGCGGCTCTGCCCGTAAGGCTGCCCGCCTGCAACCTGTCGAGGCCATGAGAAAAGTGGCTTAAACTTAACCAAAGTGTGTTATCAAGTAAATGAACCTATTTTGTAAATATTTGTACTACAAATAGTAAGGAGTGTTTTATGAGTAGAGAGAAAAATCGCGCATTGAGAAAGTTCAGCATTATCTTGCTGCTTTTGCTCTTATCCATTGGAGCTTGGGCCCAGGGTGGCCCCCCTCCTGGAGGTGGTATGCCTCCTGGCATGTTTGGCGTGGACACTAGCAAGCCAACTTCGAACGATGTGACGACATATACGGCGCAGAACTTTCTTTCGTTGGTTCATCAAACCGATATCCGTTCCAGTTTTTATGATAGCGATATGACGGCAACGATCACCATGGTGAGCGTCAGCCCCGAAAAAGGCACAATGACTCGAAAAGAGATCATCTACAGACGTGACAAGGATGACGCGTTCCTTATGCTCACCCTGGAGCCTGAGTCGAGAAAAGGCCAGGGTATGTTGCGTGTAGACAACAACATGTGGCGCTATGACCCGACGAGCCGCAAGTTTACGCATACGACACTTAAGGCCCAGTACGAAGACACAACCGTGCGAAACAATGACTTCAGGCGGAGCCAGCGTGCGCTCGACTATTCTGTAACCTCGCTCACGTCGGGCACTTTGGGCAAATACAACGTGTGGATCGCGGAGCTCAAGGCGAACAACGACGAAGTTCCCTTCCCCTATATCAAGATGTGGATCGACAAAGAGCACACTGTCGTGCTCAAAGTAGAGGAGTATAGTCTTTCCAAGAAACTCTTGCGCACCTCGTATTACACCAATTATGTGCAGATTGGAACATCGTATGTTCCCACAGTGCAGATCTTCCAGGATGGTCTGATTCCGGAAAAGCGGACTCAGGTTACATACACAAATATCTCCACAAAACCTGTGCCAAACGATGTGTTCACTAAGAACTATCTTGAGCGCATGAGCCAGTAGGTCGGAGCAAGGAGACTACAATGAAACATAACGCAAAAAAGGTTGCCCTTTTTGGTCTGATGCTACTGCTTTGCCTTGTCCCTGCCTTCCAAAGCTCTGCCCAAACGACTTCAACAACAAGCGCGCTGGATACAAGCACACCTCTGGACGAAAATACTCTTTTTGGTGAGCAGAACCAGCTCGTAACGGTCATCGACACGGCGACAGCAGCTCAGGGTGTTCAATTGGTGGCGGATACAAAAACCTATCCATCCTTCCTCCTTGAGGGCGATGCCAGCACTGGCGTTACCGGTTCTGTTTCCACCAATTCGGCGCTCGCACTTTTTGGGGCCGTGGACTTAAGCGGTATGTCGCTCACCTTTACGCCTCAGAAAGATGTCGATTTTAATGTCAGCCTTTCTGGCACCTTTATACCGTCGGTGTCGCTCTCCAATTCATCTTCTTCGGCAGAAAAGGCCGTCAAAGACTTGGACGTCACAGGTTACGCCGATATACGCGCCTCTGAGTTTACGAGGTTGTATTCTTCAGTCTCATATGCGTACAATCTTTCTCAGTCTGAAAGCATCTACAACAGTAACCAGGGATTTGCACTCAATGAGTTGTTTCTCGATACTTCGATCAACAGAAAGCTCTTCTTTAGGCTTGGCAAACAAAAGGTGTCCTGGGGCGTCGGCTACTGGTATACGCCAGCTGATGTCTTGAGCCTCGCTGCAGTGGATCCCGACGACCCGACTGCACAACGCGAAGGTCCCTTTGCGTTCAAGGCAGATATGCCCTTTGGAAAACTCGACCATGCCACACTCTATGTTGTGCCGCCTACAACGAACAGTGATGGAACTTTTTCCGGAGTTTCTGCTGCAGGGCGTACCGACATAGTGGTTGGTGGCTTTGAATTGAACTTTGCTGGCTTTGTTCGGTCCGACATGGAAGTAAAGCCAAGGCTGATGTTTATGTTCACTGGCGCTATCGGCAATGTCGATGTCTACGGCGAAAACGTGCTTGCATATGGTTCTGATCGAAATTACGTGCGCGAAACAACTTCAGGCAGCTACGAAACCTATACAATAGACAATGTGCCTGTTTTCCAATCGACCCTCGGCGCAAAGTACTCTTACGCAAACTCCAATGGGCTTGGCATAAATTTGCAAGTGCAGGGATATTACAACGGCATGGGTTACAGCGACGCGAGTGTATTGTTCTCGGACGCCGCAAAGAAGGCTGCCTACATAGAACGCTATGGTGATACGCTCACTCCTGGTTCAACGGTAACAAGTTCGATGGACCTGGTGGATCTGGCAAGTCCTGGCATGTTCTATCTTGCGACAAGCGCTTCGATCTCAGACAGATTTGGTGAAGGAACCAACGTCGTCAATACTGATTTGTCTTGCTATGCGCTGTTTAACTTTTCGGATGGTTCCAAGCGCATTAAGCCTGATTTTAGCCTGACTATTGGCTCGGGCGGCAGCAAGCTCGACCTAGATCTATCCGCACTCACTGCACTCGGCGATTATGGTTCAGAGTATGCGCCTAAGGGCAACCGGGTCACGCCTGCGCTTTCCGCTACCATAATGAATGCAGTTACAGCGACCTTCAGTGCACCGATATCGCTTAACGATGATATGTCGTTCAAGAGTTCGAGCTATCAATTCAGTCTGTACTGGACTATTCTTAAAATGGACAAGTGAGAGGCTAGAAGTAGTATGAGAGGAAGAATCCTGATTGTAGAAGACACTCTCGAGCTTGCTGAACTCTATGCACTCTATCTTGGCAGGGAAGGCCTCGAGTGTAAGGTTGCGGCGTCGGCAGAGGAAGGGCTTCCGCTTGCCACGGAAGGAGACTGGAGCCTGATTATTCTGGATATTAACCTACCCGGAATGGATGGCTTTGAGTTTCTTGAAAAGCTGCGAAAAACCTCGTCTCTACCTGTGATGATTTTGACAGCTCGAGAAGCCGACGAAGACGTGATTCACGGCCTCGGGGTGGGGGCGGACGATTTTGTTACCAAACCTTGCCCCCCGCGCGTCTTGGCGGCCAGAGTGCGGGCCTACATCAGGAGATCGCAAGCACCGGATCTGCCCAAAGAGGGACGCGTATGGCATTTTGGCCCCTATGAGTTCGATTCAGAAGCGCTTTACCTCGTCAAAGATGGGGTACCGGTCAATCTTTCTCCACGGGAATTTGGTATTCTAAATGCGCTACTGGAGGCACGCGGCAAATGCTATACGCCTGAGGAGCTTTACGATAAGGTCTGGGGTCAGAGTTATGGAGACGTGAGCGCTGTAGGGGTGTATATTCAACGTTTAAGGAAAAAGATTGAAGACGACTCCACTGCGCCACGGTACATACAGACTCAATATGGCTTGGGATACCGTTTTAACCCTGAGATGATCGCCGAGGAGCAAAAAGTATGAAGTTGAAAACGCAGTTTGGCTTTCTGGCCGGCAGCGTTACGATTTTTCCTATAATCTTTTTCCTCGTGTTCTTTGGCATGCAGCGGGAGCCGCGTGATCCTCGCATTCCAACGCGGGATTTTATTGCGGCTCTCTCCAGCCAATTGCAAAGGGGCGAGACACTCACTGTAAAAACTATTAAAGAAACGGCCGAATCCGTTGGGATGCCTTTGGGCGATGTAGCCCTTGTGGCTTCGGACGGCATGGTTCTGGCTTCCTCCTTTCAGAACATACCGGAAGGTAGCTATGTCCAACTTTCCGATTTTGCGGGCAGACCACGGTTAAGCAAAGCGACTGATCAAAATGGTAAGGTAACAAAGAATAGCTCGAGTTCCACTTCCACTGGCTCAGGTTCAACACAGCCCGAGCCTGAGATGAAGATAAAGTCGTTGAGCCCTCCCACCGATACGGCGTCTGTGGGGCCATTCGTGCTTTTCGATCAGCGGCCTTTCTGGTCAAGACAAGATATACGCAACCGCAATACTCTCTTAGTAAGCACTTTTGCTTTGGCAATTCTCACGATCGCCTCTGTTTTCTCAGTGATCATCTTGCGCTCCCTGCGTAAGTCGATTCGACTTCTGGAAGAGGACACCGCGATTGTCGCTACAGGAAACTTGGACCACGAGGTGCGGGGCCCGGATTATGACGAACTCCAGCAGTTGGCAAAATCCATCAATCTTATGCGTCTCAACCTCAAGGATATGCTTGCCCGCAGGTCCAAGATGCTGATGGGCGTGAGCCACGATCTAAAAACGCCTATTGCGCTTATCCAGGGGTATGCCGATGCTCTGCAGGATAATGTAGCGGAGGACAAAGAGACATCACAGAAGTACATTCAAATAATCCAAGACAAAGCCAAGCAACTCGAGGACCTTACTGGCGACCTCATAGATTTTATGAAAATCGGCGGCGACGGCAGCGTAGCCGTGGAAGACGTCGACCTTGTGGCCCTTACCGCCAGCCTGGGCAAACGTTTCCAGAGCGATGCCCAGCTCCTGGGGCGCGACTTGCGCTGGGGCTTTGGCGAGGACTACGCTGCGTCGCCGCCATTCCCAGTTACAAGGATGCCCATGAATCGTGCGCTCGTCGAGCGTGCCATAGAGAACCTTGTAACGAATTCCCTTAAGTATTCTGACAAACAAGGACAGATTGGGCTTAGGCTTCTGTGGTTGGATGGAACCTACGCGTTTTCTGTTACGGACGAGGGCCCTGGGATCGTAGATAGCGACAAATCATATGTTTTTGATGCTTTTTACCGCGGATCGCATTCCAGGTCCGATTCCGGGCATGGTTTTGGGCTCACCATTGTAAAAGCAGTCGCCGATCTACACGGCTGGACCGCTACAATAGAGAAACGTCGCGATGGCAAACCAGGCACTGAGGCCCTTCTCATTTTAAAATCCAAGTCGCAAGTAGCAAAGGCGTCGGAACAGCAGAAAGCTTAAGTCCCGACAATTGCCCCTTCCCTCAAAACAAAAAGCCCAGTGCCAGTAAAACACTGGGCTTCTCTTCTAAAACGTTTAGAAAACCTGCAGGGCTATTTCTCCGTCTCCGTCATTCCAGTCACAAATTGTTCCTGCATGAGCAATATCACGATTACTGGTGGCAAGAGCGCAAGCAGCGTCGTTGCCATGACGATGTTCCATTCGATCTGAACGTCTGCGCCGGAAAGCATTCGGTTTATACCGATAAGGAGCGTGTAGAATTCCGGTTTAGTTGTAATAAGCAACGGCCACAGGTACTGATTCCATCCGGCTATGAACTGAATAACGAACATGGCAGCAATTGGCGTCCTGGTCATAGGAACCAGAATGCGCCTAAAGAACTGCATAGGTGTAGCGCCATCGATCTGACTGGCCTCGGGTATTTCTCGTGGAATGGACATAAAGTATTGCCTAAAAAGGAAAACCGCAGTTGCTGATACGATCATCGGCAGAATAAGACCCGCGTAGCTATTGAGCATATGCAAGTCGGCAATGACCTTATAAGTTGGCATAATGCGCACTTCTACCGGCAGCATCAGCGTGATAAAAATGCTCCAAAAGCAAAAGCCCCTCAGTGGAAAGTCAAAGAAGACGATTGCGAATGCCGCCAAGAGCGATACGACAATTTTCCCTATAGAAATGCCAAGTGCCATTATTGTGGAGTTTTTGAGCATAATCATGACGGGCGTTCCCATGTTGGAAGAGCCTTGGGTAAGAGCCTTTGAGTAGTTCTCAATAAGGTGTGGACCAATGGACATAGGCATAGGAGCCGCAAGGATCTCATCGGTCGTGTGACTGGACGCGACAAAGATAAAATAAATCGGGAAAATCATTATTAGAATGCCCAACCACAGGAATATGTGGGGTAAGAGCTTCTTAAATTTTGAATGTTCAACCATAATTTTATTCCTTTAGTAGGTGACTCGCCGCTCCAAGAAGCGGAATTGGAAAATGGTGAGGGCGATTACCATAAGCATAAGGATCACGGACTGAGCCGCTGAACTGCCCAAGTCAAGATTGACGACGCCATCACGCCAAACTTTGTAGACCAGAATGGCAGTAGATTTTCCCGGTCCTCCCGCAGTCATCTGGTGAATTATGGGGAACGTTTCAAAGAAGCCATATACGAGATCCATGACAAGCAAGTAAAAGGTCGTCGGAGAAAGCAAAGGAAAGATGATTTTTTGGAAACGTTTGCTTGGTCCTGCCCCATCTATAGCCGCCGCTTCAATGAGGGTTTCTGGCACGCTTTGTAAACCTGAGAGGAAGAATACGAAGTTATACGAAATCTGTTTCCATGATGCTGCCAAGGTGATTAGGAGGAAAGCCTGGTTAAAGTTAAGCAGGTAGTCCCAATTTACATGGAAAACGTGCTTTAGTGTCCATGCCAAGACACCGACGTTGGGGTTGAACATGAACAGCCATATAACACCGGCCACAAGCGTAGACACAGCATACGGCCAGATCATCATGGTTGTATAGAAATTAGAGAACCTGATTTTCTTGTTTGCCTGCACCGCAAGAAACAGTGCTAGGGCCATGGAAATAACCGTAATACAGACTGCAAAGGCCACGGAGACTGTAAAAGACTGCCAATAGGCAACAGTAGGATCGGTAAAGAGTTTCGTATAGTTTTCCAATCCAACAAAGATCATTCTGCCCCCAAAGGGATCCTGCAAAAAAAATGACTGCCAAATCGCTTGAGCGGCAGGCCAAAAAAAGAAAATGAAGACAATCACCATCTGAGGTAGAACAAGGAAGTAAGGAAGTACCTTAGCCTTGAACTCATATTGTTTAGCCATAATTAACTCGTTCTTAAGGTGTTAGGTTACGCGCGTAGCCTATCCAATTCTAAAATGTTCTCAAAATGGCCGCCTTCCCAGGCGGCCAGACAGCTGAAAACAGAACCTATTTTCTTTGTTTTGATCTTACCTATCTTGTAAGTTTTTGTCTGGTAAATCGTGTCCAGAAAAACCAAGAAAAAAACCAGAACCGCCCCAAATCTTTGTAATGCCAAAGTTTCTCTGCAGTTTATGGAGCGGTCCGAGTGTCCTCACTTTTCCCTGTCGAACACTATTTGTTCAGCTTCTCAAACTCCCTCAGTTTCTGATTGCCGTCATTGACCATCTTGTTGACGCCATCTTTAACCGAGATCTTTCCAGCGAGAATGTCTTCCCAGACCTGGTCTTCAATTTCACGAATGACATTGAAGTTGCCAAAACGAATACCCATCGAGTTACCCGTAGGCGCTTTGTTCTGCAGCTGATTGATGGCTACTTCAAGGCCTGGATTATCTTTGTAGTATCCTTGCGATTTGGTCATCTGATACGCTGCAGTCGTTATCGGCAGATAGCCGGTTTCCTTATGCCAATAAGCCTGCATCTCAGGCTGAGAAATGAAGCTGAAGAAGTCCGCGACAGCTTTGTATTCCGCCTTGGATTTGCCATTGAAGACCCAAAGGCTTGCACCGCCGATGATAGAGTTCTGAGGTGCACCTGGGACATCTGGATAATATGGCAGGCGTGCAACACCAAAATCGAACTTGCAGTTGGCCTTCATATTGCCGTACCCACCGATGGACTCAAAGTGCATGCCCACCTGGCCAGAAGTAAAGAGTGGGTTGGCTTTGTTTTCACGGCCGCCATAAATAAACACTTTGTCTTTACTCAGGTTGTAGATGTTCTCAAGATGCTTGATAACAATAGGATTGTTGTAGACCAGCTTGGTGTCCAGGCCATCGAAACCGTTGTTCCTTGTGCCGAACGGCAGGTTATGCCATGCACAGAAGTTTTCGAGCTGAATCCAGGAGATCCAGTTGGTTGTAAAACCGCCTTCCATGCCAGAAGCTTTGAGTTTCTTTGCATATTCGAAGAATTCGGGCCAAGTTACTGGCGGTTTTTCCGGATCGAGCCCCGCCTTGCGGAATGCATCCTTGTTATAGTACATGACGGCCGTAGAACTATTGAAAGGCATGGAGAGCATTTTGCCATCGGATGTCGAGTAATAGGCCCTGATAGCGGGTATGTATACTTTTGGATCAAAATTCTCGTTATTCTCTGCCATGAGCTGATAGACTGGCTTTATGGCGCCTTTTGCCGCCATCATGGTTGCTGTTCCAACTTCATAAACCTGGATAATCGCAGGTGCTTGCCCCGCCCGGAATGCGGCGATACCGGCGTTCATTGTGTCCGAATAAGAACCCTTGTAAACCGGAACGACCTTGTAGTCTTTCTGACTTGCATTGAACTTATCGCAGATAGAATTGACCATGTCGCCATTCTTGCCGGTCATGGCATGCCAAAACTCTACTGTTGTCTGGCCGAAAGCACCGGTAACCAGCACCAGGGCGCAGATAAGTACGAATAGCTTTTTCACCTAAAGCCTCCTTGTAGTATTGTGGGCACAAGACCCACCTTTTCAGAATTGGTATTATGCAAGATAAAGTTTACCCTCAGTTTTGATAAAGCGCAACGTAAATTTTGTTAGAACTCGGCTAAGCTCTCGTTATCGTGTTGCCAAGTCTTCCAAGAATCTTTAGCCCTCGGTCCGGGAAATCCGTTATAAGTCCGGTAACCCCCCAATCCAGAAGCCGGCGCATATCCTCTTCCTTATTGACCGTCCACACAAGGACGCCGCAACCAGCACCACGCACAGCCTTTACGGTAGACTCGTCCAGATATTCGACATTTGGGTTGAGCGCCATAGCCCCTAGGGAACGGAGCGTACCTACAGGATCCGGTATCGGTTCGTCTATCAAAGCGGCTGTCCGAACCTCTGGCGCAGCCTTTTTTGAACGCACTAAATACTGGTGGTTAAAAGAGGAAACAACGACGGAGTCCTCCATGTGGAGCTCTCTTACAAGGTCCAGGGTCTTTTCCACGACCCAAGGATCGCATGCCTTGCCTGTTGCATCCTTTATTTCGATGTTCACCTTCCATTGAACTTCTGCCGTAAACTCAAGAGCCTCTCGGAGCGTTGGGATTTTGAGACGCTGGAACGATTTCAGCTCAGCCTTGTTTACCTTTCCAGCCGCAATCATCCCATAAGGGTCAGTTTTGGCGTACCACGATCCTGCGTCCAGACTTTCGATCTCATCAAAGGTGAAGTCATACACAGACCATGGAGCCCGGTCAGGAAATAAATCCTGAACGTTTGTCGTGCGTGCAAGCGATTCATCGTGAAGGACGACCAAAACACCGTCCGAACTTGCGGCAACATCCAGTTCCCACGCATCCGCTCCTAGTTCAAAGGCCCGTCTTGCGGCGAGCATCGTATTTTCCGGCACAAGGCCTCTAAAACCTCGATGTGCAATTATAAGAGCAGGTTTTTCTTTACCCATAGTTGACTCCTAGGCGACCATAGTATCCCCTTGCCTAAAAGCTCGCAACACCAAAACTTCTCATCGATTCGTCGATTTGAGCTTTGTCTTTTGGCCACAACTATCGTACTATAATCCCACGGAGCAGATTTATGGACTATCATCCTGAGTTTTTCTGTTCGGACACCTATGGTGTCGGGCGCTTCATAGCAGTTTTCAGTCAGAACTCGAGCCTGAGCCAAGTTCATGGTTATGGTAAGGCAGGATCATTGCCCTGTCAGATTGAGGCGCTCGAGCTCGTGCCAGCTGGTTTGACTTTGGAGCGTGGTGCCACTCTTGGCATGCTTACGCTAGGCCCCATGGATGCGCCGGAATTCGATTGGCTCGTGCCCTGGTGGAACGCCGACTGTGCGGGTTCTGGGAGTTTGACCATCTTTGCACAGGTAGAAACCGAGAATGGCTGGTCAGGTTGGCTCCCTATGGAACAATGGGGGAGGTTCTCCCGCAGCTTCTCTACTCCAGCATCGAACTCGGGTGTTTCAGTGGATACTGACACGCTCCTTCTGACTAAGGCGGCTAAGCGCTTTAGCCTGAAATTTGTTCTGTCAGCACTTCCTCTTGAGCCGCCTTTTGATCTTGAACATTGCAAGACCGATGTGCTGCCAGGCGACAACGCGAATATCGGCTCTGTCGTACTTTCCCGGTGTGGCGTCCTCACCAGGAACCGCTGTGCTCCTCGCTCGTTAACGCGGACTTTGTACTTGCGTGAGAGTGTCATTTCCGTACCTGCAATCTCGCAGATGGACGAGGCTCCTTCAATTCGAGGTCGAATATGTTCGCCTACCTGCGTGACAATGGCCCTTGCCAGTTTGGGTAGAGCCTTCCCTACTTCCTTTGTGGCTGCCGATTGCTACGATTTTGGCGATGGAATATTCGGCAACTGGGCCTTTAATGTCGCATCCCTGTGGCGCTTAGGTGCTTCTGCCAGGCTCGATTTTTTTGCATCCATGGAAATGGCCTCAAGCGAACTCTTTGCAAGAAGGATACTTATTACAAGTATTCGGTTCCAGAATGGCAGCCTTCGGGGTGCGCCAATCCAAAAAACGAATGGACACCTTGTCCTACTAAGAGGGCTCGAAAAGCGGTCAGATGGGAACTGGGCAGTCCTTGTAAACGACCCTGCTGCTCCAAACGCCGGGGGAGTCTCCCGAGCCTACGATATTGCCGATTTTGAGAAAGCATGGTCCGGGGTTGCCTATGTCGTGGAATGTCCCCGATAGGTTGAGATCATTTCTGGGTCGAAAATCAGGAATAAGCCAAAACGCGGAGTACCATGGCTTAAGCACGGCTCCGTCGCCGACGATAACCTGGCAGTCTTGGCGTTGGATCTCTTTTCCGGCCTTTTGTCGAACGATTCAGCCAGCGTTTCGGAATCGAAGAAGAACGGCGTCGAAGAAGATACGAAGATCTTAATACACAATGACGAGTCGTCACCAGCCAGAATCATGTCAGAGAATATCAATTAGTCTGTTCTCCGCACGCTAAGAACGGGCAAGCAGGATCACCGATACAACTGCAAAACCCACTCCGAGGACTTTGCGTATGTTCATTTCGTCGTTAAAGAGTACTACGCTGGCAACGACAACCACAACGATACTTGCAGCTGTCAAAATGGGACTAATCTTGCTCATTTCCTCATTCTTGAACAGGATCAGGTTGGCTGCAAAACTCACTGTCGAGCTCAAAATGGATAATAAGACGTAGAAAATCCAGTTTCTTTCTAGCAGTTTATAGTTGGTAGAGTACTTGATAAAGATTTGGCCAAATGCTGCAGTCACGACGCTGGCAATAATCAGCAAAACTTCAGACATTTTTTGCACCTTCCACTGGATGATCCTTTTTTATAATCTAGCAAATCCTGGCCAGATTCTTTAAGCACATGGAGTAGCTCTTGCGCTCCCAGAGCGGACCTTCCTCTAGTGATGCTCCCAACCGCTTTACATTGTGTCCCTTAAACCTCATTGCGGCAGGCAGAATCCTGCAACGGTTTGGCTCTGCCGTAGTCAGATTCGACTTTGCCATGGTCAGTATCCCCAGTTTGACCAAGTTTATCATTTTTCTCAAGCTGAATTTGCTGAAACCACTTTTCCTTATCTCTAAGTGTATAAGAATTCGCTGCACGAGGCAAATCCAGCAAGCGGACTACACCAATGTTATTTGCCTGCAAAATGATGTCAATGATGTCAATGATGTCAATGATGTCAATGACGTCCTCAAGGAAAATGGGTTCAAAGGCATCGCCGGTGGACTGTCGCCGGTGGACTGTCGCCGGTGGGCCCGTTGAATACTGGCAATTCTATGCCGACTTGCCAATAAGAACCCTCTTCGTTAGGATTGCGCGGTGTACGACAGGCTTATTCAGTGTACGGCGAGTTTGCGGAATTCCTGAGCCACAAGTGTGACTTGCATGGCAGTCTCCGTCGTGACTGTGCTTCGCATGGCTGTGCCTTGCATGGCCGATTGCGGTGGTAAATCCTGTGTCAAGACTGTGCCAAAACTGATGGAGGGAAGTCGAATGGTTGCTGGTGACGGATCCGGTGCTTTTCGCTGGAAGACAGAATCAAAAAAAGAAGTGTACAGGGCAAACGTTTTTACTGTTTTCGAACAGACAAGTACCGGACCCAATGGCAAGAAGGGCAAATTTTCAGTCTTGGAAGCCCACGATTGGGCCGTTATCGTGCCGGTTTTGGAGACCCCCGAAGGAGAGAAGTTCCTGATGGTCCGTCAGTACCGACATGGCGCAAACAGCATCAGTCTTGAGTTTCCAGGTGGCGTTGTGGAGACCGGTGAAGCTCCGGCCGCTGCTGCCGCCCGCGAGCTTACCGAGGAAACAGGGTGGGCGTCGCAGGAGATTTACGAACTTGCTTCTGTTTATCCCAATCCCGCACTTCAATCCAATTTTTTCCACATTTTCATTGCGATGAACCCGGTGGCGACTTGTACACAGTCGCTCGACGAAAACGAGGTAATAGACGCAATGTTTTTCCCTGCCGATGAGATTCGGGCCAAAATGGGTTCGGGAGAGCTGCGCCATGCCCTTATGGTGAGTGCTTTGTATTTTGTAGATCGCTTTTTGGCACAAAGAAAACAAAACGGCTAGAAGAAGCCAGAAACGCTTTTCTTTTGCGCGAGGCGCAACAACTGTCCAAGCCTACAAGGGCAGCCGGATCTAAACGCTTATTTAACATCTATTAATTGTTTCTTATATATGAAATAAGTGACAAGGCTTGCGACCGCGAAGAGGGAGAACAAGGCAAACATCGGTCGATAGCCAAAACGCTCAATAAGATTTCCACCGATGATGCTTCCCAAAAGAGTCGGCAGGCCCATACCTATACCGTTGAACAATGCCATACCGGTCGTGCGATGTTGAGGCGGCGTCTTTAAATTGATAAACGCGACGGCCGATGGGAGAAAAAGTCCATAACACAGCGAGTGCAGTGCCTGGCCTATGACAGCGCCCGCTTTTGTAGGAAAAACCGCATAAATAAGCAGACGCACAACCAACGCGCCTGATGCAATTGCCACTCCTTGCATGGGGCTATGTTTCTTGATAAAGCGTCGGGCATAGATCATCAAAGGTACTTCCGCAATAGATGAGACTGCCCAAAGCGCTCCGATTGCATCCCAGTGCAGTTCCTCTGTGAGGTACAGTGAGAAGAACGAGCCTACGGCCGCAATTGCGATCCTGCCTAAGAGAATTACGACAAGTCCAACTATGAAGGTGGCATCTATCCACTTGATGTTTTTGTTGAGGCTTTTGCCCGATTGGCTAAAGGCTATCGTTTCTGAATTTGACGGCGCCGGTCGATTGGACGTATACCTCGACTTAGCCTTGGAGTCCAGCTTGGACGATGACGATGCCTCAGGCATAATCGTCAAGCTCAGCAAGAAAAGAAGCGTAAATAGCACAGCCCAAGTCGCCATCACCTTAGGCGGACTTTCATTAAAGCCAGGAATAAACTGAGCTATCAAGGTTACCACTATAAAGCCAACCGAACCACTGGATCGTACTGCGCCATAATCCAGTGGCTTATTCGAGCCCGAGGCTGCACGCAACAATGCTGCATCCAGGATCGATGTCGGCGTCTTCAGGCCCAGTGAGATAAGGCAGATAGCACAGGCCGTGGCTATTGGGGTTTTGACTGTGACGAGAAGACAGAGCCCTGCAATGAGCAAGCTACCGGAAAGGTAGAGGCCAGGCTTGAATCTACTCGAGCTGTCCGCGCGTCGGGCACTTGCCATAGGGCCAAAAATGCCTACAAACTCCAGGAGACCCAAGAAAAAGCCTACTTGGGCAGGACTATAGCCGAGATTTCGAAGCATTATCTGCAAATACGGCGAAATAATGCCAAAGATCGCAAAATACAGGAAATAGTTCGTCCCAAATCGCAGCCCAAGAAGATCTTCCGCCTTGGGCTCTTTAACGCCTTCCATAGTCCTGCCCACAGTAAATACTCGTGCCGTGAGCGTCAATGGCTATTATTGCGGGAAGATCCACAAGGCGGACATGGCGAATAGCCTCCATCCCGAGGTCTGCGTAATCCTTCACGACGCTTTCTGTGACGTGATGTCGGGCATTAAGCGCCGCGACACCCCCAATAGCCGCAAGATAGACACCGCCAAAATGGCGGATGGCATCGACAGCTCCTTTACCTCTTTCTCCTTTGCCTATGGTGACAAGCCCCAGCCCTTTGGACAAAAATGGCTCCATGTAAAAGTCCATACGTTTGGCAGACGTGGGACCAATGGCACCGCTTGCATAGCCTTCTTTGGGCTCCGTTGGGCCAGCGTAGAAAATGGGGCGATTCTGCACAGAGTCTGGAGCAGATTCTCCTCTCTGGAGCAGGGCCAGTATCCTTGCGTGAGCGCTGTCGCGGGCAAGCGCCACCGTGCCGGAAAGAAGGAGTGTGGAGCCCGCCGGCAATGTACGGAGTTCGGTAAGCCATTTAGAAGGCGCCTCGTCAAAGTCGATCGCGATGGCATCCGACAACACAGGGGCAGCAGGCGGTAAAAAGCGTGCCGGATCGTCTTCCAGCTTCTCCAAAAACCAACCCCGTTCGTCCACGAAAGCCAAGGCTTTTCGGTGTGCCACACAGGAGACTCCCAAGGCCAGCGGCAGATTCGCCGAGTGTCGAGAAAGCCGTATAAACTTTGTCTCCAAGGCGAGGTGACTTCCTCCCCATTGGGCTCCAATACCGCTTTGCGATGCGAGCTCCATGAGGACTGCCTCCCAGTCGCGTGCACGCAGTGCAGGTTTTGGATGCTCAGAAGCCTCAGAAGAGTCTGATTCGGAAGAGCCCGGTAAGGCATCAAGTAGGCCGTAACTGGCCAATTCCAGGGCATAAAGCGCCTGGGAAGGAGCAACCCCACCCAGTACCGTGGTGATTGTATAAGGAGGACACCCAGAGGCGCCGAGTGCGGCAATCCGCTGAGCAAGGAGGACTCGCAAACGCTCTGGAGCCAGGATAGCAGGGGACTCCATTGTCAACGTCGTCTTGCTGGTCGAACCGCCGCCCTTGGCAGCGAACAGAAAGCGGAAAGCTCTGCCTGAAACGGTTCGGACATCAATACTGGCAGGAAGGTTGTTCCCGCTGTTCTTTTCTGAAAAAACATCCGTAGGGCAAAGCTGAGAAGCACGGAGCACGTTTTCTGTATATGCCCGCCCGATGCCATGCGAAAGGGCGGCCCGGTCATCGGAGAAAGGGCTGTGCCTTTGCGCCGATTCAACGGCTTCTCCTCTCCAACCATACACAAGCGCTGATCCTGTGTCCTGGCAAAGAGGAAAGATTCCCTCTGCGGCGATGGCCGCGTTCTGCAAAAAAGACGCCGCCACAAAGCGTTCCAAGGGGGATGTTCTGGAATCCAGGGCAATAGCCGAGATTCTTTGGCAATGGCTTGAGGGGAATTTGAAAGCTATTTCGCTAAAGGCGATATAGGCGAGCTTTTCAAGGTCTTCTCGTTGTATGATGAGCCTGTTGTTTTCAACCTGAGGCGCCGACATGTCCAGTTTGATAAAATCACCGCTGTCGTCACTGCCGAAAGACAACTCGTCTAAAAAATCGAGTGGCCCGATACCCTGTTGTGCGGCTTTCATTGTGTGCGTTCGGCCTTTCTTGAGTCTTCATGGCGCCTGTGCAGAACTCGGCCTATAGAAATTGCGCTTGCAGGGCATACTTCATGACAACAATAACAAGTAATACACACGCTATCGTCGATTCTAACCTTGTGGCGGCCCTGGCTGTCCTTTCCCAAGGCGAGGGCCTTGGCAGGGCAGATGTTGACACAGGCGCTGCAGCCAATGCACTTTTCCGCATGGAAGATGGGACGCGAAACCAAAAGCGTATTGGCGAGTCTTTTGAGCGGCGCCGGCGCCCGATTCAGCGAAAAACCTTTTTGAGCAGCAGTCGTGGCATAGGGAAGAAGTTTGAAATCTTCAATACATACATCCGAAACCTGAAGTGGGCCGACCGACAAGGCCTCCGCGCTAACCTGCGTAGCCTCGTTGCCAGTCTGGGATCGGGTAAAAGCATCGACGAGGTACGGTATCTTTTGAGGATCATAGCCGATACAGTCTGCAGCTACCCAATCCAAGGCGGCCGGGTTGCGGGACGCAAGGAGAAAGCCGGTATGACGCGGGGTGCCATTGCCTGGGCCTTCGCCTTCCATGGCCACGATACTGTCCATGAAAGTAAATACTGGTGGCAAGCAGCTCGAAAGGTCTACAAGCATTGTGCCAAAATCTGCAGCGTTCGGAAAACGTAGGTGCATGCCACTTTTGCCAAGCCCCGGGATTAGTCCGAACAGGTTTTTTGTGGCGCCAGTGTAGGTCATCAGCTGATGGGTCTTCAGTTTTGGCAGGTTGACAATGAGGTCGCATTCCTGGAGCACGGAGGCTAGGTAGAATTCCTTGACGAGCCGGCCGCGGGGCGCGGCGCGCATGGCGCCGGAGTCCATGTCGACCCATTGGGCGCCGCCGTCCTGCGTCGCCGCCAGCAGGCCGGCCGACCGCGCTGCCGCGCTGCCTTTCTGCCAGCCCGGGCTGTCGCCCACAAGGACGCGGGCCGGCCTGCGTTTGTTTAAAAGGCGCAGGACGGCGGCGAGGAACACTGGGTGCGTTGTAACTGCCTTCTCTGGCGCCACGCCCCTTAGCAGGTTGGGCTTTACCAGTATCGTCTTTCCTTCGACATCAGGAAATCCCGCAAGTTCAGCGGCCTCTTCAAGCGCCTTGTCTAACATTTCCGGCTTATAATCTTCGCATCTTAACAAACAGACGTCAAACTGCATTCTTAATATATTCCTTTTCTTATATATTAATATGTTTAATATATCGCAAGAGCCCACCTAACAAGAGCCCACCTAATTTGGATTATTTTTTCGATTTTCTATGATAGCCTAGTACTTTTTTATATACAAGAAGTATACTTATACATAATCTAACTTGTGCACGACCTACTTTGTGCGACGAGTATTGCAGTCATGTCGAGGTTCTTGCGCAGTTTTGCTCCGATTAGTATAATTCTTGATTATTCTTGATTTGTGAGGGAATGATGGCCAAGAAGCGACGTAGAATCACGCGGAACGACATCTTGTTAGCCATAGCGCGGGGTTCGCCAATTCTTCGGACAATTTTCATTGTACTTTGCCTTGTAACCCTTGTCGGATCAAGCTTTATTCCCAATCAGAACATCAACAGCGCCCTCGGTAGCATTGGCAATATTGGTACGGGCGACAAAACGCTGACAGAGAACCTTCCGCTTCCAGAGCCCCAAGACAAGGGTGTTTACTACACGGTTTACGAGGTCAAGAAAGGCGACACTATCTCCGGTATTGCCGACTCCTTCGACATATCTGTCGACACAATCCTAAGCATAAACGACATTCAGTCTGCGCGTAACCTCAAACCAGGGCAGCTTCTTAAGATCACTAACCTTGCTGGCATCGTGTATACCGCTAAGGCAGGGGAGACTGTACAGACTATTGCAGACCGATATGATATTTCCGCTACACGAATTACCGAAGTTAATGCGCTGAAATCTGACAAGATCGATGCGAGTCGGACGTTGTTCCTTCCAGACGCCAAATTGCCTGCGGCGGTGGTAGGTGAAGCCTCTGGCGACTTGTTCAAGTGGCCGGTGAGGGGTGTCATTACATCCTGGTTCTCCTGGCGACGTGATCCATTTACTGGCAAGAACAGCTTTCACAATGGCCTTGACATAGGTGTTCCCCTTGGCACGCCGATTGGTGCAGCCCGCGAAGGGAAGGTTACGGAGACAGGGTATTCACCGACCATGGGCAAGTATGTAGAGATTAGTCATGCAGGCGGTTGGAAGACACTTTATGCGCATATGTCTTCGATCGGCGTAGAAGAAGGCGAGTATGTTGCAAAGGGAGAAAGAATCGGCTTGTCTGGCAACACCGGTTACAGCACGGGCCCTCATGTGCATTTCTCGGTCTACAAGAATGGCAAGCTGGTCAACCCTGCCAACGTGCTGCAATAGGTCTTAGCCACCAGCATCTTTGCTGCACGACCGGGTTACTTATTTGACGACCGGGCAATAATCTGTTACCATCATTAATATGAGAGAGCTACACGGAATCGCTGCGTCTCCCGGCACTGCATGTGCCCCGGTTTTCATATTTAGGGACGATTTCTCTTGGTCCATTCCTTCCTACCCAATTGCGGAAAGCGATGTCGATGCCGAGTACGCCCGTTACCAAGAGGCAGTCGCCCGTGCCAAGGAAGAAGTCACTGCTTTGCGGGACAAAGCCCTACAGGATGCAGGGGAAGAGCAGGCTGCAATTTTTGATACGCACTTACTTATGCTCGACGATCCTGAGGTAAACGAGAATATCAAATCCGAACTCTCCAGCACGCTCATGAATGTTGAGAGTGTCGTCTTTTCTATCGAGCGCAAGACAGTTGAAAGTCTGGCCTCCGCCCAGGACCCTTACATCCAGGAGCGGGTCTCAGATGTGCACGACGTTACCCGACGCATCATGGGCCACTTGCTCAATAGGGAGCGCAAAACTTTGTCCGACATAACGAGCGACGTAATTGTCGTCGCCCGCAACCTCCTGCCTTCCGACATGGTGGGCATGTCGAGGGACAGGATTAAAGGTATCGCCACAGAGGCTGGCGGAAGAACTAGCCACGCCGCCATTCTCGCACGGGCATTTGGCATTCCGGCAGTTCTGGGCATTGGTCACTTTATTGGTGATGTGCAGACGGATTCGGTTGCCATTGTAGATGGAGACCGGGGTGTGCTTATTCTTGACCCTGACGAAAAAGCGCTCAAGCAAGAGAAAGCTGCACGCATGCTTCGTCAGGAAAAGCAAAAAGCCTTTGAGGCGATACGAGGCATGGAAGCCAGTACCAAGGACGGCGTGCGCATCCAGATCATGGCCAATATAGAGGTTCCAGAAGAAGTCGAAGCCGTTTTGCAGTACAACGCCGACGGTATTGGCCTCTTCAGGTCCGAATTCCTGTTTCTTGGTGGACACGTTCCCGGCGAAGAGGAGCAGTTTAGGGCCTACAAACAGGTTGTCGAGTCCATGAAAGGCAAGCCAGTTACCATCCGCACGCTTGATATAGGAGGAGATAAGGTTCTGCCAGAATTGGGTGCTCAGGACGAAAAGAACCCTCTTCTTGGTTGGCGGGCTATCCGTTTTTGCCTTAGCGATACAGAAATCTTCAAGACCCAGTTGCGGGCCATCTTGCGCGCCAGTGTCTTTGGCGACGTGCGCATTATGTTTCCCATGATCAGCACCGTAGAAGAGCTCGTCAAGGCTCGCGGGATCATGGAAGAGGCACAGTGGGAGTGTCGCGGATTGGGCTGTGAGGTCAAGCCTGATATCAAGGCGGGCATCATGGTGGAAGTCCCTTCGGCAGCCCTTTGTTCTGACGTGCTCTCTCGAAGCGCAGACTTTTTCTCTATAGGTACCAACGATCTCACCCAGTACACCATGGCCGTGGACAGGGGCAACGAGAAGGTTGCCTATTTGCACGACCCATTTAATCCGGCAGTTCTGCGTCTTATCAAGATGACGATAGACAGTGCAGCCAAGGCAAATATCGAAGTTGGACTGTGTGGTGAGATGGCCGCGGATCCTGCATCCGCAATCCTTTTGGTCGGTTTGGGCCTGCGCGAGCTCTCGGTCTCGGCGGTGTCTATTCCTGCAGTAAAGAGTGTTTTGCTCTCTACAACTATAGAAGAGGCACAAGGCGTGGCGCAGGCTGTCATGAAGATGACAAGTTCTACGCAGGTCCGTGCGTACATCGCCAATCGCTTTCAGTTGTAGGCGTCTACCAAGAGACACGTTTTTGGATCACAAAGTATAAGGAAATCATGAGTACACTAGAAGAACCCCAGATACGCTACGAAAACCTTCCCGTCGTTGTCCTGGTTGGAAGGCCCAACGTCGGGAAGTCGACCCTTTTTAACCGGCTCTTGCATAAGCGTCGTACGATTACCGATCCAACACCGGGTGTCACGCGCGACCCGATCGAGGAGGAGTGCATCCTTCGATGGGCTGGCTCTTTGAACGCGCATGACTTTTCCGGCGGCTTTTCCGACTCTGACAGTCCTGATGAGCGCGAAACAACTCCAGCTTCCAGAACTCAGACTTCCGAGCTTCAGCCACAGTCAGAAAAGCGCATTCGGCTTGTGGATACAGGGGGTTTTAAGCTTGAGCGCGAGGGTTTGGACGACCTTGTGGTTGCGCGTACGCTCTCGTTTATTTCCCGTTCTGATCTCATACTTTTTATCGTTGATGCCACATCAATAACCCCGGAAGACCAGGAGTTCGCCGAGCTTTTGCGGCCAATGAGCGACAAGTTGCTTCTGGTCATCAACAAGGCCGACAGTCCGGAGCGGGACAATCTCGTGTGGTCGCACATGCAGTGGGGTTTTCCCAACTTCGTCTTTATCTCAGCGGAACACAATCGGAATATCGACAAGCTTATCGAGGCTATCGAGTCGCGACTCGATTTTTCAGGTGTGCGCGCCATCGATGTGGAGCGTGCAGATATCCGTGTCGCCATTATGGGCAAGCCGAATACCGGAAAATCGAGCCTGCTCAATCTGCTTTTGGGCGAAGAAAAGAGTATCGTGAGCGATATCCCCGGTACGACCCGCGATGTCGTCGAGGGGCGCTTTTCGTGGAAAGGGCGCGGCATCGTCGTCTTGGATACTGCTGGCATCAGAAGGAAAAAGAAGGTAACCGACGACGTCGAGTATTATTCGGTGACGCGGTCGATTTCGGTGGTCAACCAGGCGGATATTGTGCTTCTTATGATCGACGCCGTTGAGGGGCTCACGGAGCAGGACAAGAAGATTGCGGCCTTTGCCGTCAATGAGGGCCGCGGTGTCATTTTTGTACTGAATAAGTGGGATCTTATGCCCAACGTCAAGAACGCCTTCGAGGCATCCCGCGACCGTTTGCGCTTCTTTTTCGGTCAGATGGCGTACGCGCCGGTGGTAGCGATTTCCGCCACGGAAGGCACAGGGCTCGACAAGCTTATGAACACCGTAATCAGTATGTACAGCAAGCTCAACAAGAGAATCGAGACCTCAAAACTGAACAAAGCGGTTTCGGACTGGATCGAGCAAACTCCTCCGCCTGTTGGCACGCGCACGCACTTTAAGTTGCGTTATGCGGTCCAAACCAGTGTCAATCCACAGCGATTCACATTCTTTGTAACCCGGCCCGAGGTGGTTCCGGACTCGTATGTCTCTTTCCTCAAGAACCGCCTTCGTGAGTATTTTGGTATGGAGACTATCCCCATAAGCCTTGAGCTAAAGGCCTCGAGAAAGGGTTGGGAGTCGCGAATCCAAGCCCCAAACACACCAAAAACAAACACTGGCACCCCGCATGGGCATCGGCCTCCTAGAACAGATAAGTCTCGAGGCAGCACATGACAACCTTTACGACGGGCCAAGTTGAAGCGCTTTTGGGGCTTCCCGCCTCTACACTGCGTTTTTGGGAGAAGGAAGTGCCTTTTTTGGCCCCTCGTAAGGATGTTTTTGGTCGTCGTGTCTATTCGGTTTCTGACCTTTGCATCTTGTCAAGGTTAAAGTACCTGGCTTTTCGAAAAGGGCTTGGGTTGAAGTACGCTTGCAAAGCCCTTGAGATGGAATTGTGTTCCGCTGACCCTTCGCTGCGTGCCCAAATAATGGAGTTGAAGAGCAGTTTGTATGCACTTGCCGCCGAATCCGCCGCGATTCACAATGCCTTAGATTCTGAACCGTTTGCCTCAATGAATCCTGTCAGCCCGAGTCTTACCGATCCGGTCAATGTGGGCAATTCGGTCAATGGAGGTCTTTAGCATGGTTGAAAACTTTAGCATGGTTGAAGAGACAAAAAAGCTCTGTAATTTCCTGGATGCATCGCCTACCGCCTATCATGCGGTTGAAAACATAAAAAGTCAGCTCATGGCACACGGGGCTGTGGCTCTTTCGGAAAAAGAACAGTGGCAGCTTGAGCCTGGTGTAACGTACTTTGTGTCACGCGGTGGCTCCTCCCTTGTTGCCTTTAGGCCTGGTATTCAGCCGCTCATGCGTGCTGGCTACAAGCTGGCCTGTGCGCATACAGATAGTCCTGCCCTCAAGGTGCGCAGCTGGAATTGCCTGGATACTTCGGGCATGCTGCGTGTCCCTGTTGATGTCTATGGGGATGCAATTCTTTCCACATGGCTCGATCGGCCCCTCGCACTTGCCGGGCAGGTCTTTTTGCGGCAGGACACGCGTATTGTGTCCATTCTCTATAACTCCAATCGGCCAGTAGGAGTGATTCCAAATCTTGCTATTCATCTCAATCGCGACATAAATAAGGGCTTTGAATACAACATCGCCCAGCATCTACCCGTGCTCATGAGTGTAGCGGGCACCACAGAAGCGGAAAAGGCAGAAAATGCGGAGAATCGCCTCTGGCTCAAGAACCTGGTTGCACTGGACCTTGGTCTTGATCCGGGCAGCATTTACGGCCTAGATCTGTCTTTTTACGATTACGAAAAGGCAGTTGTTTTCGGTGCCAATGGGGGTGACCTAATAAACTCGTCGAGGTTGGACGACCTTTGTGCATGCCACGCTATTCTCGAAGGTTTTTGCGCAACCAAAGGGACTTTGCACACGCAGCTTGCCTGTTTCTTCGATGCGGAGGAGATCGGCTCAATGACTGCGCAAGGCGCCAATTCCAATTTCCTAAGAGACATACTTGCTCGCATTTCTATAGCTAACAAGGAGCCAGCAGAAGGCTTTTATCGTGCTGCGGCTGGATCGCTTTGCCTTTCTTGCGATGTTGCACAGGGATGGAATCCGGCATACCCCGAAAAATTCGATCCAAGCTTGACACCAGTGTTGGGGCAAGGCGTAGCCTTAAAGCACAATATCAGCCAGCGATATGGGACTAGTGCCGCAACTGGTGCTCTATTTGCCCGGCTTTGCGAATTGGCAGGCGTCAAGTATCAGAGTTACTTGGTTAAGGCAGATATGCAGTCGGGAAGGACAATTGGACCGATGATAGCGGAGCGGCTTGGAGTTCGAACCATCGACATCGGCCATCCTTTGCTTTCCATGCACTCTGTGCGCGAAACAATCCATTCTGAGGATCACCGTTCGATGGTAAGGCTTATTGGGCTGTTTTTTGAAGACCCCACGAGTATTGCGGAATAACCCACCTGATAAGATTTGGATGGTTTGCTGCTTGTTCCGAATGAGTTTTGTTCCGAGTAATCTGAATAATCTGAATAAACAATGAGGAAGAGAACCACAAAAAAGGCTGCCCATGGGCAGCCTTTTCTCAACATAATCAAAACCGTAAGCGTGGGCCTTACTAGTTTTCCCACGCTTACGGCTACAGCTGCTAGAGTCTATAAGCCCCTTACTTTGTCAAAGGCTTATAGGTCTTGTTCGGATCCCATGCACCGTCACGGACTTCGCCAGCAATACTGGGTACATCAAGAATCTGTCCCGGGAAAATCAGATCCGGGTTAGATGGATCCTTGAAGGTCGACTTGTTAGCATCGTACAAGACTTTCCACTTAAGAGGATTGTTGTAGATAAACGGATACTCAGCAATTCTCCACAGGCAGTCTCTTCGATTAGGAATGAGCCGTACCGTGTACGTCGCCGGCAATGGCGCAAATTCAGGTATTGCAGCGAACATGCCGGAAGCCTTTGTAGCCTTCGCGAGGGCAGTAGCGTAGTCACCTGAATCAAACGCCTTCTTTGCTACGTCAAGAGTGGCTTTTGCACTCACATAGTCGGCTGGGAAGTTGTTCTCAGCGTTATGCGATTTTGCAAGCTGGAATTGTACATCGGCGTCTGCAATAGCCTTTTGGGCTGCAGCTTGGTCTGTTGCCACCGGGCCTGGTGCCTCTTCAACCACAGCTTCTGGTTCCGGTGCCTCTTCAACCACAGCTTCTGATACTGGTGCCTCTTCAACCATAGCTTCTGATTCCGGAGCCTCTTCAACCATAGCTTCTGATTCCGGAGCCTCTTCAACCATAGCTTCTGGTTCCGGAGCCTCTTCAACCATAGCTTCTGGTTCCGGAGCCTCTTCAACCATAGCTTCTGGTTCCGGAGCCTCTTCAACCATAGCTTCTGGTTCCGGAGCCTCTTCAACC
>Ga0116192_1000216_pt1 | contig 46323 bp, 35 predicted proteins | sample AD_UKC113_MetaG_FD_89876 | JGI IMG/M metagenome (GOLD analysis project Ga0116192, IMG submission 89876) | Active sludge microbial communities of municipal wastewater-treating anaerobic digesters from Hong Kong - AD_UKC113_MetaG | ecosystem: Engineered > Bioreactor > Anaerobic > Digestate...
CGAGGCGGAGTTGAATTTCATTCGTTCCATTCCCCTGGACTTCTGCAATATCGTGGTGGAGAAGAACTTCGAGCGATTGTTGGACTTGAAGCAGACCTTCGATCTGGAAGGCATCGAGAAGTTTTGCAAGTATGACACCAACACCCATCTAAGCCTGGTCTGGGTGAAAAGGCTTTTCTGATTCCCCTTCGGACTCATCCCGCGTCCGTCCACGGCAGGCAGTGTGCGATTCCGGCCTTCATTCGGGGTCCGTCAGGACCGTGACTTCCCCTTCCGCACCGTCCAGCGACCTTGCCAGGTGAGAACCGTATCGGCTGAACATCCACAGCTCCGGGATGATCTGGGAGATCAGCTCTCCGTCGTCGAAGATCCTCACCACGGAACTTTCCGATACCACCACGGCCACGGCGTTGGTCTGCTTGGTGATGGACGCTGCGGCCATGTGCCTGCTTCCCAGCCCCAGGGGCAGGTTGATCCCCTCGGAAAACGCGTCGATGTACCGACATGCGGAAACGACGACTCCCTCGTCGGAAACCACGAAGGCCCCGTCCAGTTGGGACAGTTCCTTGATGGTTTCCCGGGCATCCGGGTCCTCGATTCGTTTGAGGTGATCGGGGTGGCCGTACAAGGGGTCCAGGATCAGGGTTCTCGAGTGGTTGAGAACCTGCTCCAAATCCGAAATGACAAACATGGTTCCGATGCGGCGGCCTTCCCGGCCTTCCCGGGCGATTTCAATAGCCAGGGTGATCACGTGCCTCAAGGTTTCCAGGTTGATTCCCCGCTTATCGACACAGACCTCGCAAAACAGGTCATATCGAAGCTTCATGCTGTGTTCTCTTCCTTTGTTTCCCGTCCTCCGCCGAGTCCTCTCCGTATGCCATGAAGTAGACTACGGGAACGACGATCAAGGTAAAAAACGTGGAGACGGCAATGCCGAAGATCAAGGCCCACGCCAAGCCCGAAAAGATCGGGTCCAGGGTGATGGGCCAGGCCGCCAGCATGGCTGCCAGAGAAGTCAGAAAGATCGGCCGGGTCCTCAAAGCCCCCGCTTCAATGAGGGAACGCTCCAGGGGGCTGCCCTCCTTCTTCCGCTCTTCGATGAACTCGATGAGAAGGATGGAGTTCCGGGTGGCAATCCCAGCCAGAGCGATCATGCCGATCATAGCGGTAGCAGTAAAATAAACCGGATCGGACCAACCGTCCACCGTTTCGGCGGTAAAAAGGTTCAGGAGCCAGAAACCCGGCAGGATCCCGATGACGGAAAGGGGCAAGGCGATGAGCTGGATGGCGGGCAGCAGGTAGCTCTGGGTCTGATAGAGCAGGAGGATGTAAATCCCCAGCACCGCCACTCCAAAGGCGATCCCCAGGTCGCGGAACACCCGCAGGGTGATGTCCCATTCCCCTTCCCCGGACCAGACGACTTCCACGTGCTTGAGTTCCGGGTCCTTGCCGACCCGGTCGCTAAGTTCGAAAACCGCCTGGGGAGGCGGGACCCCGGCGGTTTCCCCGAACACGTAGACCACCGGGCGCAGGTTCTTGTGATAGATGGGTTGATCGATGGTCCGGGACTCGAAGCTTCCCAGTTCCGATAGAAACACCCGGTCTCCGCCCTCCCCCCGGACCATGAGCTGTTCAAGGTTGGCGGTCCGGGACCGTTCTTCCCGGGGGAAACGAAGCTTGATGGGCGCCGGATACACCTCCCGATCCAGCCTCAAGGACCCGGGTGCGTCCCCGGAAACGACTCCTTGAAGAGCCTCCGCCAACACATGATCGGAAATGCCGTGGACGGAGGCCTTGGTGCGGTCGAGCACAAAGACGGTCTTTTCCTGGGGAGCGGTGAGAACGTCGTCCACGTCCACCACTCCGGGAGTATGTTCCATCCAGGAGCGCACCTTTCGGGCCGCCGCGGCCAGCTCCTCGTACGACTGCCCGATGCTGCCGTGGATTTCGGCCACCAGGGTGGAGATGACGGGGGGACCCGGGGGGCTTTCCACGATCTTGAGGTTGGCCCCGTGTTTTTGGGCGATGCGATGCAGATCGTTTCGAACCCGCAATCCCACGGCATGGCTCTGTTGAACCCGGTACTTCTTCCCCACGAGGTTCACCCGGATGTCGGCCACATTGGAACCCCGCCTCAGGTAGTAGTGTCGAACCAGCCCGTTGAAATCCACGGGGCTCGATGTCCCCGTGTAGACGGCCACATCGGTGGCCTCGGGAATTCGAATCAGGTAGGACGCCAGCTCATGGGCGGCCGCTTCGGTGGACTCGAGGGACGTGCCTTCGGGAGTGTCGACGACCACCTGGAGCTCGTTCTTGTTGTCGAAGGGCAGCATCTTGAGCGGGACCCTCTGGGAGACCACCAGCCATCCCGAGAAGACCAGCAGCACTCCCACCCATGCCAGCAACCCCCAGCGCAAGCGGGCATCGGCCATGAGGGGGGTGAGGGTTCGTTCGTAGAGCCGGTACAGGGGGCTCGATTCCATGGAATAGGGTTCGGAATGGGGCTGCCGGGACCCCCCCCGGAGCATGTGGAGGGAAAGCCAGGGAGTGATGGTGAAGGCCACAAGGAGGCTCATGAGCATGGAGATGGGGACGTTCAGGGCCATGGGGGCCATGTAGGGCCCCATCATCCCCGTAATGAAAAACATGGGAACGAAGGAAATGATGACGGCCAGGGTGGCCAGAATGATGGGGGGACGGACCTCGTTCACGGCCTCGATGACGGCGTGGAAGGGGTCCTTTCTTCCCATGGAGAAATGGCGATGGATGTTTTCCACGTCCACGATGGGATCGTCCACCACCAGGCCCAATGCCAGGATCAGGGCGAACAGGGTCACCCGGTTGATGGTGTATCCCAGGAAGTAATTGAGAAGCAGGGTGAAGCTGAACGTGACGGGAACCGCCAGGGCAATGATGATTCCTTCCCGCCAGCCCAGGGTGTAGGCCAGCAGAACGACCACGATGGCGATGGCCACCAGCAACGCCTCCACCAGTTCGTTGACCTTGTGGTCCGCCGTTTGCCCGTAGTCCCGGGTCACCCGCAAACGAACTCCCTCGGGCAGTACTTCCCGGGCGAAACGTTCCGCTTCCTTTCGGACTTCTTCGGACACCCGGACGGCGTTGGTGCCTTTCCGCTTGGCCACGGCAACGGTGACGGCGGGATAGTCCCGAAAGGGCTCGACGTCGGTCTCGACCGGCGCTGCCGCTGCCGATGGGTCCATGGGGGTGAAGGCCTTTTTGCCGAAGGCGATATGGGTGTAGGTATCGGGCTCCGAGGGGCCGTCCCGAACCGTGGCGACCTCTCGGAGGCGCACCACCCGTGAGTCCCGGGCCCCGACGACGAGGTTTTCCACCTCCCGGGCACTCATGAGAAATCTTCCGGCCTGGAACCGGAGCTCCCGGTCTTCCGCCACCAGCTCCCCCGCGGGAAGGGACGCGTTGGAACCTCGAACGGCCCGCTGGATGTCCTGGATGGTGATTCCTCGACCGGCCATGAGCTGGGGGGACAACACGACGCACACCTGGCGGCTGCGGCCCCCCACCAGGTAGGTCCTTCCGGCGTTGGGCACCCCCTGCAGGCGGATCTCGAGCTCTTCGGCCAGGCGGCGCAGATCGTAATCGCCGTAACGGTTGCTGAAGAGGGTGAGGTTCACAATGGGAACGTCGTCGATCTCCACGGGTTTGACGACCCATCCGGCGACCCCGGGAGGCACCTGGTCGATATTGGCGGCGATCTTGTTGTGAAGCTTCACCCAGCTGCGCTCCCGGTCCTCGCCCACGTAAAACCGAACGGTGAGGATGGCCTGGGAAGGGTAGCTGGTGGAATAGACGTACTCGACCCCGTCGATCTGGTAGAGGAGCTTTTCCAGGCGAGTGGCCACCTGCCGTTCCACCTCCCGGGCCGAAGCGCCGGGAACGCTCACGAGAACGTCGGCGATGGGCACCACAATCTGAGGATCTTCCTCCCGGGGGGTGATCCGGAGGGCGGCGATCCCGGCCAGCAGGCTGATGAGGATAAGAAGCACCGAGAGGTTGCCCTGGAGAAAGGCTTCAACGATGGAGCTGAGCCAGTGGTGAGAGGGGCCGCGGTCTTTCATGGAAGAACGACCTCCTCATTTTCATGGAGACCGGAGAGCACCTCGATCCAGCCGTCACGGCTTTCTCCCAGCCGCACCAGTCGACGCCGGGGGTGGCCGTCCTCTCCCAGGACCCTGACCAGGTCCAACTGTCCCACCTCCCACACCGCGGCTTCGGGGACCACTAGGGCAGAGTATCGGCCGCACGGAACGCGAAGCCTTCCGAAAAGACCATTTACCAGGAACGATTGGGGAGCCAGGGTTGCCTTCACCAGGACGGTTCGGGTGGCCGGGTCGGATTGGGGAGCGATCTCACGAATCTTCCCCGTGCAGCTCGTCTTCCCGGCACCCAGTACCACCTCCATCTCCTGCCCCGGCTGAAGATGAGGGAGGAGAGACTCGGAGACGTAAGTGTGGAGCTCGGGGAGGGCCGGGGTGTCCAAGACGAAGAGGGGCCGGCCGGGCACGGCCAGGTCGCCCTTGTTCACCGTCTTGCGGATTACCTGGCCGGTGAAGGGAGCTTCGATCACCGCGTGGCCCAGCAGGGTCTCGGCTTCCAGGACGGAAGCCTCCGCCTGGTCCCGTTGGGCCAGGAAGTTTTCGAGATCGCTCTCGGCTGCCCGGATCTCCTTTTGAGCCGCCTGAAACTGGGCTTCGGCCATGTCCCTTTGGGCCCGGGAGTGATCCAACTGCCGGCCCGTGGCGGCCCGGTTTTGCCGGAGATCTTCGTATCGACGGTGGTCGGAAACCGCCCTGTCGCGATTGGCCCGGGCCGACTCGGCCTGCGCCCGGGCCGCCGCCGCCTTGGCCCGGGCGGCCGAGGCCGCCTTTCCCATGGCGGCCGCCTGGGACTGGGCCCGATCCAGTCGAGCCCGGAGCTCCCGATCGTCCAGGCGGGCCAGAACCGTGGGAGCCATGGTCGACTGGTCCCGACCCACGACGAAATCTCCTTCCTCCACGAAAATTTCCTCCACCTGGGCCATGATTTTCGAGGAAATGGTCGCCTCGGTCCGGGTGCGGACGGTCCCAACCTGGTCCAGGACCAGCGGATATTCGCGCCGTTCCACCTTTCGGGTTTTTACGGGGACCGGCTCCCCTTTTTCCGCCGCCGGGCCGGGCCGGACCTTCGAGACGAAAGCACCCCCCAGCCACATCATGAGAAAAATCAGGATTGCCAGGACCCCAATTCCCTTGAGGACTTCCCGTAGCACAACGCTTTCCCCCTTACTTTCCCGAGAAGGACCCGTTCCCATGTTCTTTCTCCACCCAGTCGGCAAAATCCCCCATGGATTGTCTCAATAAGGCATAGGCAATCTTGCCCTCGAAGAGGGCCGCCACATAGGACACCTCCGCCCGGTTCCAGGAAACCTCGGACTGGAGCAGGGCGTCCACGGTAACCATTTCGTTTCGGTACAGGTGTCGAACCTCTTCCATGGCCTGCCGGGCCCACTTTCGTCTCTCATCGGCGATCAGGATCTTTTCCATGGCTTCCTGGAGGGAGAGCTCCGCCTGGCGGACTTCGAGGGCAATGTCCAGGGCCACCTGTTTTCCCCGGGCTTCCATCTCCTTCAAGCGAAGGCGCGCCTCCTGGATCCGGGATACGGAGGCACCTCCCTCGAAAAGGGGCCACGTGGCCGAAAGCCCCACAAACCAACTCCCCACGCTGCGGCTCAGGTCTTCGGTATTCCACTCGTAATGAGCGGTGGAGCCGATTTTGGGAAAGATGTTTCCCGTCTCGGCCTTCATGCGCTCCCGGGCGGCCGCGATGACCGCATCCACCGCCTGGACCTCGGGCCTTTGGGACAGGGCCTTTCCTACGGGGTTTTCCACCGGCGTTGCGGTCGGGTGGAAGGGCAGGGAGGCGACCAGGGCGGGATCGGGGATTTCCCGGGGGACGATGGGTCTTGCCAGCAGCCGTTCCATGGCGGCCTGGAGCTTGCGGGCGCTGGTCCCGGCGCTCACCAGGTCCCCGTGAACCTCGGCGGTGCGGGCTTTCATCCGCGTCACTTCCGTGGGGAGGACCGTGTCCGCCTTGAGCCGGGCGACGGCCAGTTCCTCGTCCGTGCGGGCCGCCTCATGGGCCTTTTCGGCCACCTCGATGAAAGCGATCGCCTGAAGCCACTGGAAGTACACTTCCATGACTTTGGCCACCAACCGGTTGCGGGCGGCTCCCAGCTCGGCTCTCACCGAGTCCCGTCCATAGGCGGCCGCCCGTCGATCATGGAGGTGCCTTCCTCCTTCAAACAGGGACCATTCTCCTCGAATGCGGGAGGCCAGGTTCTGTTGCCGTCCCAGGTTCGAAAAGGGGTCGAATCCCCCAGGAGTGGATTTACCCCCGGGCATCTTGAGTCGAAAACGTTCCTGGTTGATCAGGTCCATGAGGGCATACATGGGATTGTCCGTCCCGTGAAAGTCCTCGGTGAGGACCAGCCGAGGGTAGAACGCGGCCTGGGCTTGGCGGACCTGTTCCCCGGCCGCCTCCACGCGATGGAGGATCTGCTCGAGCTCGGGGCTGGCCCCCAGGGCCTCCTCGACGGCCTTCTCCACGGTAAGATGGGAAGAGGGGGTCGGGTTCGAAGACGGGCCGGGCAGGACAGACGGATCCGGGCTCGGGGCAGGCTCGGGGACCGCCTCGAGGACCGCCTTGGGCGCCGTGGGCACGGGGCGGGACTGTGAACATCCGCCGGGGAAAAACAAGAAAAGGGCCCCGAGAAACCATGCCGAAAACCGAAACAGACCTCCGCCTCCCGGGCCAAGCCCTTTGCCCATTTCCTCCCCCTCCCCGGGAGTCCCGAAAGACCCGGATGACCCAACCCCTCCCCGGGGTCTCGATGGTTTCCAAACGGAGCGATTCCAATGCACGGGGCAAACAAAAGCCGGGCTCGGTGCAGGGGGGGGAAACCCCGGCCCGCGTCCCCTGCGGAGGTCCCTGAAACGAACGAACCGCTCAGGCGGCTGCCCGACCTACGGCTGCCCGACATAACGACCGAGAGTACCCCAGAACCGGCAGAGAGTGAAGAGCCTTATCCCGGAAGGGAGGGCCGAGCGCGAGAGCTCGATCCGACCTTTCCGTTGCAGGATCGGCACAAGGGGGAATCGGGCACGGGAAGATCTTTGCAGTTGAATTTGTTCCTCACATCTGTTTCCATAAATTCCGGATCGTCCGCTTGCCCATGGGCCGACGATTGCATCGACCGCCTTCCGGAGACCCGTGCCCCCTGCCTCCCTCTTGTCCCGGGGAGACTCCCAACTCAGAGGCCGGACCTCCGGGACGAGACCATCTTTCGGGGAGGTATACGAAAATGACGCACCGTGGATCATCGGGAAACGATCTAGCCGACAGTTTCGTCGGAACCGAAAAACGACGTTCCCTTTTCGAGCAGGCCGTACGCACCCTGCCCATTTCCGTTTGTTCCACCTTTTTCGACAAGGACGGCAAGATTGCCCCCGCCACCTTTCGAGAAACCGAGACGGTCCTGGAGAACGCGGACCAGGGGCGGATTACCGCCGCTTTTCCCAGGACCGTCGCCAAGAACCGCTTTGTGGTGTTGGAAGGAGTGCCCAGCCTGTCGGGGGTGTCCATTTCCGGGAGAAGAGTGGGCGTCCTGTTCTCGGGGGGCCCGGCTCCCGGAGGACACAACGTCCTGGCCGGTCTCAAGGCCGTCCTGGGCAAGGGCAACACCCTGCTGGGTATCCGAGGGGGCCCCAAGGGGCTCCTCAACGGCAGGGTAGTGGAAGTCACTTCCCGGGATGTTCGGGATATTCTCAACACGGGCGGCTTCAATTTCCTGGGCACGGACCGCACCAAGATCAAGAGCCCCCAGCAGTTCGAGCAGGTGAGGGAAACGGTCCTTCAGAACCGGATGGACGGCCTGGTCATCGTCGGGGGAGACGACTCGAACACCAATGCCGCCTTCATTGCCGAGTACTTTGAAACGACGGGGGTGAAATGCAACGTCGTAGGAATTCCCAAGACCATTGACGGGGATCTGGCCGTGGGGAACCTTTTGCCCATCCCCTTCGGTTTCGACACCGCCACCAAGATCTATTCGGAGCTGGTGGGCAACCTGACCCAGGACGCCGCTTCCGCGGTAAAGTATTGGCACTTCGTGAAGCTCATGGGACGTACCGCCAGCAAGATCACCCTCGAAGTGGCCCTCCAGACCAAACCGGCGGTGGCCCTCATCTCCGAAGAAATTGCCGAAAAGAACATCTCCCTGGAAAACATTGTGGATTCCATCGTCCAAGTCATCACCGAACGCCGCCTGAGGGGGCTCAATTACGGGGTGGTCCTGGTTCCCGAGGGGCTCATCGAGTTCATCCCCGAGATGAGGGACCTTATCAGGGAGCTCAACGCGGTTCTCGCCGAATATGAAAAGGACATTCGGGACCTTCCCACCCTCCGGAACAAGCTCGAATACATTTACCCCCTCCTCACTCCCCAATCGGCTCAGCTCATGGCGTCCCTTCCCGACGAGATCGAGGAGATGCTCATCCTGGACCGAGACGACCACGGCAACGTGAAAGTCTCCCAGATCGAAACGGAAAAGCTCCTCATCGAGAAGATTCGCTACAAGATTTCCGAGATCAAGCGCCACACGGACCGGTATTTCGGGGAAGGAGAGGGCAAGTTCGCCGCGACACCCGAGCAGATCGAAAGCATCCGGAGGATCACCTTTGCGGCCCAGTCGCACTTCCTCGGATATGAGGGACGAAGCGCCAAACCGACGACCTTCGACGCGTCTTTCGCCTTTGCACTGGGAATGACCGCCGGGTCCCTGGTGCTGGCGGACAAGACCGGGTACATGGCTGCGGTGACGGACTTTCACAAGGGCGGGAGGGTGTTGGCCATTCCCCTGCCCGGACTGATCACCGTCGAGATGCGCAAGGGCAAGGAGGAATTCGTCATCGAGAAGTCCCTGGTGAAGCTGTCCTCCCCGTCTTTCCAGGTCTACGCCGCAAACCGGGACAAGTGGGCCAGAGAAGACTATTTCAGCAGTCCCGGACCCATTCAGCACTGGGGTCCCACCAGCAAGCAGATCCCCATCTCCGTGGCCCTGGACCAGGACTACCCGGAATTTGCCGACTTCGATCTGGGCAAGGAATGTCGGCTGGATCCGGACGAGATCTGAACCGAGAAGTGCGGATTCGTCCCTTTCCCGGACCTGCCGAGGAGAAAACGCTGCGGAGTCGTTTCCCGGCTCGAATCCCGGACGGCGATCTGGACGGAAGGACCCGCCCGGTGCATTTCTTTGATTCGAAGGGGTTCCCGGTTCAGAGAGGGGGCATTTGTATGGTGCCGGAGAGGTGCGGCCCCCATGGGAACCCCTCGATGAACCCCTCTACTTTCTTCCCCGAAAGTGACTGATGAATTCGAGCAATGCCGCTCCCATGGGGGTGGGAATGAACCCGACCTCGTTGCAGTCCTCGCACGGGATCTCCTCCTGCACCTTCAACAGGGGGTGTCCTTCGGGCGGGGGGGCGTCGTTTTCCTGCCACCACTGAATCCATTGCCAGTCCTGGATAAAACCGGAACCTTTGCACTTTCCGCAGATCTTCTCGAGATCATCCAGCTTAAACATGAAGGCCTCCCGATAAAGACAAATGCTGCCCAAAGCCGCCGGGTCCCCGGCACCCTTTCGGATCAAAGCGCCGTCCGATTTCCGCCCAGATTGAGCGATTGAGCTGGTCCGAACCCCGTTTCGTCCTTCCTGCGGATGAGAGACCTCCATTGAACGGGGCGCAACCCGTTGCACGGACGATTCCCGCGCAGGCGGGAATCCGGAAAGAGCGTACATGCCCGTTGGATGCCCGCCTTCGCGGGCATGGCGGACGGATGCTCCCGGAATCGCTCCACCCGGTTTTCATATACCAGCTTTCCGACCCTGCAAACAGGAAAACCCGGACTCTTCCGATCCGGACAGAGGTGCCTCTTTTCCGGGAAAAGGCCCGCCCGGTCCCTTCGAAAAAATCGGTCCTCCTCCGGGCCGTCGAGATCCATGGGGGCCCTCAGAAGATGCGATCCCCGCCTCCGGCCTCGATCCCGACAGGTCTCCTCCCGGTCCGCGTGCTTCGCGAACTTGCAGACACTAGGCAAGCAGGGAAACGGCCTCGCGCATGAGACGGCCGATCCGCAGCCTCTGGGGGCATCGCTTCTCGGCCGCCGAAAAATCCAGGGTCAAAAGGGACTGCCGGGTTTCGGGCGCCAGTTCCGCAAACAACCGCCGGGCAAGGTCCCGGTCTCCGTAGCTCCGATAGTACATGAGATAGCGCATCACGTCCCGAATGGGGACGCCGTCCCCGGTGCAGGATTCGCAAAGGTCCGAGCACCCGGCGCAATAGGAGGAAGCGGTTTCCCCCGCGTACCTTCGGAGAAGATCGAGGTCCGTCTCGGACAGCTTGGTCCGGTTCATGGCCGCCGCGACGTTGGAGGAAAGGATGGTCAGGTTGGGCATCTGGGAGCAGATGCTGGCGATGTGGGGGTTTTCCCAGACGGCCTTGAGCTTTGCCTGCTTGTCCGTGAACCCCAGCTTCAGGAAACGACCGGCCATCCGGAGCTCCGTTTCGGACTCCGCGCTTACGGACCCTCCCCCCTGGGTCTTCATGGCCGTTAGGCCGATCCCCGCCTTGACGCACGCATCCACCGCCGCCTTCATCTTGTCCGTGTGCATGAGTCGAAAATTGTAGGTCAACATGACCCCGTCGATCCAACCCAGTCGAGCCGCCGCGGGCAGGAGCTCTTCCATGTTGCTGTGAGTGCTGAAGCCGAAGAACCGGATCTTGCCTTCCGCCTTGGCTTTTTCCGCCCAGGCCTTGGTTTCGGCGTTGATCTCACCGATCTTCTTCATGCCGTGGATGAAATAAAGGTCCACGTAATCGGTCTTCATGCGTTCGAGGGAACGCTGGAGCAGCTTGGTCATGCCCTCGGGGTCCCGGGAATCGGACTTGGAAACCAGGAAGACCTCTTTTCGAGCTTCCGGGTATTTTCCGAAGAACTGCCCGATCCCGGCCTCGCTCTTTCCCCCCTCGTAGCAATCGGCCGTATCCCAGTAAGAGACGCCCCAGTTCAAAGCCTGCCTCATGAGGAGCTGGTTCGAGGGAATGTCGAACATCCCCCCCAGGGCCAGGCAGGACACCTCGACCCCTGTTTTGCCGAAAGGTCGTCTTGGAACTCGGGACGGCCCGGCGGTTTTTGTGTCGGGGTCCAAGGGCGCGGCGCCTCCCATGTCCGTTGCGGCCAGGAAGGAGCCCGTTCCCAAGGCTCCCACGGTCTTGAGAAAACGGCGACGAGACAGCTCTTTGCGATCCTCCATGGGTGAGTCCCTTTCTCTGGTTGGTTGAGGGTGCGTGGTTGCAGCGCAGGCCTGCACCCGAGACGGGGTTTGGATTAGAGCAGGAAGGAGCGGCTCTTGCTCCGGGATTCGTTTTCCGCCGTAACCCGGATGGCCCGAAGGCCGCTCACGGGACATTCGTGTTCGCAGATGCCGCACCCGATACAGCGCTCCGGGTCCACCTGGGGCTGCTGGAGGCGAACGTGGATCTCGATGGGAGCGCCGGGGGCCGGGAGGGTCTCCCGGGGTCCGCCAGAGTCCAGCTCGAGGGCGTCCGTCCCGTTTCCGGCAATGCGGTGCAGCCCCCGGCCGGGCCCCTCGAGGACGTGCAGGTAGAAGTCGCCCGTGGAGAATCGGCCCGGCGTAAGGGCCGGTCCCTGGATCTCCACCCGAAAGCCCTCCGTGCGGCGAACCCCCATGGCCCCGTTTCTCACGGCCACGAACCGCTCCCGAACAAAAACGGCCTTGGGACTCACGGGACAAACCTCCTGGCAGACAATGCACGGTTTGTCCATGGCCCAGGGGAGACATCGGCCCCGGTCCACGAAAGCGGTTCCCAGCCGGATGGGGCCTGCTGCGGCGTAGGCGTTTCGGCCCAGCTTCTCGTCCGGGGTGATGGGACGGACGGCCGCGGTGGGGCAAACGAGACCGCAGGCAACGCAGTTCAGCTGGCAGCCGCTCGTACCTGCCCGGAAGTTCAATACCGGGGTCCACAAGCCTTCGGGACCGGTCTCCCAGCCCGCCGGCTGAATGATGTTGGTGGGACAAATCCTCATGCACTGCCCGCACTTGGTGCACCGGCGCAGGAATTCCGCCTCGGGAAGAGAACCCGGAGGCCGAATCCCGTGCGGGTTCCAGTTGGCCTGGGTCCCGCCGCTCAACCGTACCATGGGAGGAAGGGCCACCCCCATGGCGAAAGCGGCCAGGAGTCCCCGGCGGGAAAGGTCCGGCACGGTGATCTCTCCCGACACCGACGGCCGGGCGGCGTAGGTCATCAGGTCCCGACCGCACCGGTCGAAGCAGTTCATGCACAGGACGCAGTCATGAGTTCGAATGGTGTCCGAGGGATTGCAGGCACCCTCGCAGTGAGTTTCGCATAAGCCGCACCGGTTGCAGTCCCCGCTCTTCTTTGCGATTTTCCAAAGGGCGAAGTGGCTCAAAAACCCCATGAGGGCCCCCAGGGGGCAGAGGAATCGGCAGTAGAACCGGGGGGTTTTCAGGTTCAGCAAAAGAGCCCCCAGGAAAATCACCCCGATGACCCAAGCCCCGTAATAGAACCGCTGGTCGGCATGGATCCGCTGGGAGGTCGAATCCAGGAGAGGGAGGATGGCGAGGTTCACCGAACGGTAGAGCAGGGGGATGGGGTCCAACAGGCCCGTCTGGAGAGAACCGTCGATCCATCGGTCCACGGCGAAGAAGAAGGCCAGACAGGTCCAAAACCCCAGGGCTCCCAGCATCAGTCCGGCGGCTTTCTTTCGAGGACCGAGGAACCGAAAGAGGACAAGGACCGAAAGAACCAGGGTGCCCACGGCCAGGAGAGCCGGGAGGATCGAATGGCTGAAAACGGTGCGAATCCCCCATGCAGCGAGGGAGCCGGCCCCCGCCGAAAGGAGAAAAAACAAGAGGTAGTACTTGACCCGCTGTGCTCCTCGGTATGCATTTTCGGCCGCGGCCGAGGAAGGATCCCTTCTCCGTTTGCCCACATAGCCGAGAAACTGGTGGAGGGTTCCGAAGGGGCAGACCCAACCGCAGAAAAACCTTCCCAGTACGAGGGTCAGAAGGACGGTGGCCAGGGCCCAGAGGAGGGTCGAGTACAGGGTCCGGGTGGTGAGCACGGTCCCCAGGGCAAGGAGCGGATCGAGCTCCATGAACCAGTTGACGGGCCAGCCGCGAAGCTGCCGCCATTGGGTGCCGTAGGAGGAAACCACGCAGAACCAAAGGAACAGGACCAGGAAAAAGAACTGGCTGATGCGCCTTGCAGTCACGATTCGCATAGTCGGCTTTTGTCACCCGGAAAGGTTGGTGCGCAACGGTTGAAGGGACTCGAAGTCCACGGTTCCGGCCCCCGCCGCTTCCGCCTTGAGTAGAAAGGGGAGATCCCGGGGAGACCTTCCCAGCAGAGTGGCTCCGAAGGCGTCCACGGCCACCGGATCCGTGCCCGCAATCAGGGTGTGGGTCCTTTTCAGGTCGGACAGGGATCCCCCCGTGGGCCCGTTGGTCATCATGGTAGTGGTCCCGTCCAGGACGACGAGGGTGGGCCTGATCAGCAGGGCGAGTTCCTTGATCAACTCGTGGATATTCTGGTGAAAGACGTTTCTGCGTCCTCCCAGGAACCCGTACCAGTTCTTGAGGACCATGGACGCCCCGCTTCGGTGGTGGTCCTTGACGGGAGTGATGCCGATGAGTTTGTTCACCCCCCGGAGGGGTTCGTAGAGTAGGGGCCAGTTGCGAATGAGGGACCCTCCCGGCAGGGTGGCCGAGGAAAAGAGCTTCTCCCGGGGAAGGATCAGTTGGGCTCCGGCCGAGCGCACCGCTTCGCCAATGCCCGTCAGGGCAAAGCAGCTCGAAGGGTCGTTGATGGGGTTGTCGGTGACGGCGACATACGAGGCTCCCGCCTGGAGGCAGAGGCGGGCGGTCTCCCTCACCAGGTCCGGGTGCGTGGTGGCTCCCAACACCGGGGGCATGGCGAAGGCGGCGTTCACCTTGATGAGCACTCGGTCTCCCTTCTTTATGAACGCCTCGATCCCGCCCAGGGCGGTGACCGCCGTCTGAAGAGCGCGAATGCGGTCCTCTCCGTAGACGATGCTGATCCTCCTGCCCGCTTCGGGCATGGTATAATTCGGCAGGGTCAGGGATTCTTCGGGCGGGTTTCCCTGGGTCGGTCCGGGCCCCTCGGGGTCATACAGGCCGTAGCCCAGAAGACCCGTCCCCAAGACCACGGCCCCGGTCCCGGCCAGGCGCCGGAGAAATTCCCTGCGGTCTTCCCCGGGAAGATCTGCAGATTCCATCAGGGGGCCTCCCCAGCTATTCTTTCGTAGAGGGATCGAGCCACCCGGGTAGCCGAGGCAAAGGCCTCCGCCTGGTGGACTCCGGCAAGTGCCCTGCCGGAACTAAAAACCATCTCCAAGGTGTCCAGGATTGTAATGCAGTGCGCACCCGGCAGCCCGTCTGCACACTCCACGGCCTTCCCCCCGTTCTCCAGCAGGAAACGGACGTAACCGTCCGCCAATTGGCGGGCTTCTTCCGGGTCTCGGCGCAGGGAGAGAAATGCGGTGATCCTCCCTTCAGGCAACTCGTACTCGGCGGTAAAGGTCCGGTTCATGAACTCGAAACCGAAAACGTTTTCCGCCAGGAGGACCCAGCTGCCTTCCACCCGGTGTTCGGAAGGGAACAGGGCGAGCTCGGGGAGGGTCTCCTCCCGGCCCGGTTCTTGCCGCACCAGTCCTTCCGCCAGCGCGGCCATGACGGCGGGAGATTCCTCGGCCGCCGAGACGATTTCAACGTAGTGGCGACCGTGGACGAAAAAGAGAGCGTTGGCTGTTTCGTAAGCAAAAGGGGTGAGGGGAACCTCCCGGGCGTCCTCCCGCCTCTGGGCGGTAAAGACGGCAAAGGCATTCCTCAGATCTCCCATGTCGTAGAGGTACAGCTCCATCCAGGATTCGGACCGTTCTTTTTCCATAAACCGCTGGGACCGGAGGGAGCGAAATCCGGCGGAAAGATAGAGCTCCGCCTTTCCGTTGATCTTCTCGGAAAGGGTTTCCGGGGTGAAGGTCTCGACGGGGGACATGGGCACCAGGCCGTCGGGCAACGGCACCGGCAGGTCCCGTGGTGCGGAAGAAAGGGGAGACTGGGGGAGGCCTTCCTCCGGGCTGGTCGGGGCGAAAAGGGAGGGGTCGAAGCGCGCCTGCTTGACGGCCGTTCCCCCGGCGATCAAAAGGAGCACCAACAGGACGGATGCGCTGATGTAGGGTTCCCTGCCGTGCTGCATCTTCTTCAATTCCGCCGCCCTCCGCGTGGTAGGAGGAAGATCCGCCCGTGGCAACCGGCCTCCGGCGGCCCCGATGGGTTGTACCGGCCTATAGTAACCGGCCGGGACGCCTCGGGACAAGCCATTCGTTTCCATGTTAACCTTGTTAACTGAGACCAAACATACGGCTTGACCGTTTGGGCGGCTTCTAGTATAGAGTCATACCGGCAAAGGTAAGTCCCATCTCATGTTATGGGTTCATGCGCGAGTGGTTTTTTCCCACACTGGTACGCGGGGAAGTTGGATCGAACGCTGCAGCTGGAGGTCGAAATGGAAAACGGTTTGAGCTCGCCCATTCAAAAGATTTCCACTCTAACGGAGGACGCCACCAAGAGGAAAAAGGAAGAGGTTTTCGGCTGGTGGGGGCCTTCGCCCGAAGAAGCCCGCAAGACGATGGTTGGGAAATCCAAGGGCTTGCGGGACAAGCGGACCACGATCAAGGAAGCGGTCGGTCGTTACATCAAGGATGGCGCCAACATTGCCATCGGGGGCTTTGTGAATACCCGGCCTCCCGTGGCCATTGTCCACGAAATCATTCGGAAAGGGGCGAAGGACCTGACCCTTTCCTTCCAGTCCAATTCCATTTGTCCCGAGCTCCTGGCCGGGGCCATGCTCCTGTACCCGGACCATTTGTCCATTCGGCGTGCGGAACTGGCCTGGTGGGGATATGAAGTCATCGGCATTGCCCCTCTTTTCCGATACTTGTGCAACAACGGCCTGATCGAGCTGGATGATTACACGAACTACGGCATGTCGGCCCGGTTCAAGGCGGCGGCCATGGGGATCGAATTCCTGCCCGTTCGGGACCACGGCGGTTCCGACATGGAACTGGTGAATCGCGGGATCATGGTCCGGAGCCCCTTTACGGGATCGAGTTCCTATCTGGTTCCCGCCTGCTATCCCGACGTGGGGATCCTCAACGTGACGGCGGCCGACATGTACGGCAACTGCCGCATTTTCGGGGCCCATTGCACCTGCCCGGAAATCGCCATGGCGGCCTGCCACACCATCGTGACCGCCGAGCAGATCATCCCCAACGAGAATATTCGAACCTATCCCAACCTGACGGAAATTCCCTACACGGCCGTAGACGCGGTGATCGAACAGCGTTTTGCCAGCTATCCGGGCGCGTGTTACGGCTTCTACTGGTTTGACATGGAACACATCCTCATGTTCCGGAGCGCTTCGGAAGAATTCCGCAAGACCGGAAAGAGGGATGCCCTGAAGAAATATTACGACGAGTTCATTTTCGGGTGTGAAACCCACGACGATTTCCTGAGCAAACTCCCCTACAAAACTCTCAAGAAGATCAAGGACCTGGACGGAGGACAGCCGATCATCCTCTCTTAGCGCGACGGCTCACGTGACGACGGAACGGAAGGAGAAAGGGATCATGCCTGAATACACACCTTTTGAAATGATTGCCTATACGGGCTCGCGGGTCCTCGAAGACGAAACCATCGTGTTTGTGGGGACGGGTTTGCCCATCATTGCTTCCATTCATGCCCAGCTGACCCACGCGCCGGGCCTGGGCATCATCTTTGAAGCGGGACCTCTCACCCCCATCCTCGAGATGGGAATGCCCCTGTCCGTCGGGGACACGCGGGCCTGCAGGAAAGCGTGTTATCTGAAAGGTTTGAGTTCGGTGTTCGAGCTCACCCAGCGGGGGCATTCCGACTACGCATTCATCGGCGGCGCCCAGATCGACATGTACGGAAACGTCAACTCGACCTTCGAAGGCGGGACCTACACCCGGGCCCAGACCCGGTTTCCCGGAAGCGGCGGGGCAGGCGCCATGGCGGCCAACTGCGAGAAATCCATCATCATCATGGCCCTCGAGCCCAGAAGATTTGTGCCCCAGCTCGATTTCGTGACCAGCATCGGCTTCGGGGACGGATCTCCGGACTACCGGAAGAAATCCGGGGTCATGGGTTCCGGTCCCTACCGGGTGATCACCAATGAAGCCCTGTTCGGATTCGACGAAGAAACCAAACGCATGGTGCTTCTCGAGGCAGCCAAGGGAAGGACCCCCGAGGACATTCAGAAAAAGGTCAGCTTCGATCTTCTGGTGTCTCCGGACCTCAAGGAAATGGCGGAGCCATCCGAAGAGGACCTTCGTCTCCTGCGGGAGGAATGCGACCCGGACGGCTATTTTCTGGCCAGAAAACTGAAATAACTCCCGCCCCGATCAGGCCCATCCATTCCTCTTCCCTTCGTCTTTTCGAGAAGGGAGGAGGAATCGAACCCCCCCTTTCCCCTTGCCCGGATTGACAACAATTTATGTCTCATGGATCCTGGAGAAGATGCCGATCAAGAATCAAACGGGCGGGTGGGGCCCCGGGGTGACAAACCTCCCGGGCGGCCCCGGAAACCAGGCTCGTTTCTCTCCGAGTGCGGGGCCTTCTCTGCACAGTCGTATTTCGTTGGTCGTTGCTCGGAAGAGGGGGATCGCTCCCGAAACCCCGGGATCCGAATGGGCGGAGGGAGGGATTCTTTTTTCCTAACTCCTTTGGACCGCGATACGAGTATGGGCATCCTCAACTTAGCGGAATTGAAGCCGGACATGGTTTTGGCCAGCGACCTGAAAGCCAGGAACGGGAGGTTTCTGCTGGCCAAAGGGACTCGGCTCACGACCCAGCACCTGAGGGTCCTCAAGATCTGGGGGGTGGTGGAGGCCGATATTGCGGGAGCGGAGTCCAGTGAAGAGGGTTTGGAGGCGGCGCCCGAAATCGATCCGGCGGTTTGGAAGAGGGCGGAAACGATCTGCCGGGAAAGGTTCATCCTGACCGATCTCGATCATCCGGTGAACCAAAAGCTCCTTCGCCTGAGCATTCTGAGGAAGGCCCATGAGCTTTCGGGATGGCGACCTCACGGGGTCCTGCAGGCGGAGCCGTCTCTCCCGGATGAGGCGAACGGGGCGGGGACCGAAGAAGGATTGAGTCTCCTGGATCCTTCCCAACTTCTCAAAGAGGAAGTGCGCCTTTCCACGCTTCCCGTCATCCTGGCTCAAATCATCGAAACCATTAACAAACCGAACAGCTCTCCCAAGGAGATCGCCAACGTCGTCAGCCGAGACACGACCCTGTCGGCCCGACTTCTGAGGATCGTGAACAGCGCGTTTTACGGCTTTCCCCACAAGATCGACACCCTGTCCCGGGCCGTCCTGATTGTGGGAACCAAGCAGATGAGCGCCCTGGCCATGGGGGTCAAGGTCATCAATATCTTCAAGAGCATTCCCTGTGACCTCATCGATATGAAGTCTTTTCTCGAACACAGCATTGCCTGTGCGATCGTGGCCCGGATCCTGGCGGGCCACAGGAGCATCACCAATACCGAAAGGCTCTTTGTGGGAGGCCTGCTCCACGACATCGGCCGCCTGGTGCTCTACAATCACATGCCCCATGAAGCGCGAAGCGCCCTTCTGGCAGCCAAGGCGGAAAAGCGGCTTCTCAACGACCTGGAAGACGAAATGATGCCGTGGAATCACGGGCGGATCGGAGGCTCCCTCCTGAAAAAGTGGAGGCTGCCCGTATCCCTGGAGACGATCACCCGGTATCATCACGCGCCGACGGTCGCCAAGGACCCGACGGAACCGGCCATCATCCACGTGGCGGACATCATCGTGAACTCCCTGGGGATCGGCTCCAGCGGAGAACGCCTTGTGCCGCCGTTGAATCAACGGGCGTGGGGTCTCTTGGAGTTGTCCGTCAACACCCTGGTGCTGGCGGTCCAGCAGACGGACAGTCAATTCCAGGAGCTCCGGCGCTTCTTGCTGTGATTTTCCAATTGGACGAAAAAGGTGAGAAAGAGGGCCGCTCCAAAACAGACTCTGAAGTTCTACCAGGAAAGAGTCAATCACCTGGAGGAGCTCAATCGATTTACCCTGGATGCCCTGGAAATGGCGGCTTCGGTGGGAGACTTCCAGCCCAATATCACCCGGCTGGAGGATATCTCCGTCATTCTCCGGGAGACCAAGGCGAGGATCTTGCGCCTGATCCAGTTTCAGGCCGTCGCCTTTTTCATGGTGGAGCCCGACTCCAACGATTTCACCCTCGCCTGCGTGGAACCGGAAGAATTTCGATCCTATGTCCAGGAGCAGGTGGACCACCTCATCGAGAACGGTACCTTTTCCTGGAGCCTCATGGAAAAGCGGCCGGTGATTCTCACCAGCAAGAACCAGCAGAAACAGATCATCCTTCACGTCATGGCCACCAGTTCGAGGATCCGCGGAATGTTTGTGGGGGTCATGGAAAAAGACAAAATGGACATTCCGGATATTTCCCTCTACCTGTTGTCCATTGTCCTTCTCAACAGCTCCAATGCCATCGAAACCTTTCAGCTCTACAACATGATCCGCGAGATCAACAAGGACCTGGAAAACGAAAAGGAGAAATACAAGTACCTCTTCGAGGCTGCGCCCGATGGGGTCGAGGTGCTGAGCTCCGACGGCGCCGTCATCGACTGCAACGAGACCCAGAGGGTCATGACCGGTTACCTGCATGAAGAAATCGTGGGAAGAAAGGCGGAAGACTTTTTTTCTCCGACGAGCAAGGCCTTGTTCAAAACCGACCCCGCAGGGGGCCGGGGAGACTGCTTCGAGCGGGAAGTGGAGCTCGTATGCAAAGACGGGTCGGTCTTGCCGGTCTGGAGAAAGGAAAAGGTCATCCTGGACGGGAACCGGAACTTCAAGGGGTCCGTGGTCTATAACCATGATCTTTCGGCCATTCGCAGGACTCAACAGGAAAAGCTGAACCTCGAGGCCCAACTGAGGCAGGCCCAGAAGATGGAGGCCATCGGCACCCTGGCGGGAGGAATCGCCCACGATTTCAACAACATCTTGGGGGCCATCCTGGGCTATACCGAAATGGTTCTCTACAAGTTGTCCCAGGAGGATCCCCTCCGGCCCGATCTCCTCCAGGTCTTTCAGGCGGGACACCGGGCCAAGGAACTCGTGCGGCAGATCCTGACCTTCAGCCGCCAGTCGGAACAGAACCGGAATCCTTTGGACATCGCCCCTATCGTCAAGGAAACCCTCAAGCTTCTCCGGGCTTCCATTCCCAGTACCATTGAAATTCGGCAGGAAGTGGGGGAACGAATCGGCAGAATCATGGGAGATCCCACTCAGGTCCACCAGGTCGTCATGAACCTGTGCACCAACGCCGCCTACGCCATGCGGGAAGCGGGCGGGCTCCTGGAAGTGGGGCTCGAACGGGTGGCGTTTCCCCAACGCGCGTCCGTGCCCCACCCCAGGTTGGAACCGGGGGTCTATGTGCGGTTGACCGTTCGCGACTCCGGGGTCGGAATGGAGCCCGCCACGGTAGAGCGCATTTTCGAGCCGTATTTCACCACCAAGCCCAAGGGAGAAGGAACCGGTCTGGGGCTTTCGGTCGTCCACGGGATCGTCCGGGGCTACGGCGGGGTGGTTACCGTGGAAAGCGAGCCCGAGGAAGGGTCCACCTTTCGGGTCTATTTCCCGCAGATCGACGGGGAGAGCGAGGAACTCCAGGAGGTGCAGCCCTCGATTCCCGGAGGGTCCGAACGGGTGATGTTCGTGGATGACGAGAGATCCCTCACGATTTTGGGGAAGAAGATGTTGGGACATCTGGGGTACGAGGTGGTGGCGTTGACGAGCAGCGTGGAAGCTCTCGAGTATTTTCGATCCCACCGGGATTCCGTGGACCTGGTCATCACCGACCTCACCATGCCTCACATGACGGGAGATGTGCTGGCCCGGGAAATGATGTCCATCCGGCCCGGCATTCCCATCATCTTGTGTACCGGTTTCAGTGACTCCATGTCGGAAGACAAGGCCAGGAGGATGGGTTTGCGGGATTTCATCACCAAGCCCCTGATCATGAAGGACCTGGCCAGAACCATCCGAAGGGCCCTGGATTCCGTGTGATGCGAAGTTGCACTCAAGCCGAAATCATCCATCCAAAGGATCCATCCCTTAGATCGAAATCTCCACGCAACATGTCGGAGAGACCTTGGACGCGATTTTGTGTGAAGGCCTGTCCGGAAAGCCCCCGGTTGCCTGTCCGCCGTTCGAAGACCCCCTGATACGAAGTTACATTCACGCCGAAACTGCCGTCCCGCAGGATTCAGCCATGTGCTCAAAATCTTCACGCAGCATGTCGGATCGACCTTGGGCGCAACCTGGTATGAATCGCCCCCCGGCGGTCCGTCCCCGTTCTTTTTTTACTTGACTTTCACCTTTTATACACCTACATTGCCATTGAAACCGCATCCCACGGCCGGTCGTTCCCGCAGACGGGAACGAAACCCTTCGTCCCGCAAAAAGGGGAGAAAAGGATGGCGCTCACACCCGCCCAGGAAAGAGTCTACCGTTTCTTGAAACAATACCTGCAGGAACACGGCTGTGCCCCTTCCTATGAAGAAATTCGCCGACACCTGGGGTTCCGTTCCCTCAACGCCGTCTCCAAGCATTTGAAGCAGTTGGAACAGCGGGGGGTTCTCTCCAGCCCGTGGGGGAACCGAAAACGGTCCCTGGAGCTGCTACCTTTGCGCACGGAGGCCGCATCCATTCCTTTTCTGGGCATCGTTGCCGCCGGCATTCCCATCGAAGCCGTGGAAGTCCCCGAGATGATCGAGGTGCCCGAGAGTTTCCTGGGGGGCGGCAACAATTTCGCCCTGCGGGTGAGGGGGGATTCCATGATCGAAGAAGGAATCCGGGACGGGGATATCCTGATCATTTCCAAGCAGAGTCATGCGGAACGGGGCCAGACGGTGGTTGCCCTCGTCAAGGGAGAAGCCACCGTCAAGAAATTCCATCCTTACGGTCCGGAGGTGGAGCTGATGCCCGCAAACAGCCAGATGAAGCCCATCCGTGTTCCGGCCGGGGACGTGGAGGTGGTGGGAATCGTCGTGGGACTGCTGCGCCACTATCGTTCCCGCTCCGTCCGGTCCGTGCGGGAGTGAGAGCCGTTCAAAGAAACCCCCATGGAACGACGGATTGTATGCCTGGAGATCCCCGATTTTTACGCCGCCTTGGAGGAGTTGCGCAGCCCGGAGCTTCGCAGGGTTCCCCTGGCCCTGGCGGGGCCCGGACCCCGGGCCCTCATCCAGGGGGTCAACCGTCTTGCCCGGGAGGAAGGTCTTCGGGAAGGGATGGTCCTTTCCCGTGCCCAACGGTCTTGTAGAAAGCTTCGAGTCCTTCCTCCGGACCCTCTTTTCTACGGGGAGCAGCACGGGAAAAACCTGGATGAGCTGGGCCGCTACTCCCCTTTGGTGGAAGGAACCGTCCCGGGTCACTATTTTGTGGACCTGACGGGCACCCGACGCCTGTGGGGGCCGTCCCCGGACGCGGCCGTCATCCTCGAACGTCGGCTGGAGATGCAGCGGGGATTGAAGGCACGGGTCGGGCTCGCCTCCAGTAAGCTGGTGAGTCGGGTGGCGGCCGGGTGCGTCATTGCCGGGGACCTCGGCTGCGTTTTTCCCGGCGGGGAGGTTTCTTTCCTCGATCCCCTGCCGGTGGCGGCTCTCCCCGGGGTGGGGGTGCAGACGACTTCCCGCCTGGCCGGCTTCAATATTCGACGGATCGGCCAGCTGGCAGCCCTGTCCGTTCGAGACCTCACGGCGGTCTTTGGAACCATGGGCGTTCGCCTCTCTCAGCTTGCCCGGGGCGTGGATCCAACCCCCGTTCTTCCCTTTCGGCGAATCCCCAAGCTGGAGTTTTCCCGGAGAATGGATCGGGATGAAATCGAACGGGAGCGATTGGAAGCGGTGCTTTTCCGGCTGGTGGAAGATGCCGGATGGGCCCTGCGCACCCGGAATCGCCATCCCGGCAAAGTGGCCCTGGAGGTTCGCTATGCCGACGGAACGACGGCCCGGAGGCAGCATACCCTTGGGCCTCCTGCCCGGCAGGTGGATCGGCAGTGGTTCCGAATCCTTCGGCCGACCCTTTCCCGTCTCTTGGAGCGGCGGGTGGCCGTTCGCCGGATGAGGCTCGAGCTCTGGGAATTGGTCATGCCCCTTCGGCAGATGGAGCTTTTCCCGTGGGAGGAGGTCCCCGTCGGGGAGAGTCCGAGGTTGCAGGAAGCCCTGGACCGGGTTCGCCAGCGTTTTGGTCGGCAGGCCGTTTTTTGGGGCCTGGGGAGGACCGGGTGATGGGGCCCTTTGTGCACCTCCATGTCCATTCCCATTATTCCTTGATGCGGGGGGTCAGTTCCGTGGAAGCTTTGTGCCGGGCCGGGGCGGAGGCGGGGTTTTCCTTCCTGGCCCTCACGGACACCAACGGATTCTACGGGCTCGTCCACTTCCTGGATGCGGCTCGACGTCGGCGCCTTCGTCCCCTCGTGGGAGTATGCCTCGAGGCCCCGGGCGAATCCGCCGTTTTCCTGGCCAAAACCCCCCGGGGCTATGAGCTGCTCTGCGAACTGGTTTCCCGCCGTCACCTCGAGGCGGGGTTTTCCCTGGCGTCCCACGTTCCGGAAGCTCCCCGGGACCTCGCCCTGCTCAGTGCGGACCCCCGCCTGCTCCGGGTCCTGAGCCCCAGGGTCCAGTGTTGGGTCGAGGTCCTCCCGGGTCCCTGCGGCCGCAAAGCCCTCGAGATCTCCCGGTCCCTGGGGATTCCTCCCGTGGCCTCCAACGCCGTTCATTTCGCCCGGCCCGAAGACCATTCCCTTCACCGCCTGGTGCGGGCCATTCACTTGAACCGGACCTTGAGCACCCTCCCGGTCGAGGAGGTGGTCCAACCGGACCGGTGGTTGAAGTCCGCCGGGGAAATGGCCCGGCATTTTCCCCACTGTCCCGAGGCCCTGGCCAACACGCAAAGGCTGGCCCGGCAATGCCACACGGCCTGGGGAGACTTTCCCGCGGTTTTTCCCCATTACCGGGACCGGGAGGCGGACCATTTCGCCATCCTGGTCCAAAAGTGCCGCCGGGGAATCGCCCGGCGCTACGGAGAAAGCAACCCCGCCGTCGAGGAACGCCTCGAGGAGGAGTTGGGCCTCCTTCGGTCCAAGGGATACGTGGATTACTTCCTGGTGGTGGAGGACATCGTGCGGCGTCGTCCCATCCATTGCGGTCGGGGGAGCGCTGCGGCCAGCCTGGTGAGCTACCTCCTGGGGATCACCCACGTGGACCCCATCCGTCATGGGCTCCTTTTCGGGCGCTTTCTGAATCCTCATCGCCGGGATCACCCCGACATCGACGTGGATTTTCCCTGGGATGAGCGGGACGGGCTCTGGGAAGAACTGGTCCGGTTCTACGGACCCCAACGGCTGGCTGCGGTTTCCAATCACGTGGGGTTTGGAGCCCGGGCGGCGTTGCGCGAGGTGGCCAAGGTCTACGGAGTCCCTGCGGCCGAGATCAAGAACATGACCCGGCGAATGAGCTCTTGGAGTCGGCCCGGGGAAATGCGGGATCGGGTGGACACCCATCCCAAGTTCCGGGGACTTGTCCCGGAGCCTCCCTGGCCGGAAATCATGCAGCTGGCCGCCCGTCTCGAGTCCGTTCCCCGGCACCTTTCGGTCCACTGCGGCGGCATCGTTCTGGCCCCCGACCGCGTTTCCCGGTATGTGCCCGTGCAGCGGAGCGCCAAGGGGGTTCGGGTGATCCAGTGGGAAAAAGACCAGGCGGAAAGGGCCGGGCTGGTCAAGATCGATCTTCTGGGGAATCGCTCCCTGGCGGTGATCCGGGACGCCCTCGAGTCCATCCGGGAAAATACGGGAAAAGAGCTCGATTATGCCGGGCTCAACCCCATCGAAGACCCTGCTACCCGGGACCTCCTTGCTCGGGGCGCCACTATGGGGGTCTTTTACGTGGAATCTCCCGCCATGCGCCAGTTGCAGCAGAAGACCGGTCGGGGAGACTTCGAACATCTAACCCTTCATTCCTCCATCATCCGGCCTGCGGCCAATCGGTACATCCGGGAATACATCCGGCGGCTGCACGGGGCTCCCTATGAACCCCTGCACCCGAGGCTCGAGGAGCTCCTGGCGGAAAACTACGGGATTCTTGCGTACCAAGAGGACGTGGTCCAGGTTGCGAGAATCCTGGCGGGCTTCGACTGGGACCTGGCGGACGGCCTGCGCAAGGTGCTCAGCAAAAAGAGCCCCGAGCAGATTTCCGCCTACCGGAAGCGTTTCTACGAAGGATGCGCCCGGGAGAACATCGGCAGGGACGTGGTGGATGCCGTGTGGGATATGATCATCTCTTTTGCGGGATATTCCTTCTGCACGCCCCATTCGGCCTCCTACGCCCTGGTCAGCTTCAAATCGGCCTACCTCAAGGCCCACTATCCCGCAGAATTCATGGCCGGGGTCTTGAGCAACGGGGGAGGCTACTACAGCACCCGGGCCTACATTTCCGAAGCCCGGCGCATGGGATTGACCGTCCTGGGTCCCGATGTAAACCACAGCCGGTGGACTTACCGGGGGAAGGGGCGGGTCGTTCGCATGGGGCTGCAGCAGCTAAAGGGTGTGCGGCGGGAAGCCCTGGAAAAAATCCTGGACGAGCGGGAAAGGAACGGACCCTTTGGTTCCCTGGAGGATTTCCTTCGCCGAACGGACCCGGCCCCTGCCGAAGGGGCCGTCCTGGTCGGGAGCGGCGCGTTGGACGCCCTGGCCCGGGGAACCCTCCCCCCTTTCGAGAAGGCCTTCGGTGCCCACCTCGATCCCGTTTCCCCGGTCGGGTCCGGGGTCCGGGAAACCCGGGAAACCCCGGGTTCGGGCTTTCAGGGAGGCGGCGGGCCGCGGTTTTCGGGCACCGTTCCCACTCGTCCTCAAATCCTGTGGATGGTTGAAGCGACGTTGAGGGGCCGTTTTTCCGGGGGGGCCGGCGGGACGATCGGGAAAAATCTCTCGATTCCCCGGCGGTCCTTCACGGGAGGGGTCCCTCCGCTGCCGGATTACACCCCGGAGCAGCGATGGGAGCAGGAAAAAGAAACCCTGGGGTTCGTCCTTTCCGTCCATCCCCTGGCCCTGTTCGAGTCGGCCCTGAAAAGACTGCCGTTTCCCGTCGTGCCTGCCGCGGATCTCGATCGGCACGTGGGGCGGGACGTGTGGGTCTTGGGCTGGCCCATCACCCGCAAGGAAGTACTGACCCGGGATGGGGAATCCATGGAATTCGTTTCCCTCGAAGACCAAACGGCCATCTATGAAACGGTTTTCTTTCCCGACGCTTTTCGGCGCTTCTGCCGGGACCTGGATTATGATCGGGCTTATGTCCTCTACGGCCGGGTGGAGAGCGAATTCGGTGCTGTAAGCCTCACCGTCCGGAAGCTTCGCCGACTCTCCCTCCCCGACCCCCACGGGTCTACTTCTCGACCTTCTGAACATCGGCCGCCGAGGTCCCCGTCAGGTTCGTCCGCTGAAACCCGCTGTCCGTGGGCAAGGCCATGTTGAACCGGTAGAGGTCGTCGATCTCGACTTTCACCCGATCCAGCCGACAGTCCAGGACGTGGCCCCCTCGCCCGGCATCCTCGGTCAGGAAATGAAAATGATATCCGGGAACGTTCACTCCCCTCAGGTATTCGGGAAACCGGAAGCCGATGAGGGTCCCGCGAACGTTTTGCAGATCGAAGGACGGCTGGGTCTTCACCACCTCCACCAGGCGCGGGTAGGGGGGGGTCTGCCGGGGAACGCTGCGGGTCCGGACCATGGCAAAGGATCCCGTAATGCGAAAGGCATAGCAGAAGTTCCGGGTGGGCAAGGTCCGGTCCAGGCGCTCTTCCAGTTCTTTGTAGGAAAGAGGCTCTTCCAGGGAGAAGGCCCGGTCCGGGTCAAAGAAGGTCATGATGGCGAAGGGGGTGCGCGAGGAATCCTCCACCGGGTAGGCCGTGCCGTCGGATTTTACCTGGAAGAACCGGGAGTGGAGGGCGATCATCTCGCCGTCCAGGGCGTTGAAGGTGCCCAGGCCGGTGTCGCCGTATTTTCTCAGTTCTCCGAAGGTGGTTTCCCCGTCATAGACCCCTTCCATGAGGGCGTTGATGGTCGAGGCTTGGAAGACGGTGTCCTTTGGGGGTTGGGGATGAGCGCAGGCGGACAAGAGCGTCGTGGCCAGGAGGCAGAGTACGCATAGGGATCGAAAACGGTTCATGGGACTTCCTTCTCTTGTTGGCCATCTTCGGGCTTCGGGTCGTGGGGGGCAGCGGCCAGGTCCCCCGCAAAACCTTCGGGTTGGAACGTATCGTCACCGGGATCCAGGCCCTCCGGAACTCTGGTGCCTCGAGACCTCTCTCCCGTCCGGCTGAAGGTTCGAGGTCTTCCGACACGGCGGTGGGGAAGGGTCCACCCGAGAAGGGTCCGGGGGCCTTGCGGCCCTTTCCGGCCGGAGCAAGCCTAGCACAAAATGTTGACAGTTTTGAGCAAAACTGTTAGGGATGATCCATAATTAGGATGGATCGTTCTTTCAAGCATCTGGCGGATTGGAACACAGGACCGATTTCGGATTTGACGGGGGTGCCGCGAAGGCGCCCCTTTGCTTTTACCGTTTCGATGGGCGGCGGCGCGGCAAGGAAACGAGGGGAGCGCGGGGCGCCCGCGCATTCAGCGCCGTCGCACGGAAGGGATGTCGTCTTTGGCTGCAGGGACCCGCCGACGGGCTCTTGTCCCGGCGGATCGGGGATTCCGGTTGGAGAAGCGGGGATCAGCGATGAAAGAAAACAGCTCACGGGTGGTAATGGAAGCCGATGAGATTCAACGAGTGCTGGAACGGTTGGCACGGGGAATCATGGAGAAATCCCAGGATTCCCAAAAACTGGCACTGGTGGGAATCCATACGGGCGGAGTGCACCTGGCCAGGAGGATTCAATCCGTCATCCGGGAGAAATTCGCTTTGTCCGTTCCGGTGGGGTCGTTGGACATCAATCTCTACCGGGACGACTGGACCCGTTTGCATACCCAACCCCTGGTGCGGGCGACGGACCTGACGTTTCCCATCGACGACCTGGACTTGGTGCTGGTGGACGATGTGTTGTTCACGGGTCGGACCATTCGGGCCGCCCTGGACGCCTTGATTGACTACGGCCGTCCCAAGAGGGTGCGGGTGGCGGTGCTGGTGGATCGCGGGCACCGGGAACTGCCCATCTGCGCCCAGTTTGTAGGCATGACCCTGGATACCGCCGACGATGAACAGGTCAATGTGCTCCTGGTGGAAAAGAGCGGCACGGACCGGGTGGTCATCGAACGGTCTCCTTCCTCTTCTTGAGAATCCGAAATGCATCTTGCGGCCTGGAACCCCGGCCAAGGAATCTCGAGCCATTGGAAAGGGTCGGTTGTGTACCCCCTCTTCAAGAGGTCGCGCATGGGTTGTACCCAGGCGTTGAAAGGTTTCGGCATTCGGCAGGTTTGCCGCCCTCCGGTCCGGTGTCGGCTTTTTCCGTTGAAAAGCCCCGGGAGAAGTGGTAAAGACACCCTGTGTTTGAGCGGGAGTAGCTCAGCTGGCTAGAGCATCAGCCTTCCAAGCTGAGGGTCGCGGGTTCGAAGCCCGTCTCCCGCTCCAGTAAATTCAAGGGGTTACGGAAAATACACCGTATCCCCTTTCTTCGTCCTGTACATTTCGTGTACAGGCCCGCCCGGTGAAGAGCACAAACACCCATAGGCTGCCGCCTTCCATCGTCATAACAGAACACGTCTCGGAAGCCGCAGTCCACATTTCGTCCCGGGAAAGCAATCCTTTTTGCCCGGGTTCCCTCCCCACAGGGTGGGGGAAACCTTCTCCCACAGATTGCAGCCTGATCGGGCATATATCTTTGCAATGCCTCAAAAGAGAAAAGGAAGCGACATCTATTTTGAAACAAACGAAAATGCAAAATCCTTGTCTGTCTGCTGTGAGAGGGTGCTGAAACTCCACAGAATGGATTTCACGTCCTTTGAGGTAATAACAGACTAAATTGAGGCAACCTCATGACATCCAAACCGGATGCCCATAAGAATCTGCCCACATGGCAACTGTGGCGACAGGATGACAACGGTGTCCGTATACTGATGGCCGAATATAAAGACGAGGCTTTGGCACTGCAAGCTCTGGCCGAGTTCGAGTCGCACCAGCATAAGCAGACTTATTGGATTGTGGAAAGTAAAGCTGGTGGGCCGACTCCTTAGCGAATAGAACCTTCATGGTACTAACTGCTGAAGTTTTGCAGTCTAGCCCCTCGTCCCTTGTTTTTGCATGGATTGAAGAGCATTGGATTTTCTTAGCGGTGGCGGAAACTTAGGCTGCCATACGAAGCAACTCGTCACAGAGCTTCTCGTTTTTCTTTAAGTCCGCACGGGAAGCGGAATGAGCATTAATGATGACCCTGACGGCCCCTGTCGCAGGATGTCCCGAATGAAGCCCATGCCGTCAGTCTCACGCGAGATGTAGGGCTTCGGTTTAAACCGGGATGACCAGAGAGCGGGCGGGCGGATGAACCTCTCTTCTTCAATTCTTTTCCACAACGATGCTGAAGGCCGAGCAGCCTGCCAGCTTAACACCGTCGACCACGGCGACGAGCATCCCCACCGGTGCGTCCCGGTCCGCCCTGATCTTGACGGAGGGTCCCGCCATTTCGCCGAGCCTCTGGCGGACGATCCGGGGGATGTCTTCTCTCTGTGTCGCCTCTTCCCCTACATACACGTTCCCCTGGCGCTCCAGGGTGATGACCAGGGGTTCCTCGGCCGCGGCGTCGGCCGTAGCCGCCTCCGGAAGCCGGACCTTAATGGCCGGGTCCGCCGTCACGTTATAGGTGATCACAAAAAAGAGAAGCAGGTTGAAGACCACGTCCACCAGGGGGGCGGTGTCGATGTGGGTGTGGCGCCTCTTTCTTCTCTCAAATTCCATTCGCTCTCCTCTCGCAGAGTGCCATGGCAACATCCTTCATGCGCACGGCGATCTCATCCAGCCGGTCTTCCAGAAAATGCAGGGCGATGTGGCTGGGAATGGCCACAAAGAGGCCTCCGGCCGTCGTGATGAGCGCCTCGTAGATGCCTCCGGCCACCATCGAGGGATCGACCCGGCTTCCGCCGTGGCTTGCGATGGTCATGAAAGCCGAGATCATGCCCGTCACGGTGCCGGTAAAGCCCAGAAGGGGGGCTATTACCGATATGAGTGAGATTACGCCCAGCCCCTTCTCGAGACTTCTTATCTGTTTAGTGCCGATGAAAGCGACCTGCTTATCATCCAGCCCTCTCTGGATGCCGTCAATGACAGGGGCAATCTCTCCGGGCTTTTCCCGGATGACCAGGTCGATCGAAGGGGAAATCCGTCGAAGGACGCCTCGAAACTGGAATCCTTTGGCAACAATGAGGGCCAGCGCGACCACAGAGCAGCAAAGGATGGGCCACATGAGGACCCCGCCTTTGTGGAAAAAATCAATCATTTCCATGACTCCTCAAAACGAATCGAATAGGCAGGCGGGCCCTGCACATAATAGGCTTGCCTCCTCTCACGGCAGGCTTGAAGGTGGAGTTCTTCACCGCTCGAACGGCTTCTTCATCGAAATCTGATCCGGCCGATCTCAACACCTCGACGTTCATGAGCTGCCCCCTCTCATTGATGGTCAACTGCAGAAGCACGGTTCCTTCCTTGCCGAGCTCACGGGCCAGCCGGGGATACCTGGGAAGAGATTTGGTCAGAAAGCGCGGCCCGTCGCCCGTTCCGAAAAACAAGTCCGAAGGTCCCTGACCGGCCCTGCCTTCTCCATCGGAAATCGACGAACGAGCATCTGGGTCTTGAGGGCCGGTTTCTCTCACCCGGCTGGATTCGGGTCCTCGATGCCGGGCGGCCGTTTGTTCTGTGGGATGGGAATCCTCCGAAGCCATCTGGGGCTGAGACTGCACCCCCGCCGGCTTTTCTCGCCGAGGGGGCATCACCGGGCGCACTGGTGGTTTCTTGACCGGCTGAAGCGGCTTCGGGACTTCCCCGGCAAGCAGGGTCGGCCAAGGGGTGTCCTCGGCAAGAGGAAGTGGTTGGGTCCTGGGGTGGTTGTCCTTGGATTCCTCCGGTTGGGGGCCCGAGATCGGCAGAGACGGAGCGGGAGCCGTTGGCGGCTTGTTGCCGGCCGTTGCGGGATTCTGCGTCTCCGCCGACGTGCTCCCTTTGCGGCCCTCCTGAACAATGACAAACCGCAGGGCCTCGCAAGGACGTTCCGGAGGGAGTCTCTCAGGACCGGGGACGAGGAAGACACCCGCGTGAAACAGAACGGAAAACAAGATACCTTGCCAGAGCTTCATCCGAACTGATGAAATCCTCCCCCGAAGTTTCTCCCCCGGGGTGGCCGTGAAAAAAGCCGCGACTTCCCCGGTTCGCCGCATTCGCACGGCTTCTGGGGCGTTCGCGGCCCTGTCGGTTTCAGATCGGACGAACTCCCGGCCGTGATCTGCAGCGAGCCTTCCCGGCCGGGTCCAAAGGAAATCGGCACTCAGGGGTCCCGGTTGGTATGACACCTTCATGGTGCACTGTAGCCTGGGCCGACAGGGCCTATTATCGACGCCGGTCGCCTTGCGTCAAGCGATTTCCGACATACCCCGGTTTTGCCTCATGCAGAGTTGCCTCCGCCCGATCGACTCACTGCTCCTCTCGATTCCGCAAACCGGGCCCGACGGTTTCCTCTCGTCAGAAACCCGGCGGACCCGGAACCTACCGTGGCTGTACGGCGATGAATCCGGCTTCGTGGAAGACTGGCGGGTGCAGTCGGCCGAGAGCGGTCGCCACCCGAGTGAGACAAGGTTTTCCCAAGGAAGATTTGCGGTCGGGAAGGTTCTTACCGGTCCCCTACGGCGACCGGGTCCTCATGGTTCCCCCGACGGGACAAGGATCAAGGAGACTGGTTGCGGCCGTTGACGGTCCCCGAATCATCGCTCCCCTATTGAAGACTGTTGACTCCCAACGGCAGTCGGGACTACAAAAAGCGAATTCATCGAAGTCTCGTCGGTCGGCGGACGGATCTGATAAGGATACGACATGGAAGGAGTGTTCGGGAAAACCGCCTCTCGTCGCACGGCCTCCTGCCTGATGCTGGGCCTCCTGCTTGCCTGCTTGGCCCTTTGCCGTCCCCTCCTCGCATCGGAATACCAAGAGGATGTTCTCTCGTATTTCGGCGCTGGTGGGGGGCCGGGAGTTGCGGAGTACGCTGCCGACCTGGGCATTCACTGGTCCCGAAGGGCCGTCGACGTCAATGAAAACACGTACGACAGCGCGGCCCTTCTTTCCGGAGTGGACCAGATGGTGACCGAGAACCAGGCAGTGGGGGTGGTCAGCTTGGGGATCATCAACCCCAGGAAGGTGTCCGGCTGGCTCACGGCCGAGCAGTTCTCCCGGGCCGTGCAGTCCGTCGTGGAAAGATACGACGGGGACGGCGTGGACGACATGCCGGGTCTGACCCACCCCATCAAGGTATGGGAGCTGGTCAACGAATACTCGAGCTCAGGCAGCATCGGCTACGAAGGACTGTCCCAATCGGACTTCTTGGATTTCATGGTTCAGGGGGCTCAGGCCCTCAAGAACACCTGCTCCGATTGCCTGCTGGCCTACGACCCCTTTGACAAAGAGGACTCGAAGGCCCTGCTGCAAGTGCTCCCGGCCGATACGATCGATCTCATTTCCTTTCACACTTACAGTCCCCTGGACGTGCCGGCCGATCCGGCCTCTTGCTACTACGCACCCAATTTCAAGGGACTCTTGCAGGAGTTGGGGATCGACGGAAAACCCGTCTGGGTTACGGAATACGCCTTTTACGACCACGAAGGCGCCGTGTTCAATCCCGGTTACGTGCCCGCCGGGGACCAGACGGACAACGCGCGATGGATGGTGCAAACCACCGCATGGGGGTTTGGATCGGGACTCTTCTCAAGGATCATTTATGCGGAAATCCCTCCCCCCAAGGACGCTCAGACCGACGAGAGGCTTCTGTGGATGGCGCTTCTGGACTCCGAGGGCAACAAACGGGAAATCTATCACGCCTATAAGAAGCTCATCGCATTGCTGGACGGCTTCAAATCCGTGACCGAGCTTTTCCTGGGGGAGGACGTCTACGGGTTCCTATTCGACAAGGAAACCGAGCGGATCTATGTCCTGTGGGTGAGGGAAGGGGTCGCCCCCAGACCGGGAGTCCTTCTTTCAGGGTTGGATGCCGACGAGGTCACTCTCATCCGGTCAGTGCCCGATTCCCGGGGGAATTTCGAGACGTCCACCCTCACGCCCGTCGAGGGGACCGTATCCCTCGACCTCGAAAACACTCCCGTCTTCCTGCGCGATGCTCCCGGTCCGACGGCCGCTTTCAGTGCCGTTCCGACCACGGGGGTCCTTCCGCTGGCCGTGGAGTTCACGGATTTGTCCACCGGTGCCGTCACGACCCATTTCTGGGATTTTGGGGACGGAGAAACCAGCTCGGAACAAAACCCGAGTCACACCTACAAGACCGCGGGGTCCTACACGGTGAGCCTAACGGTGTCGGGTGTGAACGGTTCGGACACGGAAACCAAGGCTTCCTATATTACGGTAACCAATCAACCGCCCACCGTGACCATTGAGGCTACGGATCCCGTCGCCTCGGAATCCGGCTCGAACCGAGGGACCTTCACCGTGTCCAGGACCGGGGATCCCGGGGCTCAACTCGAGGTCCTCTACGAGGTGGGCGGAAGTGCCGCGAACGGGAAGGATTACCGGGCGCTCTCAGGCAGGCTGACGCTCCCTGCCGGAGCCTCCAGCGCGACCATTCGAGTGATTCCCGTGGACGACAACGTGCGGGAGTCGGACGAGACCGTGACCCTTTCCCTGCTTGCCGACGATTCCTATGAAGTGGGCACTCCCTCCGAAGCCACCCTCACCATTGGCGACAATGATCCCACCGTGACCATTGAGGCCACGGATCCCGTCGCCTCGGAAAAGGGCAAGGATCCCGCCGTTTTCACGGTGCGCCGCACCGGAAATCGAAGAGCCTCGCTCACCGTGGTCTACTCCATCCAGGGTACTGCGAAAAACGGCGTGGATTACTCGAAGCTCTCGGGTCGGGTGAAGATTCCCGAAGGCAAAGCCTCCGCCTCCGTTCGAGTGGTTCCTTTAAGGGACGACAGGAAAGAGGGCAACGAGACCGTGATCCTGACCCTGGTGGAAAGCAGCTCCTACCACGTGGGCTCTCCCTCTGTGGCCAAGGCCGTCATTCGCAAGGATGACTAATGCCTGAGCCGAACGATTCTTGCCGCCCATCCCCCACCCAACGGCGCACCCCACAGACGCGGACGATCCCTCGAGGATCGGTTCACCCGTCACCGAGAGCGGGCTTCGTGCCTGCCCTCCGAGGCCCTGCAACCGCAGGAAATCGGTCATTTGGGGCAGTGTCCGGCAGGTTCGTTTCCCCGGGGGTGGGCCGCCGGGGTGCAAGACCCCGTTCTTCGGAACGTTCCGGGGGGGACCCCGCTTCACTCCTGCAATCCGGAGGTTTGTACCCATCCGGAAGAACCATGTCGACTCGGGGACCGGGCATCCCGAGAAAAGACCCACCAAGAACCCCTTCCTGGTTTCGATGGATACTTTGCATTCCTGAGAACCGGGCGGGATTCGCCAGGAACGAGCACGGCAGGAGACTCTCGAGATTCTTGATTTCCCTTCTCGACGTCTGGATGCAAAAGAAAAGGTCCCTGATCCGGACGAAGTCGAGGCCAAGTACGGGCACACGGTGGCCTGAAGATTTTCCTGCCCGGGGCAGAGCATGCAAAGCCCCAGAAGATACCGGTCCTGGCGGGGCAAAGGACGGAGGCCTCAATGGCCATCGTCGATCTTTCCGCTTGGAGCCCATGAGGAGATGAAACCGCGGCCGGCAAGGGACTTCGCCTTGTCGAGGAGAAGGAAGTCGGCGGGGGTGTGGTTTCTCCCCGGCTGAATGGACCAAGGTTCCAGGGACTCCGGATTGAGTGAAGCTGCAACCCCTCCCCTTTGTCTGCAGAGGGAACCGGGCCTTGAAACCTTCGGGGAAACCATGGGGGGAACACTTTCCATGATGAGAACCCCGTTGACAGGTCCCTGCGGTTTCACTAGTTTGGTGGAAATCGTAAAGGGGAGTAGCAACCGGCCGACGGGCGGCCGGACCGTGTCCCGTCACTACGGTGGCGATTTCCACCCGGGAGCGGATCCAAGCAACAGTGGTTGGACTTGCAAGACCTTTACTCACAGCATGGGCCGTCATGCCGCGAGTGAGGGTCTTTTTGTTTGGACGCGGCGAAAACGAAACGAGGAGTCAACATGATCGACCTGGGTTGGTTGGGGCAGATTTCGTTCACTTGGGAATTCTTCGCAGCCGTGATGAGCATCGTTCTCATTGACCTCGTCCTGGCGGGGGACAACGCCGTGGTCATTGCCATGGCGGTCAAAAACCTGCAGGGTCGCAAACGCCGGATGGGGATCATCCTGGGTTCCGGCGGGGCGGTCGTCATCCGGGTGGTCTGCACCTTTCTGGTTGCCCGGTTGCTCAATATGTCCTTTGTCAAGCTGGTGGGCGGAGCGGTCATCCTCTGGATCGCCGTAAAGCTGCTCACCGAAGGGACCCGGGAGGAATGCCGCGGCAAAGAGTGCAGCAGCGTCCTGCAGGCCCTCTGGATCATCATCGTGGCGGACCTCAGCATGGGCATCGACAACATGCTTGCCGTGGGCGCCGCCAGTCACGGAAACCTGTTCCTGCTGCTCTTCGGCCTCATCCTTTCCATTCCCATGGTGGTGTTTCTGAGTGCTTGGCTCTCGAACCTCATGGATCGCTACCCGATCATTCTTTGGCTGGGTGCGGCGGTGTTGGGCAAAGTGGGCGGTGAGATGATGATCACCGACCCATGGGTGCGCGGACTGCTCAACCCGCCCAAGTGGACCGAGTACGCCGTCATGGCTTTCTTTGTCGTCTTTGTCTGTATGCTGAGCAAATGGATCATCAACAGGCGAAAAGGCGGGGTCGTTCCGGAACCCGCGTCGGTTCAAGCCTCGGTCGTCTCATCGAACCCGGAAGCCGCCTGATCGACGAGTCCTACGAAATCAACCGGCGGGGAGGAACGGGTCGTTCCTCCCCGCCGGTCGGGTTGCCTCTCTTCCGGCCCGCAGGGGCCTCCTTCTCAATTTCCAAGGCAAGAGCTTCCCCCTGAAAACGGCGTTCGTCCGGTTGAGCGAAAACAGAAAAAATCTTCCGGGTGAAAACGGAATAGGAATGGATCTCCGGACCGATTCACGGTAGCCTGTCTTTTTATTGTCGCCGATGAACTCCGTCTCGACCACGGGAGTTGGGGTCTTCCGCCAGCCGCCCGGGGGCGGGTCGAGGGGCAGAGCTATGTGGAAACCAAGACCGACCTTGGGCCGGATTACCTGAGACATTACCGATGGAAAACAGCACCGGAACCGGCTGAATACGTCTTGAGGCGAAACCTTGCTTCATCCCCCTCGCAAGGGAGGAAGCGTAGGTCGTGCGCTCAAATGTCTTGGTAAGGCCATCGAGGCGCTGAGGAGGGAATCATGAAGAGCGGATCCAATGATCGCTGCCTCTGTACGGGCGGAACAAAACTCAAGGAATGCTGCGTCGACAAACGGAAAGCCGATGAACGGCAAGCCATGCTTGATGCGGCGGTAAGAGAGGTGAGGGAGCTGCTCGAAAGCCGCAGCTTTGCCTCGCTGGAAGAGGCCAATGCCTTCTTGAACCGACACATGCAACAGCGCAACCGGGCGCCCGAGGATGACTTCGACGGCCTGTCGTCCGGACAGATGCACCGTTTACTGCACTACCCGTTCGAGTCGCCCGACCTGGCGGCTTTTCCCGCCTGCCTGGATGTGGTCCCTGACGCTCCGATCCTTCGTCTCTTCAGCCTGTTGGTTGAAAAACTCGGCGATCAGGGTCTAAAGGCGACCACTACCGGCAATCTCCCGCGTAACCTGTGCCGGGAGATTGCCCTGACCTATTGGGGAGAGGAGAAGTACCGGGAAGTTTTCCGTTACGGGGAACTGCGAACGGAGCCGATGTTTTTTGATCTGCATGTCACCCGAATTGTTTCCGGACTGAGCGGATTGGTAAGAAAGTACAGGGGAAAATTCATTGTGAGCAACGGGTGCCGGAGGTTGCTGAACAAGCAGGGTTTGGCCGGGATCTACCCGCGGCTTTTCCGTGAATTTGCCACAAAATACAACTGGGCCTATTGGGGCGGACGGAGTGAAATCCCCCTGATCCAGCAATCCTTTCTGTTCACTCTCTACCTGCTTCGGAGACATGGAACCGAATGGCGATCGTGCCGGTTCTACGAGGATTGGTTCCTGCGAGCCTTCCCGGCGGTGTTGAATGAGGTCGTGCCAATCGGGGAATATCTCTCGCCGGAAAAGGTCCTGCGCGGTTCTTATTCATGGCGCTGCCTGGACAGGTTTGCCGGCTTCCTGGGACTGGTGGAAATCCGGCGGGATCCCGGTAAGGGTTTGCGCGGGGATTTTCTCGTGAGAAAACTTCCACTCCTGGATCACGTCGTCCAATTTCATCTATGAAGTGAGAAGACGTCCAAGAGGAAAGAATCGGTGGATCCGCTCCATGATTTGCCGGCAGCGGCCAAGCCCGAGACATTGACCCGCTTGATCGCCCGCCTTGCCGATCTTCGTCCCGAGCTGCGCCGCGAGTGCTTCGATGATCCGAAAAAGCACGTCACCCTCACCACCGAGCAGAAGATTCTCTCGGAAGGGGAAATCGTAATGGCGCTCTGGGGGGAACTGTACCCCGATCTCGAGGACCCGGACAGCTACGGCGGCGGCGAGGAGGAGTTCGCAAAGGTCATTCCGGGATGTGGAAAACCGGTCTGAGGCGGATGCCGCGCGACTTCCTTCGGCCGTGCTTTTGGCCGCCGGGCGGCCCCCCCGCAGGATTCCGGCAGCAAAGACGGTCTTGCCCACCGCCGGAGGTTGTGTAGGGTTGGCCTCTGCGGGTCCGTGGCGGTCTTTGGCGGGTCGGCCCCCAACCCCGGGTGGACCGGGAAGACGTCGTATCCCGGGGGTCAACGATTCCGGCAAGGAAAGGGATTGGAAATGGGAGGTAGGGAAAAGAATCCGGGTTCATTTAGGGAGGTTCGAGGCAGCCGCCGCGTCTCCTGGGCCGTTTTGATCCTAGGGTGGGTGTTTCTGTCCCAGCCGGTGTGCTGGGCCAAACCCACCACGGCGGGCCAGGCGGAAACGGTGGTTCGGAACTGGCTCCGGCTGGATCCGCAGCCCCTGGGCGCCCCCCTGGGCGGCCCGGGAAAAGAGGTGAGAACGGTCTGTGACAAGGAAGGAAGGGATCTTTTCCACGTGGTCTCCCTCCATCCGACCGGCTTCGTGATTATCGCGGGCGACGACCTGGTGGAGCCCGTGATCGCCTTCGTTGCCCGAGGCCGGTACGACCCGTCGGAGACAAATCCCCTCACGGCCATCGTGACCGAGGACATGACAAGACGCCTCGATCTGGTAAGAACGATACCGGTGGAGGCGGCGAAAGAGGAGTCCGGCGGAGCGGCCCGAGGGTGGATGGAGGCGAGCCTGGAAAAGTGGGTCTTCCTGCAGCGGGCTCGCGGGGGGGAGCGCCCGGAGGTGTCCTCCGGACTCGAGAAGGTCTCCGATCTGCGGGTGGCTCCTTTCGTGTCCAGCAAGTGGGGGCAGGGGGAGGAAGGATCCGAGTACTGTTACAATTACTACACCCCAAAACACTACTTCTGCGGTTGTACCGCCGCGGCCATGGCTCAACTGCTCCGTTACCATCGGCACCCGTCGGACCTCGTGGGGAAGAAAAGGTTCAGGATCGCCGTAGACGGCAAGAATTCCTACGCAACCACCCGGGGAGGCGACGGGGCGGGGGGAGCCTATGCCTGGGCGCGAATGCCCCTAAACCCGGGTCCGGCCACGGGCGAGGAAGAAAGGCGGGCCATCGGCGCCCTGACCTATGACGCCGGGGTCACGATCCATACGAGATATGCCGGTGCGGGGTCCGCCGCCGGACTCCCGGATGTGAGGGAAGCACTCGATTCTTTCTTTCAGTATTCCAACGCCCGCTACGGGTCTTCACCGACCGGCCCCATTTCCCTCAAAGACCTCTGCCCCATGATCAATCCCAACCTGGATGCGAAACTGCCGGTCCTGATGAGCGTCATCCGCTCGGGGGGAGCCCACGTGGTGTTGTCGGACGGATACGGATACAACCTCTCGACCCTGTACCATCACCTGAACCTGGGTTGGAACGGGAGCGACGACGCATGGTACCACCTGCCCAATATCCCCACGTCCCGGTACCGTTACAGCCTGATTGCCGACGTCGTCTACAACGTATTTCCCACGGGGACCGGAGAAATCGTGTCGGGGCGCGTGACCAACGCGGGCGGCGAGCCGCTCAAGGGGGTAAGAGTGAGGGCGGAAGTGAATGGGTCCCTCGTCGGGTCGGCTCACACCGACCGGTACGGAATCTACGCTTTGCCGGGGTTGCCGTCCAAGTCGTCCATCGAGCTCCGCCTGAACAAGCCCGGGTATACGTTCCGGCCTCGAACCGTCGAAACGGGGCGAACCGACGATTTTCGCGTCCGGACCGGCAACCTTTGGGGGGTGAATTTTTCAGCGCGTTCCCAGTGAAGGGGAGGACCCGGGCCACCCAACAGGGGCCTCCCCGGCGCCGAACCGGGCGGCCAAGAAAAGTGCAGGAAGCGCTTGCGCAGGTGTGCCGGGTGGTTCGTTGTCCAGGGGTCCCTGTCCATGTTGGCAACGAAGATAGCGGGTTTGCCCGCCAAAGAACCCGGCCTTCTCCTTTCACCCTGCGCCGTCTTTCCCATCCGGAACACTGCGGATGAGCTCGACCGTGCCTCTTGGGCTAAGGGGTTTCCAGGCTGGGTGCTCTCCCTCGCACATCCATCGGGTGGACTGCGTGAAACCCACTGTGGAGACAACCCTCGGGAAGCAGGGGAGGGGCGGAACAAATGAATCCCCACCCCCCCCATCGAGGCCTGCTCCTAGAACCGTCCCATCTCGTCTTCTCCCAACGGGATGACCTGTTCGGGCCGGACCTCCAGTTCCCGGGAAACCGCCCGCTGTTTCCCGATTTGTCTTTTTCCGGTATGTCCGGGGTCCCGCGTGAGCCCAAAGGCCGGCGACATGCTTTTTCCATTTTCCCCGGCGTTCCCGGCCCGGGCCGTCAGCACCATGCGGCCGTTGCCCCCCTTCTTTCCGTTCCCGCCGACCACGGCCACGAGGTCCGCCACGTAGGCATTCATCTGCTCGGCTTGGGCGTTGAGCTCTTCGGACGCCGCGGCCGATTCCTCGGCGTTGGCGGCATTTTGCTGGACCACCTTGTCCATTTCCGCCACCGCCTTGTTGACCTGGGAAATCCCCTGGGCCTGTTCGTTGGATGCGGCGGCAACCTCGCTCACCAGTTCTCCCATCCGGGTCGCGCTGGAGGCCACCAGTCCGAAGGCATCCCCGGCCTTGTTGACTTGTTCCGTACCCTCTTTGATCTTCTTGATCGTGTCCTCGATCAGGTTTGCCGTGTTCTTGGCAGCGTCGGCGGCGCGGATGGCCAGGTTGCGCACCTCGTCGGCCACCACGGCAAACCCGGCCCCCGCATCTCCCGCTCGTGCGGCTTCCACGGCCGCGTTCAGGGCCAGGAGGTTCGTCTGGAACGCAATTTCATCGATGGTCTTGATGATCTTCGAGGTCTCCTCGCTGGCCCGGGAAATCTCGCTCATGGAGGTGGTGAGCTGGGCCATGGCCGCGTTGGACTCCTTCACTACCTGGGTCATCTCCACCATGAGACTATTGGCCTGGTTGGCATGATCGGCATTCTGCTTCGTCATGGAAGCCATTTCTTCCAGGGACGAGGAAGTCTCTTCCAGGGAGGCGGCCTGTTCGGAGGCCCCTTCCGCAAGGGACTGGCTGCTTGCGGATACCTGGGCGGAGGCCGCGGCAACCTGGTGGGAGCCTTCCCCGAGACCCTGGACCACCCGGGCGATCGGCCTGGAAATACTGCGGGCAAAGAAGAATACCAGGACCAGGGTCAGTCCCAAGAAAACAATCCCTACCAGGAAAATGCCGTTGCGAATGGCGTGGGCGGGGGCCAGGAATTCTTCATCCGGCTGAGTCACGGCCACGCTCCAACCGGTCAGGCCCACCGGCGCGTATCCCGCAATCTTGGGGATCCCCTCGAAAACGTAGGACTCGACTCCGGCTTTTTGAGCCAGCATGTTGCTCACGATGCTTTCCATTCCCTTGGCGTTCTTCAGGTCCAGCTCGAGGATGAGATCCCTTCTGGGGTGAGCGATCACGCGCCCGCCCGCATCGGTCATGAAGGCATAGCCGGTGGCTCCCATTTTGGTTGCGGCAATCTTTTCCACCAGGAAGTCAATCTTCAGAGGAATGGAGACGGACCCCAGAAACTCGCCCGTGGGCCCGTAGATGGGAGCGCAGATGGGGGCCACGGGGTTGCCGGTCTTTTGGGACTTGACCACGGTCCCGACGTTGGTCTTTCCCTTCCCGGCGGCCAGGAAGTAGTCGCGGTTGGAAATGCTGAGATTTGCGTATTCCCCGTTGCTCCCATCGGCCACGATCCCTCCCTTGGAGTTCGTGACCAGGATGGATTCATACTCGTTGCCGATTTGTTTCATGATGCCGGAGAGGCGCCGATTCAGCCTCTGGATGTCCGCCCCGTACTCCTCCGCGTTGGCTGCGGCAACCTTGGCGGCCGTATCAATGATGAGCGGCTCCTGGGACAATTCCTTCACCACTTTGAGCTCGCTCGAAAGGGCGACCTGGGTCATGTCGGCGAGCTTGGCGGTCACGTTGGCGGCCTGTTCCCGGGAAAGGGCCGTGAGGGCGTTGGAAGCCTTCATGATTGCGAAAAGGCCGATGATCAGCAGCGGCACCACCACGATGACGATGCCGCCCAGTGTGAGTCGTGTACCCAGAGTCAGTTTCCTCATGATTCCCTCGATCCTCTCTTCTTACGTAGTCAACGGATGCCGGTCGAATTGGTTTTGGGGCAGTCGCCGGTCCGGGCCGATGAAGTCGCCTCGGTTGGTGCTTTGCGTCTACCCGGGAAACGCAAGCAGCACGGCTGCCTGCTGGGGACTATCGGCAGAAGAAAGGAAAAAGTCGATACCGGAAAATCACCTATGGAATGCGTAGAAAGGGTGGGTACTACCCGTGAGAAAGAAGGTGGGATCGAAGATTGATCTTCTCGTTCTTCAATCCCAGTTTCACGCGCAGGTTGTAGCGGTGGGCCGAGACGGTCTTGGGGGCGACTCCCAGCAGCCGGGCGATTTCCTTGGTGGTCTTGCCGTCTTTGACCAGGCCCGCCACCTGGAGTTCCGTGGGAGTGAGGCCCGTGAACTTGGTGGAGAGGTTCTTCAAGAAGGGGGACAGGACTTCGTTGAGGTGAGACTCAAGAATCCCGATGTAGGTCCTTTGGGTCTCATCGAGCCGGCTCTGCTTGATCTTATCGAGGTAAGGCAGGACCATTTCCTTCAAGTTGGCCAGGACGCTTTCCTGGAGCTCCTTTTCATCGTCCGCCCTTTTCTGGAGCAACACGTTCAAGGCGGCATTCATCTCCTCGAGTTGATGGGTCTTGTTTTCCAGCGCCTTCTCTCGTTGCTGCAAAGCGGACTCCATGGCCTTGCGCTTGCTGATGTCGCGGATGGACTCGATGGCCCCCGCAATATTTCCCTCCCGGTCGTAGAGAGGGGCCGCCGTGCCCCAAACGTAGGCGCCCCTTCCTTGGAAGGCATTGGGGGCATGCCCTTCGGCACGGAGCTGGTTCCCCTTCCGCTCGACAAAGTCGTAACCGGCGGCAGGCTCGGCGCCCCCCGTCACCACCATATCGAGGAGCATGGGCCGGGGTTTTCCATAGAAGGCAACGGCATAGGCGTAATCCCCCTTCCCGAGGATATCCTCTTTCCTCACGCCGGTCATCTCCTCGACGGCCCGGTTCCAGGCAATGACCTTTCGTTCCTTGTCGACGACCAGGGTGGCATCGGGCAGGAAATCGATGATGTAGGACAGCTGCTGCTGGGATTCCCTCAGCTCGGCTTCGGCCTTTTGGCGTCGGCGTTCCCTTTCCAGGTTGTCCAGGGCAAAGCCGATGTCTCCGGCCACCTTTTCCAGGAGTTTCACATCTTCCAGGCCAAAGAACCCGATCTCGTCGGAATAGATGGTCAGAGCGCCCCACACCCGTCCCCCCGATTCGATGGGGAAAGCGGCGGCGGCCTTGATCCCGAAACCCGCGGCCCGCTCGTGCCACGGCTTGGTGGGCTGGTCGTGCAGGAAGTCGTTGTACACAAACGGGCGCTTATGGCGAATACAACTGCCCGTGGGCCCGCGCCCCTCGGGACGATCGTCGGCGTACACGGAAATGCCGTGGGCATAATCGTAGGCCCCGCCCCAAATGGCTGTGGGCACAACCCGGTGGCTTTCCTCGTCCACGTAGCCGATCCAGGCCAGGAGAAAGCCCCCTTCGTCCACGATCACCCGGCAGGCCTCTTCCAGGAAAACCTCGGGGGAGGTGGCCCTCACCACCGCCTGGCTCACCCGGCTCAGCACTCGGTAGAGGCGATTGAGCAATTTGATCTCCCGCTCGTGCCACACTCGTTCCGTGACGTCCCGGATCAGCTCCAGCTTGGATAGAGTGCCGTCCGGGTTGACTATGGGGGCGCTGATCACATCGTACCAGCGGTCGTCTTTGGGGCCCCGGGTTTCCCACCGAACGGTCTCTCCCCGAAATACATGCTCGTTGGCGCACCACGGGCAAACGGAATCCCTCTCGTGGAGGACCCTATGGCAGAGCCCGCCTGTTCCATCGTATCCCTTTCGCCGGACGAGCCGCTCGTCCATGAACTCGATGCGATAGTCCCGCGAACAAACGTAAACGAACCCGTCGAAGGCCTTCAGGATGGCGTTCAACCGGGCAGCGGTCGTATCGAAGGAAGGGGTCGCAGGCGTGTTTCGGGGTTGGCGAGCCTTCGAGTCGGCAACCCACCGGCGCAATTCCTTCAATTCTTGTATGAGCTGCACTTTGGTTTTATCCCGGTCTCTCATGGTTGAATTTCCTGGAAACAACTCCCTCGTTCCTTGAACTGCCCACGGGATCGGGCAGGAGGGAGGAATCATTGCTCGGGCTCGATCGGACCGTTGAGAAAGTCCTCGAGTTTTTGGATCAGAACCTTCCTGCGCCGGGTCTCGCAGGACCAGAGGACCAGGACCTCCCAGCCCAGCCGGGCCAAGGCTTCGGCATTCTCCCGGTCGCGTTCCATGGTTCGCCCGATTTTGGCCTTCCAGAATTCCACGTTGGTGGACGGAAGCTTGGACCTGGGACAATCGGGATGTCCGTGCCAGAAACAGCCGTGGACGAAAATGGCTTTCTTGCGCCCGGGGAGCGCGATGTCCGGTTTTCCGGGCAGCTTCGAATAATGCAGCCGGTAGCGAAAGCCCATGGCATGAAGGACCTTTCTGACCTGCAACTCGGGCCGGGTGTTGCTCCCATGAATTCGAGACATGATCCAGCTTCGCTGTTGTTCCGAGAACACATCCGCCATTGAATTCCTTGTGGGCGCAAAAGACGTTTCTCCCGACCGCCCCTCTCCGAGAACCCCCACCCGGCTTGCCCCTCTCCCCTCGAGGGCCCACGTTCAGTGTAGGGGCATGCCCGGGAGCAGTCAACGAAGAACCGGGTCCCGTGCCGGGGACGCCGGCGGGCTCCCTTGGATCAACCCGGCCCGCCGTGGAGACGACGTCTCGAGGATCGCCCGACCTCGATCGGCTTCCGGTCGGGGTCGACTCGTGGCAGGCGCACGCGGTTGGTGTGGGACATTTTTTAGTTTCGATGATAAGATCGTGAAGCCCTCATGTTAGGCAAGGGAATTCAACGGGTCCCAACCCATGACGGTTTCGTAATAAGTCCTGAAGAGTGCGTTTCTTCGACCCTAAACGATTGAATTCATTAGGTGCCGTTCCGAGAAGAACGACTTCTTTCGGGATCCCGACGACTCATGGGTTCCGATTCCTTTGAGAGTCTTTGCCGGGTTTTCCCGGCAGCCCCGGGTTTCGGGTCGAAATCGACACAAGGCCGAAGGGGGCTCGAGGCCCCGGCAAGTCCGGCAGATGAAACCGTTTTACGGGAACCCGCAGGCAGGTGGTGAGCATGGACGAACCCGGAATTTCCCGCGAGTTGGCCGCCCGGTACGGCCGCCAGGCCGTTGAAATCATCGAATCCGGGGAATACGTGTCTCCTTCGGGTCGAGTGGTTCAAATCGGGCACCGGGTAAAACGCTCCGTCGAGGGGACGGTCTCCTACCCTCCGGATCGTCCTTTCCAAGAATCGGCCCGGGGCCCATTTGCTACCGGAATCACCGTGCAAAACACCACGACCCTCGAGGCCGCTCGCACCTTGATTGTCGCGGGGGATTTTCCGGCGGTGCTCAACTTTGCTTCGGCAACCCACCCGGGGGGCGGGTTTCTCTCGGGGGCCCGGGCCCAGGAGGAGTCCCTGGCCCGTTCATCGGCCCTTTATGCCTGTATCCGGAACGATCCCATGTACGTGTTTCACCGGTCGCTTCGGGACCCTCTTTACACCAATTACGCCATCTATTCTCCCGACGTGCCGGTCTTCCGAGCCGACGACGGCAGTCTCCTGGAAGGGCCCTATACGGTGGCGATCATCACCTCCCCGGCCGTGAACGCCGTCCGGCTGGACCCGGCAAGAAGAAACGAAATCGGCCCGGCCATGTGGCGGCGTATTCTCAAAGTACTGTCCATCGGTCTCCATCACGGTCACGATGCCCTGGTCCTGGGGGCCTGGGGCTGTGGGGCCTTCGGCAACGACGGCCGTGAAATCGCCGGGTTGTTTCACAGGGCTCTCGAGGACAATTTCAAGGGGGCCTTCCGACACATTGTGTTTGCGGTCCTGGATCGGTCTCGGGGCCGGAAGGTCATCGGTCCCTTCCGA